>Ga0164242_10004346_pt1 | contig 15939 bp, 16 predicted proteins | sample OricomgcompostMG_FD_108783 | JGI IMG/M metagenome (GOLD analysis project Ga0164242, IMG submission 108783) | Miracle-Growth compost microbial communities from Emeryville, California, USA - Original compost - Miracle growth compost (MG) ... | reverse complement strand
CACCCCGAAGCAAGATATGTCTCGACCTCCTCACATGGCGCCGTCCCGTACGATATTCTCGTCCTGGCCACGGGTTCCGATGCTGTGTTACCGACTCACACTCCGGGCCATAATGCCAACGGTGTTTTTGTCTACCGAACTATCTCCGATCTAGAAAGCCTCATCGGATTTGCTGCTGAGCGAAAGGGATCCGTGGGAGTAACGGTCGGCGGTGGCCTGCTTGGCCTGGAGGCTGCCAAGGCGATGATGGACCTTGAATGCTTCTCCTCAGTCAAGGTCGTCGACCGAAACGGGTATTTGCTGGCCAGACAGTTGGATGCAGACGCCGGCAACCTCGTAACCGACAAGGTTCGAGCACTAGGCCTGGACGTAATGCACCGGAGACGGATAGCTACCATCGATGTCGATGATGAGAACAACGTAACAGGAGTGACGTTTGAGGACGGAGAACGGATAGAGTGTAGTGCACTCTGTTTCGCGGTATGCCTGCCACATCTATTTCTATCGTTCCCCCAACCATGAAATCCGGAAACTGACCTTGAGCCATTGTGTTGCATTTAGATTGGCGTAAGGCCGAGGGATGAACTAGCAGACTCGGCCGGCATAACAACCGGGGAAAGAGCAGGCGGTTTCGTTATTGACGAGAAGTGAGTCGCTATCGTCCGTGGTCGGTAGGGAATTCATGTTAACGGGCATCTACAGTCTGCAAACTTCTAGGCCCGGGATATATGCCGTGGGAGATTGTACATGCTGGAAGAATCAGACCTTCGGCATTATAGCCCCAGGCGTCGAGATGGCCGACGTGCTCTCTTTCAATCTCACCGAGGGTAGATTCACAGGCCGTCGGAAGTTCAACCGCCCGGACCTCAGTACGAAATTGAAACTCCTCGGAATTGATGTCGCCAGCTTCGGCGACTTTTTCGCCGACCGAGACGGTCCCAAGTTTGTCCCCGGAAGACGGCCTTCAACCTCTGTTGTTGAGAGTGGGTTCGATGTCGACGAACCTCAAGTGAAGGCCCTTACATACAGAGATCCGTTTGGTTCCGTGTACAAGAAATATCTGTTTACCGAGGATGGGAAATATTTGGTGGGGGGGATGATGATCGGGGACACTCGTGACTATGTGAAACTCACCCAGATGGTCCGCAGCCAGAAGATACTCGACGTCCCTCCCAGCCAATTTATCCTAGGGTCTGCGAAGGATGGGGAAGACGACGGATCCGACCTGTGAGTGCCAATCTTGTTAAGTATGTACCGTGCGCATCGCTAACCAAACCTTAGTCCCGATGACACTCAGGTCTGCTCATGTCACAATGTTACCAAGGGAGACGTTGTGGAGTCCGTTAAGTCCGGTAAATGCAAGACTCTAAGTGAACTTAAGTCATGCACTAAGGCGGGCACCGGCTGTGGCGGATGCGTGCCTTTGATACAGAGTATTCTCAATAACACCCTGAAAGAGCTTGGCCAGGAGATTTCCACTCACCGTATGTTTCCAGTTATGTGGTGAATGATCTTCTGTCTGACCATAATTCTTCACAGTTTGTGTTCACTTCCCTTACTCAAGGGCGGATTTGTACAACATTATCGCCGTTAGGCGCCTAAAAACGTTTGATGAAACGATGCAGAACGTTGGAAACACACCAGCTTCTCTCGGCTGCGAGATTTGCAAGCCCACGGTCGCCTCCATACTCTCAAGTCTCTACAACGAACATGTTATGTCCAAGCCGCATCATGACCTTCAGGAAACGAACGATAGGTTCCTAGCCAACATCCAGCGCAACGGGACCTTTTCTGTCGTACCGCGCGTGCCGGGCGGCGAGGTTACTCCAGGGCAGTTGATTGCCATGGGCCAGGTGGCCAGTAAATACGGCCTCTACTGCAAGATTACCGGCGGACAAAGAATAGACATGTTCGGTGCGAAGAAGCAGGACCTATTGGGCATTTGGGGCGACTTGGTCGAGGCAGGAATGGAGAGTGGCCATGCGTACGCCAAGTCGCTGCGGACAGTGAAGGTATGCATTTCTATATTCTAACTGATTAACGCATGCTAATAGACCTTAGAGCTGCGTCGGCTCCACCTGGTGCCGATATGGTGTTGGAGACAGTGTTGGAATGGCGATACGCCTGGAAGAGCGATATAAAAGCATCCGAGCGCCGCATAAGCTGAAAGGGGGTGTATCGGGTTGCGTTCGGGAGTGTGCTGAAGCCCAAAGTAAAGAGTCAGTTACATCCTCTGCTGATGGAAGCATCATATTGCTAATACCTCTCCCTAGTTTTGGCCTGATCGCGACCGAGAAGGGTTACAATATCCTAGTTGGCGGCAACGGCGGCGCTAAGCCCCGGCATACCGAGTTGTTGGCCAAGGATGTGCCCCCAGAGGAAGTCATCCCACTGCTAGACCGGTACCTCATTTTCTACATCCGGACTGCCGACCGGTTACAACGGACGGCCCGCTGGATTGAAAACCTACCTGGAGGCATCGACTACTTGCGGGAGGTCGTCGTCGACGATAAGCTTGGTCTCTGCGAAGATATGGAAAAGCAGATGCAAGAACTCGTCGATGGCTACTTCTGCGAATGGACCGAGATCCTGAAGGATCCATCAAGACAGAAGGTGTTCCGGCAGTTCAACAACACAGCCGAGACGGTGGAAACCGTAGAGGTGATCACGGAGCGAGACCAAAAACGGCCAACGTACTGGTCAAAAGAACCGGCGAAGGAGGATTTCAAAAACCACCAGTGGACCGGGTTAGCATGGCAACCGCTGGTCGAATCCAGCCACTTTGACGAGTTTTCGTCTGCGCAAGTTAAGCGCGGGGATACCCAGCTGGCCATCTTCAAGGTCAAGGGTAAGTACTATGCCACGCAACAAATGTGTCCCCACAAGCGGGCGTTTGTGCTCTCCGATGGCCTCGTGGGCGAGGCGGACGGGCAGTACTGGGTATCGTGCCCGTATCACAAACGCAACTTTGAGCTCAATGGCGGAGCGGCCGGACGGTGCTCCAACGACGAAGCTATGAATGTCGCCACGTTCCCAGCCGAGGAGAGGGAAGATGGCTGGGTGTACCTGAAGCTTCCACCAGTCGAGGAGCTTGACGCCCTGTTGGGTACTGCGCGGTGGAAAACGCGGAAGGAGGAATCATCGGATCCATTTGAGAGGCTTGATCAGAAGCTTAGCAAGGCGGTTAAGGGCCGCAAGGGGAGGAAACCGGAGGAGGTCCGAAATCGGGTTGTTATGACCAACTCGATCAACTGGTGAGAATTACCTGTCTTGGCCAGACAAGTAACGAAGTCTCAACTAAGATCTTGGCTGTACTCTATGATTGGTCTGGTAATAATAACAAGAACGGATGATTGAGAGCATGGTGCAAGTGCATCAAGTTTCCATGCAAAAATCTCAAGAGTTTCCTATGGAAATGTATTGTTTGGATAGGTAGATATCGTGTCCTTATTTTGGTTTGTTGCGTGTTTCGCTGAACCATTTCTTTCTCCCGGTATACTTTCCTGAGGAGCCACAGTTCACGCATCGTCCAGTTTGGCACCCTAAAGCCCAACTGCAAAGTTGTACAGACTCGGAACATACGGAGCTATCTCCGTCAAGCAATGAGAACAGTCGCGGTCGTTGCCTGGGCCATTATTGGGCTCCCGCAGCAATTGCCGGTGAGCGACGGCGGTCACTTTGAGGCTCAAGGAGATGTACGTACTTCTCGATTAGCGAGATTAGATTGCGTAGGCTAAGCCGTGGGGGTAGGAGAGTCGGCATCGTTGATAAGGGCTAAAGCCTTCAGCCAATAGGAGGGCGATCTGGAAAGGTCTCCGATAGAGCGATAGTTCTCCTTTTGTGTAGAAGAGCACTCGTAGTCGCCGGGGTCGCCCAATCCCTGTGAAGCTTATAAGGCACCAAGCCGGCCGGCCGAGAAATCTCGGTAAGCTCAGATGACGCCGTTGACGCCGACACCGGTCGCTTTGGCCAGCGAACTTTGGGTATCTGGAGACTAGACCATGCGTGCCGGCCCAGCCAGACGAGTGTGAGAGATAAGGCTGTTTCGGGTTATTGGCCCGAACGAGCGAGTCCCCGAATATTTATGCGCGCGCCTTGTCGTAGGTTGGAAAATCGTGAGCGGTGATGGCCTACAGGCTCCCCTAAGCTAGCAGCAGTCATCGCTTGGGTTTGTCCCCTTGTCCGTCCGTCCGTCCGCTTGTAGTGACTTTCACCCCACCCGTTTCACGGGGATTATATCATTTCCAAAAGCTGACAAGGGGTCGGCAGGTATGGTTGCGCTTGTCTTATCAGTGCCGTCAGCTGTGGGAGGAGACGTATCAGCTTATCAGGCCCAACACCCGAGTTGGCTCTTATCTGATACTCGCGGCTCCACATCGATAACCGATTTTAGCTTTGTCTTCTGGCCTGGAAGGACTCATATATCCTTAATAGTGGAAAGAACATCTCCGCGGACCTCTTTTCTTCCCTCTGTTCTCGGAGACTCTCGCAGCAACCATGTCAGAACTCCGCCGCTTTAGTCCAACCATGTGAAAAGTCTAGCGAAACTCGCCGATACGTGCATCCTTTATTGCGCCTTTTGATACTCACAGATAGCCCTAATCTCTGAGAATCTAGAACATGGTACCCGCTGTGTGTGGGCAATCAATCGGTGGGATGGTGCTGCGTCTTGTCTGTCGACCATCGCTGGGGGGAGTCTTGAATGTATAAATCTGTCTGCGCATCTCTGAATCCGCTACAGTGCCCATATACTAGCTGTTTGCGATATAGCCACCATTGAAATATTCAGACCGGGATAGTTACTTATCTCTAAACTGGCAGTGGAAACCAGGTTGCACAGTTGTCGACGTTCCCGCAATGTCTCTTCTCCTCTTCCAAGCGCCAGAAGTCAACCCCATTAATCGAAAGGCGCGTTCAATCCCGGTTTTGAATCCTGTGGACCAGTATGGGCGTGTATTCCTCTTTTCATGGCTTGGGTTTATGGTCGCGTTCCTGTCATGGTACGCGTTTCCGCCTCTGGTAAGCTAATCTGCGTGTCCGGGATGCATGGTCAATCGCTGACTCTCGCCGAAACAGTTGACCATCACCATTCGAGATGATTTGAACATGACCCAAGACGATGTTGCGAATTCCAACATTGTAGCATTACTTGCAACGTAAGCCGAGCACACCTTTAGCTCCTTTCTCCGTTTCGTCAAGTCAAAGCTGGCTCTAATATAACCACTTTGTAGACTTCTTGTCCGGTTGGTGGCAGGCCCGCTATGCGACCGTTTCGGACCCCGCTACGTCTTCGCCGGAATTCTTCTTTGCGGAGCAATTCCAACCGCCCTTGCTGGTCTCGTCACCGGCCCCAAGGGATTGATAGCCCTCCGTTTCTTCGTCGGCATACTCGGTGGTACATTCGTTCCTTGTCAGGTGTGGTGCACGGGTTTCTTCGACAAGAATGTAGTCGGAACTGCGAATGCTCTCGCCGGTGGTTGGGGCAACGCCGGCGGTGGCATTACTTAGTATGTCAAATGTTACGGCCTTTCCTTCGCGGTGTGTATACTGACCAGCGCCTAGCTTCGTCATGCCTGCGATCTTCGATTCGTTGGTCCTCTCCCGAGGACTGACTCCACACGTTGCTTGGAGAGTAGCATATATCGTACCATTTATCTTGATCACCGCCACTGCTCTTGGAATGTTGCTCCTTTGTGATGACACGCCGACTGGGAGATGGTCGGATCGTCATGTCATCCTTCAAGGCGAGCCTGTCTCGCCGCCACCGGAGATGTTTACCGGAGAGAAAATTCCTGACCATGAGGGTTGCCTCCCCAAGGAGAAGCCTGTCAGTAAAGCAACGTTTGATATTGATTCCGTCGAGCATCAAACAAGTTCGTTATCGGACAGTGCTCAAGCAGAAGTGGTTATTGCTCCAACCTTCCGTGAAGGGCTGTCCGTCATTTTCAATCTACACACTCTTGCATTGGCTGCCCCGTATGCCTGCTCGTTTGGTAAGTCCCTTTAAATTTCATAACAGGTTTTTCCTTGCTAACATATCTACCTCAGGTGGTGAACTCGCTTTCAATTCCGTCATTGCGTCATACTACAATAACAACTTTCCCAACCTTGGGCAAACCGAGTCTGGCAGCTGGGCTGCGATGTTCGGCCTTCTCAACGTCGTGTGCAGGCCAGCCGGTGGTATGATTAGCGATATCATCTACCGACACACAGGTTCGGTCTGGGGGAAGAAGCTGTGGATGTCCTTCGTCGGGGTCATCATGGGAGTATTCGAGCTCGCCATCGGCCTTTCCGACCCACACCGGGAAGGGACTATGTTTGGCCTCGTCGCCGGTCTTGCCTTCTTCATGGATGCGTCCAATGGTGCTAACTTTGCCGTGGTACCTCACGTGCATCCATTTGCCAACGGTATGTCTTTGCTCCTGTATAACCTAAAGCGGAAGGGAGCGTGCTGATTATGGCTCATCTAGGTGTGGTGTCGGGCCTCGTCGGCGCAAGCGGGAATCTTGGCGGCATAATTTTTGCAATCATATTCCGGTATAATGGCAAGGCTTACCATACATCGCTATGGATTATTGGGGCCATCAGCGTAGCGCTGAACCTGGCAGTGGTCTGGATCCGGCCGATGCCTAAGACCCAAGTGGGTGGTCGATGATTATATAGACATCGGTGTTAGAAGTAGAAGTATTTAATAAGACCAGCTCCAGGGACAGGAGGTGGCGTGTGTCCAGGACCGCAAAAGTTTGTCAGTTGTCACATCCTATAGAAAAGCCACTTTTTTATTGAGGAAATCACAGTCAAAGCTTCATTCGACCAAATCCTACAGATCTCGGGGCAGGGGTTTAGCCTTAATGAACCCGGCCCACGACCCTGGTCGCTATTGATGTCAGCGCTGTTGACATAGGCAGCACCAAGGCAACAGATATCAGCAATAGGTTAAGATCCAAATTGTGGGTAGCAGGATTCTATCGGTGTCTTAAACCCCAGTTCGCTTGGTCGAATTAGACATCGTAGTACGGATAACCTACCCGGCAGTTAGTCTACGCGGGAACTACCCTGGAGCTACCTAGGAGATAGTATCAATGATCCAGCACTATGTCTTTAGCTTCGGTATCTCCGCGGCCCATGCCGGTAGGAGCGCTCCTCGGAGAGGTCGGCCCAAGCTGGAGCTAATTTGTACCTGAGCGCCCCCGGTGACGGTCCGCGATAAGCCGTGGGCGATCTGCGACCGGATGTTGCCCGGGTTCATGCGGGATACCGGAACGGCTTCTAGCAACGTGCCGACGTCGGTGGCGTGGAATGGCTTGCCCCGCGACGTTATTTTATTATCCAGGGCGTCCCGGAGAGTATCCCGGAGACGTCTCGAAGTGTGGCGGCTAACAGTAAGATGGCTTTAAGTCGGCCATTATATTGGCCCATGTCACTACTTTGTGTGTGCAAAAAGGGATACTGGCTTGTCTTGCAATGCATGGCTCGTGTTAAGAAGCTTCAATTAGGATTAGGCAAGGTACAGGTACAGGTTTTAGATAAGCCACACAGTTAGGGACAGGAAGAACGATATGGCATTAGGTGCATTTTGAAGCGAGCATAAATGGGCCGTTCCGACGGCCCTTTAAATGAAAGCCATCGCCCAGAGCATCGTGTAGAAAATTAACTCACTATTCATTAGTTGATTAGCAATTGACCACAATGCTAGAACAGGAAGCATGCTTACGACTTGAATCCACCTAGCCATCCACTTATTTACAGCTTCCTTGGCTTCGTCCACCAACCCGAGCTCTATTGATAGGTCACGATTAGTCCCAGGACAGACGACAAAGTGTCTTGAAGCGTGTTTTCACTTACCCAGCAGCATCTGCACTCCGCCACGAATTCCCGACTCTAAGGCCGACGCAATCCAGGCGTGCGTGTAGGATGTGTGTTCGCCCACGAAAATCAACTATCAACCGTTAGCTCGGCGGTTTGGAGACAGGGAACAATCGGCAACCTCCTTTGGAAGTCGTGACTTACATGGCTATGCGTTTTGAAGAACTCGGGCAGATACGTCTGGTGGGTCCCGATCGTGGGCGCCGTCCAGCCACCTCCTTCAAACTCATCCAGGCTCCAGCAATGGCGGCTATACTTGCCCGTGTACTCATCGCGCGCGGCCTCGCCGTGGATTTCAATCATTGCATCGATGACATACTGGACGTGCTGCTCCTCCGGGACAGACACCCAGTCGACACCGAGGGGGTGGCTAGGTATGTACGAAGCCAACAAAGTCGCGGGACCAGTGCCGTTGAGATTGAACGATGGGTAGCATATCGTGCCAATTCCTGGAATGTCTGTGCTGGTGGCGCAAGAGCCGTAGATGGGGTTCTCAAAATGCTCCCAAAAGCGCGTCTTGTACTCCAAGGCAACCTTACAAGCAGACCAGTAAGGAATTGTTTTGATAGCATTCCTCAGAGTGGGGGTGAGGGCTGGGTGTCATGTTAGTCTTCTGGACAGGCTACCGAAGGTAGGTAGGTAGTAGGTGGTTTTGGGGTCTGGGGTACTAACGTGGAAGGCGCCACCTTCTAACAACCGAGAAAGGTACTGCGATGATGGCGTAATCGTGAGACTCGTCATGTAAATCCAGGTCGGTGTAGTTATTTCGCGACCGGAGGGTGACCTTTCCGCTCTCCTCGTCCCAGTGGATTCTCTCAATTTTCCGGTCCAGCTCTAGCGATTTGTCGACTAAAGGACGGAACGAACGTGGAAGACGGTCCATGCCTAAGGGGGAGTTAGCATGGTGTTTCCAGCACCAGTTTACCAGCACCGTTCAACAAGTGCACTCACCTCCGTCGATTGTTTTGAGAGCGGTATCTGGGCTGAAAAGGACCTTCTCGTAAAGCTTTGAGTCTAGGTTAGAAATCTCCCACTAATTTATGACAACTCATGGTACTTACCTTTTCAAAGTATCCTTTGTAATCGATACCACCCGATACCAAATCCGCATCGTAAGGATTGCTGCGGAGATAGTTCACCATGAACGCGAACTCGGACCATTGATCACCCGGCAATTTATCTGGGCCACCTTCTGTTACCAGTTAGTACTTGGCTACGGACTGCAGGGTATCCCGAGGTGTATCCATTGGTACGTACGGAGAAATTCACTATGGGCCTTGAATACGTTCTTGGTCATCTCGATCAAGAAGTCCTCGCCCGGGAGGTTGGAGTCAACTAGGTCGGAGAGCGCCTGGGCCGAAGGCGGGAGCGGTGTCGAAGGGACCAGCGAGGCGTTGGCGGCCACTTGGTCGCGAGTGGGAGGGAGGCCGCTTTCCAGCTTCCTTCCATTGTAGTACATGAGGCCGTTGGGGCTGCTCTGGATGAACGGGACAAAGTCAATGTTGAGGACTTTGTCGTGGTTGTTGATGCGGTTCATCTCCTCCGCCAGCTGGAAGACCAGTTGATGGTCGTGGATGGTGTACCTCTCGCCGGAGAAGAGCGCACTCTCCGGGATCCGCATGGCTCCCATCTCCTGGTAGGAGTAATTGAATGGCCCACCGGTCATATACTGGGTGCGGATGCGGCCACCCAGTCGCTTACTCGCCTCCAGGATCGTGACATTTTTCATTCCCGCTTGGTGCAGGATGAGATATGTCATCAGACCCGACATTCCCGCGCCCACGATAGCGATATCCTTGGACTTGGCAGTATCTACTGCTACTGCCGACAGGTTCTTGCCCTCTAGGCTGGCCACGCCGTCGAACCAGGGCCCCCAAACGTCAATCCCGGCATCCTCGTTCATCGGGATGGACTCCGGACGATCGCGCTTACGGACGTCCCTCTGGAGGCCATTCGGGTGGAAGCGTTGGGGGCCGCTTCGTCCAACCAAATCGCCGGACTCGCTCCAGGCCGAAACACATCCTCCAGATTGGGCATCCTTTGGGATCACCCATACGAGTCGGTGGGGTAACCCGTGGGAGTTGCGGGCTACGACGTGGTGGGCGTCCTGCTCAATACCCGCGTCACACAAACTGTACGTGAATGTTATAGGCCCTTCCACGGGGGCATCGTAGTCCACGTGGACGTTGGCGAGTCTCGTATTGAGGGTGGAGCGCGTCTGGAGGCGGAGGGGCAAGGGCGACGCTGGTGGTGGGGATGAGGTTGAGTAGGCTCCCTGGGCTTGGCCAAGGGTGATGCCAGCGACAATGGCGAGAACCAGCTTCATGGTGGAAGGTGAATTTTTAGAGAGTGATGAAGTGGAGAGTAGGTAAATGGGAATAACTGTAACAAGGTATCTCGTGCGTTGGCTATCGTAGGTAAGATTCCAAGAGCTGAGGAAGTATCCAAAGGAAGAAGCTCAAATGAGGATGAGAAGGCCAGGATTTATACCTTTCCTCAAAGGTGGTAAAGCTTAATTCTATCTCGGAGAAGCGATAAGGGGGTTAGAGCCTAATACTGGTTTGGAAAAAGGTTAGGTACGAAGGTGGACATAAAATAAGAGTCAATGTCAAGTCAAACTTTAAATGTATTTCCAAACTCTGTTTATTCCTTGTTCTTTACATCGTGCTCTGAACAAATGCTAAGGAAAAATAATAAAGTTGAGAGACATGAAACTAATTTGTTAAATGGAGATAGTTACCTATTGCTATAGTGTAACACCACCGATCCGAGTTTTTGATCTTGTTGGATTCCTAAGACACATTCTCCGTCAGGTGAAATTCGTTAACACTACCTTTCCGTCACAGATTCCAAAACTACTGCTACGGATACAACACACAAAAGTTCGTTCTAGCTCAATCAAATGATCCAGTCTAGTGTGAAGAGGGATTTAACGGGGGCGAGGCGGGGACGTTGAAGGATCCCTTACTGCCCCATCCGTAGTTATCAAGGTTCAAGCAACCATAACGCGGTTCGATCGAACATCGGACCTCAAATTTATATCAAACTAGAACGCTGGCTCGCCGTGTCAGAAAAGGCTGATTGGAAAAAGTAACATCGGCCTTGTCTCGGGGCCTCCGGACGCTTACCCGCAAGGTTCGAAGATATTGCCTGAAGTTAATACTTAGTTTAGGACTATGCTCCGGCGTGACCTTGTCCGAGCCAAGGATCGTGCAATTTTACTTAGGTATTGAATGTAATCAGTAATTACTCTACGTACAATTTTAATTGTGCTATGCAACAGGCCAATTTGCCTCGCCACTGTGCCTGCGTCCGTGTTCTGCCTACGTCGCCTTTAGAGATATCGACGATGGCTGCACAGAGTCTAGTACCGCCCGTTTCTACATCCTAGACACATAGACTGTTGTTATACAATGACTATCGAGGACTCTTTTGAGTTGATTACCCAGCTTGACACATCTCCATCGGCTTATCTGAACCAGTACAATCTCGATGCTCTCGCTCCCTGCCTCCCTAAAACAAGCCATCTCACGCCAAACTACTTATAACTTTGTGACCGCACCGTGGAACCCCTCATCACGGGCAGCTAGCTCTCGGCCACTATCTTAGAACACTTATTTCGGCCTGCAAGTATCGTGGTTTGGCTTTGAATAGCTTGCCAGTGCTGAACATGCGACAACACAGGACGTGAGACAACACAGATGGAGCCAACAGATAAAGTCCGCTGGATGGCAACTTACCATACCGGAATTGTCGCGGCGGATAGAGAAGCGGGGGCCTTCGTTCAGATGACCGCTCGAAGTTCCAAAGACGACGATGGCGGAAACCTGTGGCCTGTCTGAAGTGTGGTCGAGACACTTACCAAGCTTCCGTCCTCGAAACGAATTATCGTGTCCCTCATCGGACGGCACGGCCGAGCCAGCTATTGCGCTAATGACCACTTCGACGGCCAGTTGTTCTTCTTTCCATACTTGAATGGCGTAGACACGTCGATGCTGAAGTGTTGCGACCCAACTTCGGGGTCTGCCCCATCGAGGAGAATCCTTACGAGGCACACCTCGGCCATATCAGCTTGCTCTGACACTGGCTAAATAACCCTACCATGCTAGAACCCCCGGGATCTGCCAACCTGGTGGACGCTGTTGTGCGTTTAGTCGAGCCCGGCGAAGCGCAGGTGTTGTTGCGTAAGGAGGGAGTTTGAATCGGGCGAGGCAAAAAGGCAGACGATGAGCTGGAAAACGAGTACCACGAGCGAGTTATGGTGCTAGGGATCACTCCTGGATATTCGTCGGGCAAATCTAACCGGAGGATGAAAATGTTTACACAGCAGGTTGGAACGGGAGGCGACAGCCAGGATTTGGGAGACGGGAGTGAGGGGACAATCGCAAGGGACCATCCAATGTTTCCTGATATGCTGCACGTGATCCCTCGCTGCTTTTGTAGGACCTGCACCGGCTCTAAACACCCCTTGCACACCCACCCCACTGTGCAGCTGCAAGAGAGCGGGACAAACAAGGTGGATAGGATATCAAGGATATCCAGACGAAATAATTATGTAAGCAGCTGCAGCCAGCTGTAATCAGCCACAACCCAGTGCAATTCGCCCAGGCGTAGGAGTCAATTCAGGCCCACGCAGGGCCGAATTGACAGCGTGCGCGGGCTCGAATTGACTTCCTACAGTACGCAGGCTCGAATTGACAGCGTGCGCGGGCTCGAATTGACTTCCTACAGTACGCAGGCTCGAATTGACTATTTGCGCAGGCTTGAATTAAGTTCCTGTGCGGGCCTAGATTGACTAGGCGTGTGTAATTATCAAGCTAGACCTACGCCTGCACGCATATATCAATTCAGCAATCAATTCAAACCTGCGCGCAGTCAATTCAGTAGTCAATTTAGACCTGCACGCGTTGTTAACTCGGACCTATACGCATTGTCAACCTTAGCCCGCACACGGTCAATTAGTAAGTACCTCGCTGCTATTTGATTCAGGGGTTAAGTGCACTGTTGGTTTGGGTGCCTAGCAAGTGCTAGCTGTGAGGGGGTTGCAGCTGCTTACAGCTGGCTGCAGCTGCTTACATAACTACCCGTTCTGGATATCCTATCTACTTCGTCTGAATATCACTCCCGCCTGCAACAGTCACAGTCCCGTGACCGGGGTCAGGGGCGTGACAGTGCTCCGGTATGCAGCACCTCTCCCTTCCGTATGTCCCCGGGTCTCGTCCCATTCTTGCATTCGATAGCCTTGTTATTCGCCTTGTGGCACGGCTTCCAGAAACGATCTGCAGACGCTGTCGGCAGTGATGCTGACTTCTCCCCTCGCTCGGTAGCAGAGCACCAGATCCTGTCGATGACGGCGGAGGCGCCTCCGCTCGTAGGTGGTGAAGTTGAAAGCGAGGCAGGCTCTAGCATTGTCCAACAAGGCTAGCTGACGCAACGTGAATGATTCGACAGTCCCAGGGAGTCCTGGGAGAAGCGATTGCAACAGTGCCACGTGCACACACATGAGCTACCTGACGCCGAATAGCGTGGCACTGAAACGGCTATGCAGGATGCTAGGTGACCTGACAAACTTAGACTGGCACATTGAGTAACCACAATGTCAGGTGGTCCCAAATGGTGGCACGGGTATGGGTTACACGGAAAATTTATCGTGCCTTAGGCACATTTGTCATGTTATATCTTGCACAACTGAGAACCTGCGTCTTCAACACGTTTCGAGTGCCGCAACGAATACATACGTACAGAACAAAATTCTACGGAACTTTCAAACACGGCATACTAGAGGAGTTCGCGAATAATGTCAACGCGGGCAACTCCATACTAACGATGGACCCCCTATCGCAAGCCTCTGTGGATAGGGCGGACCTAACTCCGCAACCGGAACATCTCAATGATGTGAAGCAGCTTCTCTCCAAAACCACGCGTTCTCTAAAAAGGAAGCGTCCTGCTCTTGACGAACCACAGCTGGATCAAGAGGAGTTGTTTGTCGAAGAGGCAGCGTTTCTTCCAGCGCAGCAAGATGTTAAGGAAGCCTCGCCTCCCGACATACCGCTCTCCACACAAGGTGAACCGGAGGCAGCAAAGCGAGCAGCGGTATGCGATGCTTCACTTAATGTGGACCTGGGGAAAAGCGGCGAAACCGGTGAGTCAAAATACAAAATTATTAACAAAATTATTACACATCTCCGCCTCATTGACAAATCAAGAATACGCAGCGCAAAGGAAGGCCCTCGGTGCTCAATAACAACAATACCAGTACGCGCGGCCCCACGGCATTCATGAAATCAGACTCCTGGAAATTTTGGATGACGGATCAACAGGGTGCAAGATCGAATGCATTTTCCACCACGTTTCCCTTATGGATAACCCCAGCTTCACGGCGCTTTCCTATGTCTGGGGCAATGAATCCAGTACCGACGAGGTTGTAATAGCTGGAGTGCCCATTCCTGTGACGAGGACTTTAGCCAGGGCCCTTCGATGGGTCAAACACCACTGGCGCCAACACTTCGCAGGCCGTGATGGAAGCGGATTCCGCGTTTGGGCTGACGCCCTGTGCATCAACCAGCTGGACATAGACGAGCGAAACCAACAGGTCCAACTCATGGGAGATAGTTATTCACAAGCCGAACTCGTCGTGGCGTCTGTGTCCACCTTCGACAGCGTCATAAGTCTTGCGCTTCGAACGTACAATGAAATACACCGAGTGCTAACAATTACTGAACCGCCACTGTCGCTAAGCGAGTTAAAACGTTGTCTTTGGCTTAAACGGATCCCTTCTCTATGTTCGGAGAGTTTGGACGTCGACACCCACCCTCGAAATCAAGCTTGGCAGGCCATCAACAAGTTTCAGCACTTGCCCTACTGGAAACGCGTTTGGATCGTTCAGGAGACTGCCTTAGCCAAGAAACTATTACTTTTCTGTGACAGCGAGTGCATCGACTTCGACAAGATAGACGACATATCAAAGATTCTACAGCGTGGGAAGTTAGCGTCAGTGGGTCAGCCAGACCATTACATCAATCCCAATTTCATGTCGGACAAAGTGTGGTGTCCCGCTTGTTAGGACATGTTGATCGAGACGATTTTCTCCGGACCCTATCACGTGACCGGCGCCGCTTTTGCACACCCTCGGCACAGGCGTTGCATAGGTCAACACAGGCCAGCACAGGGTCAGCACCCCCACTAGCACAGCTTCGCCACAGAAGAGTGCAATTTGCTTCAATTGCAGCCAAAGGGGCAGAAAATAACTACCAAAATTACCAGGGGGGCCCAAAACGCATCTAGGATTCCAAAACAGAGCTATAAGGCAATCTTAATTATGCAAGTCTCTGCCTTCTGTCATAGGTCAATGTGCAGAGCACCTGTACACGGCTAAGAGCAGCTGTTAGCTGGGACAGCTGGCAGTAGGGTTCGCCGCCTTGGCGCTAGGACATAAAAAGGTGACCGCTGGACTTCGCAGCGATCTTAGAGGTCAGAGATTTGTGCTGTACTCAACCTTACTTCTAGAATAAACGTTGATTACTATTGTTAGACCACTCTTGTTACCTGAACTCTAGCTAACCCTTACACAGAGGATGGGTTCTGTAACGGGCTATAGCCCAATAGATGGCCTCAGCATCCTCAGCCTAGATCCTGGCGCCGGATTAGGCTCTAGGACTCCGATCAGACCCTAGCAGACCTACCAGTGCACTAGGCAACACGTATATACCAAGCAAAGCCCTTGTTTAGTCAAGCGCAGTGAGCTTAACCTCCCTTTTCTTCTTCTCTTCTCCTCGTCTCAAATGTACTTGTGTAAAGTAGGCCTAGCTAGTTGCAATATACACCTAGACACTTATATTTCATTTAAAATCCTTTGGAAAGCTCTAATAGAGTCTTTAACGTCATATTATGGAAAGCCCTATAGTAAAGTCTACTGTAAGCTGATCAGTCAGATTCTGTAACGGGCTGACGTTTACAAATGACAGTGTAGTTAGGGGATGTAAGTCTGTAGGATCACATGGTCTGTCACCTGATACCCCTTTGTTTAATATCGGCCTCTTTTAGCCTACTAACTTCAAATAAATTATCTTTCAT
>Ga0164242_10004345_pt1 | contig 15939 bp, 16 predicted proteins | sample OricomgcompostMG_FD_108783 | JGI IMG/M metagenome (GOLD analysis project Ga0164242, IMG submission 108783) | Miracle-Growth compost microbial communities from Emeryville, California, USA - Original compost - Miracle growth compost (MG) ... | reverse complement strand
GAAGATCCGCGCCTTGGGCTGCGTGAAGGACACCCCCAACTGCGAGGTGCCGTCCTGCCAGTAGGAGTCCAGGGACGTGAGGGTGCCGATGATGCGGCAGTCGTCCCGCTCGTTCGCGTCCTGCCCGGTCTTGCACTCCTGGGCATCGGAGGCGCCCTCGATCTGGCTCTGCTGCGTGGAGGTGTCCCCGATCAGGCCGGAGACCGCATCGGGTCCGAAGATGATGGCGGCCACGATGAGCAGGACGGTGCCCACTCCCCCGCCGATCTTCAGGCCGGGCCCGCCGGGCAGGCCGCCGCGTCCGCGCGTGTCGGAGACGCGGGAGGAATCGAGATGGGATCCGGGATCGAAGCTCACAGACACAGAGTAGGCGACGCGCGCGCGGGTGCCGAGCACCCGGCGTCGGGCACAAGGAAGGCCGGCGCCCGCACACCCGTGAAGGCGTGCGGGCGCCGGCCCGTGCGCTGCACTGCGATCAGATGTTGAAGCCCAGGGCCCGCATCTGGTCGCGACCGTCCTCGGTGATCCGCTCCGGACCCCACGGCGGCATCCAGACCCAGTTCACGCGGTACTCGTCCACGATGGGACCGAGCGCGTTGCCGACCTGCTCCTCGATCATGTCCGTGAGCGGGCACGCGGCCGTCGTCAGCGTCATGTCGATCAGGAGCGTGCCCTCGTCGTTGTACGCGATGCCGTACAGGAGGCCGAGGTCCACGATGTTCACGCCCAGCTCCGGGTCGATCACATCCTTGAGTGCCTCGTTCACGTCCTCCAGCGGCGTGGTGGTGCTGCCCTCGGTCATGGTGATCAGGCCTTCGCCAGGTAGCGGTCGTAGCCCTCGTCCTCGAGCCGGTCGGCCAGCTCGGGGCCGCCCTGGTCCGCGACGTGACCGTCCACGAACACGTGCACGAAGTCGGGCTTGATGTAGCGCAGGATGCGCGTGTAGTGCGTGATGAGCAGGGTGCCCATCTCGTTCTCCGACTGGGCGCGGTTCACGCCCTCGGAGACGATCTTCAGCGCGTCGACGTCCAGGCCGGAGTCCGTCTCGTCCAGCAGCGCGAACTTCGGCTTGAACAGCTCCAGCTGCAGGATCTCCACGCGCTTCTTCTCGCCGCCGGAGAAGCCCTCGTTGACGTTACGGGCCGCGAAGTCCGGATCGATGCGCAGCTTGTCGAAGGCCTCCTTGACGTCCTTGGTCCAGGTGCGCAGCTTGGGGGCCTCGCCGTCCAGCGCGGTCTTGGCGGTGCGCAGGAAGTTGGTCATGGTGACGCCGGGGATCTCCACCGGGTACTGCATGGCCAGGAACAGGCCGGCGCGGGCGCGCTCGTCCACGCTCATCTCCAGCACGTTCTCGCCGTCCAGCAGTACCTCGCCGCCGTTGACGATGTAGCGCGGGTGGCCGGCGATGGTGGAGGCCAGGGTGGACTTGCCGGAGCCGTTGGGGCCCATGATGGCGTGCGTCTCGCCCGTCTTGATCTCGAGGTTGACGCCCTTGAGGATCTGCTTGAACCCCTGCTCGGTCTCGATGCCGACCTTGAGGTCCTTGATTTCCAGGGTGGACATGGTGTGGTTTCTCTTCTCTGCCGGTGCTCCCGGCGGAATCGGTCCGGTCAGTTGTCGGTCTGCGCCAGCTCGGCCTCGATGGCCTCGTGCAGGCGGTCCTCGATCGACGCGACGCCGATCTTCTGGATGATCTCGTTCAGGAAGCCGCGCACCACCAGGCGGCGGGCGGTCTTCTCGTCGATGCCGCGGGCCATCAGGTAGAACAGGTGCTCGTCATCGAAGCGGCCGGTCGTGGAGGAGTGCCCGGCGCCGTCGATGAGGCCGGTCTCGATCTCCAGGTTCGGCACGGAGTCGGCGCGGGCGCCGTCCGTGAGCACCAGGTTCTTGTTGGCCTCGTAGGAGTCCGTTCCCTCGCCCTCGGCGCGGATCAGCACGTCGCCGATCCACACGGTGTGGGCGTCGTGGCCCTGCAGCGCACCCTTGTAGAGCACGTTGGACGTGCACTTGGGGGCAGCGTGGTCCACGAAGAGACGGTGCTCGAGGTGCTGGCCTGCGTCCGCGAAGTACAGGCCGAACATCTCGGCCTCGCCGCCGGGCGCCGTGAAGCGCGCGGACGGGGTCACGCGCACCAGGTCGCCACCGAAGGAGACCACAGTGTGCTTCAGGTGGGCGTCGCGGCCGAGCCGGGCCTGCTGGTCCGAGGCGTGCGCGGCGGAGTCCTCCCAGCGCTGCAGGCTCACGAACGTGAGGTCGGCGGCGTCCTTGACGTCGATCTCCACGTTCTGCGAGAGCACCGCGGTGCCGGTGTGGTCCAGCACCACCGTGGCGTTGGCGCCGGACTCGGCGACGACGGCCACGTGCTGGGCGGAGGCCACGTCGGAGTTGCCCTCGGCGTGCAGGACGATGACCTCGCCGGCAGCAGCGGCAGGCACCGTGAGCAGCTGGACCGTCTCGACGCCGGCCCAGGCGTTGGCTGCCACGCGGTCCTCGGGGGCCATGAAGCCCACGCGGGGATCGTCCTTGGCCACCTCCTCGAGCGTGACGGCCAGCTCCGTGTCGCCCTCGCTGATCTCCAGGCGCAGCGCCGGGGCGCCGTCCTGGCTCAGCTCGAGGCGGTCGAGGCCCTTGAGGCGCTTGAGCGGGGTGAAGCGCCAGTCCTCCTCGCGGCCCGTGAGCGGCGCGAAGTCCTCGATCTCGAAGGACGCGAGGCGGCCGGCACGGGAGGAGTCGGGGACGCCGTCGCCGCCACCGTGCGAGTGCGCCTTCACGGCGTCACCGCCCAGCGGGGAGACGTTGGTGGTGGCCAGGTTCATGGGCGAGAGGTCCTCGCCCTCCTCGGTGAACCCGGCGATGAGCGGAGCGCCCTTGGGGCGCGGGGTGGTGATCGACTCAGCCATGATCAGCCAACGGATCCTTCCATCTGCAGTTCGATGAGGCGGTTCAGCTCGAGGGCGTACTCCATGGGCAGCTCACGGGCGATCGGCTCCACGAAGCCGCGCACGATCAGCGCCATGGCCTCCTGCTCCTGCAGGCCGCGGGCCATGAGGTAGAAGAGCTGGTCCTCGGAGACCTTGGAGACCGTGGCCTCGTGCCCCATCGTCACGTCGTCCTCGCGGACGTCGATGTACGGGTAGGTGTCCGAGCGCGAGATCTGGTCCACCAGCAGGGCGTCACAGACCACGTTGTTCTTCACGCCCTTGGCGCCCTCGCGCACCTGAACCAGGCCGCGGTAGCCGGAGCGGCCGCCGTTGCGGGCGATCGACTTGGCCACGATCGAGGAGGAGGTGTTCGGGGCGATGTGCACCATCTTGGAACCGGTGTCCTGGTGCTGCCCGGCGCCGGCGAAGGCGATGGACAGGGTCTCGCCACGGGCGTGCTCACCCGTGAGGTAGACGGCCGGGTACTTCATGGTCACCTTGGACCCGATGTTCCCGTCCACCCACTCCATGGTGGCGCCCTCCTCGCACACCGCACGCTTGGTGACGAGGTTGTAGACGTTGTTGGACCAGTTCTGGATGGTCGTGTAGCGCACTCGGGCGTTCTTCTTGCAGAAGATCTCCACCACGGCGGAGTGCAGGGAGTCCGACTTGTAGATCGGCGCCGTGCAGCCCTCGATGTAGTGCACGTAGGAGTCCTCGTCGGCGATGATGAGGGTCCGCTCGAACTGGCCCATGTTCTCCGTGTTGATGCGGAAGTAGGCTTGCAGCGGGATCTCCACGTGCACGCCCTTGGGCACGTACACGAAGGAACCGCCGGACCACACGGCCGTGTTCAGCGCGGCGAACTTGTTGTCGCCCGCCGGGATGATGGAGCCGAAGTACTCCTCGAAGATCTCCGGGTGCTCACGCAGACCCGTGTCGGTGTCGGTGAAGATGACACCCTGGCTCTCCAGGTCCTCGCGGATCTGGTGGTAGACCACCTCGGACTCGTACTGAGCGGTCACGCCGGCCACGAGGCGGGAGCGCTCGGCCTCCGGGATGCCCAGCTTCTCGTACGTGTTGCGGATGTCCTCCGGCAGGTCCTCCCAGGACTCGGCCATGGACTCCGAGGCGCGCACGAAGTACTTGATGTTGTCGAAGTCGATCTCGGAGAGATCGGCGCCCCACGTGGGCATCGGCTTGCGATCGAAGTACTTCAGGGCCTTCAGGCGGCGCTGGAGCATCCACTCCGGCTCGCCCTTCTTCGCAGAGATGTCGCGCACCACGTCGGCGTTGAGGCCGCGACGGGCGGAGGCTCCGGCCTCGTCCGAGTCGGCCCAACCGAAGGCGTAGCTACCGATCCCCTCCAGCTCGGGGTTCTTCTCGAGGATCTCGGCGATCACGCCGGGATCCGTGGCGTCTGGCGCCATCTGTTCCGTCATCGCGTCCTCTCCTACTTCTTTGAACTCTTGGAAAACGTGATCCTCGTCCGCTTCTCCGGCAGCGTGCGCTGCTCGTCGCGGCCGAGGGGTATGTGGGTGGTACAGACGTGGCCGCCGGCCGCCATCGTGGACAGCCTCCTCACGTCAACGTCGAGGACCCTGGCGAACATTTCCGCCTCGGCCTCGCAGATCTCCGGGACCTCCCTGGCGATGTCCACCACGGGGCAGTGCGCCTGGCACAACTGCAGGGAGCGCATCGCGTGGGTACCGGTGGAGACGTCCACGGTCCGGGTGAAGGCGACGTAGTCGTCCTGGCTCAGGGCCGCGGCGAGGGCATCCGCCTTGTCCTGTCCCGGTTCCGCCGCGTCCACGGCGTCCCGGTAGCGCTGCTCCTGGGCCGCTGCTCGCTGCCTGGCCAGGGCCATGACGGCCTCGCGACCGCCCAGCTCGCGCAGCGCGGCGATCGCCTGCACGGCCACGGAGCCGTTCTCGTTGCCGAGCCGGACCTGGGCGGAGGGGTCCACCACGTAGTGGCGGGCGGGACGACCGGCGCGTGCCTTGCGCTGCGGGACGTCCTTGACGCCGATCAGGCCCTCCGACTCGAGGCGGTCGAGGTGCCTGCGCACGGCGGCCGGGGTGTAGCCCAGCTGAGTGCCCAGTTCCGCAGCGGTGATGGGACCGCGCTCCAGGATGGTGCGCAGCACGCGGTCACGCGTGCTGTGGTCGGCGTCGCGCTGGTGCTCGGGTGCGTTGCCGACGGACGCACCGACTGAACCCTGTGAATACACAACTACATTCTGGTCTTATTCAGGACCATCCGCCAGTAAGGGGACCCTACACACCCGCAGGATCACGTGTCGTGGTGACGTGACCCACGTCGGCGTGCGGCGTCCCCGAGCCGGGGGAAACGGCACGGGACGCTTAGCATGGGCGGGTGCGAGTGAACCCCTCCCCCGGCCGCGCTCAGACGGCGACCCCTGTCCCGGATGCGGGCCCGGACGCGGCCGTGGTGGTGAGTGGGCTGCGCAAGGGCTTCCGCGGGCACGGCGGCCACCTGCAGCAGGTGCTGCGCGGCGTGGACCTGGCGGCCCGCCCCGGCGAGGTCACCACCCTGCTCGGCACCAACGGCGCCGGGAAGTCCACCACCCTGGCCTGCGCGCAGGGCCTGCTGCACCCCGACGCGGGCGAGGTCCGTCTGCTCGGCGCCTCGCCGTGGAGGGCCGGCGCCGCCCTGCGGGCGCGCGTCGGCGTCATGCTGCAGGACGGCGGCCTGCCTCCCGGGCAGAAGCCGTTGAGCTACCTGCGCCACGTGGCCGGCCTGTACGCCGCGCCGCGCAACGTGGACGAGCTGGCGGAGCGCCTCGGCATCACCGAGTTCGCCGGTACCGGCATCCGTCGCCTCTCCGGTGGTCAGCGTCAGCGTGTGGCCCTCGCGGTGGCCCTCGTGGGCGACCCGGAGGTGCTCTTCCTGGACGAGCCCAGTGCCGGCCTGGACCCCGTCTCGCGGCAGGTGGTCTTCGATCTCATCGGCGAGCTGCGCGAGCAGGGCAGGGCCGTGGTCCTGACCACCCACCTGCTCCAGGACGCAGAGCGCCTCTCCGACATCGTCTACATCATCGACCACGGCCGCACCGTGGCCCACGGCAGCGTCGCGGAGCTGGTCGGGGCGGACGGCCCCGGTGACCTGCACGTGAGCTTCTCCCCCGGTGAGGACCCCGGCCTGCCGGACGGCATCACCGCGCAGCGGACGGGGGCGGACAGCTGGATGATCCCGGGCCTGGCCGGGCCGGAGGTCCTCGCCGCCCTCACCGCCCACTGGGCGGCCCACGGTGTGGTCCCCCACGGCCTGCGGCTGCGGCGCCGGTCCCTCGAGGAGGCCTTCCTGGCCCTCGCGGAGACGGACGATGACCTCACAACGCCTGAACAGACACAGGAGGTGGCCTCGTGAGCACGGCACGCGAGGAGCTCGCGGTGAGCCGACCCGCGCCGGCGGCGGTGCGTGTGCTGCGCCAGGCCGGCTACGAGGTGCGCATCATCCTCGGCAACGGGGAGCAACTGCTCGTCTCGCTGGTGCTGCCCCTGCTGGCCATGATCGGCCTGCGCTTCGTGGACCTCCTGGACGGCGTGGCGCAGCGGCGCATCGACGCCGTGGTGCCCGGCGTCCTTGCGCTGTGCCTGGTCTCCGTGGCCTTCACGGGCCAGGGCATCCAGACCGGCTTCGACCGCCAGTACGGCGTGCTGCGCTCGCTGGCGACGACCCCGCTGGGCCGGGGCGGCCTCATCCTGGGCCGCAGCGTGGCCGTCCTGGCCGTGCTCGTGGTCCAGGGCGTGATCCTGGGCGGGATCGGCCTGGCGCTCGGCTGGCATCCGACCCCGGCCGGCTGGCTCCCCTCCGTGCTCTTCCTGCTGCTCGGCGCGGCGGCCTTCACCTCGCTCGGTCTGCTGATCGGCGGCACCCTGCGCGCCCAGGCCACGCTGGCCGTGACCAACCTCGTGTGGGTGCTGCTCGCCGCAGGAGGCGGCATCCTGCTCCCATTGGGGCGACTCCCCGGCCTGCTCGGCACAGCGGCGACGCTGCTGCCCTCCTCCGCCCTGGGCGAGGGCCTGCGCGCCGCCTTCATCCACGGCTCGCTCGACCTGACCTCCGTGGCCGTGCTCGCCGTCTGGGCGGTGCTCGGCACGGCGGCGGCGATCCGCTGGTTCCGCTGGGAGTAGTCACCGCAATTTCTCACGTGCGCGTCCGATGGACGTTCGTTTGAGAAATCGCGGTGCAGAGGGGCGTTCGCGCGGCGGGCCTGGCTGCCTGCCACAGTGCACGACGGCGCCCGCTCGCCTCGCGCTCTCCGTCACCCTTTCGCGCGGGAGGCAACGAGTCGCCGTCGGGCACCTGTCGCTTCGCCGCTGACCTCACCAACTCCCCGCGAGATTCCCCATGTGCCAAGCCAATGGCGTGGCACATGGGGAAACTCGCGCCCAACTGCACTGTGATTTCTCATTTGCCTGTCCATTGGACGTGCACGTGAGAAGTTGCGGTGCAGAGGATGCAGGAAGGGGCGGCACCCGTCATGGGTGCCGCCCCTTCCCAGGTGCGAGTGCTGAGGCCGGAAGCTCAGGCGAGCAGCGTCGGCTTGAGGCGCTGCAGCCGGCCGAGCAGGCCGTTGACGAACTCCGGGGAGTCGTCCGTGGAGAGGTCCTTGACCAGGCCCACGGCCTCGGAGACGGCCACGGCGTCGGGGATCTCGTCGTTGTAGAGCAGTTCCCACAGGCCGATCCGCAGGGCGGCGCGGTCCACTGCCGGCATGCGTTCCAGCGGCCAGCCCTGCGCGTAGGTGGAGAGGATCTCGTCCAGCTTCTCCTGGTGGTCGATCACCCCGCCGACGAGCTCACGCGTGTACGGGTTGACGCCGTCCTCGGCGATGCGCCGGGTGAGGATCGCGCGCGCGTCGGTGTTGCGCGCCTCGGCCTCGAAGAGCACTTCCAGCGCGCGACGACGGGCCTTGGAGCGGGCGCTCACTCGGAGACACGCCCGAGGTAGTCGCCCGTGCGGGTGTCCACCTTCACGCGGGTGCCCTGCTCGACGAACAGCGGGACCTGGATCTCGTAACCGGTCTCCAGCGTGGCCGGCTTGTTGCCGGCGGAGGAGCGGTCGCCCTGCAGGCCCGGTTCGGTGTAGGTGATCTCCAGGACCACGGAGGCGGGCATCTCGACGTACAGCGGGGTGCCCTCGTGGATCGCGATGACCACGTTCTGGTTCTCCAGCATGAAGTGCGAGGCGTCGCCGACCGTCTCAGCGGCCACGGTGATCTGGTCGTAGTCGTCCAGGTCCATGAACACGTAGTCCGCGCCGTCCTGGTACAGGTACTGGTAGTCGCGACGGTCCACCGTGGCGGTCTCCACCTTGGCGCCGGCGTTGTAGGTCTTGTCCACGACCTTGCCGGAGACGACGTTGCGCATCTTGGTGCGCACGAACGCGCCACCCTTGCCCGGCTTCACGTGCTGGAACTCGATGATGGTCCACAGCTGGCCGTCGATCTTCAGCACGGTGCCGTTCTTGATGTCGTTGCTCGTCGCCACAGGTTCCTCTTTCGTGGGGGTTCCTCCCCTCACGCGGGCAAGCGGTGCCACGGCGGATCCTGGGGAGATGAATGTCCGCCGAGTATTCTACCGCAGCGGATCAGTCCAGTTCGCTGCTGACCAGCTCGTACGCGAGTCGGGAGGCCTCGACGAGGCGCTCATCGGCCCCGTTGGCCTCGCGGCCCTCCCACGCCTTGCGGAAGCGCGAGGCCGCGGCCTTGACGTCCCCCTGCGTGTAGAAGTCGGCCGCCAGCTGCTGCAACACGTCCGCCTCGGCGCCCGTTCCGCTGAACTCCTCCAGCAGCCTCCGCAGGCGGTTGATGGCGCGCTCCGTGTCGCCGTTCCACCGGGTCACCTCGGTGTCCAGCAGGCGCAGCCGGGCATCGGAGGGGTTCATGAGCCGGGCCTCGGCCACGACCTCCGCCGCGTCCGCATAGCGCCCGAGGGCGATGAGCGCGACGACGCGGTTGCCGGGATCCTGCTCCGACAGCGTGCGGGCAGCGCCCTCCTCGTCCACGACGATGGGGCGCAGGGTGGGCAGCTCGAAGCGGATGCCGTCGATGCCCGTGTCCACCAGGGTGGCCGTGCTCATGCGGCCACCTCCTGGTAGGCGGTGAAGAGCAGGTGGTCCTCGGGGGCCTCCAGGACCCCGGGGCGCGCGAGCCCGTCCAGCACGATGAAGCGCAGGTGGTCGCCGCGGGACTTCTTGTCCTTGCGCATCGAGGAGAGCAGCGTCTTCCAGCGGTCCCCGCGGTAGGAGGTCGGCAGTTCGAGGGACTCGAGGATGCTGCGATGGCGGTCCGCCGTCGCGTCATCCAGGCGACCGACCAGTCGACCGAGCTCGGCGGCGAAGACCAGGCCGACGGAGACGGCCGCGCCGTGGCGCCACTGGTAGCGCTCGGCGAACTCAATGGCGTGCCCCAACGTGTGGCCGTAGTTGAGGATCTCGCGGCGGCCGGACTCGCGCAGGTCCTCGGAGACCACGGAGGCCTTGACCTCGATGGTGCGGCGCAGGATCTCCGCGAACGCGTCGCTCGCCGGATCGGTCGCTGCGGCGACGTCGGCCTCGAAGAGCTCGAGGATGCGCGGGTCGGCGATGAAGCCGGTCTTGACGGACTCCGCCATGCCGGTGACGAGCTCGTTGCGTGGCAGGGTGCCGAGGGCGTCCAGGTCCACCAGCACGCCGGCGGGCGTGTGGAAGGAACCCACGAGGTTCTTGCCCTCGGAGGTGTTGATGCCGGTCTTGCCGCCCACGGAGGCGTCCACCATGCCGAGGAAGGTGGTCGGAAGGTGCACCACGCGCACGCCGCGCAGCCAGGTGGCGGCCACGAAGCCGGCCAGGTCGGTGACGGCGCCGCCGCCCACCGACACGACGGCGTCCGTGCGGGTGAAGTCGGACTGGCCCATGATCTGCCAGCAGAACGCGGCGACCTCGATGCGCTTTCCCTCCTCGGCGTCCGGGATCTCCGCCGTGAGGACCTCGAGGCCGTCGGCGACGAGGGACTCCCGCACCGCCTCACCCGTGGCGCGCAGGGCGCGCGGGTGCACCACGAGCACCTTGGCCGCCTGCTCGCCCAGCAGCGGGCGCAGCTGCGAGAGCAGGCCGCGTCCGATCACGACGTCGTAGCCGGGTCCCTGCGGGGTCCCGACGTGGACGTTGGTGGCTGTGGGGCTCATGCGCGATGCTCCTCGGTGGGTGTCTGGACGAGTGATGGGTGCTGATGCCCGGGGTCGCCCGGCAGCAGTTCTGCGATGCGGTGTGCCAGCTGTTGCGGGGTGCCGCTGCCGGCGTCGATGGTGTGGGTGGCGAGCTCCTGGTAGACCGGGGTGCGCACCTCGGCGAGGCGCTCCCAGGCCGTGAGGGGGTCCGGCCCGGAGGCCAGCATGGGACGGTTCGTGTCGCCGGCGAGGCGTTGCGCCGCCGTGGCGCGGTCGATCCGCAGGTAGACGACGGTCCGTCCCGTCACTGCTGCCCTGTTGCCCGGCTGCAGCACCGTGCCCCCGCCCGTGGCGATGACGGCGCGTTCCGCACCGAGGGCATCCAGCAGGGCCTGCGCCTCCAGCGCGCGGAACGCCGCCTCACCACCCGCGGCGAAGATGGCCGGGATGGGGCCGTGCTCGGCGCTGACCTTCTGGTCCAGGTCGATGAACTCGAGGCCGAGCTCACGGGCCAGGGCTCCACCGACACTGGTCTTGCCCGACCCCATCGTCCCCACGAGGATGACGTGATCCGCCACGGTCAGCTCCCCGGGGTGAGCAGCTCGGGGATGGAGTCCACGTAGGCGCGCAGGGAGGCCCTGGTCTGCTCCACGGAGTCCCCGCCGAACTTCTCCAGCACGGCATCGGCGAGCACGAGCGCCACCATGGCCTCCGCCACGACACCGGCGGCGGGTACGGCACACACGTCGGAGCGCTGGTGGTGGGCGTGCGTGGCCTCGCCCGTGGACACGTCCACGGTGGCCAGGGCGCGCGGCACCGTGGCGATCGGCTTCATCGCGGCACGCACGCGCAGGGACCCGCCCGTGCTCATGCCGCCCTCGATGCCGCCGGCGTGGTCGGTGCGGCGCACCGGGTGTCCGTGCTCGTCGGGGACGATCTCGTCATGCGCGGCGCCACCGCGGCGGCGCGCGGACTCGAAGCCGTCGCCCACCTCGACACCCTTGATGGCCTGGATGCCCATGAGGGCGGCGGCCAGGCGGCCGTCGAGGCGGCGGTCCCAGTGCACGTGGGAGCCGAGGCCGACGGGCAGGCCCGTGGCGATGACCTCCACGACGCCGCCGAGGGTCTGGCCCTCGTCATGCGCAGCGTCCACCTCGGCGACCATGGCGGCCGAGGTCTGCGGATCGAAGCAGCGCAGCGGGTCCGCATCCAGCGCCTCGACGTCGTCCGGGGTGGGGCGCGCGGCATCCGCGGGCGAGGCCACGGTGCCGAGGGCCACGGTGTGGGAGACGAGGCGGATGCCCAGCTCCCCCAGGAACGCGGCGGCAGCGGTGCCGAGGGCCACGCGCTCGGCGGTCTCCCGCGCGGAGGCGCGCTCCAGGATGGGACGCGCCTCGGTGAAGCCGTACTTCTGCATGCCGGCCAGGTCCGCATGGCCGGGACGCGGACGGGTCAGCGGCGCATTGCGGGCCTTGCCCTCCAGTGCGGCGGGGTCCACGGGGTCCGCGGCCATGATCTGCTCCCACTTGCGCCACTCGGTGTTCCCCACCTCGATGGCGACCGGGGAACCGAGCGTGCGACCGTGACGGACGCCGCCGAGGATCCGCACGGCGTCCTGTTCGAACTTCATGCGGGCTCCGCGCCCGTAGCCGAGGCGACGCCGTGCCAGGGCGGCCTGCACGGCCGCGGTGGTGAGGGGGACGCCGGCGGGGAGACCCTCGAGGATCCCGACAAGAGCGGGACCGTGGGACTCGCCGGAGGTGAGCCAACGCAACATGCGCACTATCCTGCCACGATGCCGGGAAGGGAACCCTGCGGCGTGATCCCCGCCGCGTCATACAGCGCAGCCAGCACGGCGGGCGATGCTGCGTCCCCGCGGCCGGTGAATGCGGCGACCTGACCCACGGCCTGGTGCACCAGCATCGCGAGCCCGTGCACGGGCGTGCCTCCCGCGTCCTGCCAGGCCGCAGCCAGCCTGCTGGGCCACGGATCGTAGGCGGCATCCAGGAGCGCGGCGCCAGGGCTCGCCAGGGTCGCGACCGCCTCCGCCCAGTCGTCGGCGGCGCGCGGAGGCAGGGTCGAGACCACGGCCCTGGGGGCCGGCGCGGAGGTCACCGACGTGAGCGAGATCACGCGCGCCTCGACGCCGAGTGCCTCCGTCACGCGCAGGAGCTCACGGGTGCGGGAGGGGTCCCGCACCGCCACGCACACCGTCTGCGCACCCAGCCGGGCCAGCCCCGCGATCGCGGCGGCGGCCGTGCCGCCTGCGCCCAGCACGAGCGGGACGGTGCCGGCCAGCGGGAGGGAAGCGGACGGCGTCGTGCGCTGGGAGGACTCCGCGGAGGAAACGTCAGCCACGAGCGGCGCCCCGAGCGCAAGGCCCACGGCCCCACGCACGCCCTCCACGTCCGTGTTCAGCCCGTGCAGGCCGTCCGGGCGCAGCACCACGGTGTTCAGGGCGCCGAGCGTCGCGGCGAGCGGGTCCACGTGGTCCATCTCGGCGAGCATGGGCTGCTTCATCGGCATGGTCACGGACAGCCCGAGCCAGTCCGGCTCCGTCCGCAACATCTCCGCAACCGCCGGGGCATCATCGGGGCGCCGCTCCAGCCGCCCGTAGGCGATGTCCAGGCCGAGCACGCGGTACGCGGCCGCATGCAGCTGCGGCGAGCGTGAGTGCGAGATGGGGTGGCCGATCACCGCGGCCCGCGGGCCGCTCACGTGCACTGGTCCGCGTTGGCGGAGCACCAGTTGCGGTACTCCTCGACGTACTTCTGGTGCTCGGCGTAGGTCTTGGCGAACTTGGTCTCCCCCGTGGAGAGGTTCACCGTCACCCAGTAGTAGTCGTCCGAGGCCTGCGGGTGCGCAGCAGCCTTGATCGCCGAGTCGCCGGGGGAACCGATGGGTCCGGGCGGCAGGCCCTGGTGCACGTACGTGTTGTACGCGTTCTTGGAGTTCTTCAACTCCTCCTTGGTGATGTGCACGCTGGTCTGGCCCAGCCCGTAGGAGACCGTGCTGTCCAGCTGCAGCAGCCCGTGCGTCTCCTTGTTGTCCGGCTTCAGGCGGTTCTCGATGACCCCGGCCACGCGGGCGAAGTCGGCGGGCCGGGACTCACCGGCCACGATGGAGCCGATGATCAGCGCACGGTACTGCTCGTCCTGCGTGGTCAGCCCCTGCGACTTGAGGGACTTCTTGGTGGCGTCCACCAGCGTCTGCAGCACCTTCTTGGCGTCCGCGTCCTTGGGCAGGCGGTACTCCCCCGGGTGCAGGTAGCCCTCGAGGTTCTTGACCTTGGCTGGCAGGCCGAACTGTTGCGGGTCGTTCGCCAGGGAGGTCAGCTCGTCCTCGTCCAGGCCCGTGGAGTCCGCGATGGTGGTCAAAGCAGCCGGCAGGCGGGTGTTGGAGGGCAGCGAGAAGTAGGTCACCGGCGACGAGCCGGAGCTCGTCAACGCCGTGAGGGCGTCGGCTGCGGCCATGTGCTGCTTGAGCTGGAACTCACCCGGATGGAAGACGGGCGCCTTGTCCGCATCAGCGACGGCCGCGTCGAAGGCCTTGGCGCTCTTGACCACGTCCTTCTCCTCGAGGGAGCGGCCGATCTGCTTGGAGCCCCATCCGGACTCGATCGTGAAGGCGACCTGTCCGTCCCCCGGGCCGTCGTAGTCCGGCGGCGGGCCCGTGAGCTGGTGCAGTGTCCACCAGCCCGCCGTGCCGAGGGCCAGCACGATCACGAGCGCGATGGAGAGGAAGGTGAGGGTGCGGCGCCGGCGGCGACGTCGCCGCGCGGCCACGTCCACCTCTTCCGCGCCGGAGAAGAAGTCCTCGGCCGGGAGGTAGCCGGCCGGCACGCCCTGGGCGTGCAGCGCCTCCAGGCTCAGGCCGTGCCTGGCCAGGGAGTCGGCGAAGCCGGTGTCGGCGTGGGCGCCCGCCTCGGCCTCGTCCTCCGCGCGGACGAGCCACTCGGCCCCGGGCTCCTCGGGCTCCTGCTCAGGCCCAGGGACGTCATCGTTGCCCGACGCCGTGTGGTCATCCGGGTGCGCCGCGGCGGCCGGCGCGGTGGTCTCCACGGGGGACGGGCTCTCCTCCGGCTCCACTCCCCCGTCCGCGGGGGCCGGCTCCGGGTGAGTGGCAGGCGCCTCCTGGGGCGCGGTTGCGGCAGGCTCCGCCGGGGCGAGCAGCTCGGAGAGCGCGGGCAGGGAGGCGAGGTCCGCGTCGTCGGGCTCCGTGGCCCCCGCGGAACCGGCGCCGGCCGCGAGCGCGTACTCCTGCGCGCTGAGGACGGCGGCGGTGTCGCCCTTGCCGTGTCGACCCACACCCGTGAACCGGCGCGCAGGCACCGGGCGGCGGGGTCGGCGGCGCGGGGCGTGGCCGACCTCCCGTCCGGGCGTGTCAGGCGTGTTCACGTGGGTCCTCCTCGAGGGCTCGGCCCGAGCGGGCCGGTCCGGGGTCAGGTCAGGGATGTGCCGGCGGGGGCGCCGTGTTCCGTCTCGAGCGCCTGCTCGAGGATGGCCACGGCGGCCGCCTGGTCGATCACGGAACGCGAGTCCTTCACGGTACGCCCCGCCTCATGCAGTTGTCGTTGCGCCGATACCGTGGTGAGGCGCTCGTCCACGAGCCGCACCTCCGCCTCGGATCCTGCGCCCTGCAGGCGCTGCTGCAGCTCGCGGGCGTAGTCCACCGCATCCTGGGTGGAGGCGGTGGAGGCCCCGCGCAGGTTCACGGGGAGGCCCACGTACACGAGGACGGCCTCCCACTCGGTGATCAGCCCGGTGAGCTCCGTCAGGTCGCTGCCGCGCTTGCGGTCACGCCGCAGCGTGGCCACGGGGCTGGCGAGGACGCCGTCCGGGTCACAGCGGGCCACGCCGACGCGGGCCTTGCCCACGTCGACGCCGTAGCGGATGCCCCGCAGGCGCGGGGCGTCCGTCGGCTCAACCACGCGCGGCCACCAGGCGGACGATCTCGTCCAGCGCGGCGCGGGCCTGGCCGGCGTCCTGGCCGCCGCCCTGTGCCACGTCGTCCTTGACGCCGCCGCCACCGCCGAGGATCTTGGCACCGGCGCGCACCAGCGCCCCGGCCTTGACCCCGGCGTCGCGGGCCGCCTGGTTGGTGGCCACGAGCAGAACGGGCTTGCCGGAGACGAGCCCGACGACGGCCACGGCGGAGGCGTCGGAGCCGAGCCGATCGCGGGCCGGCAGGGCCAGGGCGCGCAGGTCGTCAGCGGAGGAGACCTCCCCGGCCTCGTGGGCCACGAGCCGGACCCCGGCCACGTCCTTCGCCTGAGCCACGAGCTCGGCGGAGGCGGCCACGAGCTTCTCCTGCCGCAGGCGCTCGATCTCCTTCTCGGCCGCACGCAGCTTGGAGACGGTGGATCCGATGCGCTCGCGCAGCTCGGCGGCCGGGACGCGGAAGAGCTCCGTGAGGTCGTTGACCAGGGCGCGCTCCGCGGCGTTGTGGCGGAAGGCCTCCAGGCCGACCAGGGCCTCCACGCGGCGGTTGCCTGAACCGACCGAGGCCTCGCCGAGCAGCGTCATGGAGCCCACCTTGGAGGTGTGCGGCACGTGGGTGCCGCCGCAGAACTCGCGCGACCACGCGCCGTCGATCTCCACGACGCGCACCACGTCGCCGTACTTCTCGCCGAAGAGGCTCGTGGCGCCGAGCAGCTTGGCCTCGTCCTTCTTCATCACCCGGGTGATGACCTCGAAGTCGTGGTCGATCGCGTGGTTGACGACCTCCTCGACCTCGGAGCGGGCGGAGGCGCTCAGCGCGTCCTGCCACGTGAAGTCGAAGCGCAGGTAGCCGGCCTTGTTGAAGGAGCCGGACTGCAGGGCCTCCGGGCCGAGCACCTGGTG
>Ga0164242_10004344_pt1 | contig 15945 bp, 11 predicted proteins | sample OricomgcompostMG_FD_108783 | JGI IMG/M metagenome (GOLD analysis project Ga0164242, IMG submission 108783) | Miracle-Growth compost microbial communities from Emeryville, California, USA - Original compost - Miracle growth compost (MG) ... | reverse complement strand
TTGCCACGTTCACTCGTCGAGCCGCTGCAGCGCGAGATCGCGCGAGCGCGATCCTTGCACGAGCAGGATCTCGTGGCGGGTTTTGGTGCCGCGCGATTGCCGCACGCGCTGGCTCGCAAATATCCGAATGCGGCGCGCGAGTTCGGCTGGCAATTCGTGTTTCCATCCATGCGTCGCTCCATTGATCCGCTCGGCGGAGGCGAACGGCGGCATCACTTCGACGATGCCGTTCTGGCGCGGGCGTTGAAGCGCGCGCGCAAGCACGCGCAGATCGACAAGCCGGTCAGCGCCCATACGCTGCGGCACTCGTTCGCCACGCATCTGCTGGAAGCGGGCCACGACATTCGCACGATCCAGGAACTGCTCGGCCACAAGGATGTTGCAACCACGCAGATCTACACGCACGTGCTGAACCGCGGCGGGCGCGGGGTATTGAGTCCGCTGGACAGGAGTTGAACCGGCTTCAGGCGGCGCGCGGATCGCGCTGCCGATGCAAGTGCACCAGCAGCAATGAAATCGCCGCGGGCGTGACGCCGCTGATGCGGCGCGCCTGTCCCAGCGTGGCCGGTTGCACGCGTTTCAATTTGGCCGACACTTCCGCGGACAGTCCACGCACCCGGTCGTAGTCGAAACCTTCCGGTATCGGCGTCGATTCGTGGCGGCGCTGGCGTTCGATCTCGTCGCGCTGGCGATCGAGGTAGCCGGCGTACTTCGCCTGCACTTCCACTTGCGCGGCGACATCTTCGCGCATCACGGCGGGGCCGAATCCCGCGACCGACATCAGCGCCGCATAGTCGAGTTCTGGACGACGCAGGAGATCCAGGCCATTGGCTTCGTGCGCAAGCGTGATGCCTCTCTGCGATTGCAATGCCGTGCCGAGTGCATTGGCGGGCGTGACCCACAACGTCTCCAGGCGCGCGGTTTCGCGTTCGACCGCATCGCGCTTCGCGCGCATCGCGTCGAAGCGTTGCTGCGGTACCACGCCGAGTTCGAAACCCTTTTCGGTGAGGCGCAGGTCGGCGTTGTCCTCGCGCAAATGCAACCGGTATTCGGCGCGCGAGGTGAACATCCGGTACGGCTCGATGGTGCCGTTGGTGGTGAGGTCGTCGATCAGCACGCCGATGTAGGCCTCGTCGCGGCGCGGCCACCAGGGTTGTTCGTTGCGCGAGGCGCGCGCGGCGTTGAGGCCCGCCACCAAACCTTGCGCCGCGGCTTCCTCGTAGCCGGTGGTGCCGTTGATCTGGCCCGCGAAGTACAAGCCGGCGATGGCCTTGGTTTCCAGCCACGGCTGCAGGCCGCGCGGATCGAAATAGTCGTACTCGATCGCATAACCGGGCCGCGTGATGTGCGCGCGCTCGAAACCCGGGATCGAACGCACCAGTTCCACCTGCACGTCGAACGGCAGTGAAGTCGAGATGCCGTTCGGATAGATCTCGATTGCGTCCAGCCCTTCCGGCTCGATGAAGATCTGGTGCGAGGCCTTGTCGGCAAAACGCACGACCTTGTCTTCGATGGACGGGCAATAGCGCGGACCGGTGCCTTCGATCTTGCCGGTGTAGAGCGGAGAGCGATCGAGTCCCGCGCGGATGATTTCGTGGGTACGTTCGCGGGTATGCGTGATCCAGCACGGCACCTGGCGCGGATGATCGTCGCGCGAGCCGAGGTACGAGAACACCGGCAGCGGATCATCACCGCGCTGTTCCTCGAACGCCGAGTAGTCCAGCGTGCGCGCGTCGATGCGCGGCGGCGTGCCGGTCTTCAGGCGGTCGGCGCCGAGCGGCAATTCACGCAGGCGCCTCGCCAGCGTGGTCGCGGGCGGATCGCCCGCGCGACCGCCGGCGTGGTTTTCAAGCCCGATGTGGATCTTGCCGGCGAGGAACGTGCCGACCGTCAGCACCACGTGCGGGGCGTGGATCGTCAAGCCCATCTGCGTGACGACGCCGGCGACGCGGCCGTGCTCGATCACGAGATCGTCGACCGATTGCTGGAAGATCTCGAGGTTGGGCTGCCGTTCGACGATGTGCCGGATTGCGGCCTTGTACAACGCGCGATCGGCCTGGCAGCGCGTTGCACGCACCGCGGGACCCTTCGACGCATTCAAGGTGCGCCACTGGATGCCGGCGAGATCCGCCGCGTGTGCCATCGCACCGCCCAACGCATCGATCTCCTTCACCAGGTGCCCCTTGCCGATCCCGCCGATCGCGGGATTGCAACTCATCTGGCCGATGGTTTCGATGTTGTGGGTGAGCAGCAGCGTGCGCGCGCCGCAGCGCGCCGATGCCAGTGCGGCTTCGGTGCCCGCATGCCCACCGCCCACAACGATCACGTCATAACTGGTCATACGCTGTCACTTGTTTCCAATTGCAACGCGCGCTGTGCCGCTTCGAGCGGCGCGAATGTGAATTCCCGTTTGCAATTGTCCCCGCGAATGGTTGCAAAACGTTACCGCGCGCGTGCAGCGCGCACGTAATCCCTTGCCTACCCGGCAACGTCACAATCTCTTGCAAATTCCGACTGCGAATCCCGATGGATTGGCATGCGCCGTGCACCAACACTGTGCGCTCCCGCCGATGCAGTCGCCCACGCGACAGGGACCGGGTACAGGGACCGGTCTTGCATCGGCGGGAAGCACCACGGATTGGTGCGAAAAGGAACTGGCGCCCGGCGGTCATCAGGAACAGGGGGAATCCAGAGTAACCGAGTTCCGGGCGCCAGATTCACGAAAACCATCGGGCGTCGAAGTGGCGGATCAATTCGCAACTGCCCCTTCGGCGAAGAGTATCAGCGGCTGTGGATGAACGCCACTTGAAGCATTCAGGTTAAGGCGGGCCTTCACGAAAAGACTTCAGGAGCATGTGATGAACTACGTCGCAATGACCAATGAAGAGTGGCAAGAGGTGTATCGGCACCACGACGAACTGGTCCAGATGGCCCAGCTCGAACTGCGGACCGAGGAAATCCGCGAGGCGCCTCCCGCGGGGGCCCAACCCCGGGCCACGAAGCCGGTGGAACTGCAATTGCGCGAACTGGACAGTGCCAACATCCAACACTGAATCGGCACCGTCCGGTTCCATCGTTTGGGGGAAAGGGGGAGCGCCATGCGCTCCCCCTTTTTACATGGGTGGATCAGGGGATCTCGACCTTGGTGGACTTCCCGTGGCGGGAAGGTGCCGGGCGAACGGGGGCCGCCGCCGGTGCCGGACGCGAAACCGCGGGCGCCGGGCGCGAAACCGGGACGCGTGCCTGGAAATCGGGCCGGGCCGGCATTGCGACGGGCCGGCGATTGGCGAATTCCGGTTCCGGCAGGACGCGCGGGGCCGGGCGCGAAACCACCGGCATGGGCGCCCGGAAGTCGGGGCGGGCAGGCGTGGCCAGGGGCCGCCGGTTGGCGAATCCGCTTTCGGCCGCTGGCCGCGGCGTGGCTACCGTGGGGGCCAGGATTCGATTGAGCGTCCGGCGTTCCATGCGATCGGCGGGCGCATGCACGACATCACGTGCAAACCCCGCCGAGGGCAGCACCCGTCGGTTGCCCCGGCGTTCCATGGACCGCGCCGGACCGCGACCGGGCGGATCCGTGCTGCGCGAGCTCGGCGGCACGGGCGGATGATCGGGGGTCAGCACTGGGCGCGGAGAGCCGGAGGCCACCGAATCGGGCTTGTCGTGGTGGTGGTGCCCCCGCCCGTGATGACCGCAACGCCACCGGCCGCAACCCCAACCCGTGGAGTACCAGGGTCCCCAATAACCCGGGAAATTCCATACGCTCGAAATCCCCGGATTGAAGGTGAACGACGGCCAGTATCCGTAACCTCCATGGACGCCGCCGTACCAACCGTAAGGATCCGAATACGGGCTGGTACCGTTGTAGTAGCCGTACCCGCTGGTGCCCGGGTAGTAGGGACCGGTGCCGTAATAGTCGTAATAACCCTGGCCCGAATACGGCCCGTCACTGGTGTAGTAACCGCCGCGGCCCGCGACGTCCGGTTGCACGAAGGCGTAACCGGTGGCGCAGCCCGCCAGCACCAGTGCGCCGGCGCCCAGCACCGCGGCACGCGCAAGCCGGCGCCATGCCGTCGATGAAAATGTTGCGCGCATGGTGCACCTCCGGGTTCAGCGGGATTTCTGTACCCGATGGTACGCCTTTATGGCGTGGCCATGGTGAACGGCGGCGGCCATTCAGCCGTCGCCGCCCGCCGCCAGCATCCGGTCAAGGATTTCCGCGAGGTCGGTCGAGTGCTGTCCGCCCTCCAGCAGGGCGCGCAATGCCCTTCCCGCCAAGGCGCGGCGCCCGGGTTCCAGTCGCGTCCAGTCCGCGAACGCCTTGGCCAGCCGCGCGGAAAGCTGAGGGTTGCGCGCGTCGATTTCGGCCAGCTTGCCTGCGAAATACCGGTAGCCGGCGCCGTCCGGGCGATGGAAGGCCACGGGGTTGGCGCGCGCGAAAGCGCCCAGCAGCGCATGCACCCGGTTGGGGTTGGCGAGCGTGAAGGCGGGGTCCGATTCCAGCGCCCGCACGCGTTCCAGCGTGGCGTGCGCAGGCACCGTGGCCTGCAGCATGAACCACTTGTCCAGCGTCAGCGCATCGCCGTCGAAGCGTTGGCGATACAGGCGCAACGCGTCGTTCGCCCGCGCGGCGTCGTTGCGCACCAGCGCGGTCAGGGCGGCCAGCCGCTCGGTCATGCCGTGCGCATCGCGGCATTGGGTGAAGGCGAGTTCGGCGCCGGTGGCGGGATCGTGCCGGACCAGCAGCGAGAGCACGCGCGCCTTCAGGCGGCGGCGTGCGGCAGCCTGCTGGTCCAGCGCGCCGGATTCCGCGGCATGAAGTTCGCGATACACCGGAGCGAGCGACGCCCCCAGGCGTTGCGCCAGCGCGTCTTCCAGCGCATCACGCGCGGCGTGCACCGCATCCGGATCGAAGGGCTCGTGGCGCGCGCCCAGTTCGAGTTCCGACGGCGGCGCCAGCAGGTCGGCCAGCAGCGCGGGCTCGATGCCGGCGCGCGCATTGAACGATTTCTCCAGCGCGTCCAGCCACTCATCGGTGGCCTGCGCGCGGTCGCCCGCCAAAAACTCGTCGAACGCGTGGGCGGCCAATTGCTGCGCGGCATTCCAGCGATCGAAGCCTTCCGTCTCGTGCTGCAGCAGCAGGGCGAGTTGCGCGGGCGCGTAATCGAACATCACCTGCACCGGCGCCGAGAAGCCGCGGCAGAGCGAAGGCGTTGGTGCGCAAGGCAGGTTTTCGAACACGAAACGCTGCTCGGCGTCGGTCAATTCGAGGACGCGTTCGCGCGAGCCAGCGGCCGCGTCGCCCTCGGGTTGCAACGGCATCGGCGTACCGTCGTCACCGAACAGCGCGATGTTCACCGGAATGGGCACGGGCAGCTTGTGCGGCTGGCCCGGCGTCGGCGGCGTGCGCTGCGAAAGGGTGAGCGTGTAACGCTTCGATGAAGCATCGTAGTCGCCGCGCGCATGCAGTTCCGGCGTGCCGGCTTGCGCATACCAGGCGAGGTACGGCGACAGGTCCACGCCATTGGCTTCGCCGAGCGCCGCCAGCAAATCGTCGATCGTGGCCGCCTGCCCGTCGAAGCGCGAGAAGTACAAATCGGCGCCGCGGCGAAAACCTTCCCTGCCCAGTCGTCCGGCAATCATCCGGATCAGTTCCGCGCCCTTCTCATACACGGTCGCGGTATAGAAGTTGTCGATGGCCTGGTAGGCCGCCGGCCGCACCGGATGCGCCAGCGGACCCGCGTCTTCCGGAAACTGCACGCGCCGCAAGGTGGCCACGTCCTCGATCCGCTTCAGCGATGGCGAATGCATGGCTTCGCAGAAGCTGTGCTCGCGGAACACGGTGAAACCTTCCTTCAGGGAAAGCTGGAACCAGTCGCGACAGGTGACGCGGTTGCCGCTCCAGTTGTGGAAGTATTCGTGGCCGATCACCGCCTCGATGCGGCGGTACTCGTCGTCGGTGGTGGTGTCCGGATCGGCCAGCAGGTACTTCGAGTTGAAGATGTTGAGGCCCTTGTTCTCCATCGCGCCCATGTTGAAGTCATGGGTGGCGACCACGTTGAACACCGGCAGGTCGTAGTTGCGGCCGTACGCGCGCTCGTCCCAGCGCATCGCCCGTTCCAGCGCGTCCATCGCGTAATGGCAGCGGTCGATTGCATCGGCCTCGGCCCACAGGCGCAAGCTGACGTCCCGGCCCTCGGCGGTGCGGTAGGCGCGCTCGATTTTTTCGAGCCGCCCCGCGACCAGGGCGAACAGATAACTCGGCTTCGGATGCGGATCGACGAAGCGCGCGAAATGGCGGCCGTCCGGCAGGTCGCCCGATTCGGTTTCCTCACCGCCGGCCAGCAGCACCGGAAAGCGCGCCCTGTCGGCGACCAGCGTGACGTCGTAGCGCGCCAGCACGTCGGGGCGATCGGGGAAGAACGTGATGCGGCGGAAACCTTGTGCTTCACACTGCGTCAGCAGGAATCCATGTTCGCGCCTGCCCGACAGGTAAAGCCCGCACAACTGGCTGTTGCGGGCCGGGTCTATGCGCACGTCCAATTCCAGCATGCTGCCGTCGCGCGCGCCGTGGATCACCAGGCCGGCGGCATCGAGCGCGTAGTCGGCCGGTGCGAGCGCCCGGCCGTCCAGCCGGGCGGCCAGCAATTCCACGTCTTCGCCATCGAGGCGCAGGGGCTCGTCACGATCCTGCGCCAGCACCAGTTTCGAATGGACCAGGGTTTCGTCGATCCCGAGTTCGAATTTCAGCTCGACCTGGGTAACGCGCCAGGCGGGCGGGCGGTAATCGGCGAGGCGGACGACGGATTCCACGGCGAAACGGTCAACGGTATTTTCTGTATCCATCAGTCCATTTTATCAGCCGCCGTGCACAGGCCACGGCGCCAACGCCAAAACGTGACCGACTTCATGCTTTCACTGCACTGCCGGATGCCGTGCGGGTGCCCGAATGGCTGCGAGAGACCCCATTACAGGCGTCTCTCGTACAGGCGCGGGCGATCGGCACGGGTCGAAGCGGCGTCCGCGCAAAGCCGGACTTCCGAACCCGAGCGGCGCACCAGCATGCACAGCATGCCGGCCACGCTGGCCAGGGCACCCACGATCAATGGCAGGTCGAAGCCACCCGTTCGTGCGGCCAGCCACGCCGCGAACGCCGGGCCCGCCGCCTGGCCGACGCCGAACGTGGTGGTGAGCGCGGCGATCAGGCGCACGGGGTTTCGCGGCGCCAGCAGGCGCGCCTCGCGCATCGTGTACATCACCACCGGCATGGTGGCGATGCCGATCAACAACGTCGCCACCACCAGTGCGGCGACGCCATGTCCGGCCACGCTCAACAGCATGCCGCCCGCCAGCGACAGGCTGCATGCGGCAAGCACGGTGCGATTGCCGATGCGTGCCGGCAACCAGCGCAACCCGAATGTGGATACGGTCATGGCCACGCCGAACAACGGCCAGAACCATTCGCGCAGCGCCGGCAAATGCAGCTGGCGCTCGGCGATCAATGGCAGGAACGCGGCAGGAATCGTATAGGCGAAACCCAGCAGGCCGTACATCGCCACCAGCGTCCATGTGGGGCCGGACGGCAACGCCGCGCGGGATGATGCGGACGCGCTGCTTGCGGCCGACACCTCGTCTTCGCCGAGGCGCCGCCAGGTCCATGCAAACAGCACGACGGTGATGGCGCCGAACAGGATCCACAAACCCGCCGACGATGCACCCGATGGCCGTACCGCCGCCACCAGCAAGCCGCTGCCGACGATGCCGACCCCGGTACCGCTGAACACCACGTGTTCGAGCAACGGACGGCCGGCGGCACGCAGCCGCGCCATGCTCCAGGCGATGCCGTGCACCACCAGTGCGGCCGAAGCGATTCCGGCCGCGAAGCGCCACAGCAACCAGACGTCCAGGCGGGTGGTCAGGCCCATGCCGAGGGTGGCGAGTGTCACGCCGATCGCGCCCATGCGCAGGCTCAGGCGCGGCGGCAGCGGGCGCAGCGCGCACAGCAACGCGCCGAGCAGGTAGCCGAGCATGTTGGTGGACGCCAGCCAGCCGCCGGCGATCAGCGTCAGCCCGTCGTCGGCCTGCATCAGCGGCAGCAACGGCGTCAGCACGAAACGCCCGATGCCGAGCGCGAGGGCGAGGATGGTCATGCCGGCGAGGGCGGTGCGAAGTTCGCGGTTCATGCGCGGCTCGATGGGGGAAAGGCCGCACATGCTAGGATTGGCCATGCATCGAGTAAAACGAATTATTCGAGCACTACCTATCGAAAATATCGATCATGGAACTTCGAGAACTGGAAACCTTCCGTGCCGTCGTCGAATCGGGCGGCATGAACCGGGCGGCGGTGCGCCTCAATCGCGCGCAATCCAGCATCACCGCGCGTATCCGCCAACTGGAGGCATCGCTCGGCGTCTCCTTGTTCGAGCACGAAGGCCGGGGCCTGCGCCTGACGGCGGCGGGTGACGCCCTGGTCGGCTATGCCGATCGCCTGTTGTCGCTGGCCGACGAGACGCGCGCCGCGGTACGCCGTGACAAGGCGTGCGGACGCCTGCGCCTCGGCACCACGGAAAGCGTGGCGGCCAGCCGGCTGCCGCGGCCGCTGGCCGGATTCCACCAGCGCCACCCGGAGATCTCGGTGGAATTGCAGACCGCGCACTCGCGCGAGTTGCTGGCGCGCTTGCAGGCCGGCGCGCTGGACGTGGCGATCGTCAGCGACGAGGTGGACGACGAACGTTTCGCGAGCGTGCCGTGGCATGTCGAAGAACTGGTGCTGGTGGCAGCGGCGGGCGACACCGTGCGCGATCCGCGGCGGATGGTCGGCGGCACCCTGCTGGTGCTGGGCGGCAATGGCTGCGCCTACCGGCGGCGCTTCGAGCAATGGCTGCAGAACCTGCGCGTGGTGCCGGCGCGCGAACTGGAATTCGCTTCCTATCACGCCATCCTGACGGCCGCCGCGGCGGGCGTCGGCGTCGGCCTGATCCCGCGTTCGGTGCTGGACATCTACGCGCGGCGCGATGCCGTGTCGGTGCACAAGGTGCCCGCGCGCCTTGCTCGCGTGCGCACCGTCGTGGTGACCCTGCGCGGCCGCCACATGCCGGCGCTGACGCGATTGGTCGATTGCCTGCGCGACGACGCCCGTCACCGCAACCGCCATGGAAAAATCGCGCAGGCAAATTGACCGGCGACCCCCGCCGGGGGCGCTGGCGGCACGGCCAGTGCGGGCGTGCATCTGGACGTATGGATGTCCAAAACATGTGTTGACACCGCCCGGCCGCGACGTTAGCTTCGGAACCATGTCGTTTGCACGCGCGCCAGCGGTCGGGCTCATCGCGCCGGATTGTTCCGGACGGATGCTGGCGGCCATCAGCACCATCATTGCCACCACGACCACCGGCAACGGGCGGTCGTTCGTGCGCGAATAATCCTTGCACGCAACGGTCCCGCCCTCGACGAGGCGGGCCGGCGCAATCCGACACCCGCCAGCGGGACGGGACCTTCAATGGAGGTCACCGTGAACGCCAGCGCTCCGCCCCTCACCGAACACCGCCCCGCGCAACTGCCGGAATGTTTCCACGCCGTGCCGGCGCCCGTGCCGCTGCCACGCACGCTGGCCGTGGGTGTGATCGGTCCCGGCCGCGTGGGTGGTGCGTTGCTGGCCCAGATCCGCACCGCGCAGGCACGGCTGCGGCGCAACCAGGGGCTCACGCTGCACCTGCGTGGCGTCGCCACCCGCCAGCGGATGTGGCTGGATTGCGACGACCCCGAACTCGAAGCCCGCGACGGCGCGCAAACCTGGCGCCCCGCCGACCTCGAGAGGTTCGCGGAACACGTGCACGAAAACGGACGCGCCGCGCTGTTGGTCGACTGCAGCGCCAGCGAGGAGGTCGCCTCGCGCTATCCGTCCTGGCTGGCAGCCGGCATCCATGTGGTGACACCGAACAAGCTCGCCGGCAGCGGGCCGCTGGATCGCTGGCGCACGATCCGCGCCGCCTGCGCAAGTGGTGCGCGTTTCCGCTACGAAACCACCGTTTGCGCCGGCTTGCCGGTGATTCAGACGCTGCACGACCTGCTCGACACCGGCGACGAGTTGATCGGCATCGATGGCATGTTTTCGGGCACCCTGGCCTGGTTGTGCAATCGCCACGATGGGCAGCAGCCGTTTTCCGCGCTGTTGCGCGAGGCGCACGCGCTGGGCTACACCGAACCCGATCCGCGCCACGACCTGTCCGGCATCGACGTCGCACGCAAGCTGGTGATCCTGGCACGCGAAGCGGGCCGCGCGCTTTCACTCGGAGACGTGGAGGTCGAAAGTCTGCTGCCATCGGCCCTGGCGACCGTGTCGAGCGAAGACTTCCCGCGACGCGCGCAGGAACTCGACGAACCGATGACTGCATGGCTCGCACGCGCCCGGGCCGCCAACGGCGTGCTTCGGCACGTCGGCAGCCTAGACCGGCACGGCCGTGCATGCGTGCGGCTGGCCATCCTGCCCTCGAACCACCCGTTCGCGCATACTCGCTCGACGGACAACGTGGTGCAGTTCCGCACGCAGCGTTACCGTGACAATCCATTGCTGGTGCAGGGACCCGGCGCGGGACCGGAGGTGACCGCGGCGGGCGTGTTCGCCGATGTGCTGCGGATCGCCGAGACGCTGGCGGTGCCATCATGAGTATCGACCATGATCGAAAGTGCATTGTCGGGATCCGCTTCCTCCAGGCTCCGCGCCGCCTGCGCGTTCGCGCCCGCCAGCGTGGGCAATGTCGGCGTGGGCTTCGACATCCTCGGGCACAGCATGGCCGGCGCCGGCGATCGTGCCGAAGTGCGCGTGATCGGCGAACCCGGGGTGCGCATTGCCGCGATCCATGGCGCGGTCACCGACCTGCCGCGCGATCCGCAACGCAACACGGCAGGCATGGCATTGCTGGCGCTGCGCGAAGCGCTTGCGTGGCCACACGGCTTCGAATTGAGCCTGCACAAGGGCATTCCGCTCGGGTCGGGCATGGGTGGTTCGGCGGCGTCATGCGTCGCCGCGCTGGTGGCCGCCAATGCCTTGCTGGAAAAGCCGCTTTCGCGCGAAGCGCTGTATCGGTTCGCGCTGGACGGCGAAGTCGTGGCCAGTGGCAGCCGCCACGGCGACAACCTGGGTTCGATGTTGCTGGGTGGACTGGTGCTGGCGACCCACGATCGCCTGCTGCGCATCCCGGTGCCACGCGCCTGGCATTGCGCACTGGTGCATCCGCATTGCGTGCTGGAGACGCGCAAGGCGCGGGCGGTGCTGGCCGGCGAGTACGCGCTGGAGGCGTTCGTCGCGCAAAGTGCCAACCTTGCGCTGGTGCTGGCCGGCTGTTTTCGCGGCGACGCCGCGCTGGTGCGTGAAGGGCTGAAAGACGTCCTGGTGGAGCCGCGTCGCGCATCGCTGGTGCCGGGTTTCGCGCGCGTGAAACAGGCCGCGCTCGATCATCGCGCGCTCGGCGCCAGCATCTCGGGCGGCGGTCCCAGCGTGTTCGGCTGGTACGAAAACCGACGCGATGCCGAGGCGGCGGCGGCGGCGATGCAAAGTGCGTTTGCAGCCGAAGGATTGCAGAGCGACGCCTTCGTCGCGCCGATCGACTCGCCCGCGGCAGGGTTGATCGAACACGTTGATGACGCGGCGGATCGGGCGCCGATCTCATGAGCGATTCCTTGACTTGCCTCAGCACGCGCGGTCGCAGCCCGGCCGTCACCATCAGCAGCGCCATCGCGGCCGGCCTTGCGCCGGACGGCGGCTTGTATGTGCCCGAATCGATGCCCCCACTCGACGTTTCGGCCTTCGACCGGGACGGCTCGCTCGCCGACACCGCCGCAAGCCTGCTGGCGCCGTTCTTCGCGGGCGATCCACTGTCCGCCGAATTGCCCGCAATCTGCCGGGAGGCGCTGGATTTCGAAACGCCCTTGCGTGCGTTGCCGCAGCGCGACGCGTTCGTGCTGGAACTCTTCCACGGCCCCACCGCCGCGTTCAAGGACGTGGGCGCGCGCTTTCTCGCGGCCTGCCTGCGCCGGCTGCCACGCCGGGACCCGCGCCCGCTCACGATCCTCGTCGCCACATCCGGCGATACCGGCGCGGCGGTCGGCGCCGCCTTCCACGGCCAGCCGAACATCGAGGTCGTGATCCTCTATCCCGACGGGCGGGTCTCGCCGCGCCAGGCGCATCAACTCGGAAGTTTCGGCGGCAACGTGCGCACGTTGCGCGTGCAGGGCCGGTTCGACGACTGCCAGCGGATGGTCAAGGCCGCGCTCAACGACGCGGCATTGCAATCGGTACGCCCGCTCAGTTCGGCCAACAGCATCAGTCTCGGCCGGTTGTTGCCGCAGATGAGTTACTACGCGCACGCTGCTGTGCGGTGGTGGCGCGAACACGGCGTGCCCCTCAACTTCAGCGTGCCGACCGGCAATCTCGGCAATGCACTGGCGGCGTTATGGGTGCGCAAGCTCGGCTTGCCGGTGGGCGAAGTGCACCTGGCCTGCAACGCCAACGCGACCTTGCCCGAGTTCTTCGGAGGCGGCGCGTACCACCCGCGCGATGCCGTCGCCACGCTTGCCAACGCGATGGACGTCGGCGCACCCAGCAACTTCGAACGGCTGCGCTGGACGTTCGGGAACGACGACGCGAAGCTGCGCCGCGCGCTTCGGGCCGGCAGCATCGACGACACCACGATCCGCCACACGATCGCCCACCACGCGAGCGCGCACGGCGAAGTGTTCTGTCCACACACCGCGACCGCGGTGCATGTGCTGGACACGTTGCGCGCGTGCGGCGATGGGGCGCCATGGGCGGTGGTCGCAACCGCCCATCCGGCCAAGTTCGAGGGTGTGGTCGAACCGCTTGTCGGCCGTCCGGTACCGGTGCCCGCCGCGCTCGCGGCGATGCTGGCACGGCCGGCCGAAGCCGAACCGCTGGCCGCCGAGGTCGAGGCGCTGAAGCGCTGGCTGCGCGATTCGCCACCGGAATCGCGCAACGGTGCGGTTCCGCCACCTGGCCATCTGGACGTCCATACGTCCACGCATCGCGCATAGAACGAATCGTCATCAGAAAACGCTTGACAGCGCAACGAGCCCGCGATTACTTTCGATCCATGCCGCAGCGCAACATCCACCGCAATGTTCGCAACACCGATCGCGTGGCCGCGATTGGCGGCGCGTTGCAGCTCCGCGGCATCCCCGGGATCGACTCGATCCTCGCGCTCGTCCTCGTACTTGTCCTCCTTATTACCAGCGGAGGTGCGGGCTGAGGGCGCGTGTCCAGGTAACCAGAAACAAACCTGAATACTCCTGAAGAACCCCGCACCGGAAACGGATGCGGGGTTTTTTGTTGCCTTCGGCGCCGCCTCGAACAGCGGAGCCAACGATGAAAAACCCGAACCGGCAACCCAGTGACACCCGAGGTGACGTATCCACCGGACACGTCCGCATCTTCGACACCACCCTGCGCGATGGCGAACAGGCGCCGGGGTTCGCGCTCGATCCCAAAGCCAAGCTCCGGATGGCGCAGATGCTGGAAGCGCTTGGCGTGGACGTGCTGGAAGCGGGATTTCCGCAGGCATCGCCCGATGATTTCGCCGCCACCGCACGGATCGCGGAGACGTTGCGCGAAGGCACCACCGTGTGCGCGCTCGCGCGGTGCCGCGATGGCGACATCGATCGCGCCGGTCGCGCGCTGGAGAAGGCCAGGCGCTCGCGCATCCACGTATTCATCTCGACCAGTCCGCTGCACCGCGAGCACAAACTCGGCATGAGCCGGGCGCAGGTGCTCGATGCCGCGGTGGCCGCAGTGGAGCGTGCGCGCGGGCTTTGCGACGAAGTCGAATTCTCGGCCGAGGACGCGATGCGCACCGAGCCCGACTATCTCGCCGAAGTGTTCAGCGCGGTGGTCGCAGCGGGCGCCGGTACCTTGAACGCGCCGGACACCGTGGGCTACGCGATTCCGTCGGAAGTCGCGGGTCGCTTCGCGTGGCTGCGTGCGCACGTCAAGGGCGCCGAGCGCGTGGTGTTTTCCTGCCACTGCCACGACGATCTCGGCATGGGCGTCGCCAACAGCCTCGCGGCGGTCAGCGCGGGTGCGCGCCAGGTGGAATGCACCGTCAACGGCATCGGCGAGCGCGCCGGCAACGCGGCGCTCGAAGAAGTCGTGATGGGATTGAACGTGCGCGCCAGCTATTTCGGCGCCACCACCCGCGTCGACACGCGCAAACTCAACCCTGCATCGCGTCTGCTGGTGCAGTTGACCGGCCAGCCCGTGCAACCGAACAAGGCGATCGTGGGGCGCAACGCCTTCGCGCACGAATCGGGCATCCACCAGCACGGCATGCTGCGGCATCCATCCACCTACGAAATCATGCGCCCGCAGGACGTGGGTGTCGATGCGACGCGACTGGTGCTGGGCAAGCACTCGGGTCGCGCCGCGCTGCGCAAGCGGCTGGAAGCACTGGGCCACGCGCCCGACGAAGCCGCGCTCGACGACATCTTCGCGCGCTTCAAGGTGCTGGCCGACCAGCGGCACGAGATCAACGACCGCGACCTGGATGCATTGGCGCGCGGACGCATGGACCGTCGCGGCACGCTGCGTGAGGTGGCCGCATGAGTGCGCGCACGCTCTTCGAGAAGCTCTGGGATGCGCATCTCGTCGCGCCCGAAACGGCCGACACGCCAGCGATCCTCTACGTCGACTTGCACCTGGTGCACGAAGTCACTTCGCCCCAGGCGTTCGACGCATTGCGCGCACGCGGCCTGCAGCTGCGCCGCCCCGACCGCACGCTGGCGACGCTGGACCATTCCACGCCCACCCTGCCCCCGAATCCGGAGGGCGAGCGCCCTTACGCGACGCCCGAAGCGCGCGCGCAGGTCTCGAAGCTGGAAGCCAACTGCCGCGAATTCGGCGTCGCGCTGCACGGCTGGGACAGCACCGACCGCGGCATCGTGCACGTGATCGGGCCGGAACTGGGCGCGACGCAACCCGGCATGACGATCGTCTGCGGCGACAGCCACACCTCGACGCACGGCGCGTTCGGCGCACTGGCTTTCGGCATCGGCACCACAGAAGTCGGCCACGTGATGGCGACCCAATGCCTGCTGCAGCGCAAGCCGAAGACGCTGGCCGTGTACGTGGATGGCCGGTTGCCGCAAGGTGTCGGCGCGAAGGACCTGATCCTGCACGTGATCGGCACGATCGGCGTCAACGGCGGCACCGGCCATGTGATCGAGTACCGCGGCAGCGCGATCGAAGCGCTGTCGATGGAAGAGCGCATGACGGTGTGCAACATGTCGATCGAGGCCGGCGCGCGCGCGGGCCTGATCGCGCCGGATGAAACGACGTTCGCATGGCTGAAGGGCCGGCCACGTGCACCGCAGGGCGAAGCGTGGAACCGCGCGGTCGCCCACTGGCGCACGCTGAAAACCGACGACGGCGCGCGCTACGACCGCGAGGTCCACATCGACGCGAGCCGGGTGCGGCCGACCGTCACCTTCGGCACCCATCCGGGTTCCGCGATCGCGCTGGATGCGCCGGTGCCCGTCGCACGCGACACGGTCGAACAACGCGCGCTGGATTACATGCAAAGCCGCGCCGGCCGGCCGATGGCCGGCACGAAAGTGGACATGGTGTTCGTCGGCAGTTGCACCAATTCGCGATTGCCGGATCTTCGCGAAGCGGCGGATGTCCTGCGGGGCCGACGCGTGGCGCAGCACGTCCGCATGCTGGTGGTGCCGGGCTCCGAAGCCGTGCGCCGCGACGCCGAAGCCGAAGGCCTGCACGAAGTGTTCCGCGCCGCCGGCGCCGAATGGCGGCTGCCGGGTTGTTCGATGTGCATCGCGATGAACGGCGACATGGCCGCGCCGGGACAACTCGTCGTCTCGACGTCCAACCGCAACTTCGAAGGCCGACAGGGCAAGGGCGCGCGCACCGTGCTGGCGAGTCCC
>Ga0164242_10004343_pt1 | contig 15945 bp, 16 predicted proteins | sample OricomgcompostMG_FD_108783 | JGI IMG/M metagenome (GOLD analysis project Ga0164242, IMG submission 108783) | Miracle-Growth compost microbial communities from Emeryville, California, USA - Original compost - Miracle growth compost (MG) ... | reverse complement strand
CTTCATGAACGAGGCCACCGTCTCGTCGGTGTGGATGTTCAGCTCCAGTTGCGAGAATGCGCATGTCTGTACCGGACAGGTGAGCAGCGACCAGGGCTGGACCGCTCCGCTGGAATTCCGCACCTCGCGTTGGATCGTCGACCGGTTCCACGAGAACTGGCAGACCTGCCCGGATGGCACCACGTCGCCTGGCCGGCAGCGCTACCAGTTCCAGGGCAGCGACCTCAACGGCCAGTACGACAAACGCAATATCGACCTGCTGGTCGGCTACGACCGGACGATCGGCGTCTCCGGGGCGTGCGGACGCAACCAGCCCACGGTGATCCTGATGCCACTGAGCGTGCAGCGGCTCTAGGTGTGAGGGAAGAAACCATGCAGGACACCCGGGTGATGATGGCGTTCGCGGCGGCAGCTGTCGCCGCCGGGGCGGCAGCCGCGGTGACCTCGGCTGCGCCGACGGCTGCCGACCCGTACGTGCCGATGTGCGACGTCCCGGCGTGCACTCCCGGAATCATGCCCAATGTCGTGCTGGGTGCGCCATGCTCCAACACCACATATTTCGTCTTCGGGTCTGCGGTCGCAGGGCCGTCGACCCTGCCGGGCCGGCTGGTGTACTGCGCGTCGCCGCGACGCTACGAACCGCGCTGGTTCCGGTCGCCGGAGATGCACGGCATCAAGGAGGAGGGCAGCAAATGTGACTCCTACGACGGCGAGGTGGCGCAGGCGCCGGATGGGCTTTTCCTGACCTGCGTCGCCGACGGCGAAACGTTGTGGCGTCGCGGTGATCTGTAGCAGGACAACGCTTCTGGTCGAGGGAGTTCACCCATGATACGAACCACTGTCGGTGTGGCGCTCGGCGCGCTGGCCGCGGCAGCCGTTGCCACAGCCGTGGCGCCGGTGGCCGCAGCCGACATGCGCTACGGCAACTATGAGGTCCTGAGCAACCGGTGGACGGATGCCACCTGGGTGTGGGCGGCCTACCCCTGCGAGACGATGGGCAAGTTCGATGACCTGCCGGCCGGTTGCGTGACGGTGAGTGCGATCGACCGGCCGCATTTCTTCGGCCGTGGATACTACGGCGGGACCGCCAGACTGGTCGACGGCCAGTACTCGTTCACCTCGGATTACCCCAACGGCCTGAACTGTCCGTTCGGGCCCTCGATGCCGACGCGCGACACCTACACCTGGGATGCGAACACGCTGACCGGGGTCGTCGAATCACATTTCGACGTGGGCTGTATGAATGGCCCGGGCGGGGTGAACACCTGGACCTTCGCCCTGGTGCGCATGTAGCGCCGCGGTCTGCGCACCCGGTCGGCTACACCGGGTCGAATGAAGAGATCAGCCAGCGGTCGCCGTGCTTCTCCAAGCCGACCTTGACGCTGCTCATCGCGAACGAGCCGTCCGGGTTGGTCTTGCTGATCGTGGTCTGGTTGAGATAGATCAGCACCTCGGCGGAGCTGGGATGCAAAGACACGATGCCCTTGCGAACCACCGCGGCCACCGTCTGTACTTCTTTCTCCTTGACCGCCGGGGTAACGACCTTCTGGGTGAAATCGGTGTAGTGCGAGAGGAAGTCGCCGGTGAGGTGGCTCTCGGCGGCCGCGAAATCCTGCTCCATCGTCTTGGGCGCATACGTCAACACCGCGACCGCGCCGTCGGCGGCGGCAGCCATCACGGCCTGCTCGGCCGCGGGTCCGAGTTGCTGATCGGCCCGAAGCACCCCGAAGTACAGCCAGCCGGCCAGTGCCGCCGACGCCAACAGCAGCCCGCCCAGCGTGGCCGCGACCCAGCGCGCCGTTGAGACCGTCGGGCCGGCGTGGGGTTGCTCGGTCGGCGACTGCTCCGCCGACGGCTCGCCACGCTCCGGGGCGTCGTCGGTCTCGGCAGTCACCGATTCGTCCCGGGCCGCCTCGGGTGTCGGGTCATCCTTGTCGGATTCGCTCATGCTGCGAAGTCCACCTTCGACATCTTGACCTGGTCGCCTTCCCGGGCCAGGTGCACGGTTAGGCGCCAGCTACGCGGTTCCTCTTTGGCTCCGGCGGTATTGGTGACCTTGGTGTTGGCCGCGACCAGCACCACCGCCTCGTTGTCCGACATCGACTCCACCCCCGCGACCGCGGTGTCGACCGTGGTGACGGTTTTCGACTCGCGGGCCACCTTGGTGAAGTCGCCGGCGTGGGCTTCGAAGTCCTTCTTGAACTCGCCGGTCGAGTTGTCCAGGATCGCCTTGACGTTGTCATCGACGGTTTCGTAATTCAGCGTCATCAGCGTCACCACGCCCTGACGTGCGGCCGCGGCGTACTCGGCGGATTGACGTTGGCGCTGGGCGACATCGCGATGATGGGACAGCATCAGCACATCGACGGCGAGAAACGCCCCGATCGTGAGCACGGCCAGCGTCGCGGCCACCCACCGCAGCCGCCTCCAGATGCCCACGACCTTGCCGGGCTGCTCAGCCGGTTCCTCGACGGCACCCGCATCGGCGCCCGAGGCCGGCTCACCGGCTTCGGTGTCCGCGGGTTCGACGTCCGGTGCGGCCTCCGGCTCAACCGCGTCGGTGGATTCGGGCTCGGCCCCCCGCTGAGCCTTGAGCAGCTCCGCGCGGGCGCGGGCCAACTCCGCCGCCGCCTCGGCGGCCTTCGCCTCCGCTTCGGCCAGCGTCAGCGCGTCCTTCGATGCGCGCTTGGCGGCGTGCTTTCCGCGGCCGTCCGGTTTCGCCGGATCACGCGACGGCATACGCCCTCCTGTCCGATGTCCACCCAGCTCCCACGAGGTCAGGCACCCTCGCAAGACCGCTTCGAAACGGTAGCACCAGGGCCCCTCACCAGGTGCGCAGCGAGCAGAGCGCGCCCTTGGTGCCCGCGTCGGTGGCAACGACGACGTCGTCGACGCGCAGTTCGCAGACGAACCCGGGCGAGGCCAGCTCGGGATGCATCCCGGGCAGCGACACCACCACCATCGCCCAGTCCTGCGGGTCGGCCAGCGTCGTCTCGAATATCCACGGCTGGTTCGGTCCGACGGTGACATCGGCACGCGGGCTGTACTGGTACGGATTGTGGCTGTACTCGCCGAAGTTGGGCGGCTGAACCTCGCGGTAGTAGACCAGCGCCTGCGCGGTTTGTGTCGCACTGACCAAGTAACGGACCCGGTGCGGTGCCGGATCGTCGGCGGCCGCCGGCGTCGCTGTCGCCAGCGCAGCCACGAGCGCAACGCCACCCAGCAACGACTGCGTCAACAGGGTTCTCACGGACTCCTCCACTGCTGCGCGCCGGCCGGAGCGGCACTGCCAAAGATCCCAATTCTTTGCCAGGAAGAATAACATTTCCGTCGGTTTGGCGCTGGACGAGCGCAGCGCCGGAGGCGAATCAGCCTTCCGGGCCGCGCCGAGCGTGTAGTCAGTGCGAAAAATCGCGGGAAAAATCGCCGTGCGTGCACGTTGGGCGCAGCCGTGCCGGCGCCGTTGCTCAGATCTCCGGAGCCCTGGTGGCCGCCGCACGTCCGGCGCGGAACCCGAAGACCATCGCCGGGCCGATGGTGCCGCCCGCCCCGCCGTAAGCACGGCCGGTCGCCCCGGCCATCGCATTGCCCGCGGCGAACAAACCCGCGATCGGCCCCCCGCTGACGTGCAGAACGCGGCCGTCGTGGTCGGTGCGCGGGCCGCCCTTGGTGCCCATCGCCCCCACCGACAGCGGCACGGCGTAGTACGGGGCGGCGTCGAGCGGGCCGAGGGTGCGACCGGCCGGGGTGTCGGCGTGATCGTCGCCCCAGTAGCCGTCGTAGGCGCTGGCGCCCCGCCCGAACTCCGGGTCCGCACCCGCGGCCACATCGCGGTTCCAGGCCGCAACCGTCCGTTGCAGACCGCCGGCATCGATGCCGGTCCTGGCGGCCAGGCTGGGCAGGTCGGGCGATTCGCAGAACCAGTCCGGTGCGCTGCCGCCGGGTTCGACGCCGAGGAATCCGTAGCGCTTGAGGTGCACCGAGTCGAAGACGATCCACGCGGGATCGTTGACGTAGCCGCCGCGCGGCTCCAGGTAGTGGAAGGCGCCGGCCATCGAGTTGTAGTCACAGGCCTCGTTGACGAACCGGCGCCCGGACCGGTTGACGATGATGCTGCGTGGCCGGGTGCGCTCCAATCGCACACTGCGGCTCCGCTGTTCGCCATCGATGGTGTCACCGGGGATCCGGACGATCGGTACCCACCACGCTTCGCCCATGTTGGCCAGGTCGGCGCCGTGCGCCATCGCCATGCGCAGGGCGTCGCCGGTGTTGGTCGGCGGTGACATCGCGCCGTGCATGGGGCCGCGCAGAAACGCCTCCACCAGGGCGGTGTCCCATTCGAACCCGCCATTGGCCAGGATCACGCCCCGCCGGGCACGCACCCGGCGCGAGGTCCCGCCACCGTCGACCCGCACACCGGCGATGCCGTGTTCGCCGGCCAGCAGTTCGACGCCGCGACAGCTCGTCGCCGGCGTCACGCCGGCATCCAGCAGCCCCTTGAGCAGCCCGGCGATGAGCGCGGTGCCGGCCACGCACAGATCGCCGTCGGCGGCGTCCTCGATGTCGGCGTGCAGCCGGGCGCGGGTCTCGGCGTCGAAACCCACGTTGCTGTAGTCGGCCGGGAACGCAGTGATCCGGTCCGCCCAGTCACCCAGCCCGGTCAGGTCATAGGGCAGCGGGCTCAGCGAGCGTCCCCCGGACGGCCGCCCACCGGGCAGCTCCGGCTTGTAGTCGGGGAAGCCCGAGGCCACCTCGAAGCGGACGTCGCTGTGCTTTTCGACGAAGTCGACCATCTCCTGGCCGGTTCGCACGAAAGTCGCGACCAGTTCGTCGTCCACCGCGCCGAACGACTGCGCCCGCAGATAGTCCAGCGCGGCGTCGACGGTCAAGCCGGGAACCCGGTTGTGCGCGGGGATCCAGGCGATACCGCCGGAGACCGCGGTGGTGCCTCCCACGGTCGCAGCCTTCTCATATACGGCGACCGACGCGCCGTTGACCGCCGCGGTGAGCGCCGCGGTGAGCCCGGCGGCGCCGGTGCCCAGCACTACCACGTCGACAGTGTCGTCCCAGACTCGCGCACCGGCCGGCATTGACGTCTTCCTTTCGGGGGCAGGAGATTTCAGCTGAGGATCCCGGACAGCCGGTCGGCCGCCGCCAGTACGGCATCGCGGCCCCGCAGCACGACGTCCTCGCGGTGCGAGATCAAGTTGATGCAGGTGGGCGGTGCAGGCGGGCGGCGGCGGACCGGTACCGCCAGCCCGAAGGTCCCGGGCTCGATCTCGCCGTGGGTGATCACCCAGCCGCGCTCTCGGGTCTGCGGAACGATGTCGCGTTCGTCCGGGCGTCGCGGCATGGCGGCCAGCAGTGCGATCCCAGCCGCGCCGAGGCTGAGCGGATGACGACTGCCCTCGTGGAACGCCAGCTGGTAGCCGACCTGGGTGGGCACGATGACCGCGACGGCCACCTGCTCGTCGCCCTCGGCCACCAGCAGCGAAACCGTGGTCCCGAGTTCGTCGGCGAGCACCCGCAGGGTCGGCAGGGCCAGCTGGCGCAGATTGTTGTCGAACGAGGCGCCCAGGACGGCCAGGGCGGCTGCCGAGCGGAACCGGCCGTCTTCGCCCTTGGCCACCAGCCGGTAGCTGGTCAGCGTGTTCAACAAGCGGTAGGCGATAGTCCGGTGCACACCGATCTGGTCGGCGATCTGCTGGATCGTCAAGCCCTCGGGCGTGGCGGCCACCGCCTGCAGTGCGGCCAGGCCGCGGGCCAGAGTTTGCGACCCGGGCGCGGTGTCGGCGGCAGCGCCGGGCTTCGGCTTGGTCATCCCCACGGCCTCCTTGACATCCACCCATCCGAGAGTGATGCTCTTCAATATAACGTACATCGATGTGCGATAAAAGCACGTTAAATAGGCTGAAAAACGAGAATCGTATTTCCGCGCTGTAGGGAAGAGGTGGCCGGTGCCGGAGTTCGAGAGCATCTGGAGCGATCTCCAGGGCGTTGCGTTCGAGCAGGGCTATCTCGATGCGGGCGGTGTCCGCACCCGCTACCTCCGGGCCGGTGATCCGGCCAAGCCGGTGCTGGTGCTGCTGCACGGCTCCGGCGGCCACGCCGAGGCCTACGTCCGCAATCTGGCCGCGCACGCCGAGCACTTCTGGACCTTCTCGATCGACATGCTCGGTCACGGCTACACCGCCAAGCCCGGCCATCCACTGGAGATCCCGCACTACGTCGCGCACCTGACCGCCGTACTGGACACGATCGGCGCCGATCAGGCCAGCATCAGCGGCGAATCGCTCGGCGGCTGGGTGGCCGCGCGTGCCGCGATCGACCACCCGGACCGGGTCGATCGCCTGGTGCTCAACACCGCCGGCGGCTCCCAGGCCGACCCGGAGGTGATGAAGCGGATCATCACCTTGTCGATGGCCGCCGTGGAGGACCCCAGTTGGGACACCGTCCAGGCCCGCATCAAGTGGCTGATGGCCGACAAGTCCAAGGACTACGACGACATCGTGGCAAGCCGGCAGCGGATCTACCGCCTGCCCGGATTCGTCGACGCGATGCGCGACATCATGGCGCTGCAGGATCCGCAGATCCGGGCCCGCAACCTGCTGGGACCCGAGGAATACGGCAAGATCACCGCGCCGACGCTGGTGGTCTGGACCAGTGACGACCCGACGGCCAACGTCGAGGAGGGCAAGCGGATCGCTTCGATGATCCCCGGCGCCCGGTTCGAGCTGATGCCCGGCTGCGGCCACTGGCCCCAGTACGAGGACCCCGCGACCTTCAACCGCCTGCACCTGGATTTCCTGCTGGGGCGCTGAGGTGACTGCGCTCAATGATGTCGACGTCGTCGTGGTCGGGGCCGGTCCGGTCGGCCTGACCCTGGCCAATATCCTCGGGCTGCAAGGGATCCGCACCCTGGTCATCGAGGAACGCGACACACTCATCGACTATCCCCGGGGGGTCGGGCTCGACGACGAGTCATTGCGTACATTCCAGGCGATCGGCCTGATCGATGCCGTTCTGCCGCATACGGTTCCGAATCAGATCCTGCGGTTCTTCGACGGCAGGCGACGGTTGCTGGCCGAGATGGCACCCGCCGACGCCTGTTTCGGCTGGCCCAAGCGCAACGGCTTCGTGCAACCGCTGGTCGACGCCGAACTGCTGCGCGGCCTGGAGCGCTTCGACCATGTTCGGGTGCTGTGGGGGCGTCCGATGACCGGGTGCACTGAGAAACCGGACGGCGTCACGGTGCAGCTGGGCAGTGCTGAGGTGAATGCGCGCTATCTGGTCGGGTGCGACGGGGGACGCAGCGCCACCCGCCGGTTGATGGGCGTGTCCTTCGAGGGCACCACGTCCTCGACCCGTTGGCTGGTCGTCGATGTCGCCAACGATCCGCTCGGGCACCCCAACAGCGAGGTCGGAGCCGACCCGGCGCGCCCGTACGCCTCCATCTCGATCGCACACGGGATCCGGCGCTTCGAGTTCATGATCCACGCCGACGAAACCGACGAGCAGGCCGAAGACCCGGAATTCGTCGCGGCGATGCTGGCCCCCTTCGTGCCGCATCCGCACGACGTCGATGTGATCCGGCACCGGGTCTACACCCACCATTCCCGGATCGCCGGCGCATTTCGCCGCGGCCGGCTGCTGCTGGCCGGCGACGCCGCACATCTGATGCCGGTCTGGCAGGGGCAGGGCTACAACAGTGGGATCCGCGATGCGATGAACCTCGGGTGGAAGCTCGCCGCCGTGGTCGGCGGGCAGGCGCAGCCGAGTTTGCTGGACAGCTATGACAGCGAACGGCGCAAGCATGCCCGAGCCATGATCGACCTGTCCACGATGGTGGGCCGGGTGATCTCCCCGACCAATCGCCGCGTCGCCGCCATGCGCGACCGGGCGATCCGTGCCGCCTCGGCGGTGCCCACGCTCAAGCGCTACGTGCTGGAAATGCGGTTCAAGCCGATGCCGCGCTACGACCACGGCGCGGTTGTCCACGACCAGCCCCGCCGGCCGGACTCGCCGGTGGGAACGCTGTTCATTCAGCCCCGCGTCGACACCCGCACCGGGACCGAGCTGCTCCTCGACGACGTGATCGGCACCGGATTCGCCGTGCTGGCCTGGAACAACAACCCCCGGGTCCTGCTCGGGGAAGCCGCCTTCGGGCGGTGGAAAGCGCTGGGCGCCAGCTTCATCGCCGTTCGGCCATCGACCCAGCTGCACTGGACCCCGCCCGGCAGCGAAGACGACCCCGAGGTCACCATCGTCGGTGACCGCACCGGGGAGCTGAAGTCCTGGTTCGACCGACACAGCGAGTCGGTGCTGTTCCTGCGCCCAGACCGCTGCATCGCCGCGGCGTGCATCGCCCAGCGCGCAGCGGAGGTCAGTGCCCGGCTCTTCGACGTTCTGGGTCTCATCGCGGAAGGGGGTGATCACCGCGATGGCACTGGCCCTGTGCTGCATGTCCCACAGCCCGCTGCTGAATCTGCCGGGACCGCCCCCTGAGTTGATGGACGACGTCGAGGCCGCGATCGCTCAGGCCGCGGCGTTCGTCGCCGGCTTCGACCCCCAGCTGACGGTGGTGTTCGCGCCGGACCACTACAACGGCTTCTTCCTGCGGCTGATGCCGCCGTTCTGCATCGGCACCTCCGCGCGGGGGGTCGGGGACTACGGCACGTATTCCGGCCCGCTGAACGTCGCCGCCGATCTTTCCGCCGACTGCGCAGCGGCGGTGCTGGACCGCGGCGTGGACGTGGCCGTGTCGGCCGGTATGGAGGTCGATCACGCCATGGTGCAGCCACTGGAGCGGCTGTTCGGTGATGCCACCGCATGCCCGGTAATCCCGATCTTCATCAACGCCGTCGCCGCCCCGCTGGGGCCGATCCGCCGTGCCCGCGCCCTGGGGACCGCGGTCGGTGAATTCCTGGCCAGCCTGGATCTGCGGGTGCTGGTGTTGGGATCCGGTGGGCTGTCGCATGATCCGCCGATCCCCACGCTGGCGACTGCGCCGCCGGCGATCCGAGACCGGCTTGTGCACGGCACTGCGATGAGCGCCGAGCAGCGGCAGGCCCGCCAGGACACGGTCATCGCGGCGGCGCGCGACTTCGCGGCCGGCGTGAACGAGCTGGCCCCGCTGAACCCGGACTTCGACCAACGGTTCCTGTCGATCCTGGACAGCGGCCGGCTCGATGACCTCTGCGGCTGGTCGAACTCGTTCATCACCGAATCGGGCGGGGGCTCGGCGCACGAAATCCGAACCTGGACAGCAGCGTTCGCCGCCTTGGCGGCCCAGGGCGGCTACCGCACGGTCGACCGTTACTACCGCCCGGCCCCGGAGCTGATCGCGGGCTTCGCCATCCGCACCGCAATACCTGCGGGGGTCAGCCGATGACCGATCACCTCGTCGACGTGCTGGTGATCGGATCCGGCGGCGGCGGTATGACCGCAGCGCTGGCCGCCGACGCCCGCGGGCTGGACACCCTGGTGGTGGAGAAGTCGGCGTACTTCGGCGGATCGACCGCCTTGTCCGGCGGCGGTATCTGGGTGCCCGGTGCGCCGGCGCAGCGCCGCGAGGGCTACGCCCCGGACCCCGAGGGTGTCGTCACCTACCTGCGCGCCATCACCGACGGCCTGGTCGATGAGGCGCGCTTGCGTCAATACGTCGATGCCGCACCGCGGATGATGGAGTTCCTGGAGCGGACCAGTAACTGGTTCGAATTCGTCTGGAAACCCGGCTACGCCGACTACTACCCGGAACTTCCGGGCGGGTCGGAGCTGGGTAGCACCATCAACGTCCCGGCCATCGACCTGCGCAAACTCGGCGACGAGGAGCAGCACCTGCTGGCCCCGCTGGCGTTGGCGCCCAAAGGAATCTGGCTGGGGCCCAAGGACCTCCGGCTCTTCTACCAGGTGCGCCAGTCGTGGCGCGGCAAAGGCGTGCTGGTCAAACTGTTGTGGCGGATGTTCCGCGCCAGGGTGTTCGGGGACCGGATGGCCGCCATCGGCCAATCACTGGCGGCGCGGCTGCGGCTGGCCATGCTCGAACGCGACATCCCACTGTGGCTCGACACCCCGATGACCGAACTCGTCACCGACGGCTCGGGTGCGGTCACCGGGGCCGTGGTGCAACGCCACAGGGCATCACAGCGCATCACCGCCCGTCACGGTGTCATCCTGGCCAGCGGCGGGTTCGACCATGACATGGCCTGGCGCAAGCAGTATCAACCGGTGCTGGAACATGATTGGAGCTTCGGCAACCCGCTGGCTACCGGTGACGGCATCCGCGCCGGCGAGCGTGTCGGAGCCGCCACCGAGCTGCTCGACGAGGCGTGGTGGTTCCCCGCGCTGTGCTGGCCCGACGGCCGCCTGCAGTTCATGCTCAACGAACGCATGATGCCGTCGCAGTTCATCGTCAACGGCAACGGGGAGCGGTTCATCAACGAGGCGGCGCCCTACATGGACTTCGCGCACGCCATGATCGCCGGCCAGCAATCCGGCACCACCCACATCCCGTGCTGGCTGATCACCGACCAACGATCCTTCCACCGCTATGTGGTGGCCGGGCACCTGCCGATCCCGAAGGTGCCCGGCGCGCCGGTGCCGACCGGGCGCCGGGTGCCGCAGTCCTGGCTGGACTCCGGTGTGGTCAAGGCGGCGAACACCTTCGAGGAGCTGGCCACTGCGATCGGGGTGCCACCCGAGCGGCTGCGGCGCACCGCGGAACGGTTCAACGAGTTCGCGGAAGCCGGCCACGACGACGACTTCAACCGCGGCGACAGCGTCTATGACAACTACTACGGCGATCCCACCCTGCCCAACCCCAACCTGTATCCGCTGGGCAAGCCGCCCTACTACGCGTTCCAGATCATCCTCGGCGACCTCGGTACCTCCGGTGGCCTGCGCACCGATGAGCACGCCCGGGTGCTGCGTGCCGACGACTCGGTGATCGAGGGCCTCTACGCGGTGGGCAACACCGCGTCGCCGGTGATGGGCCGCAGCTACGCCGGAGCCGGAGCCACTATCGGCCCGGCGATGACCTTCGGTTATGTGGCAGTCCAACATATTTCAGACAGTCGTCGAACGCTCGGCGCGCAGACTCCCAACCAATCAGGAGGTAACCCGTGAAGATCTCACTGTTCTACGAATTCGCGCTGCCGCGTCCGTGGTCCGATGACGATGAGCATGTGCTGTTCCAGGACGGCCTCGACGAGGTGGAGGCGGCCGACAAGGCCGGGTTCTCGACGGTGTGGCTGACCGAGCATCATTTCCTCGAGGAGTACTGCCACTCCACTGCGCCGGAGATCTTCCTGGCCGCCGCCAGTCAGCGGACCAAGGACATCCGACTCGGTTTCGGCATCATGCACCTGCCGCCGGTGGTGAACCACCCGGCGCGGGTGGCCGAGCGCGTCGCCACCCTGGATCTGCTCTCCAACGGGCGCGTCGAGTTCGGCACCGGTGAGTCGTCCTCGGTCGGCGAGCTCGGCGGCTTCGGCATCGACCCCGCCGACAAACGCGCCCAATGGGAGGAAGCCCTCGAGGTGTCGATCCGCTGCATGACGGAGGAGCCGTTCACCGGATTTCGCGGCGAACACGTGCAGATGCCGGCCCGCAATGTCGTCCCCAAACCGCTGCAGCGGCCGCACCCGCCGGTCTGGGTGGCGTGCACCCGGCCGGCATCGATCCAGATGGCCGCCGAGAAGTGCATCGGCGCCCTGAGTTTCGCCTACACCGGGCCCGGCCCGCTGGCCGAGCGGGTCAATGGCTACTACAAAGAACTCGAAGAGAACGGTGTCCCGGTCACCCCGCAGGTGAACCCCAACATCCTGGCGATCGGCGGTGACCTGTCGATGATGGTGGCTCCCACCGAAGCACAGGCCCTCGACCGGCTCGGGAAGGGCGGCGGCTTCTTCTCGTTCGGGATCATGCACTACTACATGACCGGTCAGCACACGCCCGGCCGGACCGGGGTGTGGGAACGCTACCTAGACGAAGTCGAGAAGGACCCGACGCTGGCTTACGGCCCCGGCCGCGGCGCGATCGGTACTCCGGAGATGGTGCGGGAATTCCTGCGCGGCTACGAGGAGAGCGGCGTCGACGAGATTATCCTGCTGCTGAATCCGCGCAGCCACGAAGCGACCATGGAGGCCATCGAACTGATGGGTAGGCAGGTCTTGCCGGAGTTCATCGAACGCGACGAGAAGGCGGTGGCCGACAAGGCCAAGAGGCTTGCGCCGGTGCTGGAGAAGCTGGAGGCCCGGCGGCCGAAATCCACCGCACCCGAGTTCGATGAGGGTTACTCGTTCGGTGGTCTGCCGACCGGCCGCGACAAGTTCACCGCCACCGAGATCCCCGAGGCCATGGCCGAAATCAATGAGGGTCGGGTCCAGGCCGCGCAGCGCGCGAAGGAAGAGCGGAACCGCGGTCAGCAATGACCGCATCCCCCGGGCTGTGGCGCTACGACGGTCGACGGGCCGTGGTCACCGGCTGCGCGTCGGGAATCGGTGCCGAGCTGGTGCGACAGCTCGGTGAGCTCGGGGCGACCGTTACCGGCCTGGACCAGACCGAGCCCGCGGTGCACGTCGACGAGTTCCACCCGCTGGATCTGGCTGATCCGTCATCGATCGACCAGGCAGTCGAGGCTATTCGGGCGCCCGTCGATGCGCTGTTCAACGTCGCCGGCGTGTCGTCGGGCATCGGGGATCCGCAACGCGTGGTGGCCATCAACTTCCTCGGCATGCGCCACCTCACCGAGGCACTGTTGCCGGCGATGCCGGCAGGATCGGGCATCGCCAACGTCTCGTCGCTGGCGGCCGCAGCCTACCGGGAGAATGCCCAGACTACGGCCGGCCTGTTGAACTCCGCAGGCGTGGCTGGCGGATTGCAGTGGTGCCGGGCGCATCCCGACGCGCTCGCCGACGGCGGCTACCGGCTCTCGAAGGAGGCGGTGATCCTCTACGTCATGCTCACCGCCGATCGGCTGGCGAGTCGCGGTATCCGGATCAACTGCACCGCACCGGGAGTCACCGAAACACCGATCCTCGACCAATTGCGCAGCAGCTACGGTCAGGGCTATCTCGATGAGATTCCCAAACCGCTGGGGCGGGTGGCCAGCCCGGGCGAACAGGCCGCACCGCTGGTGTTTCTCAACAGCTCGGCAGCCGGCTACGTCACCGGTCAGGTGCTCTGGGTCGACGGCGGTAACCTCGCCGGCCGAACGGCCGCCATGTTTGCGAACGGAGGGTGTCCGTGGCCGGCCTGACCGAGTTCCGCCGCGTCGGCGAGGCGGTGCGCAACTGGGGGCGCTGGGGCGACGACGACGAGCTGGGCACGCTGAACCTGATCACGCCGGAGAAGGTCGCCGAGGCCGCCGCGCTGGTGCGGCACGGCAAAGTCTTCCCGCTTGGGGTGGACTTCGGCTCGTCGGGCCCGCAGGGCGCCTTCCAGTTCCGGCACAATCCGATTCACGTGATGACCGTCGATGGCGGCGATGTGAGCACGCTGGCGCGCTACGGCCCGGACTGGCACCGCAACGTGGTGGCGCAGCAGTTGAGCGAATTCTTCACTGACAACCCGTTCCGCTTCAACGACGACATGATCGTCATGCCGCTGCAGGCGGCGACCCAGTGGGACGCGCTGTCGCACGTCTACTACGACGAAAAGCTCTACAACGGCTTCCCGGCGAGTTCGGTGACCAGCCTGGGCGCCTATCACTGCGGTATCGACAAAGTCGACGGCAAGGGCATCGCCTCTCGCGGGGTGCTGCTGGACGTGGTCGCCCACCGCGGTGTGGACACCTTCCTGCCGCTGGGCACCCCGATCACCCCCGACGAGCTCGACGAGGTGGCACGCGCCCAGCAGGTCACGGTCGGCCCCGGCGACATCGTGTTGGTCCGAACCGGGTGGTGGACACGGTTTACCCAAACCGGTGACGGCGCTGAACCGGGCGCCGGGCTGGATTGGCGGTGTGCGGTGTGGCTGCACTCCCATGACGTCGCCGCGGTGGCCGCCGACAACCTCATGGTCGAGAACCCGGTGTCCGGCGTCGAGGGCACCTTCCTGCCGCTGCACATGCTGTGCCTGCGGGACATGGGAATGATGCTGGGGGAGTACTGGGATCTGGGCGCACTGGCCGCCGATTGCGCCGCCGACGGGGTCTACGAATTCCAATTGGTGGCGCCACCGTTGCGGGTGACCGGTGGGGTGGGGTCGCCGGTGAACCCGATCGCGATCAAGTAGCCACGGGCGAGGAGCTCATCATGCGATTCGTATTTGTCCACGGTGGGTTTCACGCCGGTTGGTGCTGGAGCCGGACCGTCGCCGAGCTGGAGAGGATCGGCCATACCGGCATCGCGATCGACCTCCCCGGTCATGGCGCCCGGCTCGACGAGGAATCGACCCTGGCCAACCGGAGGGAGGCGGTGGCGGCGGTGCTGCAGCACGGCGACGTCCTGGTGGGCCACTCCGGCGGTGGTTTCGATGCGACGCTGGGCGCCGACAGCGCACCGGAGCTGGCGAGCCACATCGTCTACCTGGCGGCGGCCCTGCCCCGGGAGGGGCACAGCTACACCGATGCGATGACGATGGGCAGCGAGGGAGCCGAGTTCTTCGACACCGCCGCCGCTGACATGCTGTCGCATCTGCACTTCGCCGACGACGGCGCGATGACCTTCGCGAACATCGACGGCGCCCGGCAGTACTTCTACCACGACTGCGACGACGACACCGTGCGGTGGGCCTTCGAACGGCTCGGTCCGGAACGGTTCGGCGAGACCACGGTGGCGCCGGTGTCGGTGCGCAACTTCTGGGCGGCCGACATCGGCCGCAGCTTCATCCGCTGCGAACAGGACCGCGCCTATCCGCGCTGGCTAGCCGACCTGGTCTGCCGGCGGCTCGGTGTGGAACCGCTGACCATCGACGCGTCACACTCGCCGTTTCTGAGCCGACCCGCCGAACTGGCCGAGCTGCTGGTGCACGCCACCACCACCCGCCCGATCGGCCCGCTGATCCCGAACTAAAGGAGCCGACGTTGCTGGTCGCGCGCAAGACCGTCCTGGTGGACGGGCTGAGCACCTCCTACCTCGAAGCCGGCGATCCGGCTCGGCCTGCCGTGGTCCTGCTGCACGGCGGAGAGTTCGGCGCCGGCGCCGAAATCGGTTGGGAACGCAATATCACCGCACTGGCGCAGCGCTATCGGGTGCTCGCGCCGGACCTGCTCGGATTCGGGGAGTCGGCCAAGGTCATCGACTTCAACGACGGCCGAGGTATGCGGATCCGCCACGTCGCGCGGTTCTGCGCCACCCTCGGCGTCGAATCGGCGGACTTCGTGGGCAATTCCATGGGTGCGATCATGCTGCTGGTCGACACCACTTCGGCGGCGCCGCTGTTGCCGGTGCGCCGACTGGTCGCCATCTGCGGCGGCGGCGAGATCCAGCAGAACCAGCACATGGCCGCGCTCTACGACTATGACGCCACGCCGGCCGCGATGCGCCGCATCGTCGAGGCGCTGTTCCACGACCCGGCCTATCCCGCCGACGAGGACTATGTGCAGCGCCGGTATGCCTGCAGCACCGCGCCCGGCGCCTGGGAGGCGGTTGCCGCAGCGAGGTTTCGCCGGCCTGGCGCCGAGCCGCCCCCGCCCGCGTCGAGCGACCGGCGCTACGACCGGATTTCGGTGCCGGCGCTGGTGATCGAGGGCGGCTGCGACAAGCTGCTACCGCGGGGCTGGGCGAAACAGATCGCCGACCGGATTCCGGGCGGCCGGGCGGTCGTCGTCGACGACGCCGGGCACTGCCCGCAGATCGAGCAGGCCGAGCAGGTCAACGGATTACTGCTGGACTTCCTAGCCGGTTGACCGGCCCCCGTCGGTGCGTGCCGGACCGTAGATTTGCTCGATCCGATTGTCGCAGGCAATGCGATCGAAACATTGCACTTAGTTGGTGTTCGGTG
>Ga0164242_10004342_pt1 | contig 15948 bp, 10 predicted proteins | sample OricomgcompostMG_FD_108783 | JGI IMG/M metagenome (GOLD analysis project Ga0164242, IMG submission 108783) | Miracle-Growth compost microbial communities from Emeryville, California, USA - Original compost - Miracle growth compost (MG) ... | reverse complement strand
TGCTCCAACTACCTAAGTTGCTGCCGCGAAACGTGAATCAGATGCCATGTAGAGGCGCCAACCATCAAGCAAGGTAATCTACCCATCTCGCCACCCACGCTTCAAGTGGCATAGATAGATTCTGCGAAAGGACCATGGTATCAGCCCTGCCCGATAGCTAGGCCGACCTAGCTATAATCTGTGGAGTAGGTATCCTTAGAGCATTTGGAATTACGTCTCAAATACTTTGACAGTAAAATATATAAACTTGCGGGAACATATCTTTCAAGTCGGTCCCCAAAGTGACTTTGACAATACCAACTCTTGATCCTATTAGTCAATCAAGGCTCCCCTGGGTCTCAAGCAGGCGGATTTAACACGAGGTCAAGGAGCAAAGCAACCTTAGGGGTAAGAGGAGGGTGCCGATGAAGATCAAGGCAGTGAAGCAGAAACTGGCTGCGATCAATAGGCAAGGGCAGTGCAAAAGAACTGAGGCACGTCGGTTACCTACCTACCTACCTATGCCTCAGGTATTGATGCAGGTCTATACTCCATACCTGATGCAGCTCTCCGCAGTGGTGGGGAGTGCTCTCCATGCTCTCACCCGCAAACCCAGGGACTCACTTCTTGGGCCTTGAGGTGCAAATTTTTTTTTTTTATTTTTTTTTTTTTTTTTTTTGGTATTGAAGGCAAGGTGCAAACACCTCAGGCCTCGTGCTTCGAGTCTTCTTGATCCTCCTACCTTTGATTCTCCCTCTCACTTAATCCTCACCTTAGCATGTAGGCGTTCCTAGGTACGCAGGGGGTCAGGTCCCGGGTCAACTACCAAGGTACGTCACTCAAGGTACCTCCCTTACTCGATCGCACCTCCGACACCACACCACCACCACAATCAGCATTTCGTCCTAGCAACCACCAACTTGTTATCGACAAAGACAGAGACACCTGGGCAGCAAAAATTACCGGTCCATCTGAGCAGCAGGCAGATGTTGCAACAGTATTGAGCGGCACCACGAGGCTTCCTCTCTTGCCTCTCTTTCCTCCTAGCAACATTGCGCTCCTTCCTCAGCACCGCTCGCTCCACAGTGTCGCTCCTGCTTGCTCGCACACCTTCACCGACGTTGACCACCCACATACCAAACCACCTCAGACAAAGATCCTTCACTGTGCAACCCAGGACTCACCATAAACTCCCCCACCATCAAATCAGAAGGACTCCCACACGCTCTCCCACATTTGTCGGATACATTTGCTCTTCTGTTTAGGACCCCATCATCTACTTCCAACACCAGCATATTGGTGTCATCTCCCCATTGTTTGAAACATCTATCCACCCGCGCAGGGCAACCATCCTTGTTCATCCTCGACCATCTTCCAGGTCAAGATGCCGACACAAGCACCCAATGCTCCCGTCGGCGGTGCTCCCGCCGCCGGCGGTACTTCCTCAATTTTGAAACGCAAACGATCTACTACTAGCACACCTGCTACTAGAGCAAAGCGGACTCGGTCAACAGCCGCCACTGAGGCTACAAAGGGAGGTTGGGATGTTCTTCCCCACGGGATGGGCACCTTGCCCCCGACTTTAACCGAACCAAGTCCCACCGGGGTTTCCGATGATTTAGATACAGTCAATGCCCGAGATATTGATACAACGTTGGATGCAATGCCGTCGGCCAGGGTGGCAGGCAGTGGTCCCAAGCGACAGGTCCGTATTGTACTCAAGGTCACAAAGGGGATCGCCCAGCCGCAGAAGGAGAAGCCCATCACAGCGAAGGACAACCTGACTACAGGAGCTTCCGCTGCTGCCATGAAGGAGATCAAGACCGAGGACGTCGAAGAATCAAGGACGGTGGAAGAAGCCAAAGCTGACTCCCCAGATATCCGCCGGCGGGTGACCCGATCTGCAACTAGAGCAGCTGAAGAGATGACCACTGTGACACCGGCCCTAGCTACGCCGGCGGTTGTCACGGAGGAGATGGGCGTCCTGGGTATCAGCAATGTGAAGGCTGGGACAACTGTTACAGGAATCGAAATGGGCAGCAAAGACAACCCTATTGACACAAAGAGCATATCTGCGCTGCATCCCGACTTCAGGGCAAAGACCAAGAAAGGTTCTAGCAATCGCTATGGGCTGACTCTGGGATACTCCCCTTACCCGAATCGATTGGTTCCCTCCCCCGAAGCTTGCGAAGAGGTCTACGGAATCCTGGCAGACCTCCACGGCGAAGTCACTCAGCCCCAGAAGATGCCAGCCCCATCCCTCGAGGTTGCTGGATGCGGTGAAGTACCCTCGGTGTTGGACGCCTTACTTCGAACTCTCATAAGCGGTAACACCCAGATGGCAAGAGCCAATGAGGCCATCAAAGGACTAGTGAAGAAATTCGGTGTTCTGGGGCATGGCGTTGGTGCTGGTAGCATCAATTGGGACAAGGTCAGACTCTCTCCCTTGAATGACCTTACTGGGGCCATCAACCCGGCCGGTTGTGCCCAAGTCAAAGGCCAGCAAATTAAGGCGATCCTGGACATGGTTTACGAGGAGAACAGAGAGCGGGCAGTGGTAGACACCACGGCGAAGACCAGAGCTAAGAACAGCGGAGGAAACAGGGCCCTTTCTCTTGATCATTTCCACAGGATGAGCAAGGAAGAGGCTATGACCGGGTTCCTGAAATACCCTGGCATCGGAGTCAAGACGGCTGCTTGCGTCATCCTCTTCTGTTTGCGCATCCCCTGCTTTGCTGTCGACACCCACGTCCACAAGTTCTGCCAATGGCTGGGATGGGTCCCTGCCAAAGCCAATGAGCTGGACAGCTTCAACCACGGCGAATTCACCGTCCCAGACCACTTGAAGTACGGATTGCACCAGCTCTTCATCCGGCATGGCCAGCAGTGCTTCAAATGTCGGAAGGCGACCAAACCAGGAACCCCTGACTGGGAGGAGGCCGCCGACTGTCCCCTTGAGCACCTACTTACCAGGAACAAAGATGACGTAAAAGTCAAGAACGAGTTGCCCCTGGAGAACTTGGAGGAATGAGGAGTAATCAGGAGGTAGATTGGAGGTATGGTAACCTAATTGCTTTTGCTACGGTCGGTGACAGAGTTGATGGGGAAACCAAGATGTAGCAGAGTCTGGTAACTACTAGGTACACTCTTATTTACCTAACCAGCCACTTTCCTTTACAGTGCAGATAGGGAGGTCTTAGCTGAGGTAATAGATCTAGAAGATACCTAACTCTTTAAGTCTTGACTTGTCTTGGTTCCTTTAGCCTAGAGTGACAAGGTGCAGCAAGGTTTGCGTTTGGCTTTCTCCGCAACATCAGTCTCTCGATCCCCACTCATAAATGCCGTCGAGGAAGTCATCGCCGATCTCGTAGGCCATCGAGGTACCTACCTCTGAACTCTGATCTGGCCAACTATCCACCAACCTTTCACCAACTTTTTTCTTTCGCCCACTTCGATTGACGCCATCCAAAGAACTTCAGCCGTCAAAGAGACCTCAAGCCATCAAAGGAAGAACATTAGTGCTCCACTGATCATCAACCTGACAGCTGCGGGTGGCACCTGGCAATTACGGATACATCCCGCCATATCGCCCAATCGCCGATCAGGCCTGTAGCTGCAGGGATCTTGATGGAATCCTTGACACGCGTGGGTTTTTAACGGCAACGCGACTTCTCTGCCAAACTTGGTTGACCTAGTCCTCCTCGTCCTCTTTCCCCCCCAACCATTTCCTCCTTCGCCGGTCTCCAAAGAACGGTGAAATTGGAGTGGCAACCTTTTTGGGGGAGCCTGGTCGATACCAGGTTGCGTGGTCGGGAAATCCTTTGTCGTCGTGTAAGGGCTTTGGACCTTGCTCTGGACCTGCATCGCACCTTCGCCTCTCTGCCTCTTCGCACCTCCGCATCTGACACCATAACCCCCCCCCTCCCCAGCTTCCCGAGATATAGCCGTCTCCACCACCGACCTCCTTCGATTTACCTCCATCCTTCGATCCCTCCTCCTTCGATCGACCTCCACCGCCCCTTCCTCCCTCAGCCGCTCCCAAAACCCATTCCCAGACAGTCATTGCCTCAGGGCATGACCCCCCAGCCGCCAAGATGCTGGACCCGGACGAGCTTTACAGCATGATAATGGACGATTACCATAAGCTCGAAGAGATACCTCCTGATCTCCATCTGCTTTGCCCCAAGGTTTCCGACGAAGACACGGAGGACTACGAAGACTTTGACGAACCCGGGGGCATCACGGTAGAGGAGAAGAAGAAGAGGATCGAGGATGCCAAGACCCGGCACGATGTCACCTATCGTCTGTGCTTCCTCATGGGCCTTGCCGAAGAGCAGGCGAGTAGTTGGACGGAGCAGTGGGCCAAGCGACTAGAGCGGTGCCTCACCAGCTGCGATATCTGCGTCAGGAACTGGCACCTGGGCCGAGAGACGTTCCTGAAGCTCGTATTAGAGTAAGTGGCTACCCTCCATCACTTTTCAGGGGAAAAAACCAGCTAATATCTGTCTGGTTAGCCTTTTTGACGATAGCATCCGCGGTATAATGGAGGAGAAGCTCAACCATTTCGACAAGGCCCGAATAGACAAAGGTCTCGGGGAGGCGGACAGGATTATCAAAGAAAATGGTCCCTTGAAAATGGGGGCATTGGCCCGCTTTAGCCTCCCCGCCGTCCTCGGCTTCTTTGAATCGTTGTGCTGCATGCCATACCTGAGCGACCCCGAGAACCGCGTGGCATTCAACTACGTCTTCGAAAAGACACAACAAAAGAAGGTCCTCAGAACCCAGGGTGGCGTCATCCCAACCATGACGTACTTCCTCTTCGATAGCGATCACTATCGAAACAAATTTGCCAGAGCGGGGTGGGAAAATCTCAGGCCTCAATCCATTACGCAGGAAGCGTGGGACTGGGCGGTACACGACAATCTCGTAGAAGCCGTCACAGATGCCTCCTATGCAAGAGGGACTCCGACCCCGGAGAAAATCTGCCTTTTTTGGCAAGGATTCCTCCTCATCCTCGACGCCTTGAGCGAGGAGCGGGTCCTACACTCTCTTCGAGCCATGGAAGTTCAACCGAGTGTCTATCTTCTCGCCCTGGATCATACCAGGACGGAGTCTGACCAAGCTCTAGGCCTTGTCATGAGAGGGCTCCGTGGCCTCATGGAGAAATCGCCCAAGGCATTTTGGGCCGCATATGACCAGGTGACGCCTAACCAGCTCGCAGAAACGATATTTGTTAGCCCCGCCTTTCGATCTTTGCTCGCGCAGTCTTTAGCGCCCGAGATGATGGTCCAAGACGGTGATATTATTACCCCGGCACTGGCGGCATGGGTTGAGGCCTTCATGAGGTCACTACCTATAAACCGCAGGACCGAGCTCTGCGAGTACCTCCTGCGGCATCTCTTCGACCAGTTCAGGGTCGACCCAACTTGTACCCCGGACGGACAAGCCACCTGCACTCTTGCTGGTCTAAAGGCTCTTCATGTGACCCTCGAGGGGTTTCTCGATCCCAGCGCAAGAGTGGATTCGGGAACGTCTCTCATCTACATCAACACCCTCATCAATCTTGTGGTGAAGTACAACGAGGTCATAATTAACTCGGCCGAGCTACGTGCGGATGACAGGTACAACGTCGGTCGGTCCAGCACAGCCGTCGCCGTCATCCATTCGGCCCTTGCGCTGGACTCGAAGGCGATCCGGGTCGAGTGGAATGCCATCCACGAGACTGGCGGAGCCCAGCAGAGTTTAGAAAGGCAATCCGGTCCACTCTGGGAGTCATTTACTCAGATGCTCTGGCCAGGTCGAGTCGAATTAGCTAGGGCCATGCTCATGGCAACAATGCCACTGCGGAGCATTGAACAGTTCAAGCCACCCCGAGGCGAAACGCTGGGCGACGGACCAAAGAAGAGGTTTAACGAAAGGTTCCAAAAGGCCGCCGGGGCTATAGGAACGATGCTCCAGCGGCTATCGGACTTCACCCCTGCCGAGCTGCACATGTTCTGCGCTGAAACCCCCAGCCAGACCATCCACCCCATTGTAGCGTCGCTCATCCACGGAGAGGATGTTATCAGAGAGGCTGGTATAGGCCTTATCAAGGCTATCACCGGTGAGACTGTGCGGTCCAGTGCCATAACCAAGATGCTCGAAGAATATTTCACCTCGTTCTTGGACGCCTTCTCCGGCGCCGTAAGGATCATGACCATCGACAAAGATTCGAACAACCCCTTTACCCCCATGCGCCCTATATTGCAACTTAGTGAAGATGTCATGAACGGGCTATGCGACCCGTCCGTTGGCCAGCTACGGTCGAGGTCCAATCTATCGCCCGGGGAGCTTGGGGCTGTCAAGCGGTGGTGGCAGGCTGAATGGCACGCCATCAGCCATTCATTCAGGACAATAAAATCCTGGCATGCACATACCGATAAGAAAACTCTTGAGGATTTCTTCCGTACGGCAATGGAGCTTGCTGACAAGTTCCTTGCCCAAGACGGCATGATGGTCGCAGTCCTAAGCAGCCAGAATAGAACCGCCGCCCAAGTCCAGGCGACCCGCGACCCTATCAGTGCGGCCATGAGGGATGTCCTTGAGCCTCCCCGCATGGCATCGACCGGCATAGTGGAAATGATGATGCTTCGGGACCAGTACCTAATTTCCATGACCGTCAACGTCCTCGTCAAGTTGCTTCGGCGATTACGGGAGCAGAATATGACCCTGCCTCACGGATCGTCTGCAATAATCCAGAACACCTGCAAGAAGACGGCCAAGGGTGATTATCTCACGAGGTCAAACTTGAATGATACCCAGCGAGTCGAGATTCTAAGGGCTCTTGGCTCAGACCTCGAGGAGGTCGAGGAAGAGCAAATCCTCCATCAAATCGTCCCTACACGGTCGGATAGGGAGAAAGCAAAGAGGCAGAGCAAGCTTGATTTCTCCAGGGCTGAGCCCGGCCGACCTTCTGCTCCTCGCACGAACCGAGACGATGTTATTGACTTGACGAGCTCGGTTGACAAGTTCCGTCCAACCCTTGAGAAGATGAAAGCTCGCCAAGCAGCTAAACCCGACCAAGCCGCTCTTCTCGCTACCCAAGCGTCTATTAAAGAAATGAGGCTCAAGGAGAAGGCCGCGAAGGCGAAGAGGGATGCCGAGGCAATTGCCAAAGCAAAGGCCCTACGGGCACCTACAAAGACCGTTCCGGGCGAGGGCTCTGGACTGCAGGGCATTGCCGGGGCCAGGGGCAAGGATCATTCCCTGGCCCAGAAGGACCAGATCATGGTCGGCAGCTCCTCTGAAGACGAGGACGAGTCGGACGATGATGCTATTCTGAACCACGGCAGGGCAGGCCAGAAGGTGACAGACGATGCTGCCCGTCGTCGGCAACGGGCGCTCCTTGCGCAGAAGGGCCCTGTGAAGAAGACCAAACTGCAGCGCTCGGCGAAGGATATGCGGGCGCGTCTCATTCCACCTATGGATATCCTGCACCAGGCCATTCTTGAGTGGGATATCTTCCACCAGGGCAACGATCCCCCGAACGGCATCCAGTGTTCCAATGTCGCCAACACCTACTTCAGCCCGTTCAATTATAAGGAGACGTTCTTGCCCCTCCTCATCTACGAGGCCTGGCGTTCCTTCGTCACTGCCAAGGACGAATCCACGTCCAAGCCCTTCGGTATCAAGGTCATCAACCGCATGTCTGTCGACAGATTCCTGGAAGTCACTACGTCGATGCCGGCTGCGTTGAATAAAGACAAGGATCGAAAGGTTTCCGAAGGCGACATTATTGTCCTCTCCAAGGCCGAGGACCCGCTGAGGCATAGCGATTCGCCACATTGCCTTGCCCGTGTCTGGAAGACAACCTTCAAGAAAGATTCACTCGAAGTTGTATATCGTTTGAGTGGCAAGAACAACCAAATCCATCCCGTTCTGCTCCCCGGTGCCGAGTTCTACGCCGTCAGAATCACCAACATGATCACTATCGAGCGAGAATACGCCGCCCTGGAGAGTTTGCAGTACTATGACCTGATGGACGAAATCTTGAAGGCCGAGCCGTCCCCTATCCTACGCTTTGGAGAACAAGCGGTTAGCGATGTGATGAAAAACTATCACGTCAATCCTGGCCAGGCAAAGGCAATTCTGAGCGCAAAGGAGAATGACGGCTTTACACTCGTCCAGGGACCACCTGGAACTGGCAAGACCAAGACGATCGTCGCCATGGTCGGTGCGCTCTTGACTGGCGTGCTGAAGACCTCGCATGGAGCTGTGGCGATCAGCCGGCCAGGTGCTGCTCCGCTAGATGCCGCGGGCAGATCAGTTCAGAGTCCTTCGAAGAAGCTCCTCGTCTGCGCACCTTCTAATGCCGCTGTGGACGAACTCGTTCTCCGTCTCAAGGCCGGCGTCAAAACCACAAATGGCACGTTTCACAAGGTCGACGTCCTGCGTCTTGGTCGAAGCGAGGCCATCAATGCTGATGTTAGAGACGTTACGTTGGACGAACTAGTCAAGGCTAGGATGGACGCCGAGATAAACAAGAATGGCAACATCAGTGAAAGGGAGCGAATGCACCAGGAAGCTGGTGAAATCAAGCTGAAGGTCATGGACCTGAGAGGCAGAATCGAAGCTGCCAGAGACAGCACGGACAGGGGCCCGTACCTCAAACTGCAGCGCGAGTTCGACGAATTGAAGCGCCGGCAAGCACATATTGGGGCCAAGATCGATGCCGCCAAGGACGGCGGTAACACATACGCGAGAGAAGTTGAGATCAAGCGTCGACAGGTGCAGCAAGAAGTCCTAGACAAGGCTCAGGTGCTTTGCGCTACCCTGAGCGGAAGCGGACATGAGATGTTCAAGAACCTAAACGTCGAGTTCGAGACGGTTATCATCGATGAGGCAGCGCAATGTGTGGAGCTGAGTGCCCTCATCCCTCTCAAATACGGCTGCTCAAAGTGCATCCTGGTTGGAGATCCCAAACAGCTGCCTCCCACCGTGCTCTCTCAATCGGCTGCCCGGTTCGGGTACGATCAGAGCTTGTTCGTCCGGATGCAGCAGAACCATCCCCAGGAAGTCCATCTCCTCGACCGGCAGTACCGCATGCACCCTGAGATCAGCATGTTCCCAAGCCAGGAGTTCTACGAAGGTCGCCTAGAAGACGGCGCCGATATGGCCCAGCTACGTCTTCAGCCCTGGCACCAGAGCGGCCTGCTCGGGCCGTATCGATTCTTCGATGTCCGGGGTGTCCAGGAACGAGGCCAGAGGGGCCAGTCCCTGGTCAATGTGGAGGAGCTTAAGGTCGCTATGCAACTCTACAACCGCTTCCGCACCGACTTCGGCCAAGTCGACCTAAAGGGGAAAATTGGAATCATTACCCCGTACAAGGCGCAGCTCTACGCACTGCGCCAGCGATTCACGGATGCCTTCGGCGAGGGCATCACGGATCTGATCGAGTTCAACACCACCGATGCGTTCCAGGGCCGGGAGTGCGAGATCATCATCTTCTCCTGTGTCCGAGCCAGTCCCACCGGGGGCATTGGTTTCATGACGGATATTCGCCGTATGAACGTCGGTCTTACTCGTGCCAAGTCCTCCCTCTGGATTCTCGGAGACTCTCGCGCCCTGGTGCAGGGTGAGTTCTGGGCGAAACTGATCACGGATGCGAAGCGCCGTAATCTGTACACGAACGGCGACGTTATGGCTCTTTTGAAACAGCCAGGCGCTAAGGCTCAGCGGTCCCTTCCGCCGCCAGCACAGGCTGAAAAGAGGCCGTCCCCCGCACCGATGCCTGAGTCTCGGCGAGTTGTTGAACTCCCCGACGTAGAGATGACAGACGCCCCCGCCATTCCTCAGAGACAACCTTCCAGAGGTCCCAAGTTGCCCACCGAACCCCCTGCTGCACAAAGGCCCATACAGAAACAAGAACCCCGTCAAGCTCCATCCTATCACGGGAATCCGAGCATGGAGGGTCTTGATGCGAACGGGGAAGCTATACCTTTCGATCCATACGGCACAACTCGCCCTGTTGTGCACTCCTCTCCGCCACTAGAGCCGGGTTCCGGCGCCGCCGCGAAGAAGCGTCCCCTCGACGGCACCGACGCCGCTCATCCGGCTGCCAAGAGAGTACGTCGAGACCACTAAAAGGGTCGATATTTTCTTTCTCTACCCCAAATTACTTCACTACTCCTCCACCTCACTACTCCTCTGCCTCACTTTTATTTTACCTCGAACAGCAGCCCCTAATTTGAAACCAGCAGGTTCTCAGCGCGCCCCCGATTGCATCTAGACCTGCCCCGAAGGCACCCAAATCCCACCCACCCCCGAAACCTCCCACGGACCCATCTGCGATGGAAGTCCTCGGGTTGGTTCCTCCCCAACGACCTCCTCCGCAGCGCCCGCCTCCTAATCAGAATAGCAACCAACCACCGGGACCCTCTTCAATGCCATCAGGGAAATCCGGGCCCCCTCCGAATGCCCCCAAGGTGAATCCATCCAATTCCTATTTTGACGTTTGTTTGTACCGTGCCAATTATAGGACTAACTCCCCTACAGCAACCTAATGCCCTCAAAAAGAAGGCGCCGGCGGATCCATTCATAAGGAGAAAACCGAAAAAACGATAAACCGAACAAGAAAAAACCCATAATACACCGGGGGATACCCCATCCTCTGTATCTGTATTCCTTGCGAACGATGCATAGTCAAGGCGTTTAACTTTAGAAAACGGGCGGCATCTCGATAATCATCCGCAACATTGCATTCACAGATCGGCGTTTTGAATTTGAAGCCTGTGGGCTGAGTTATCAGCATTAGGCTCACCCAAGGCGAGGAAACACATTGCACGGTGAGGAGGGGCATATACCAGCAGCATCCACAGGGTCGAGCATGTCCACTTATTCCATTGATCCAGGCTGGTACCAAGCATGTATCGGACGGATCTTTGGGAAAGTGGGTATGTCTTTCCTCCCTCTTTTCTCTTCCTTCTCTTGGCTTTCTATCTAGACGGTGCTTAGGTGATGCTGGAGGAAAATAGCTACCCCATGAGCCCCGCCCCCTCTTTTAGGTTTGAACCACTCACTGGTCCCCATTTTCAACCGGGCAGACGAACCGAGTCTGACCTTAGGGGACTGGACCGGTTCGTGCCATATGCTCTTATAAGAGCGGATGCTGTTGATGGACCCGACGGTGATGTGTGTGCTTGTGTTTATGTGTTGTAAATCGCCTGTAAGTGGTCAGAGTCCGAGGTCGTTCTACGGTCTCCCCCTATCCGCGTTGCCGAAGGTAAACATCCCTTTCCGTCGATTCACTTCCCCATGATTGGCCTAAAATCCAGCCTGATTACATAATGTCGGTACTTTTGAACCTCAGTGCCAAGGCCTTGGCTCTCTGTAACAGAGTCAAACATTCAACGACACCTCCTCGGAGACATAGATGGTTGGGTTTGATACAGCTTTCGGCTTTCGTTCCTGCGGGGCGGGGTTTATTGGGGCCTTTTTTGTCGATCAGCGGGAGAACCCGCCTTCAAAACCCAGCCAACACCTTTAGCAGGTGGAGGAGGCTACCATCCACCAGCGTCTTCACCCATGTGAATAGCAATGGGGACGATACGGTACCTCGAGTGAGGGTTGTACATTTGCCCTATTGCGGGAACTTTCTGCTTTTTCGTTTGTTGGGGACACCGAGACTGCCGGGTACTTATCGTCCCACCTTCGTGTCAGTTCCGCCGCCATGAGTGCAGAATCGACGCTCGAGACCGTGCTCGACCCGCCGTAAGGCATGAGCTCGTTGTTCGATGGACATGACATCACCAGTCGCATGTTTATGCTAGGCGAACTCTCAACCCACACCACTGATTTGTTGTTCTAGGCCTCAGCTCGATGGGCCGGCGACTTCAATGACGCCCCTACGCAGCCTGCCTCGGTCGGAGACACGCACACCTCTCCCTCCAAAGCAGTATCAGGCAGCCTGGTACATGATCATGGGAGTGCGCTTGCAAGCTTCCATAGGACTGACTACCTTCGACGCATCTATTCCTACCTGATTGGATCATATTGGGATGAATATAAGCCCTGGACGAATTCCGCACTCCAGCATACTTCAACTACCTGCCTTACGGAACGATGAAAAGAGGCTAAACACTAAATTGCGGCCCGGTATAAATCTCGGCATCCGGACGGGAGGGTGCCAAGAACGCGGATACCGGAGCCGGTAGCCTCTCGTATCGGCGCCATCCGATACGGCTTTTCTCACCTGCAAGACTGTTCACCTGCATCCGCTCGCTTACTGTGGTAGGGGTTCGGCATGGCAGCATACGACAAAAATGCCAAGAACACGAGGCCCTACCGATGAGAATACAATAAGGTTATTTTCTTCTCGGCCGTTCAAGATCTTGAGGTGATGGCGACGGCAATTAGGCCGGTTGGTGGCTTTGGCGCGTCGATACCAAGGCTGGCGGGAATGCCGTTCGGCCTAGCTTACTAGACCTTTCCCTGCTCATCCCCGCCAACTCGGCGATTCGACTGACTCGACTGTAGTCTAACGGGCACGGGGATCTTCTCAACGTCTAGCTTAACGTCTAGCTCAAACGTCTAGCTCCACTCGGGACGTACACCGTCCTAGTGAACCTTAACTCTCGGCTATCAACTACTCGCCTCCCAAAGGTCCAGCAGCCCGGTGTAAACTCTCTGTCCCCCGCACCTTAGCAGAGGCAAACGTGATTAGAGTCCGGGAATTACAAATGGCAAGGAAGATGCATCTTGGACTCCCCAGTCACTGAGTCGAGCAGCCCACCATCTCCAAGCTAGGTGTGTGCTCCTCCTCATGCTGGCTGGCCCACAAATTTGCCTCGTACAGGGAGGTGTCGGGAGGGCACGGCGCGGGTATATCTCGTTCTACTCTAAGCAGTCATCTTCGTCATGCTTCTCTTTATATTGATGCCAAGATCCCATCCTACCCAGAGCTTTGCTGTCTCTGAGAAGCCCCTTTTCTCCTTTGCTCGCTCCGGCAGCTTTTGGTCCCCAACCTGCATCGTATCTCGCATTACGACGTCGTCGACTTGTTTTAGAGTTTCGTACTGGTACTTCAAGCTCCTAGCTTGTCTCCATTCTACAAGTTCCTCGTTTACGGGTTAAAATACACGTGAATGCCAGCCGGTCGCCGGTCTACCCTCTTCCCTCCGTGGAATAGCTTGAGGAACTCCAGGTCAAGGTCTTTTGCAACCCCCGACGGCTACCCTGAACCAACGCCCAGTATGGCAGGCCCAACCTCCCCCGGCGGCAATGAAATCCGAGTGGATCGGATGACAACGACCTCGACCGAGGCGAGGGACAACCTAGAACCTAAGCCAGTAACCACAGCAGCTGAGTCAAAGGCCAAGGCAGCCAAACGACGACCAACCTTCAGGCGGGTATCGAACTCATCTAGCATCATTAGCGATATCTTCCGTCACCCAGAGGCTAGTGAAGGAAAGATCCAAAAGAAGATAACCGAGGATGAGGCCGGTAGGAGGGAACCCAGGGATCTGATCGATTTCCTCCGGCATACCACACCGCCACCAGAGAACTACATGTCCATTCCTGACAACTTCTCCTCGTCCTCGCCCGAAGAGAAATGGACCCCATTCAAGGTGTTTGGGAAGCGGAATAAATCTTCTCGCAGCAAGAACAGGCCGAGGCTCATCAGGCTCCCAGACTCCGCCGTCGCTGGGACTACAATCGACGGACACCGCTACATTTCCATCTCAATCCCTACCAAGTACGATCACCCAGAGTTGCGGGGTGACGTCGGGGCTCGAGATCCGTCCGCGATGCAGTTGCATTCGGAGCAAACCCCCGTCCAAACTACCGAACCCGGTTCCTCCAAGACTCTTTCCTCCACCCCCGGTGCCGTTACAATTTTAAACCCAGTGGCAGAAGACCATGATACTGAGAATTTGATGCGGGCCCAGGGGCCCGGGGCGAAACCCCGCCCCCGGTCTATGGCCCTAACTCCGCCAATATCCCCAACAAGCCTGCCAGGGTCGGCAACGACTTCGCCAACAAACAACGGCTTTCGAACTAAACAGCAAGAGCTGGCCCGACCACAACCTGCTGATACTCCCCAGGTAATCTGCAGACCCCCGAGTTCGTCGTGGCAGAACCCCTACCAGTACCATAAGAAGAAGCCCTCTTCGTCAAGTTCATCTTCGGGGTATATCTCGCCATTTATAACATCTTCTCCGCGGCGGAGATCCAGCATGGGTGTGGTTCCTGGCCACAGTCGCCAGGAATCCTTCGACAATGGTCTGCTTTCTACCCATAACAACAGGGATCCTTCTGCGAGGGCATCGATAGCGGAGAGTATTCTCACCACTGGCAGTGAGCCTGTAATTGTCGATGCCACGACCGCCCATGGATATGTGCCCGTTTCTGCCCACGAAGGGGACACAAATCTACAGCGTACAACAACTAACCCGGACACGGTGGTTTTCACGCCTGTCTTGGAACTGCCGAATGACTCCTTTTCCGCATCCGGGGATAAAGATGATGATACAAACTCGGTTTCCAGTGCCCCAGAGACGACCGTTGAGCGGCAACTATCACAAAGCCGGCGGGAGACAGCACGTCGTCTCGCGAGCATCCTACACGGCCGGGAACGGGGCGGTCGAAAGTCTACAAGCCCACCGTTACACTTGCGTCCTTCTCCAGCTCGGCAGCCCGAGGTTATAACTGAAAGATCGTGGATGGCACCACTCGAGAGGTCACGGGCAGGATCCATCCAAGATCTGCAGGTTACTCCGGTCATGGTGGTTGCTGATATAAACCCGTCAGGGGAAACAACACCTTCACAATTTAAAAGGGAACCGAATAATTACCAGTCTAGACAACCGTCTGGCGGGCCGGCGATGACTTCGCTAGATCGTATGACATACACTCAGCTCCACGAACCCGTCTTCGAACGCAGCCGTGGTCCCGCCGAGACAGGGCCAACTGCGTTAGGGGACAAGATGCAGATGCTCCACCGCAAAGTCGAAGCGATGGCCGCACCCTACCTAAAACAGGGGAGCGGTATGCGTGCGGGTGCAGAGGACCGCAACATCCTCTTCTCTGAGCCGCCCCTCCGCTCGGCCCAGGACCGCGACCGTGAACTCGCTAGCGAAGCGAGGCTCGCTCGGCTAGAGCGCAACGGCGACGCGTGGCTCGGTACCGTAGTTCCGCTGCTCGAGAGTATTGAGCGCAGCCTCGCGCGGATGTCCGGACGGGACTCCTGGCGGCAGCCGCAGCCGCAGCAGCCAGTATCGGCACCCGAAGAACAGAAGGAACGGCCGCGGACTTGGCCCGAGAAAGACGACAGCAACAACAACAATAATAACAACAACAAGGGACACGGGCACAAACGGGCCCTGTCGGAGGCCGAGAGGCTTGGCTTGCCATCGGCACTGACGGAGACGCAGATGTGGGGCCCGGAAACAGGGGGATCTGCGAGCCATCCCCGGGGCAAGAAGGAAGGGAAGGCACCAGAGGAGAAGGGCGTGGAGCCGAGTCTGACAACGAGGATGAGAGCGGCCCTGAGGTCGATGGGACGACGTGATGGCGAAGAGACGGAGGAGGATGCGGGTTCAAGATCCGCCCCTAACAGCGAGCGCGACTCGGGTAGACCGCGACGCTCGCGCAGCGTCGACGAGAGCGGTATAAGTCTTCGCGGTGGCTCCAGCGGTGCCAATTTGGACAACCTTGGTCCTCATTGGGGGGTCACGAGCAGTGGCAGAAACGGCTCCTCTCGGACACCGCTTGCACCGTTTACGTATCGCGGCGTGACGGGGTTGTTCCGGAAGAACCCCGATTACGATGAGATCAGGAGACTGCAGATCACGAGGGAGAGGGAGATTGAGTTGAGTCTTGGGACGCGCCGCTACGCGAGGAATGGTTTGCCGAGTAACCAGAGGAGGTCAGCGGATGTGGGTGGACAGGTTGGCGGCACGACATCAGGAGCAGATCATTTTAACCTGGTGA
>Ga0164242_10004341_pt1 | contig 15951 bp, 11 predicted proteins | sample OricomgcompostMG_FD_108783 | JGI IMG/M metagenome (GOLD analysis project Ga0164242, IMG submission 108783) | Miracle-Growth compost microbial communities from Emeryville, California, USA - Original compost - Miracle growth compost (MG) ... | reverse complement strand
GGGGAAGGCGCCGTGCAGCGTCTCGCTGTTGTGCAGCGCGATCGCCGGGCCGACGAGCGAGAGCAGCATGTACGGCGGCATCGGGGTGACGCCGGCGAACGCGCTGTCGATGACCTCCATCGGCGTGCCCTCGTCGGCGATCTTGCCGACCTCGCCCATGAAGCGGCCGAGCAGGCGGTTGACGATGAACGACGGGCTGTCCTGGACCAGGATGGTCGTCTTCTTCAGCGACTTGCCGGTGGCGAACGCCGTGGCCAGCGTCGCGTCGTCGGTCTTCTCGCCCTTGACGATCTCGAGCAGCGGCATGACCGCGACCGGGTTGAAGAAGTGGAAGCCCACGACCCGCTCCGGGTGCTCGAGCTCCGAGGCCATCTCGGTGATCGACAGCGACGACGTGTTGGTCGCCAGGACGGTCTCGGGCGAGACGATCTTCTCGACGGCGGCGAAGACCGACTTCTTGACCGACATCTCCTCGAAGACCGCCTCGATGACGAAGTCGGCGTCCGCGAAGGCGCTGGCCTGGTCCATCGAGCCGCTGACGAGCGCCTTGAGCCGGTTGGTGGCGTCCTGCGACGCCTTGCCCGACGCCAGGCGCTTGTCGAGCTCGCCGTGGACGTAGGCGACGCCCTTGTCGGCGCGCTCCTGGTCGAGGTCGGTGAGGACGACCGGCACCTTGAGCCGCTGCACGAACAGCAGCGCCAGCTGCGACGCCATGAGCCCGGCGCCGACGATGCCCACCTTCGTGACCTTGCGGGCCAGCGACTTGTCCGGCGCGCCGGCCGGGCGCTTGGCGCGCTTCTGCACGAGGTCGAAGGAGTAGACGCTGGCGAGGAGCTCCGGCGTCTTCGCCATGGCGACCAGCGCCTCGTCCTCGGCGGCGAAGCCCTCGTCACGGGTGGCGGTCTTGGCGCCGGTGAGCAGCTCGACGGCCTTCTTCGCGGCCGGCGACGCGCCGCCGGTCTTGCCGAAGGCGACCCAGCCGGCATTCTTGACGGCCTCGTCCCAGCCCTCGCCGCGGTCGATCTCCGGCCGATCGATCTTGATCTCGCCGGTGAGGACGCTCGCAGCCCACTGCAGCGACGCCTCGAGGTAGTCGGCGCCGGTGAAGACGGCGTCGGCGATGCCGAGCTCGTACGCCTCGGTGCCGCCGATCATCTTGCCCTGGTTGAGCGGGTTCTCGATCATCACCTTCGCGGCCTTCGCAGGGCCGATCAGGTTCGGCAGCAGGTAGGTGCCGCCCCAGCCGGGGATGAGGCCGAGCATGACCTCGGGCAGGCCGATGGCCGGCGCCGAGTCGATGACAGTGCGGTACGTGCAGTGCAGCGCCACCTCGAGGCCGCCGCCGAGCGCGAGGCCGTTGATGAAGCCGAACGACGGCTTGCCGCCGTCCTGCAGCTTGCGGAACACGGCGTGGCCGAGCTGCGCCATGAGGCCGACGCCCTCCGGGCCCACCGAGGCGAGCGAGGAGATGTCGGCGCCGGCGGCCAGGATGAACGGCTTGCCAGTGACGCCCAGGGCGACGATCTCGTCGTCGGCCAGCGCGGCGTCGATCGCCTCGTTGAGCGCGATGAGGCTCTTCGGCCCGAACGTGTTCGGCCGGGTGTGGTCGAGCCCGTTGTCGAGCGTGATGAGGCCGAGGACGCCGGCGCGGCCGGGCAGCGTCACCTTGCGCAGGTGCGCCTGAGTGACCACCTCGTCCTCGGGGGCGAGCGCCTCGCCCTTCGCGATCAGGTCGGGGATGTCGTACGTCATGCCGCTGCCTTTCCCACCCAGTTGGGGTTCTCCCAGATGACCGTGCCGCCCATGCCGAGGCCGATGCACATCGTCGTGAGGCCGTAGCGGGCCTCCGGGCGCTCCTCGAACTGGCGGGCGAGCTGGGTCATCAGGCGGACGCCCGAGGAGGCCAGCGGGTGACCGAACGCGATGGCTCCGCCGTAGGGGTTCACGCGCTTGTCGTCGTCGGCGATGCCGAAGTGCTCCAGGAACGCGAGCACCTGCACGGCGAACGCCTCGTTGATCTCGAAGGCGTCGATGTCGCCGATCGAGAGCCCGGCGAGGCGCAGCGCCTTCTCCGTGGCCGGCACCGGGCCGACGCCCATCACCTCGGGCTCGACGCCCGCGAAGGCGTACGAGACCAGGCGCATCCTGACCGGCAGGCCGAGCTCCCGGGCCACCTCCTCCGAGGCGAGCAGCGCGGCGGTGGCGCCGTCATTGATGCCCGCGGCGTTGCCCGCGGTGACGCGGCCGTGGCTGCGGAACGGCGTCTTGAGGCCGGCGAGGTCGGCGACCGTGGTGCCGGGGCGCATCGGCTCGTCGGTGGTCGCCAGGCCCCAGCCCTGCTCGACCGAGCGGGTCGCGACCGGCACGAGGTCGGGCTGGATCTTGTTGGCCTCGTATGCCGCCGCGGCCTTCGCCTGCGAGGCGGCGGCGTAGGCGTCGCAGCGCTCCTTGGTGAGCGAGGGGTAGCGGTCGTGGATGTTCTCGGCCGTGTTGCCCATGACCAGGGCGGACGGGTCGACGAGCCGCTCGGCGATGATCCGCGGGTTGGGGTCGGCGCCCTCGCCCATCGGGTGGCGCCCCATGTGCTCGACACCGCCGGCGATGACGACGTCGTAGGCGCCCATCGCGATGCCGGACGCCGTCGTGGTGACGGCGGTCATCGCGCCCGCGCACATCCGGTCGATGGCGAAGCCGGGGACGCTGCGGGGGAGCCCCGCCAGCAGGGCGGCGGTGCGGCCGATCGTGAGCCCCTGGTCGCCGATCTGGGTCGTGGCCGCGATGGCGACCTCGTCGACCTTCTCCGGCGGCAGGCCGGGGTTGCGACGCAGCAGGTCGCGGATGCACTTGATGACCAGGTCGTCGGCGCGCGTCTCGGCGTACTGACCCTTGGCCTTGCCGAACGGGGTGCGCACGCCGTCGACGAAGACGACCTCTCGCAGCTGTCGGGACACCGGCTCTCCTCGCGAGGTTGGGATAGGCGGAACGGTTACCAGGATGAACGCTACCGCTCGGTAACAAGAGCCCCGACGAGGGCTCCCCGAGGGAGCTACCACGGAGGGAATATCGTGGCCCTCCACGGTGCTGCGTCGGTGCTATGAGAAAGCTCTGGAAGCGCACGCGGCACCCGCAGCAGAAGCCGGCGCGAGGCAGTGACGTCTCCCGTCCCGAGGCGCGAGGGGGTGAGGTCGAGGTGGCCGAGAAGCTGGTCCACATCGTCGACGACATCGCCGGGCTGGACGATCTCGACACCCTCACCCTGGTGCTCGCGCTCGACGGCTGGATGGACGCCGGCTCGGCCGCCGAACGCTCCGTGCAGACGCTCGTCCGGGTCTCCGACACCGGGCCGGTTCCCGGGGGCCGGGTGGTGGCGACGTTCGACGTCGACAAGTTCCACGACTACCGCGCCCGCCGCCCCGCGATCTCGTTCGTGCGCGACCACTACGAGAACTACGACGCGCCGCGGCTCGTCGTCCGGCTGCTGCACGACGCCGGCCGGACGCCGTTCCTGCTGCTCCACGGACCCGAGCCCGACAACCGCTGGGAGGCGTTCGCGCGCGCCGTGCGCGAGGTGGTCGAGCGGCTGGGCGTCACGAACGTGATCAGCCTGGGGTCGGTGCCGATGGCGGTGCCGCACACCCGGCCGATGACCCTCACCCACCACGCGAACAACCCGGAGCTGATCCGGGAACCGAGCCCGTGGGCGGGTGAGATCCGCATCCCCTCGAACGCCCAGGCGCTCGTCGAGCTGCGCCTCGGCGAGTGGGGTCATGACGCGCAGGGCTTCGTCGCGCACGTCCCGCACTACCTGGCCCAGCTCACCTACCCCAAGGCGGCCGTGGCGCTGCTCGAGCGGGTCGAGCGCGCGGGACGCCTGACCATCGACCTGTCCGACCTCCGGATGGAGGCCGAGCGGCGCGACACGGAGATCACCAACTACCTCGACGAGAACGACGAGGTGCGCGAGGTCGTGATGGCGCTGGAACGGCAGTACGACGCCTTCGACCGCGCCGAGCGGAGCGGTGGCAACCTGCTGGCGCCGGACCAGCCGCTGCCGACCGGTGAGGAGCTCGGGCGCGAGTTCGAGCGGTTCCTCGCCGGACTCGAACGCGGCTCCGACGGTGCCGGCGGCGACGCCGGCGCCTCCTGACGCGGGCACCCCGGTGCCCCGGACGCCTCGCCGGCCGCGCTCGCGCGTGTGCTCGCACCGTCGCCTAGGCTTCGCCGCGTGAGTGACGGCGTCCTGGGAGATGTGACCGAGCTGCTCGACCTCGAGGTCCTCGACCGCGACCTCTTCCGCGGCAAGCCGTCGCGCAACGAGCGCGGCCGGGCCTTCGGCGGCCAGGTGGCCGCGCAGGCGCTGATGGCCGCGATCGGCGCCGTCGACGAGGGGTTCACGGTCCACTCGATGCACTCCTACTTCCTGCTGCCCGGCGACCCGAAGAGCCCGATCGTCTACGACGCCGAGCGGATCCGCGACGGGCGCTCGTTCCAGACCCGCCGCGTGGTCGCCCGCCAGCACGGCCGGCCGATCTTCTTCCTCACGGCCAACTTCCAGGTCGACGAGGAGGGCTTCGAGCACCAGGACGTCATGCCGGACGTCCCGCCACCGGACGAGTGCCTCGACATGTTCGAGCAGATGGTGGCCGTCGGCGGCCCGGACGCCGAGGTGCTGGCCCGCGAGTGGTCGGCGATCGACGTCCGCTGGATCGGCAGCTCGTCGTTCGGCGGCCTCGAGCCCGACGACGTGCACCCGTCGCGGAGCCGCTACTGGATCAGGATCTCCGACCCCCTGCCCGACGATCCGACGATGCACGTCGGCGCCTTCACCTTCGCGAGCGACATCAACCTCCTCGGCGCCTCGCTCGCCGCCCACCAGGTGATGCCCGACACCGTCCAGATGGCCTCGCTCGACCACACCCTCTGGTTCCACCGGCCGTTCCGGGCCGACGAGTGGTGGCTCTACGACCAGCACTCCCCGGCCGCCTCGGGTGGCCGCGGCCTCGCCTTCGGCAAGGTCTTCACCGAGGACGGCCTCCTCGTCGCCACAGCCGCACAAGAGGGCCTGATCCGCCCCCGCCGCCCCTGACCAGCCCGTCCCGGGGCCTCCATCAGAGTGCGATGGTGGCGGTGACGCCCTCGTCGCGGGCGTGCTCGGCGAGCCGGACGACGTACTCACCGGGCGGCAGCCGCCACGAGTGCGTGTCGGAGTCCCAGACCTCGAACGAGCGCCGCGCGATCCGCACCGTCGTCGTCGCGGTCCTTCCGGCCTCGACGTCGAGCGCGGCGAATCCCGCCAGCCAGCGTCGCGGCCGGTCGCCGTCGTCGTGGACCGCCTCGAGGTAGGCCTGGACGACGACCCTGCCGCGACGCCGTCCGAGGTTCACCACGTCGACGTCGACCGGCAGCTGGTCGTGCTCCCACGCACGGGGCAGCACGGCGTCGATCGCGAAGTTCGTGTAGCCGAGGCCGAAGCCGAAGGGGCGTGCCGGCGTCCGGCCGGAGCGGTCCCACCCGCGGTAGCCCACGTGGACGGACTCGTCGTAGGTGACGACGCCGATGCCGTCGGGAAGGCGGGCGGGCAGCCCGTCGGGGACGGGAACGTCGTCCTCGCGGGCGGGCAGGGTCCAGGGGAGACGGCCGCTGGGCTCGGTCCGGCCTGTCAGCGCGTCGGCGAGGCCGTTGCCCGCCTCCTGTCCCGGCAGCCACCACCACAGGGCGGCGGCGACGTCGTCGAGCCACGGGAGGATCACCGGAGCACCGGCGTTCACCACGACGACGGTGTGGGGGTTGGCCTCGGCCACCCGCGTGACGAGCTCGTTCTGCAGGCCCGGGAGGCGGAGGTCCGGGCGGTCCCAGCCTTCGGACTCGACCTCTTCGTTGGTGCCGACGATCACCACCGCGACGTCCGCCGCGCGTGCGGCGTCGATGGCCCGTCGCATCTCCGTCTCCGGATCGTCGCCGACGGGGTCGTGGCGGAGCTCGAACCGGGCGAAGCGGCTGTAGGCGCCGGCGTCGACGACCTGTGCCTCGACGACGATCTCCACCGTCCGGCTCTCGTACCCGGACACCTCGGCGACCTCGACGACCACCGAGGGTCCTTCCGGATGGTTGGCGGACGAGTCGAGGATCACGTTGGCGTCCGCGAACCTGTCGGACGCGGCGACGAGCTCGCCGTCGACCCAGGCCCGGTAGACGCCGACGAGACCCACCTCGACACGGTGCTTGCCCGGCTGGTCGAGCGTGACGACGGCGGTGATGCGAACCGACTCGGCGGAGGTCGGTAGGCCGCGGTTCCACGCCTCCGACGCGGGGACGACGCGGCGCTCCACGGGCTCGCCGCCGGCGGAGAGGAGGATCAGCTCGTACCCCGGCTCGCCCTCGGGGGTGTGGACGATCGAGGGCTCCACCGGGTGGGCGAACCGGCGCCCGGCGGCCCCGCGCTCGACGACGATCGTCGCCCCGGGGAACGCCTCGGCGAGGGCGTCCGCGGGCATGCTCGCGTAGGGAGCGTTCACGAAGGCGCTTCCGCCGCCCTGCACGAACGGCTCGACCGCGTTCGGCCCGATCAACGCGATGCTCCGCACCGCCGGCGGATCGAGCGGAAGGAGGCCGCCGCGGTTCTGGAGGACGACGATCGAGCGCGCCACCGTCTCGCGCAGGAGCGCGCGCGTCTCCGGCGAGTCCGGCGCCGGGCACGCGTCGGCGTTCGGAGCCGGAGCCGTGCCGAGTCGTCCCACCCGGTCGGCCAGGCGCAGGAGGCGCAGGACCTTGTCGTCGACGACACGCATCGGCACCAGGCCGGACTCGACCGCGGCGAGCAGGCTCCGCCCCCACGGGCCGTCCGGCCCTGGCATGACGAGATCGAGACCACCGTTGGCGGACTCGACGGTGGTCTTCGTGGCGAGCCAGTCGCTGATCACGACGCCGTCGTAGGCCCACTCTCCCTTGAGGACGTCGTTGATGAGGTAGCCGTGGTCGGTGGCCTGGGCGACCATGCCGCCGGCGTCGACCTGGTTGTACGCCGCCATGATCGACCAGGCGCCGACGTCCTTCGCCGCCACCTCGAAGGGCGGCAGGTAGGCCTCGCGGAGCGTCCGTTCGTCGATCCGGGCGACGTAGGTCGTGCGCTCGGTCTCGGACTCGTTGCCGATGTAGTGCTTGACGCAGGCAGCGACGCCACGAGCCTGGATGCTGCCGACGAAGGTCGCCATCACCTGCGAGGTGAAGAGCGGGTCCTCGGAGTAGGTCTCGAAGTGGCGCCCGCCGACGGGGGTGCGCTGCAGGTTGACCACGGGCGCGAGGACGACATCGACGCCGAGCCGGTGCGCCTCGTCCGCGACGAGGCCGCCCAGCCGGGCGACGAGGTCGAGGTCCCACGTCGCCGCGACCGCCGACGGGTTCGGCAGCTGAGCGGCCACCGGGCCGGGGTCCGCGACGCCGCGGATGCCGATCGGCCCGTCGCTCATCGTGACGGCCCGGAGCCCGATGTGCTCGACCGGATGGGTCGTGAAGCTCGTCGCGCCCGTCAGCAGGCGGACCTTCTCTTCGAGCGACAGTGCGGCGAGCGCGCCGTCGAGGTCGATGCTCGGCATATCTCCTCGGCTTGGGATCGGGGTGGAAGGGGGAAGAGGACGCCGGGCGCTGCGACGACCACGCGAGCGCCCGGCGTCCCGTTCGGCTAGCTCAGCGTCAGGCGGGCGCGATCCGCGGCTCCCAGAGGTAGGTGGTGTGGCCGCGCCGGACGTGGAGGTCGGTACGTCCGGCGCGGCAGTCGAGAGAGGCGTTGCCGGCCACGTCGGTCAGCACGCCGGTGCGGTGGTCGGCGAACGCCAGGTGAGCGATGCCGATGTCGGCGAGGCCGACCACGTGGAGATACTCGGCCGAGGGCGAGATCCGCGTGCCCACGATCGCGCCGGGAACCGGCTCGCCTTCGTCGTCGAGCAGCGCGACCGCGCGGGTGACGTCGCTCGGCAGCGCGGTGGCGGCGTCCGGGAGGCGGATCACCCGGCGACCGGCGGCGACGAGGCGCCCCAGCGTCGCGGCAGGGATGCCCGCGCCGGCAGGGACGATCACGGGGAGGCCCGGTGCGGGGTCGGGCTCCGTCTCGGTGTCCCAGAGGTCGTAGCGGTAGCCCCGGCGGAGGAGGTCGCGGAGGCACTCGTCCCACGCGTGGTAGGCGGCCGTCAGGCTCCCGTTCGCCCACGGCACGTCGGGAACCCGCGCCGTTCCGGTGACGGCGTACGCCGCGCGCGCGTCGGGACGGTGCCACGCCACCACGACGTCCGGCGTCGTGGTGCCGGTCAGAGCGCCGGGGTGCCGCTCGGCCAGCTGCGTGAGGCGGAGGACGGGCGAGGCGAACGCGGACCGGTCGCCCGCCTCCGTGATGGGCGCGTGCTCCCAGTTCTCGCGGTTGGCGAGCATGTAGAGGTTCATGCCGCCGAAGCCGAGGGCGACGGCCGACCCCCACCAGATCTCCTGCTCGTCCGGCGTCGGGTCGGGATAGCCGACCTCCTCGCCGGGCGAGCGCCAGATGCCGGCCTGCAGCTCGGGAACCCAGGGGAGCGGCTCGCCCGCGGCACGGGCGGTGGCGGCCGAGCGCGCCAGGCGATGGACGTCGTCCATGTCCAACGGCGGTAGGTAGTAGTGGTCCTCGCCGACCAGGGCGCCCGTGGCCCGGCGGACGAGATCGTGCCCGACCGGGACATCGTGGACGGGGTGGGTGATGGTGTTCACCGTGAGCGTGAGCCGCCCGCCGACGGCCCCGTCCGTCACCTGGCGGAGGAACGCGAGGTGGTCGGCGATGTAGGCACCCTTGAAGCGGATCCAGTCGTCGACGCGGGCGTCGACGACGATGCTCGTGCCGTCGTCGGGACGGCGAGGCGGCTCGGCGGTGTCGAAGGTGACGCCCGGCTCGCGCCAGGACGCCTCGAACTCCTCCTGGGTGCGGTAGCGGTCGGCGAGCCAGGAGCGGAACGCCGCCACCGCCACGGGGTGATAGTCGCCCCCGAAGAGCGAGTCCTGGAAGCAGATGCTCGGCTCGTTGTCGAGCTGCACGGCCACGATCGGCCCACCCGGCCCGGCGTGGTCGCCCAGCCGTCGCCACACCGACTGGAGCCAGCGCGCAGCTGCGGCGCGGTACCGCTCGTCGGCATAGCTGGGGACGTGGTGCTGGAACGGCGGGTTGTAGCCGAGGACGGGATCGCCGAGGTCGTCGAGCGCGAGGAGGTCTCGTTGGGCGAGGAGCCAGTCGGGATAGCCGCCGCCCGGCTCCTCCGCGCAGATCCAGGGGCCGGGCTTGAGCTGGACGGCGAGGTCGTACTCCGCGCAGAGATCCAGGAAGCGCGGGACGTCGAGCCTCGGGTCGGTCGCCCCGTCGAGGTCGAGCTCTCCCTCGGTGGGCTCGTGCCGGCGCCAGGAGAGATAGGTGCTGACGACCGGGATTCCGGCCTCCTTCACCGCCCGGAGCACGGGCGACCAGGTGCCGGGATCCATCCGCCAGAACTGCACCTCGCCGGCGACGAACGGGCTCATCCCTTCACGCCCCCGCCCACGAGAGCGCCTCCGACCAGCCAGCGCTGGAGGAAGGTGAAGAGGACCACCGAGGGGATCAAGACCAGCATCGACATCGCGGCCACGTCGTTCCAGTTGACCTGGTAGGCGGAGGACAGCGTCGAGAGGCCCACCGGGAGGGTCCGGGTGTCGTCGGAGCTCGTGAACGTCAGGGCGAACGTGAACTCCTCCCAGGTGCCGACGAAGATGAAGATCGCCGTGGCCACGACGCCCGGACGTGCGATGGGCAGCGCGACCCGGAAGAGGGCGCCCCACCATCCCGTGCCGTCGAGGCGGGCCGCCTCGTCGAAGTCCGTGGGGACGCTGTCGAAGGCGACCTTCATCAGCCAGACGCCGAGGGGCGCGACCGACGACACGTTGGCCAGCACCAGCGCCCACAGCGAGTCGTAGAGGCCCAGGTGGGAGACCAGCCAGAAGAGCGGGATGATCAGCAGCACGCTCGGGAACATCTGGGTCATGAGCAGGCCGCCGAGCACCAGGCCGCGGCCCCGGAAGCGGAACCGCGAGAGCGCATAGCCGCCGAGGACGCCGAGCAGGAGCCCGATGAGCACGGTCATGACCGCGACCAGCAGCGAGTTCGCGAACCACGAACCGAACGAGCCGCGGGTGAGCACGTAGCGGAAGGCGTCGAGCGTCGGACGCTCGGGCAGGATCGTGGGCGGGGTCCGGTAGATCTCGCGGTTGTCCTTGAAGGCCGTCAGCGCCGTCGAGAGGACGGGGATCGCCGCGAAGAGCCCGATCGCGATGGCGGCAACCCGGGCCGCATAGAGCCCGCTACGCCTGGTGCGCCGGGCGGGACTGGTCGTCACGTGAGTGCGTCCTTCCCGAGCAGCCGGACATAGGCGAACGAGCCCAGGGTCACGATCACGAACAGGACGACCGAGAGCGCCGAGGCGTAGCCGAAGTCGAAGCGGGTGAACGCGTTCTTGTAGACGTAGGTCGTCAGGATGTCGCTCTTGCCCGCCGGGCCGCCGCCGGTCATGACGTAGATCAGGCTGAAGTTGTTGAACGTCCAGATCAGCGACATCAACGTGCTGAGCATGATGGTCGGGCGCAGCAACGGCAGGGTGATGTGCAGCGTTCGCCGGAACCCGTCGGCGCCGTCGACCTGGGCGGCCTCGTAGATGTCGTCCGGGATGGCGGCCATGCCCGACAGCAGCATCACCATGATGAACGGGAAGCCGCGCCAGACGTTGGTCACCAGGACGGCGGGGAGGGCCGTGTGCGGGTCACTGAGCCAGGGCAGCGCGATGCGGTCGAGGCCCATGCCCCGCAGGGCGTTGTCGAGGAGCCCGTACTGCGGCTCGTAGAGCCACTTCCACGACAGCGCGCCGACGATCATCGGGGTCGCCCAGGGCAGGACGTAGAGCGACCGCAGCCAGGTCCATGCCCGTCCCTGCAGGGCGGCGCGCACGATGAGAGCCGTCGCGAAGGCGAGCAGGAACTGGAGCACGACCGAGCCGAGGGTCCAGACGACGCTGTTCCAGAGGACGCCGTGCAGGTCCGCGTCCGACACGATCTCGCGGAAGTTGCCGAGCCCCGTCCATCGCCACCCGGGATGATGCGAGGGCCGGACGTCGAAGAAGCTCTCGACGAGGACCACGACGACCGGAAAGGCGATGACGACGCCGGTCGCGATCAGGGTGGGGGCGAGCATGGTGGCCGGCACGAGGGCCGACCGGGTGGACCGTCTCCGGCGCCCGCCGGTGCGAGCGCCGGAGACGGAGAGGGTGGTGGTGTCAGCCATCGCTCGCAATGGCGTCGTTGGACTTCTTCACCGCGTCGTCGAGCGCCTGCTGCGGGGTCTTGGCGCCCGATAGCGCCGCCTGCACCGCCTCGCCGAGAGCCGAGTCGACGTCCGCGGCCGCCGGGATCGTCGGACGCGACTTCGACGCCTCGATGATCGGCTCGAAGGCACTGACGACCGGGTCGGACGAGAAGTCCGAGGTGGCGTAGAGCGACTTCTTGACCGGCACGTAGCCGAGGTCCTTGTCCCAGGTGGTTTGGACGTCGTCGCTCATCAGCCAGGTGAGGAACTTCTTCGCTCCGTCCTGGACCTTCGAGTTCTTCAGGATGCCGACGTCCATGCCGCCCAGGACCGAGGCGGTGGTCGCGTCGCCCGGGAGGGGCGCGACGCCCCACTGGTCGTCGGTCAGGCCGCCGCTCTTGAGGGCGCCGGCCATGTACGGACCCGAGGTGAGCATCGCGATGTTGCCGTTGATGAACGGTCCGCTGACGGCGTCCTCGCCCGCGGTGGCCATGCCCTTGGGCATGCCGTCCTTCTGGAGGTCGGCCCAGAGCTGGAGTGCGCTGACCGCCTCCGGCGAGTTGTACACCGCCTGGGTGCCGTCGTCGTTGAGGACCTCCGCCCCCGACTGCCACAGCCAGGGGTAGAACTCATAGGCACCCCAGCCGCCGAAGAGTCCGATGCCGTACTTGCCGCCGGTGGTGAGCTTCTGGACGTCTGACCTCAGCTCGTCCCAGGTGGCCGGCGGAGCGCTGATGCCGGCGTCCTGGAACATGTCCTTGCGGTAGTAGAGCGCGAGCGTCGACACGTCCTGAGGGACGGCGTAGGTCTTGCCGTCGCTGGTCGCCGCGTCGATGGTGTTCTCGAAGTACTGGCTCTTGTCGCCCAGCACGTCGTCGACCGGCACCAGCCAGCCGCTGGTGATGTACTGCGCGACCTTCGGCGGCTCGAGCCGGACGATGTCCGGACCCTGGCCGGCGGAGATCTGCGTCACGAGCTTGTCGTAGTAGCTCGCGTCGTTGTCGCGGACGAGCTTGATGGTGATATCGGGGTTGTCCGCCTCGAACTGCGCCACCAGCTTCTCCATCTCGGCGGACTCGGAGTCGGAGAACTGCTCCTGGAAGACGACGGTCTCGGGGCTGCCCGAGGCGTCGGGGGAGTCGTTCGACGATCCACAGGCGGCCAGGGGAGCGGCCGTGGCAAGTACCGCCAGCGCCGCGAGGGCGCGGAAGGGGGTTCTCCTCATTGAGATATCCTTTGTTCGCATCGTGAGATGACATCCGGGTGGTGCGAACGGCGGATTGCCTGATCCAGGCCGTTCGCATCGCCCGGTTCTTGTGTGCCGTTGACGTGGGGAGTCCGTCGGCGGCTTTCTTGTCCTTGTTCCGTTGTCCAATCGCGGGCCAGATTTGCCCACGTCTCGGACTATAGCCATACTTGCTAACAGGTCAGTAAGTAACATAGGTCACAGATTCGTAACGGTGGGAGTGGATGTCATGGCAGCTCGACGGCCGGCCGCGGAGAGAGCCGTGCGCCCACAGGCACAGACGGCCGAGAAGCGGCGACGGATCCTGGATGCGGCGTTGACCGTCTTCGGCAAGCACGGTTACAACAAGGCGTCGCTGGTCGACATCGCCGAGCTCGCCGGCATGACCCACGCGGGCGTGTTGCATCACTTCGGGTCGAAGGACCGACTGCTGGTCGCGGTGCTCGAGCATCGCGACGCGGTCGACGTCGCTGGGCTCGAAGGCCAGCACGTGCCGACCGGGAAGGAGATGCTGGAGCATCTCCTCAACACGATCCGGCTGAACATGGAGCGGGCGGGGCTCGTCCAGGCGTACGCGGTGCTCTCCGCGGAGTCCGTGACCGAGGGACACCCGGCGCAGAGCTTCTTCCGCGACCGCTTCGCCGGACTCCGGGGGATGGTCGTGGACGGATACCGGGCCGTGGCCCCGGCGGGCACTCCGGCGTCGCGGCTCGAGATCGCTGCGACGGCCACGATCGCCGTGATGGACGGTCTCCAGGTGCAGTGGCTCCTCGACCCCGAGGTGCCCATGCCGGAGGTCGCCGAGGCGACGATCGCCGGGCTCGTCGACTGGCTCGCGCAGGGCCAACAGGGCGACCGGGGCGAGTAGTCAGTCGGCGGTGGTGGTGCAGAGGCAGAAGGGGTGGCCGGCGGGGTCGAGGAGGACGCGGAACGTCGTGCCGGGCTGATGGGGGTGCTTGCTCGCTCCCAGGGCGAGGGTGGCCGCCTCGGCCTCGTCGAGGTCGTCGACCTCGACGTCGATGTGCATCTGCTGGGGAACGACCTGCCCCGGCCAGTCCGGTGGCGTGTAGTCCTCCACGCCCTGGAAGTAGAAGGCGCGGGACGGATCGGCCGGGTCGAAGACCTTGGCCCAGTCGTCCTGTTCCTTGTACCGCCAGTCGAGGAGCTTCCCGTAGAACGTCGCGAGAGCGAGCGGCTCGGGACAGTCGAGTACGAAGTAGGGCTTGCGTGCGATGGACATGTCACCAACGTAGGCGGCGGGTCGGACAGTTCTGATCGACGGTTCTGACGGACCCGGCATCTACGGTTGCGCCATGACCTCGCTCGGCCCGCTGCTCCACCATCGGCGCGGGCCGGGCGATCCGACCTACCGGATCGACGACGGCGTCCACTGGCGCGGCATCCGCACCCCGGAGGGGCCGGCGGCGCTCGCCCTCCAGCGCGTTCCCGGCGACACCGACGAGGTCAAGGCCGAGGCGTGGGGCCCCGGAGCCACGTGGGCGCTGGCGGCCGTGCCGGCCATGCTCGGCGAGGACGACGACCCCACCGGCTTCGAGCCGCCGGACGTGCTCCGCGACGCCGTGCGCCGGCTCGGCGTTCCGCGGCTGGGCCGCACCGGGCTGGTGATGGAGGCGCTCGTCCCCGCGATCCTCGAGCAGAAGGTCACGGGGCAGGAGGCGTACGGCGGCTACCGCAGGCTCGTCCGCCGCTACGGCGAGCGCGCGCCGGGGCCGCATCCCGACCTGTGGGTGCAGCCGGACGCCACCACGCTCCGCGGCATCCCGTCGTGGGAGTGGTTGAGGCTGCAGGTCGACCCGGCCCGCTCGAAGGCGCTCGTCCGGGCCGCACAGGTGGCCGATGCGCTGGAGCGGACGATCGGGCTGCCGGGCGGCGAGGTCGAGCGGCGCCTGACGAGCATCCCGGGCATCGGCGAGTGGACGGCCGCCGAGGTGCGCCAGCGCGCCCACGGCGACGCGGACGCCGTCAGCTTCGGCGACTACCACGTCGCCAAGGACGTCGGCTGGGGCCTGACCGGCGAGCCCTGGGACGACGACCGGCTCCGCGCCTACCTCGAGCCGTTCCGCCCCCACCGGCAGCGCGTCGTCGTCCTCGTGCTCCGCCACTGCGGCCACCGTCCCCGTCACGGCGCCCGCCTCGCCCCCCGCACCCACCTCCCGCGCTAGCGCCGCCGAGTCGTCGCATCTTGTGGCGAGTCGTCTCAACTTGTGCCGAGTCGTCGCATCTTGTCCCGAGTCGTCGCAACTTGTGCGGGGCGTCTTCCACTGCCGCCGAGTCGTCTCATCCCGCGCTTTGCGCAAGATGGGACGACTCGGCTGACCGCTGCGCGTTGCCTGACGCTTCGCGTCAGAGCAACGGACGCAGCGGCGCTAATACGTATTCGGTGAACTTGCGGTGGAGGTCGCGGGCTTGCCACTCGGCGAGGGTGAGCTCGAGGCTGTTCGACTCGTCGACGAGGAAGATCTCCTCCATGGTGGCGGCGAGGTCGTCGTCGATGATCTCGACGTTGATCTCGTAGTTGCCGGTCAGGCTCATCCGGTCGATGTTGGCGGTGCCGACGGTCGACCACGAGCCGTCGACGGTCGCCGTCTTCGCGTGGATCATCGCGTTGCGGTAGCGCAGGATGCGCACGCCCGACTCGAGCAGCTGGCTGTAGTAGCCGCGCGAGATCCAGTCGGTGACGATGTGGTTCGACTTGAGCGGCACGAGCAGCCGGACGTCGACGCCGCGGGTCGCGGCCTCCTTCAGCGCCTCGACGAAGTCGGGGTCGGGCAGGAAGTAGGCGGTCGTCAGCCACACGTTCTTCGACGCCCGCTGGATGGCGTCGAGGTACATCGCGCGGATGGGGAACATCCACAGGCGCGGCACGTTGCGGTGGAACCGGATCGCCGGCTCCCACGCGGACGGCGCCTCGACCAGCAGCGGGCGCTCGGTCTGGTGGAAGGCGTGCTTGCGGTTGAGGTTCCAGAAGTCGGCGAACGCCCGGGTGAGGTCGAGGACGGCGGGGCCGGTGAGCCGCAGATGGGTGTCGCGCCACTCGGTGGCATAGGTGGAGCCGACGTTGTAGCCGCCGACGAAGCCCACCTCGTCGTCGACGACGAGGATCTTGCGGTGGTCGCGGCCGTAGCGGCGCAGGTCGAAGAAGCGCCAGCCGGCGGCGTAGACGGGGTAGCGCAGCACGTGCATGCCGGCGGGGAAGCGCTTGAACGACGGCGGCACGACGAGGTTCGCGAACGTGTCGTAGATGCAGTAGACCTCGACGCCGCGGGCCGCGGCCGCCGCCAGCGCGGTCTTGAACCGCTGCCCGACCTCGTCGCCCTTCCAGATGTAGGTCTCGAAGAGGATCTGC
>Ga0164242_10004340_pt1 | contig 15951 bp, 15 predicted proteins | sample OricomgcompostMG_FD_108783 | JGI IMG/M metagenome (GOLD analysis project Ga0164242, IMG submission 108783) | Miracle-Growth compost microbial communities from Emeryville, California, USA - Original compost - Miracle growth compost (MG) ... | reverse complement strand
GCGTCACTTGCCAAGCTTGCGACGGGCGACGCGCGTCTTCTTGAGCAGCTTGCGGTGCTTCTTCTTGGCCATGCGCTTGCGGCGCTTCTTGATGACGGAGCCCACGGGTGTCCTCTCCAGGTACGACTAACCCGCAGAGCCTAACCGGGGGCCCCGCATCAAGGAAAACCGCGCGTCAGCCTGCGTTGTAGAACGAGTTCTTCAAGTAGTCGTTCGCGTCCTGCTCGCGGACGCGGAACGAGCGGCCGACGCGGACGGCGGGCAGCTCGCCGCCGTGGACGAGCCGGTACACGGTCATCTTGGAGACGCGCATCATCGAGGCGACCTCGGCGACGGTCAGGAACCGTGCGTCGGAGATATCGCTGGGCTTGGCATTGATCGGAGACATGGCACTCTTCGCTTTCTGTGCTCAGAGCGCCATCGGCTTCCCCACCGATGCTCCACGCGCTGAGTCAGCGTGAGAGTAGTGGCTGATGTGACTACTGGGGAAGAGGTAAAGTAAGGGATTCTCCGAAAGACCGGCGTGTCGCCTAGGGAAATGGGTCGAGTCCGTGTAGCGGAAAGACCGCTTGGCGGGTCGCGTTGATCTGGCGGTCGAGCCAGGTTCCGGGGTCGTAGCCCTCGCGCCAGTGACGGTAGTACGGCACCTTGCCGTCGGTCATCTCCCGGGGCGCGAGCACCCCGAAGTGCTCCTTGATGTGCTCGCGCCACTCCTCCGGCGTCGCGGACGACGTCGGCAGCGGGTTGCCCGCGACGACCGACAGCAGATGGGTCCAGGCGCGCGGGACCACGTCGACGATGGCGTAGCCGCCTCCGCCGAACGCCACCCACTTGCCGCCGCACAGCTCGTGCGCGAGCTCGTGGAAGAGCAGGTAGGCCTCGCGCTGACCGTCGACGCTGAGCATGAGGTGCGCGAGCGGGTCTTCCGCGTGGGAGTCGCAGCCCTGCTGGGTGACGATGATCTCCGGCTTGAACTCGCGGACCAGGTCGGGCACCACAGCGTGGAACGCGCGCAGCCAGCCATGGTCGGCCGTGCCCGGCGGCAGGGCGACGTTGACGGCCGCGCCGCGGGCCTCGGGGCCGCCGTTCTCCTCCGGGAAGCCCGTGCCCGGGAAGAGCATCTGGCCGGTCTCGTGGAGGCTGATGGTGAGGACGCGAGGGTCGTCGTAGAAGGCGCGCTCGACTCCGTCGCCGTGGTGGACGTCGACGTCGACGTAGGCGATCCGCTCGGCGCCGTGGTCGAGCAGCCACTGGATGCCGACAGCGACGTCGTTGTAGATGCAGAAGCCGGAGGCGCGGTCGCGCATCGCGTGGTGCAGGCCGCCCATGACGTTGGCCCCGTGGATCGCCTCGCCCTCCCACACGCGCCGGCACGCCTCGATGCTGGCGCCGACGATGTGCGCGCTGGCGCGGTGCATCTGGGGGAAGACGGGGTCGTCCTCGGTGCCGAGGCCGTGGAACTCGTCGGGCTCGAGCGAGGTTCCGGCGCGCTCGACCGCCTCGATGTAGCCGGGGCTGTGGATCGTGGCCAGCTGGTCGAGGGTCGCGACCGGCGCCGATACGACCTGCAGCCGGTCGAGGACGCCGAGCCCCTGCGCCAGCCGCATCGTCAGGTCGACTCGCAGCGGGGCCATCGGGTGCTCGGGGCCGAAGTCGTACTCGGCGAAGTCGGGCTCGTAGACGACGACCGAGGGTCCGAAGCACAGATCCACGCAGCGAACCTACACGTGGCGTGTGCCACACTTTCCCCGTGCACACGCCCATGAACAGCTCGTGGTGGCCCGCCTCCTAGGCGGACCCCGTTCATCGCGCACTCATCGCAAACGGCCGCCTGCGGGCGGTCGTTCCTCATCTCCTCCCGTGGGCTCCCTCACCCTCAGGAGAAGAAATGAATCGCACCCTCTCGCTGCTCAAGCCCACCGGCCACCTGACGCTCGGCAACCTGCTGGGCGCGCTGCGGCCGATGGCCGCCGCCCAGCGCCAGAGCGAGGGCTTCTACGGCATCGCCGACCTGCATGCCCTGACGACGCCGCACGACCCCGCCCGGCTGCGCGCGCTGACCACCGAGCTCGCCACCGCGCTGCTGGCCGTCGGCCTCGACGAGTCGACGCTCTTCGTGCAGTCGCGGGTGCCGGCCCATCGCGGGCTCGCCTACCTGCTCGAGTGCACCGCCCACACCGGCGAGCTCAACCGGATGATCCAGTTCAAGGAGAAGGGCCGCGGCGTCGACCCGACCCGCGTCTCGCTCTACACCTACCCCGCGCTGATGGCGGCCGACATCCTCGCCTACCAGGTGGCCGAGGTGCCCGTGGGCGACGACCAGCGCCAGCACGTCGAGCTCACTCGCGACGTCGCCCTCCGCTTCAACCGCACCTACGGCGAGGTCTTCGTCGTGCCGTCGATCACCACTCCCCCGGCCGGCGCGCGCGTCATGGACCTACTCGACCCCACCTCGAAGATGGGCAAGTCGAACGCCGAGGGCGCGGGCGTCGTGTACCTGCTCGACCCGCCGGACGTCGTCCGCCGCAAGGTCATGCGCGCCGTCACCGACTCCGAGTCGGGCTCGACCGCGGTGCGTGCCGACCCCGCCGCGAAGCCGGGCGTGACGAACCTGCTCGACATCCTCGTCGCCTGCGACGGCTCGGCCGACTACGTGACGTCGTACGGGTCGCTGAAAGAGACGGTGGCCGACGCCGTCATCGCGACACTGGAGCCGATCCAGAGGCGCTACGCCGAGCTCGCCGCCGACCCCGCCCACGTGGCCGACGTCTATGCGCGGGGAGCCGAGCGCTGCCGCGAGGTCACCGAGCCCGTCCTGGCCGCCGCCGAGGCGGCTATCGGAGTTGGTGCTTGAGGATCTTGCCGCTGACGGTCTTGGGGAGCTCATCGAGGAAGCGGACGATGCGGGGCACCTTGTAGCCGGCGAGGTGCTCGCGGCAGACGGCCTGGACGTCGTCCTCGGTGACGGTGGTGCCGTCGCGGACGACGACCACGGCCGTGACGATCTCGCCCCAGGTGGGGTCGGGCGTGCCGACGACCGCGGCCTCGGCCACGCCGGGCAGCTGGTAGATCGCGTTCTCGACCTCGGTGGAGTACACGTTCTCGCCGCCGGTGATGACCATGTCCTTCATCCGGTCGACGATGGAGAAGTAGCCCTCCTCGTCGACGCGGGCGGCGTCGCCGGTGTGGAACCAGCCGTCGGTGAACGCCGCGGCGGTCGCTTCCGGATTGTCGAGATAGCCGACGAGCACCTGGTCGCCGCGGACGACGATCTCGCCGACGACGCCCGGCGGGCACTCCTTGCCCTCGGGGTCGACGACGCGCACGTCGACGATCGGCATCGGCTTGCCGGCGGCCTCGAGCAGGTGCTCCTCGCCGTTCGCGGCGCGGGTGTGGGTGTGCTCGTCGAGGGTGAGGATCGCGCCGCTGGTCTCGGTCATGCCCATGCTGGAGCTGACGATGTCGCCGAAGCGTGCGAGCACGCGGCGCAGCAGGGCGGAGTTGATCTTGGCGGCGCCGTAGCCGAGCCACCGCAGGCTGGCCAACGAGAACTCGGGATGACGCGGGTGGTCGAGCATCATGCCGACCATCGTGGGCGCGAGCGCCGCATTGGTGACCGACCAGTCGTCGACGGCCTGCATCCACCCGGCCGGATCCCACTGCTCCATCAGCACGACCGTGCCGCCGCGGAAGGTGAACACCAGCGCGAGGTTGCCGGCGATGTGGCAGAGCGGCAGCCCGTTGAGAAACACGACGTCCTCGGTGACCGCGTGCTCGATGACGGCCTGGGTGATGGCCGCGACGAGGTTGTCGTGGCTGAGCATCGCGCCCTTGGGCCTGCCGGTGGTGCCGCTCGTGTAGACGATCCACGCAATGTCGGTGCGGACGACGTCGCGCACGGGGGCGTCGTTGGGCGCCTGGGCGAGGAAGTCGTCGTAGGCGATGTCGTCGCCCCCGGCGTCGCCGATGACCACGACCCTCTCGACCGTCGTCAACTGCGAGCGATAGTCGCCGAGCTTCGCCAACAGCTCCGGCTGGACGATGAGCACCTTGGCCGAGCTGTTGTTGACGATCCACACCCACTCGCTGGGGTGCAGGCGGTAGTTGAGCAGCGCCAGCGGGGTGCCGGCGGCGGGCACGCCGACGAACGCCTCGAGATACTCGACGCAGTTCGTCGCGAGGATCGCCACCCGGTCGCCGTGCTCGGTGACGGCCTCCAGCGCGGCGGCGAGGCGCTGGCTGCGGCTCCACCACGCGGCGAAGGTGCGCGACGGCGTGCCGTCGGCCATGCGGACGGCGACCTTGTCGCCATGGCGGCGGGCGTTGAGCCCGACGACGTCGTGGAGCAGCATCAGGCGGCGACCTTCTTGTCGCTCTTGTCGCCGACGAGCGGCAGCGAGTCGACCAGGCGACGCACACCGGCGAGCGCCTTGTTGTCGGCGCTGCCGAACTTCGCCAGGCCGACGGCCAGGATCAGTGCGAGGCCGTTGAACAGGTCGGGGATCCACACCGGAGCGCCCGCGAGCTGCAGGCCCGTGACGCCGACCGCCAGCACGTAGACGGCCACGACGGTGCCCCACACGTTGAACCGGCCGGCGCGGAACTGCGTCGACCCGAGGAAGACCGCCGAGAACGACGGCAGCAGGTACGAGGGGCCGACGGTCGGATCACCGGTGCCGAGGCGCGAAGCGAGCAGCAGGCCGACGCCGGCCGCGATGACGCCGCAGCACACCAGCGCGCCGATCTGGATGCGCGCCGTCGCGACGCCCGCCAGCCGTGCCGACGGCTCGTTGCCGCCCGTGGCGTACACGCGGCGTCCGACCGCGGTGTTCTCCATGACGTACCAGACAACCAGAGCCACCAGCAGCATCACGAAGACGGGATAGGTGATGCCCAGGAAGCGCTTGGTGGCGAACGAGACGAAGCCGGCTGGCAGGTCGAGGATCTGCGACCCGCCCGACACCCACGAGGTGCACGCGCCGACCACCGAGCTCATGCCGAGCGTGGCGATGAACGAGTCGATCTTCAGGACCGCCACCAGGAAGCCGCTGATCAGGCCGACCACGGCGCCGGCGACGAGCGTGAGCGGGACGGCCAGGCCCACCGAGACGCCGTGGCTGACCAGCAGCCAGGAGACGAGGATCGACGAGAAGCCGACCTCCGAGCCGATCGCCAGGTCGAAGGTGCCGGCGGCGACGGGGAGCATCAGGCCGATCGCCGCCATCGCCACCAGCGCCTGGCTGTCGAGCAGCGAGCGCCAGGTGCCGGAGGCCAGGAAGGTGTCCGGCTCGATGATCGAGAAGATCACGAACAGGACGACGAAGATGTAGATCGCGCTGAGCCTGCGGAACGACAGCAGACGGGCAAGGTCACGCATGAGTGGTCTCCCAGGTGGTGGTGGCTTCGTCCATGACGTGCAGGACGTCGTCGGTGCTCATGCCGAGGCACTCCTGCGTGAGTCGGTGGCCGTTGATGTCGTCGCCGCGCAGCTCCGCGGCGACCTCGCCCTCGCGGAGCACGAGGACGCGGTGGCACATCCGGGTGAGGTCGGCGTTGTCGGACGACGTGACGACGACGGCGACGCCGTCGGCCGCCGCGTCGACGATGAGCTGGCGGATCGCCTCGCTGGCGCCGACGTCGACGCCCTGCGTGGGCTCGGCGACGAGCAGCACCCGCGGCTTGGTGCGCAGCCACCGGGCGATGACGACCTTCTGCTGGTTGCCGCCGCTGAAGAGGCCGAGCTCGCGGTCGATGTTCGGCGGCTGGAGTCCGACGCGGCTCGCCCACGCGGTCGTCTCTTCGCGCTGGGCGCGACGGATCAGCTGCGGGCCGCGCGAGAAGGAGCCGAGGTCGGGCAGGGTCATGTTCTCGAGGACGCTGTGCGTCATCACGCCGCCCTCGCGGCGCCGGTCGGCCGGAATGGATGCCACGCCGACCGCACGCGAGGCGCGCGGATGGTCGGGCTTCACCGGCACACCGTCGATGGCGACCGTGCCGGCGGTGCGACGGGTCGACCCGTAGATCAGCCCGGCGAGCTCCTCGCGGCCGGAGCCGAGCGAGCCGGCGACGCCGACGACCTCGCCGGGTGCGACATCGAGGTCGAAGCCGTGCAGCTTGGGGCTGGCCAGCCCGCGCACCGACAGGATCGGGGCAGCCGTGGGCACGTCCGCGGCGACCGGGGCGGAGCCCGCCGACGCCTCGCGACCGGTGATGAGCGCGGCGAGCGAGCTGGCGTCGAGGCCGGCCGAGGGCTGGTCGGCGACGAGCCTGCCGTCGCGCAGGACGACGACACGGTCGGCGAGATCAGTGACCTCGTCGAGGCGATGCGAGATGAAGACGACGCCGGCGCCGGCCTTCGCCACCTCGCGAACCGCGGCGAAGAGGATGCCGACCTCCTCGCCGTTGAGCGAGGCGGTGGGCTCGTCGAGGACGAGCACGTTGTCGGACCGCGTCCAGCCGCTGAGCGCGCGGGCGATCGCGACGAGCGTGCGCTGCGCGTCCGTGAGCTGCCCGACCGGCACCTTCACGTCGACGTGCTCGCCGAAGAGGCTCAGCAGCTCGTCGGCGGTGGCCCGCTCGGCGCGACGCCGCAGCGGAGCGAGGTCGCGGAGGCTGGCGTGCTTGCCGAGCGCGAGGTTCTCGACGGTGGTGAGCGTCGGGATGAGGCCGAGGTCCTGGTGGATGAAGTGCAGGCCCTCGGCCGGGTCACGGGGCTCACCGTCGGCCCCGTGGACGACGACCGAGCCCGACTCCGCCGTGTACACGCCGGCGAGGATCTTCACGAGCGTCGACTTCCCCGAGCCGTTCTGGCCCAGGAGCGCGACGATCTCGCCGGAGCGCACCTGCAGCGACACCTCGTCGAGAGCGCGCAGACCTGGGAACGACTTGGAGATGCGGTCGACGGTGAGGATCACCGGCGAGTCGGACGGAGCCGGGCTGGTCGTCATCGGGTCACTGACCGTTCCAGAGCTTCGTGAAGCGCTCGACCGCGTCCGGGTAGGCCGAGAAGCCCTTGGTGAGATCCATGCCGGCGATGTCGTCCTTCGTGATCATCTGCATGGCGAGGCGGTCGTCCGCCTCGTCTCCAGTGAGCTGCTGGCCGGTGACGACGCGAGCCGCCATGTCGACGTTCATGAACTCGGTGACGAGGCTGTCGACGGCCAGACCGGCGGTGATGTCGCCCTTCTGGATGTAGTCGAGGATCGTCGGGCTCGGCGCGAAGCCGTTGATCGCCACGTTGATCCCGGCGACCTTGAGCGCCGCCGGCAGACCGGTGGTGGCCTCCTCGGACGCGAAGATCGCGGCCTTGGTGTCGGGGTGGGCCTTCAGGTCGTTGGTGATGGCCTGCGGAGCCGTGCTGCCGACCGAGGCCAGCGGCACCTTCACCTCGCGCACGGCGCAGCCCGGGCAGAGCGCCGCCATCTCGTCCTTGTAGCCCTGCTCCATCAGCGGGCTGAAGCTCAGCTCGGGGATGGTGTAGAACGCGGACTCGACCGCGCCGACGTTCTTGACGACCCAGTCGGCGAAGAGCTTGCCGGCCAGCGTCGAGAGCGTCTCGGCGAGGATGCCGCCCTTGACCGCCGGGTACTTGTCGGTGCCGATGACGCCGGTGGTGATGACCGGGATGCCGTCCTGGTCGAGCTCGTCCATCTGCGAGCGGAACGCGGCCGGGTCGGTCGCCGGGATGATCACGGCGGACGGCTTCTTGGCGATGATGCTGTCCATCGCCTGCTGCTCCTCCTGCGCGGAGGGGCCGGCCTTGACGACGATCAGGTCGTTGCCGAGCAGCGTCTTCGTCGCGATGCCGATGAGCTCGGCCTGGGCCGCGCAGACGGGGGTCGAGCACTGGAGGAAGGCGAAGGTGGTGCCCGCCGGCGGCTTGGTCGCCAGCGGCTCGTCGACCGGGAACTCGCTGGCCTGGCCGGTGTACGGCGCCAGGTCGGAGGTGGCGGTCGCCACGGCGTCCGAGGTGAGGCTGGCCCCGGCGGAGGAGCCGGAGTCGCCGCTGGAGCCACAGGCCGTCAGGGCGAGCACGAGGCTCGCCAGGACGCCACCGGCGAACACCTTTGTCGTGAGTCGCGTCACTGCATTTCCTTTCTTCGTCCGGCCCGTGGACCGGCATCGGCGAACAGCTCGCCGAGAGTCAGTGGGTGCGCTCCGTGCGGAGCGCGGTGAGGAGGTCGTGCACGAGGGGCGCGACGTCGCGGGCCGAGGCCGCGGCGCCGTAGACGACGTGGTCGGGGCGGACGAGCACCGCGTACGCCCCGAGCTCGCTGAGCCAGCCCAGGAGCGTGCCGTCGACGTCGTCGAAGTCGGTGCCGACGACGGCCGTCACGCCGCCGGTGGCCCGCCACGCGTCCACGTCCGGGCCGAGGTCGAGCGGACCGCGGCCGAGGAGCAGGAGGCGCTGCGCCGGCAGGGCGTCGTCGATCGGCAGTACCGCACCGTTCGCCCGCACCCGGGCGCGCGGCAGCAGCTCGCCCGAGGCGTCGTCGTCGCGCTGCGTGCCGCCGACGAGCGGCCAGTGCGCCACGCCCTCGCGGACGTCGAAGGCGTGCTTGCGCATCCGCTCGTCGCGGATGGCCGCCTTGGCCGGGTCGTCGATGCAGATCAGCTGGCCCGACCGCACGGTCTCGCCGATGATCCGGGCCATCTGGTCGCGTCGCTCGACCTCGTAGTCGGCCAGGAGCGCGGGGCCGGCCCAGCCGCCGATGAGGGCGTCGAGCCGCCAGGCGAGGTCGGCGGCGTCGCGGATGCCGGAGTTGAAGCCCTGCCCGAAGAACGGCGGCGTCAGGTGCGCGGCGTCGCCGGCCAGGGCGACGCGGCCGGCGTACCAGCGCCTCGCCCAGCGGGCGCGGAACGTGTAGAGCGCGTGCCGCACGAGCTCGGCGTTGCCGGGCGTGACACCCCACGCGGCGAGCAGCTCCCACGCCTTCTCGTCGGTGTCGACGGTGGCCGGGTCGTCGCCCGGCATCACCATGAACTCCCAGCGGCGCCGGCGCGGGCCGGACGGCACGAGCGACGTCGGCCGCGCGGGGTCGAGGTGCTGGGTGCCGTACGGCAGGTGCTCCGGGTAGTCGTCCATCTTCACGTCGACGACGAGCCAGTCATGCTGGAAGTCGAGGTCGTCCATCTCGAAGCCGAGCTGCTCGCGCACCAGGCTGTTCGCGCCGTCGCAGCCGACGAGGTAGGCCGCGGTCAGCGTCGCGTGCTCGCCGTCGGCGACTACGCCGAGGGCGTCGTAGCGCTCGGTCGTGACGACGACGCCGTCGGCGGTCTCCTCGAACGAGACGAACGACGTGCCGCGCCGGACGTCGATGAGCGGGCTCGCCTCGGCGGCCGCCTCGAGCGCCGCCTCCAGGTCCGGCTGGGAGAAGCCGGACATCAGCGGGAAGCCCGAGACCGACTCGAGGCTCCACTGCATCGTCATGAGCCGGCCGCCGTCGGCGTCCTCGAAGGTGAACGTGTCGCCCGGCATGCCCCACGGCTCGACCATCGCGTCGACGGCCTCGCCGAGCCCCACCGACGCGAAGACACGGCGGTTGTCGTGGCTGATCGCGACGGCGCGCGGCAGCGCGTACGGCGCCGGCCAGCGCTCGAGGAGCACGACCCGGCGCTGCAGCTGTGCGAGCAGCAGCGCGAGGGTGAAGCCGACCGGCCCGCCACCGACGACGATGGCGTCGGCGGAGCGGTCGGCCTGCGGGGCGGGAGCCTGCGACATCAGCCGAGTGGTCCCATGAAGGTCTGGTCGGCGAAGGTGTCGCTGAGCGCGTCGACCTCGTCGGGCCACGGCGTCGTGACCACACGCCGCTGGTCGGCCGGACGCGGCTTGCCGTCCCAGCCGACCTGCTCCATGTAGTAGTAGAGCTGCACCAGGTGGCCGTCCGGGTCCTGCAGGTGCAGGGCGTAGTCGATGCCCAGGTGCAGCTCCGGCGGCACCTCGACGAAGCGGTGGCCCTTCGCGGCGAGGAAGTCGCCGGCGGCGCGCAGCTGCGCGTAGTCGCCGACCTCCATGCCCACGGCGAGGTTCGAGGTGTGCTCGCTCAGGCCGTACTCGGCGCGCAGCGACTTCGAGGCGAGCACGAACGAGTGGTGCTCGGCGCCGGCGCGCAGGTAGACGACCTCGCCCGAGCCGATCGAGACGCGCTCGGTGACGGTGAGGCCGAGCACCTCGGAGTGGAACTCGACCATGGCGTCGAGCTCGTCGGCAAACATGGAGACGGGGCCGAGCCGCGTCACCTTGAACGGACGCGGCAGCAGCACGCCGCCGACGTCGTAGGTCTCGGTGAGGTGGCTCTCCTCCGGCTGGCTGCCCGAGGCGATGTCGATGCCCTTGCCGAGCGCCTCCTGCACCTCGGCCCACTCCGACATCTGCGGCAGGTCGAAACGCTCGTAGAACCCGCGGTAGTACATCTCGCGCGGCTTCGACAGGCGGTTCCAGCCCACCTGCTCCATGCCGTAGTAGAGCTCGATGGTGTTGCCGTCGGGGTCGAGGAAGTACACGTGCCAGTTGCCGCCCGGCATGTCGCGGCCGACACGGATGATCCGCACGCCCTTCTCGGTGAGGTAGTCGGTGGCCTCGATGACCTCGCGCAGGGTGCCGACCTGCCAGGTGATCTGGCTGAGCGTGTTGTCCTTGGCGATCTTGTCGTTGCGGTTGAACGTGCCGAACGACTTGCTCGCCAGCAGCAGCGCGTGGTGGTCGGAGCCGTTGGTGGTGAAGACCATCCGCGGGTCGTCGACCGTCTTCTGCGCGAACTCCAGCGCGGGGCCGGAGAGCTCGTCGAAGAGGCTGGTCTGGTCGGTGACGCGGAAGCCCAGGTCGTCGACGTAGAACTCGATGCCCTCGGTGAGGTGCGTCATGTTGTAGCCGAAGTGGCCGAAGCGGCGGATCTTGAACGGACGCGGCAGCCGGACGCCGCCCACGCTGTAGCTGGTCATGTCAGGACGCCTTTCCCTCGGTGAGCGGGCGGTAGGTGGGGGTCGCGGTGGCCGCGTTGCGCAGCTCGCCGATGCCCTGCACCCAGCTGGTGACGACGTCACCGGGGCGGAGGAACACGCGCGGGCTGCGGAAGGCGCCGACGCCGGCGGGCGTGCCGGTGAAGATGATGTCGCCGGGCAGCATCGGGGTGATGCCGGAGATGTACGAGACGAGCTCGGCCACCGGGAAGATCAGCTCGCTGGTGCGGCTCTTCTGCATGACGGTGTCGTTGACCGAGCAGCCGAGCTCGAGGTCGTCCGGGTCGGCGAGCTCGTCGGGGGTGACGACCACCGGGCCGAGCGGGCCGAAGCCCGGGAACGACTTGCCCATCGAGAACTGCGGAGTGTCGCCCGAGAGCTGGATGGCGCGCTCGGAGAGGTCCTGGCCGACGGTGAGGCCGGCGACGTAGTCCCACGCTGCGTCCTGCGGCACCCGCTCGGCCCGGCGCCCGATGACGACGACGAGCTCGACCTCCCAGTCGACACGGCCGGTGGGCAGCGGCACGTCGTCGTAGGGGCCGGCGAGGCAGGTCTGGAACTTCGTGAAGACGAGCGGGAAGCGGGTGGCGGTGCCGCCGGCCTCCTCGATGTGGTCGCGGTAGTTCACGCCGATCGCGAAGACCTGCGTGGGCGACGGCAGCGGGTTCGCGAGCCGGGCGAGGTCGAGGCCGAACCCGTCGACCGCGACGTCCTTCGCCCAGGCGGCGAACTCGTCCCAGACGGGGTAGACGGCCATCGGGTCGGGGCCGAAGCGGCCCTCGCTCGCCGTGGCGACGTCGAGGCCGCGGGCGCCCTCGACCAGCGTGAGCCGGCCGTCGTAGCTACCGAAACGCATGTGGTGGTCTCTCTTCTTCTCAGTGCCCGGCCGGGCGAACGGCCGGGTCGGGCACGTCGGCGTCGGCGATGTTGTCGTCGAGCTGGATGTTCAGGCTGGCCATGACGCCGGCGAGCAGCTGGTAGTGGCCGATGAGCATCGGCAGCTCGATGAGCTGCTCCTGCGTGCACCCGGAGGCGACCAGCGCGCCCCAGGTGAGGTCGGAGATGGCGTGGTCGCGGTCGAGGTCGTCGACGGCGTCGAGCAGGGCCTGCTCGCGCGGCGTCCACGAGCCCGGCGCGTGGCCGGCGAGGGCGGCGAGCTCGGCGTCGGTGATCTTGGCGCGGCGGCCCAGGATGACGTGCTGGCGCCACTCGTAGATCTGGTGGCACAGCGCGGCGGTGCGCAGTATGACCAGCTCGCGCTCGCGGCGCGGGAAGGCCGAGCTGCCGAGCAGCTTCATGCAGAAGGGGAACCACTTCTCGTAGAGCGGCACGTTGAGCGCCAGGGTCGCGAACAGGTTCGGCACGTCGTCGCCGAACGGTCCCTCGAGCAGGGCACGCTGCTCGTCGCTCCAGGCCTCGGTCGTCAACGGCTCGATGCGCGCTTTCGACGGGGCGTCGTGCGTCATGGTGCCTCCTTCAGCCGGGGTGGTGACCTTGATCACAGCACATGAATCGACGATGATCTAGATAATCATCGATGATTTTTCGAGATTGTTACCAACAAGAGCCAGGGAGGCTCGCTGCATGACCGACGCCACGACGTCCCGCCACACCCCTACCCCGGTGCCCGCCTGGGTACGGCGATGGGCCGAGGAGCGACCGGACGCCGTCGCCCTCGTCGTCGACGCCGGCGACCCCACAACCGTGCGAACCTGGGCGCAGCTGGCGGAGCGGCAGGAGACGCTCGCGGCGCTGCTCGAGGCGCGGGGCGTGCGGCCCGGCGACCGCGTCGGCTGCCTGCTCGGCAACCAGCCGGAGTTCGTCGAGACCTTCCTCGCCACCGCCCGGATCGGCGCGGTCTTCGTGCCGCTGAACCTGCGGATGACAGCCGACGAGGTCGCGGTCGTCGTCGGCAACGCCGAGCCGACCCTCGTCGTCACGGAGCGGTCGCTGCACGACCTGCTCGCCGCGACGACCGTGCCCACCCTCGACGTCGACGCCTGGGACGCCCTGCCGGCGGTCACGCCGTCGAGTCCGCTGCCCACGGCCGACGACCTGGTCGCGATCCTCTACACGTCCGGCACCACCGGCGACCCGAAGGGTGCGATGTACACGCACGCCGCCTTCGGCTACACCGGCCTTAACCAGACCGTCGCCCTCGACCTCACCCCCGACGACCGCCACCTCGTCGTCTCGCCGCTCGCGTTCACGGGCGGCATCCTCACCGGCGTCCAGCCGGTCCTCTTCAGCGGGGGCACCATCCTCCTCGAGCCGTCGTTCGATCCCGCCCGGCTGCTGCGCCGCATGAAGGACGAGGGCGCCACGATCTTCATGGCCGTGCCGACGATGCTCAGCCTGCTGCTCACCTCCCCCGCCTTCACGCCCGAGGCGTTCCAGACGATCCGCTACCTGGGCTCCGGCTCGGCGCCCGCTCCGCTGCCGCTGATGGAGGCCTACCTCGAGTTCGGCGTCCGGATCTCGCACGCGTACGGCCTCACCGAGGGCGGCGGGCTCGCCACGCAGCTCGACCCTGCCGAGGCGTTCGACCACCTCGGCTCCGCCGGCAAAGCGTGTGTCACCGTCGAGCTGCGCATCGTCGGCGAGGGCGGCATCGACCAGCCGGCCGGCGAGGTCGGCGAGATCTGGCAGCGTGGGCCCAGCACGATGAGCGGCTACTGGCGCAACCCGCAGGCCACAGCGCGCGCTCTCACCGACGGCTGGGTGCACACCGGCGACCTCGGCTACCTCACCTCCGACGGCTATCTGACCGTCGTCGGCCGGATCAAGGACGTGATCATCACCGGCGGGATGAACGTCTACCCCGCCGATGTCGAGTCGGTCGTGCTCTCGCACCCGGCGGTCGCCGAGGCCGCAGTGGTCGGCGTGCCGCACGAGGTCTATGGCGAGACGGTCGAGGCGGTCGTCGTCCTCAAGCCGGGCGCGACACTCACGATCGACGAGCTCCGCCCGTTCGTGCTCGAGCGACTGGCCGACTACAAGGCCCCGCGGCTCCTGCGCATCGTCGACGCCCTGCCCCGGACGGCGTCAGGCAAGGTGCTGAAGTCGGAGCTGCGCAGCTAGGAGGCGGGCGTCTCGTCGAGGGCCTGGCGCGTGTGGTCGATGTGCCGGGTGAGCAGCTCGACACACTCCTCGACCTCGCGCCCCAGGGCGAGCTCCGTCAGCCGGCGGTGCTCCTCGGCGATCTCGCGACCGCTGGTGCGTGTCTTCGGCGACCACATCCGGTAGAGCTCGGCGCTGTCACGCAGGCTGTTCGCGATCTGCAACAGGTGCGAGTTCGGGCAACCGGCGAGCAGCGTCTCGTGGAAGTCGGCATGTGCCCGCACGTAATCCGGGCTCAGCGTGCGCTCGCCGCTGGGGAGCGTCGACATCATCGGCGTCCGCTCGAGCAGGTGGTGCGCTCCGATCAGGGCCGCCTCCCAGGCGTTGTCACCCTTGGCCAGGGCTTCGCGCAGCACCAGCGTCTCGATCTTGATGCGGGCCTCGGTGAGGTCGCGCAGATCCTCGACGGAGAGCCGGACGACGCGGAAGCCGCGCTGGGCGATCGCCACGAGCAGCCCCTCGGCGACCAGCCGGCTCAGCGCCTCGCGGATGACCGACAGGCTGCTGCCGTACCGGCGCTGCAGCTCGGCGACCTTGACCCACTGCCCGGGCTCGTAGTGAGCACTGAGGAGCTCTGCCCGCACTTCGCGGTAGATCTCGTCGACCCGGGTTCCGGGTTCTGCAGCCAGCGTCACGGTGGCGAGTCTAGGTGCGCGGCGCGGCCACGTTCAGGCTTCGCCGACTACTTGTCTTGGGCGATCTCCTGGGAACGGGCGACGTTGGCGCGGGTGGCGGCGAGGAAGGCGGCGCGGACGCCGTGCTCCTCGAACTGGCGGATCGCGGCCGCGGTGGTGCCGCCGGGCGAGGTGACGTTCTCACGGAGGACGGCCGGGTGCTCGCCGGTGTCGCGCAGCAGCAGCGAGGCACCGACGAGCGTCTGCGTCGTCAGCTCGGTGGCCACCGCGCGGGTAAGGCCGAGATGGACGCCGGCCTCGATGAGCGCCTCGGCGACGTAGAAGACGTAGGCGGGCCCGGAGCCCGAGACCGCGGTAGCGGCGTCGAGGTTCTTCTCGGGCAGGCGCACGACCTTGCCGGTCGAGGCCATCAGCACCTCGGTCAGCACGATGCTGTCGTCGGACGCGCTGGCGCCCGGCGAGACGATGGTCATGCCCTCACCGATCGTCGCGGGCGTGTTGGGCATGACGCGGACGACCTCGACGCCGTCAGGAACGGCCGCCTCGATCGTCGCGGTCGTGATGCCGGCGGCGAGCGAGATGACGACCTGGCCGTCGTGGAAGGCGTCCTGGACGCTCGTCACCAGCGACACGATGTCGTAGGGCTTCACGCCGAGGATGACGACGTCGGCCCGGCGAACGGCCTCGTCGTTGGCGACCGGCACCACGCCGAAGGCCTCGCGCAGCTCGACCGCGTGCTCCTCGCGCCGCGTGCCGACGTAGATCGACTTCGGGTCGTGGCCCGACGCCACGAGCCCGGCGAGCACCGCGCCGCCCATGTTGCCGACGCCGATGAGAGCGATGGTGGTCGTCACGGCCGCAAGGCTCTCACGCCGAGGCGGGGCTGGTCCCGAAGAAATGCTCGCGTGCGAAGTCGAGCGACTCGCGCAGGTCGGCCTCGCGGGCCTCCTTGGAGCCCGACTTGCGGGTGTTGATCTCGAGGACGATCTCGCCACCGAAGCCCGTGGTCGCCAGGTGCTGCAGGAACGCCGCGGCACCCATGTCGCCACGACCCGGCACGAGATGCTCGTCCTTCGCGGAGTTCGTGCCGTCGGTCAGGTGGATGTGCCGGAGTCGGCTGCCGAGCCGGTCGGCCATGGCGATGACGTCGTCCTGGGCGATGGCGGCGTGCGAGAGGTCGATCGTGGTGTTGGCGTAGTCCTCGGTGGAGGGGTCCCAGTGCGGCAGATACATCTGC
>Ga0164242_10004339_pt1 | contig 15955 bp, 12 predicted proteins | sample OricomgcompostMG_FD_108783 | JGI IMG/M metagenome (GOLD analysis project Ga0164242, IMG submission 108783) | Miracle-Growth compost microbial communities from Emeryville, California, USA - Original compost - Miracle growth compost (MG) ... | reverse complement strand
CCGCCGAGCTGGGGGAGGGCTACGACCGCACGGTCGTCCACCGGGACGCGTTGATCGTGCTGCCCTGACCCCCGCCGGGGATCACGTCAAGATCATTTGAATTCGCGGACCTCCTGCGGCCAGCCGCAGGCCTCGGCGACCTTGCCGGCCCACATCTTGGCCTCCTCCACCGTTGGCACGTTGATCGCGGTGAGTCCGCCCAGATACTCCTTGGTCTCCACGTACGGCCCGTCGGTGATCACCAAGGTGCCACTGGTCGCGTCGGCGCTGAACGCCTCCTCGACCTCCTCGACCAGACCACCGGCGAAGATCAGCACGCCGGCGGCCTTCATCTCCTCGACGACCGCCTTGGCGAGCGGTCCGCGGCTGGCGAACCACTCTGCGTCGTGGTCGCCGACCCACTGCTGGTTGAAGAAGATCAGGTATTCGGCCATCTCTGCTCCTCGTCCCGGGTGCGGGCCCTCTGCCACGCAGCCTCGCACAGTCAACGAACGGCGCGCGTCGGATCCGACAACGACGTCAGCTTCCTTGGACCATCTTCTCCGCAGAAGTCGGGTTGTCGCGACTTGCGCGGCCCGGATCGTACGATTCCGGCCGCTGAACTCGTGTTGTCGCGACTTTCGCGGCTTGGGGCTGCGCTCGCACCGGGGCGCGCGCAGCCGGCGAGCGCAGCGGTCAGGTGAGCTTCTGGACCGTCGCCTGGGCGCCGACCTCGTGCAGGGAGCGGAGGACCTCGAGGTAGGGCTCGGTGAACCGAGGCTCGTCGACAAGATCACCGAAGAGCTCGCGATTGGTCAGAAACGCCAGCTCATCCGCATCTGGTCCGATCTGTCGGGCAGCGTACCTCTTCAACGTGTCGGCGATCCGGTCGTTGATCTGGATCGGCTCACCCTCCTCGTCGACCGCTTCGCAGTAGCGGGCGAGCGAGGCGATGATCGCCGCAGCAAGCCGGACCTCACCGCCGTTGGCGAGCTGGTCGCGTACGACCGGGAGCACGAATTTCGGGATCCGGTCCGACGCCTCGAGGCAGAGCCGCTGGACCTGATCGCGGACGTGGGAGTTGCCGAATCGTTCGATCAGCGAGTCCTTGTATTCGTCAAGATCGACTCCGGGCACCGGCTTCAGGGTCGGCGTCCCCTCGCGGTCCATGTAGGCGCGGGCGAAACGGGCGATGGCAGGATCCTGCGCCGATTCGTGCACCAGTCGGTAGCCGGAGAGATAGCCGAAGTAGGCGATCGCCTGGTGGCCGGCGTTGAGCAGCCGCAGCTTCATCAGCTCGTACGGCTCGACGTCGTCGACGACCTGGACGCCGGCATCCTCGTACGGCGGACGGCCGAGCAGGAAATGATCTTGCAGCACCCACTGCTCGAAGGGTTCGCAGACCACCGGCCAGCCGTCCTTGACGCCGTGATTGGATTCCAGGGCGGTGATGTCGTCCGGGGTGGTCGCCGGGGTGATCCGGTCGACCATCGAATTGGGGAAGAAGACGTTCTCCGCCATCCAGTCGGCGAATTCCGGGTCGGTCAGTCGGGCGTAGGAGGTGAAGGTGCCTTTGGCGACCTCGCCGTTGCCGGGAATGTTGTCGCACGACATCACGGTGAAGGGCGGCAGCCCCCGCTCGCGACGGCGCTTCAGCGCGGCGACGACCAGACCGTAGACAGTCTTCGGCGGATCGTCGGAGGCGACCTCGTCGAGGATCGCCTGGTTGTGATCATCGAAGCGTCCGGTGGTCGCGTCGATGTTGTAGCCGCCCTCGGTGATCGTCAGCGACACGATCTTGATCTGCTCGCTGGCCATCTTCTCGATCACCGCATCCGGATCGTCGGGGGCGAAGAGATAGTCGACGATCGACCCGATCACCGTCACCGCCTGACTGCCGTCCGGCGCTTTCTCCACCAGCGTGTAGAGACCGTTCTGCGCCCTCAGCACGTCCCGCATCCGTGAGTCGTGGGGGAGCACGCCGACTCCGCAGATGCCCCAGTCGGTCGCCTTGCCCTCGCGGAGCAGCCGATCCAGATACATCGCCTGGTGCGCGCGATGGAAGCCGCCGACGCCGAAGTGCACGATGCCGGCTGTGACCTGGGACCGGTCGTAGGTGGGCAGCGCGACCCCGTCGAATTCGGCGGGTAGGTCCGCGGCCAGGTCGATCACGGGACGGGTCATGGCGGAGCCATCCTCCTTCGGGTAGCTGTTCGGCCGATCCAGTCCATCATGTCAGCATCGCGCCCCACGGCGGCGAGGGGCGGCACTCAGAGTGAGGCGTGATAGCGCACCAGGGGCAGGAAGAGCTGATGAGCGATGTCGTCGAGCGCCTGGTCGGACGGTGCGGCGGATTCAGCGAGCATGGCGTAGCGGATCAGCACGCCCGGCATGGCGAGCACCGCATCAGGAACGTGTCCGTCGCCGATTTCTCCACGGTCACGAGCCCGGTCGATGACCTGCCCGAAAGCGGCCGGAACGACCGCCTTGGCTTCGTGGGCGTGCTGCTGTGTGCAGTGGCGACCGTCCCGTTCGCGATGGCCACCACGCGGACCAGTTGGGTGCTCCTGGGAGTTGCATTGATCATCCGTGGTGGTGCACTCAGCGGAGTGAACATCGCGATCACCGCGGGCGCCTTCGCCGATCTGTCCCGTGACCAGGTCCCGGCCGCTTCAGCCATCGTCCGCCTGGTCCAGCAGCTCGGCGGAGCGGCGGGCACCGCACTGTTGGCCACAGTCGCAGCCGCCGTTGGATCCGGCACGGGATTCCATGCCGCATTCCTCTGGAGCATCGGACTGACCCTGACCGCGCTCATTCCCTGCCTGGCAATCCCTGCCAGGCAAGCGAACAACTAGCGCTACGACACGTCGGTGAGCAGCCGCCCCCTCGCCTCACGCCGGCGGTGCTGTTCGACGGGATCCGGCACCGGCACCGCGGCGATCAGCTGGCGGGTGTACTCCTCCTGCGGATCGCTCAGCACCTGCTGCCGCGTCCCGACCTCCACCAGTCGGCCGCGCTGCATCACGGCGACCCGATCGGCCAGCGAATCGACGACCGCCAGATCGTGGCTGATGAACAGGCAGGCGAACTGCAGCTCCTGCTGGAGCTCGGCGAAGAGTTCGAGCACCCGCGCCTGCACCGAGACGTCGAGGGCCGAGGTGGGCTCGTCGGCGACGAGCAGCTCCGGGTCGAGGGCCAGCGCGCGGGCCAGGCTCACCCGCTGCCGCTGACCGCCCGACAGCTCGTGCGGATAACGGTCCGCGTACGCTCCCGGCAGCTGGACCCGGTCGAGCAGCGTACGGACCTTGGCCCGCTGTTCCGCGGCTGACCCGACCTGTTGCACATGCAGCGGCTCGGCGATGCAGTCGGCCACGGTCAGATGCGGGTTGAGCGAGGCTGCCGGGTCCTGGAAGACGAATCCGAACCGGCCGCGATGGCTGCGCAGCTGGGCCTCGCTGAGCTCGGAGATCTCCGAGCCGCCGACCATGACCGAGCCGGAGGTCGGCTTCTGCAGCCCGACCACCGTCCGGCCGACGGTGGACTTGCCGGAGCCGGATTCGCCGACCAGGCCGAGAACCTCGCCGCGCCGGATCTCGAAGCTGACCCGATCCACAGCGCGGAACGGCGGTTGCCCGATCCGCCCGGGGAATTCGACGACCAGATCGTCGACGATCAACGTGATCGGCTTGTCAGTTTCAGCCCCGCCGTCGGAGGCCGGTCGCTCGTTGCCCGCCCCGAGCCTCGGTACGGCGCCCAGCAGCCGTCGGGTGTACGGGTGCTGCGGGTCGGCGAACAGCCTCTCGACCGGTGCCTCCTCGACGACCTGCCCGCGATACATCACGACGACCCGGTCGGCGATGTCGGCGACCACACCCATGTTGTGGGTGATCAACACGATCGCCGTTCCGAGCCGTTCGCGCAGTGACAGCAGCAGCTCCAGGATCGCCGCCTGCACGGTGACATCCAGGGCCGTGGTCGGCTCGTCGGCGATGATCACATCCGGTTCGCAGGCGATCGCCATCGCGATCACCACGCGCTGTTTCTGGCCGCCGGACAGTTGGTGCGGGTAGGAGTCGACCCGTCGTTCGGGCTCGGGAATGCCGACCAGATCGAGCAGCTCGATGGCCCGGGCACGGGCTTCCTTGCGGCTGATCTTGCGATGCGCCCGGATACCCTCGCTGATCTGCCAGCCGATCGTGTAGACCGGATTGAGGGCGGTCGACGGCTCCTGGAAGATCATCGAGATCTGGTCGCCGCGGACCGGCCGGAGCGCGCGCGAGCTCAGGCCGAGGAGTTCGCGGTCGCGGAGCTTGGCCGAGCCGGTGGTGTGCGCGGTCGACGGCAACAGCCCCAGTACCGAGCGGGTGCTGACCGACTTGCCGGAACCGGACTCTCCGACCACCGCGACGACCTCGCCGGGATCGGCGGAGAAGCTGACGCCGTTCACGGCGTGCACGACGCCGGCATCGGTGTCGAAGCGTACGGTCAGATCCTCCAGGCTCAGCGTGGCAACCAGTTTCGGATCCCGGTCGTCGACGACCACCGGCTCGCGAACTTCATTCGAGCCGACGGCTGCCTCGAACTCGGCGGCCACCTCTTGCTCATCGGCGGAGCCGCCACCGGCACGAGTGCGGAGCAGGGGATTGAGGACGTCGTTGAGACTTTCACCGACCAGGGTCACGCCGAGCACCATGAGGACGATCGCGATGCCCGGGAAGATGCCGGTCCACCAGATCCCGTTGGTCGCATCCGACAACGCCCGGTTGAGGTCGTAACCCCATTCGGCCGCCGCCGACGGTTCGATGCCCAGGCCGAGGAATCCCAACCCGGCAAGGGTCAGGATCGCCTCGGACGCGTTCAGGGTGGCGATCACCGGCAGGGTGCCGGCGACATTGGACAGGATGTGCTTGAAGAGGATCCGCGGTGTCCGGGCGCCGACGACCCGGGCGGCGTCGACATACGGCTCGACCTTGACCGAGACGGTGGCGTTGCGGACGACCCGGAAGTACTGCGGGATGAACACGACCGTGATCGAGATCGCCGCCGCGAGGATTCCGGTGACGAAGCCGCTCTGGCCGCCGCCGATGATGATCGAGACCACGATCGCCAGCAGCAGTGACGGGAAGCTGTAGAGCGCGTCCATGATCAACACCAGGGCGCGGTCCAGCGGGCCGCCCAGGTATCCCGACACGAGCCCGACCGGCACCCCGATCACGATCGAGATGATCACCGCGACGACGATCACGATCACCGCCGTACGGGCGCCATAGACGACGCGGGACAGTACGTCCTGGCCGCCGACCGTGGTGCCGAACCAGTGTGCGCCCGACGGGTGCACCTGCGTGCCGAAGACCACATTGCCGATCCGGTCGGCGTTGAAGCCGTACGGAGCGACGAGGGGAGCGAAGATCGCCAGCAGGATGAAGAACGCGACGATCCCGAAGCCGGTGAACAGCATCACGCGCTGCAGGCCGCGGGTCATCCGAATGGTGCTCAACATGATCAGCTTCCTCCCCGATTCAGAACCGGACCCGCGGGTCGACCAGGGCGACGATGAAGTCGATCAACACCGAGACGACTCCGATGATCAGTGCGAAGACGGTGACGATTCCCTGCACAGCGATGAAATCGCGTTTGAGCAGATACTGGCCGAGCGTGTAGCCCAGGCCCTGCCACTCGAAGGTCGTCTCGGTCAGCAGTGCACCGCCCATCAGCATGGCGATCTGCATGCCCATCACGGTGACCACGGGCACCAACGCGTTGCGGAAGGCGTGTCGCCCCAGCACCCGGCGCTCCGAGATGCCCCGGGCCCGGGCGGCCATCACGTAGTCCATCCGCAGCGTCTGCAGGAGGTTGACCCGCACCAGACGCAGGAACACGCCGCCGGTCAGCAGACCGAGCGCGACTGCCGGCAGCACCGCATGCTGCAGCACATCCACGATCATCTTGGGGTCGCCCCAAAGGATCGCGTCGACCAACATGATGTGAGTCTCGGGCCGGACATTCTGCAGGGTCAGCTCGGTCGTCGTACTGGCCCGCCCGGCGACCGGCCAGCCCAACGGTGCGAACGCAAGCTTCAGCAGCAGCCCCACGAAGAACACCGGCGCGGCGTACACCAGGATCGCGAAGAGCCGCAGCGCCACATCGGGAAAACGATCACGGTAGCGAGCGGCGATCCGGCCCAGCGGGATGCCGACAAGGAAGGCGACGACCAACGCGTACACCGAGAGTTCGAGAGTCGCCGCACCGTTGACGACGAGGATGTTGGAGATGGCCCGGTGATCGGTCAGCGTGGTGCCGAAGTCGCCGTGCAGGATGTTCCACAGATACTGGCCGTATTGCACGATCAACGGTTTGTCCAACCCGGCAGCCGCCTTTGCCTGGGCGATCTTGGCCGGACTCATCCGGCCACCCAGGGCAGCACTGATCGGGTCGCCGATCACCCGCATCAGCAGGAAGACCAGCGTGAGCAGGATCCACAGCATCGGGATCACCAGCCCGATGCGCACCAGCATGTAGCGCAACAGCGGAGGCATCCCGCGGCGCCGATGCTGCGCCGTCGCCGCGGGCGGTTCGGGCGGTACGAAAAGTTCGGTTGTTGCCATGGAAATGCCTCCTCGGGCAGCAGACGGCGGGCCGGCCTCAGGGGCAGGCCCGCCGCGTGCCGGATATGGCGCTGGAGCAGGTCTTCAGAACGGACTGCCAGGAGTCCGGACCGGCATCACTTGGACAGTGAGCTGAACCGGAACCGGAAACTCGGGTCGAGGGTGTTGTCGACACCCTTGACGTCGCTGGTCGAGACGGCGACCTGCGCGCCGGTCAGCAGCGGAATGATCGGCAACTGCTCGGCGACGAGCTTCTGTGCCGCGACCAGCGTCTGCTTGCGCGAGTCCGCATTCGTGTCGGAGATCTCGGAGTCCAGCAACTTGGACATCTGCGGATCGGAGTAGTGGTTGAGGATGAAGTTGTCCTTGGAGAAGAACGGTGTCAGGTAGTTGTCAGGATCCGGGAAGTCCGGGAACCAGCCGAGCTGGTAGACCGGATAGTCGTCCTGGGTCCGATCCTTGCTGTAGGTGGTCCATTCCGCAGACTGCAAGTTGACCTTGAACAGGCCGGTGGCTTCGAGCTGCCGCTTGACCTCGTTGTACTCGTCGGCCGAGCTCGAGCCGTAGTGATCGGGGTTGTACCACAGGGTGAGCGAGACCGGCGTGGTCACGCCGGCGGACTTCAGGAAGCTGCTGGCCTTGGCCTTGTCGGGCTTGCTGCCGTAGAGATCCTTGAAGGGCTCGGTGGCCGCCAGCTGTCCCTGCGGGATCGCCGAGTAGGCGGGAGTGTAGGTGCCCTTGTAGACCTGGGTGGAGATCGCCTGCCGGTCGAGCGACGACGCAACGGCCTTGCGGATCGCCAGCTTCTGGGCGTCGTTCTTGCCCGGCATGGTCTTCAGGTTGAAAACCAGGTAGCGCAGCTCGCCGCCAGGCCCGGTGTGCACCGTGATTCCCTTGGTCTGCTTGAGATTGGCGATGTCGGTCGGCGTCAGCGACCGGTAGGCGACACTGATGTTCTTGTTCTGGATGTCCAGCTTCAGGTTGTTCGCATCGGTGTAGTACTTCATGGTCACCGTGTCGGTCTTGGCCGGGCCGAAGACACCCTTGTAATCCGGGTTCTTCTTGAATTCGGCCAGCTGGTTCTTCTGGTAGCTGGAGATCGTGTACGGCCCGGAGAACGCCTTGGCCTTCACGACCTGATCATCGGGAAGCACCTTGTCGGCGGGGAAGACCTTCTGGTCGACGATCGGACCGGCGGAGGTGGCCAGGACCTGCGGGAAGGTCTGGTCGTTGCCCGCCTTGAGGGTGAAGACGACCTTGTCGCCGACCGCCTTGACCGACTTCATGTTTCCCAGCAGGGCCCACGGCCCGTTGGGATCGTTGATCTTGACGACGCGCTGGAACGAGAAGGCCGCGCTCTCGGCATTCAGCGGATCGCCGTTGGCGAATTTGAGGCCGGGTTTCATCGTGCAGGTGTACTCGGTCGGCTTGGTGAAGTCGCAGCTCTTGGCCGCATCCGGCTGCGGAGTGGTCTTGCCCTCCGGGAAGTTCAGCAGGTACTGGAAGACCTGGGTCTGCACAGTGGTCGAGCCGTTGTCGTACGCGCCGGCCGGGTCGATCGAGACGACCTTGTCGGTGGTGCCGACGATCAGGCCGGCAGAATCGGAGTCGTCACCGGAACTTTTGCCGGGATTCCCGGCGCCGCAGCCGGCGACGGCAACGGACAACGCTGTCAGTGCAGCGACGGTGGTGGCTGCTACTCGCATGCGGATCAATGCTTGCTCCTGGTTCTCGGCGGCGACGACGATCATGCCGACAAGGCCGACTGGTGCTCCGTGACCGGGCCCCCGTCTGCAGCGGCCCGGCGTCACGGAACATGTCCGGATGTTGGACGGGACCTTAACACCCGAGGAGCCGGCTCAACGATCCCGACCGGCGACCGAGGGACGCGCGGTGTGGTGGATTTCGGACAGGTACGAGACACGTGCGACTTGTCACAAACCTGTCGGGGACACCATCGCAGTCCGGCAAGCGGGCTACAGCGAGATCGGGGCGTACGCGAAGTAGTAGCCGCCGACGACGGCGGCGAAAACGGCTGCCAGGCCGAGAAGAGACCAGCGAACCGGGGACGGACACCGCGAGAGCACGATGGCGAGCGGCGCGAGGAAAGGGAAGAACGACATCATCACTCGGGGTGCCGCGTCCATGCTCACTCCGCCGACTCCGAAGGCCAGGAACGCTCCGACCACCAGCAGCCCGATGATCGGCAACGGCGGCCGCAGTGCGATGGCCGCAACCGTCAGCAGCATGATCGCGATGGCGAGATATGCCGTGAACAGGTGCGGGACTCCGTGCGGTGCCTGCGGTGACTCCGTGAGGAAGGACGGCCAGCCCCGACCGAGGGTGAGACGCGCATGCCAGCCGTCGCGCTCGGTGACCTGCCAGGCGTCGACCCTGCCGGTCCGCAACCCGATGTAGCCGACCGCCGCCAGGAATCCGGTCGGCGCGATCGCGGCGCCGATCAGACTTCGCCACTCGCGCCGCCTGATGATCGCCTCCAGGGACGCCAGCAGGACCGCGCCGGCGAACACGATCCCCGGAGACCGTACGGCTCCGGCCAGGGCAGCAGCCACCCCGGCCAGCACCCAGTGACGGCGTAAGAGAAACAGCAGCGAGGCCGCGGCGAAGACCGTGAACACTGCCTCGGTGTACGGCACGGTCAGGACCGCGGACACCGGAAAGGCGGTCCACAGGCAGGCCAGCAGTTGGGCCTGACCCCGATCGAGATACTGCGCTCCGACCAGCGCGATGATCAGGACCGCCGCGGCCGAAGCAACCAGGTTGATGATCATCCCGCCGAGCCAGAACGGCACCCCGAACGGCATCAGGGCTTTGGTCAGCAGCGGGAAGGCCGCGAAGAATCCGGCGGTGCTCGTCGCGATCCGCCCGGTCGACTGGTCCACCGGCAGCGGCGACGGATAGCCGTGGACCGCAAGCCTGGAGTACCAGCTGCCGTCCCAGCGGGTGACCACCGACTGGAAGCTCCGGCCACTGAGGTCGGCGGCGGTGACCAGTCCGGCCACCACCACGGCGCGGGTGATCAGGTGGAAGACCAGCACCGGTTTCAGCATGGCCCAGTCGGCTCGCCGGGACGATGTCGCTGCGGCCGATCGGCTGCTGTCAACCGGTGACATCGTGTCCGGTACTGCTCGGGTGCTTGACCGGCCCGGCGCTGCGCACCGCCCGTACGTGTGGTGGCCGGCGGATGACGATCCCGTGGGAACGGGCGATCACCGGCCAGTGATCGATGACGCGACGGGTCGCCCGGTCGGCGCCCAGGCCGTGGTTGATGCGGTACAGCACGACGACAACACCGGAGCCGAGATAGCGCCGCGCGACCCGCTGCCAGGGATGATTTCTCGACCTTCCCTTCCCGGTTCCCTGGCTGAGTTGGTCGCCGAGGCCTCCGAGATCCACCATCAGCGGGCACCCCCGGTCGAGATTGCGGTCGACCAGTCCCAACGACAGCGCGGGTGACGGCGAGTCGAAGCTGATGCAACCCGGCACGTGCAGCGCCGAGGCGAGCCGTCCGACAAGCATCGGGTGGTTGACCCGGGCGGTCGCTTGTGGGTAGGCCATGGCGGTCAGAGCCAGCACGACGACGATCCCGAGCGCGGCGAGCGGAACCGGCCTCCAGGGCATCCGGACCTTGCGGGCCAGACGAGCCAGCTCCGATACCGCGGTGCCGACCAGGATGGCTGCCGGCACACCGATCAGCGCGCCGTAATGGACGAAGGTGGGCGGCACGGCGATCAACAAGCCGACCAGCAGCACGTACAGCAGTGCGACCGGGCGCACGTGCCGGACCCGGAAGGCCAGGACCAGCGATACGGCCATGGCAGTCAGCGCCAGGGGGATTGCCGCATGGGCCAGGGGTAGGTGACTGTTCGTCGGTTGGCTGGTGCCGGTGATGTCCGCGAGTCGGTGGGTCCAGTTGCGATAGCGGGCACGGCCGAGCTGGTCGAGCACGACCATCCGCCACATCCGTACCGGCGCGGCGAGGAAGAACGGCAGGTAGACCGCAAGTGCGGCCGCGACCATCGACGGGACCAACCATGCCAGTTCGGTGAACCGGCGCTGGATGGCGAGCCAGCCCAGCACGGCGACGACGACCATCAGGGTCCAGATCTTGGTGCCCAGATCGATGCCGAGCGCGAGGCCGGCGAACACGGCGACGAGCCGCGTCGCGGTGGCGGCCCGCCCCGGCCGCACGGGGAACAGCAGCAGCACGGTGATGATCATCAGCAGGCTCTGCGGTGCTTCGAGATAGGTGCCGCGTTCGGTCATGGCGGCCGGTCCGAAGAATGCGTAGAACATGGCGGCCGCCATCGCCGCAAGCCGTCCGAGCGGTCGCAGGAAGATCGCGATCCCTACCGCGGTGAGCCCTCCCATGATCATCCAGGCCAACCGGGCGGTCGCCATTCCGTTCGCTTCGCCGATGATCCGACCCAGTGCCGCGAACGGGGCGAGCATGACGATCACGCCGGGAGGTTGCAGGAGCAGAAAGTCCCGGTACGGCAGCCGGTCGTGCACCAGCCCCACGGCGGACGCGTAGTAGACGGCGTCGTCGTAGGAGCCGAAACCGCGCAGCCCGCCGCCACGGAGTACCGGGACCAGCCGCACCGCTACCGTCAGCAGGAACGCCATCGCGACCGTCGTGATATCTCTGCCGCGAAATCCGACACCGGATTCCGCCGAACGCTGCCCGTGATGCACGGCGATCCGACCAAGCATGGCTACTACGGTATGAGTAGTACGTAACCCTTGATCAGCCTCGACTCAGGCCGGGCCCGGGTCCGGGTCAGAAGCTCGCGCGGTCGCCGAGGCAGACTCTGCCCGGGCGGACGACTTCGGCGTACGCCCCCAGGCACGGCTGCGACCCGGCAGCCTCGACACGGTTGTGTTGCATGAGAGTGCGGACCGCGTCGGTGCGTCGCGGCAGGTCGCCGTGGGCCAGCGTCGGTACGGCGCAACGCTGGGTCGGCCGGAGGATACGCAGTGTGGCTGATCCGACGACGAGTTCCCTGCCGGCCCAGGTGTTCTCCGCGTACGCCTCGCTGTCGGGCAGGTCGAGAACGAGATTCGGTCGGTAGCGCACCAACTCGGCGCCGACAGCGGCCAGTGTCGCGGTGGTGAACAGGTGGATCGGGGCTGCGTCGACGAATGTGTCACCCGGTGTCGAATCACCGATCTGCAACTCTGTATACGGAACGTCGGCCTCGACACCCGCCTCGATCACCGCCTCGGGGGTGGGGCGGGCGAGCGTTGCGGCCGGCGGGCGGGTGGTCGTCAGCCGGACCGTACGGCCGAGGACCTCGGAGACGGCGGCATCGACACCGCGATCGTCCAGTGCCCACACCACCCCGTCGGGCAGCCGGACCCGGATCCCGTCGTCGGCGGTGGAGGCGCTGCACTGCAGCAACTCACGCCACAGCGTCGGCCGCTTGGCGCTGGCGACCATCCCGGTCTCGATGTCGATGACGGCAGCCACCCGATCGCCCTCGACGCCGGCCGCCAGCAGTTCGACCGAATCGATGTCCTCGCCGAGCATCGACTTGACCGGGTAGCGGCGCAGTGCCACCACCTCGCCGGCGATCTCGCGGGTGTCTGTGGTCATTGCTCGCCTTCTTCTGGCTCGTCTCCTTCATGGCCATTCTTTCCGATGGCCACTCTTGCGTGCAGGCCGGCTTCTGGTGTGTCACGGCCTCGTGAAGTCCCGGGGTGCAAGAACCCCACCCGTTTCACCCACAGGATGGGTATAACCTGGTCGGCGTGGAATGGTGGTTAGGATGGTGACCGTCGGCGCAGCTGCGGACGAGGGGTTGCTGCTCGCGCTGTTGAACACGACGCCGATGGTCGGCGGAGCGCCGACAGACCGGCTCGCCGATCGGGACGGGGCGCTGGATTGGCTGCGGGAGCAACAGTGGGACGACCCGCCGCAGGACATCGCATTGTTGCGGTCGACCCGCGACGCGCTGCAATCACTCGTACGCGGCGCGTCCGGCCCAAGCCCGGAGACGCTCGCCGCAGCACTCGAAGGTGTCAGCTATCGGGCCCGGCTGGCCGGCGACGGCATCAACTGGGAGCTGGTGACCCCGCCCGCGAACGCGGTCGCCGCCCGTGCCGTCCTGGCTTGGAACGAGCTCCAGCAGAGCGCCCCTGGCCGGGTGCGGGCTTGTCAGAACACGGCCGGGTGCACGCGGTTCCTGATCGATCACTCCAAGAGCAACAGCGCCCGCTGGTGCTCGATGGCTCGCTGCGGCAACCGGATGAAGGCCCGCCGCCATTATCAACGCCACAAGAGCGCCCAGTCCGGTGGCCCGCCAGGCGACGAAAGAGACCTGGGTGATGAGTGATCGGGCTTTGGACCTTGAGTCCGAGCGCACGGCCGCCATGGCAGCAGCCGGCGGCTGGCGGGTCGCGGCACAGACGGCGGCAGCATTGGCGGCGGCGATGGGGGTCGGCCGGTTCGTCTTCACACCGATCCTGCCGCTGATGGAGGCCCAGGCCGGATTGTCCAAACAGGGTGCGAGCCTGCTGGCCACCGGCAACTACCTCGGCTATCTCCTCGGCGCGATCCTCGGCATCGTCGTCTCCGGCTTCGGCCGGGCCCGGCTCGCACTGCGCGCCGGCGGAGTCGTGCTGGTCGCCAGTCTGGTCGTGATGCCGCTGACCCACGACGTCGGCCTCTGGGTCGTCACCCGCGGAGTGGCCGGGGTCGCCAGCGCGGTGATGTTCATGGTCGCCGGCCACACCATCCTCACCCGGCTCGCGAGCTCCAGCCCGCGCAGCGTCGGCTGGGCGTACGGCGGCGTCGGTGCCGGCATCGCCGCCTCCGGGATCCTGATCGCCGTCGTCAGCGCGGTGGGGGACTGGCAGGCGGCCTGGTGGTCTGCTGCCGTACTGACCGCACTGCTGGTGGCTGTCGGATGGCGGATCGGCGAGACGGGTGACCAGACCGCAGGGCCGACAACGGCCACGAACCAGCGACGAGGTCACCGCGGACGGTTCATTCTGCTGGCCGGCTCCTACTTCCTCGAGGGCACCGGCTACATCATCGCGGGCACCTTCCTGGTCGCTGCGGTCAGCGCCACCGGTCCTCGCTGGCTGGGCAGCAGTGTCTGGATCATCGTCGGACTCGCGGTCGTCCCGTCGAGCGCGCTGTGGACCTGGTTCAGCACGCGGTTCTCCCGTCCCAGCCTGATCGCAGGGGCGCTGATCCTGCAGGCGATCGGCATCGGTCTGCCGGCAGTGTCGGCCAGTCCCTGGGCGGCCGTCATCGCCGCTGCCCTGTTCGGGGCGACCTTCGTCGGCATCACCACCTTGTCGCTGGCCACCGGACGCCACCTCGGCATGCCGGGTGCCATCGCCGTGCTGACCGCCGGGTACGGCGTCGGGCAGGTGATCGGCCCGTTGGTCGTCACGCCGCTGCTCGGCAGCGGGTACCGTCCGGCGCTGCTCGTCGGAGCAGCCATCGTCTTCGCCGGCGCGATCGCCGCGCTGCTCCTGCGACTCGGCTTCCCGCACTACGACCAGCCGCACCACGGCGTACGTCCCGTCCGAAACCCGCCAGTGGATCGCTTGAGAACTGTCGGTGCCGAAGACCAGACTGGTGATCATGACTGAGGCAATGGTCGGCACAGTGGCTGGCACAAGGATCGAGCCGGAGACCGTCCGCGGCAGCCTGCAGACACCCGTCGGCGTTGTCACCGTGCTGGCCGACGACGAAGGCATCCGCAGCATCGGCTGGCGCTACCGGGCCGCGGCCGCGCCCGCCCGCGACGGCTCGCCGGCAGACGAACACATCGCCACTGCAATCGAGCAGCTGGATGAGTATTTCGCGGGCAGGCGTATGGACTTCGACCTGCCGATCCGCCTCGACGGACTGGGCGAATCGACCCGCGCCGTGCTGACGGTGTTGAAGGAAACCGTCGACTACGGGGAGACGGTCACCTACGGTGAGCTCGCCGCTCGCAGCGGCGGGATCGTCCCGGCCCGGACGATCGGGTCGATCATGGGCAGCAATCCGGTGCCGATCGTGATCCCCTGCCATCGCGTGGTCGCGGCCGACGGGCTGGGCGGCTACTCCGGTGGCGAATCGGGCCAGGGGCGACAGACCAAGCTCTGGCTGCTCGAGCACGAGGGCGCACTGCCGCCCGCGCTGATCTGAGGGCGTCGCCGACCCGTCCACCGACCCTGTGCACAACGCCGAAGGATTGTCCGCGGAGGTGTCTAGGCTGGGGCCACCTTGTTCGAATCTCGGGTGGCAGGCGGGGAGTGGATGATCGATCTTTCCGATGATGCGATCGGCAATCTGGTCGGCTGGAGTGCGCTCTTCCGCGGTCTGGAGTATCACGAGACCGGTCGGGTGCAGAGCGTCCGGTGGTCCCAGGGCCAGACCGTGCTGGATGGCGTCGTCATCGGGACCCTGCCGAAGCCGTACCGGGTCAACATCCTCTTCTCCGGTGGCGATCCGACCCGACCGGTGGTCGGGGTGTGTTCGTGCGCGGTGCATCTGAACTGCAAGCATGTCGCCGCGACCCTGATCAGTGCGCGGCAGCCGACCCTGGTCGCCGAGGACGCGCCTGCTTCCTGGGAGCGGATGCTGGATCCGCTGGTCCAGCGGCACGGGCAGGAGAATCAGCTGGCACTGCAGCTGGAATTCCGGCCGCGCGAGCACGAGACGTTGCGAGGGCGCCCGCTGGGCATCGGCCGCAGCGGGCGCTGGGTGCGGGGCGACACCGGCTGGCACCTGTTCAGTCCTGCGGTGCCGTCGTACGAATATGACCAGACCCAGCACCAGGTGCTGTCGGCGATCCGCGCGCTCGGCCGCGACCAGTGGGCCAATCAGCAGGGCTGGAAACGGCTCGACGACGTCTCCAGCACGGCACTGTGGGCGTTGTTGCGCGATGCCAGGCAGGCGGGGATCACGTTGCTGGGCGACCGTGCCGACGATCCGGTGATCCTGGACGACGAGCCGGCCCGGGTGCATCTGGAGGCTCATCGCGACGACCAGGAGTTGATCTTCGTGCCGACCTTGACGGTCGGCGACCGGGAGATCGATCTCAGCACGGTCGTGGTGGTCGGGGTGCCGCAGCAACTGGTCGTACGACGCGACGACGAAGGTGCGTTGCGGATCGCGATGCTCGAGCATGCTCTGACACCGGCGATGTCCCGGTTGATCATGATCGGCCAGCGTGTCGTGGTCCCGGTCGCCGACGAGGAGCGCTTCCTGACCGACTATTTCCCGCAGCTGCGGACCAACATCGCGGTCCGTTCCCGTGATCACAGCTTCAACCCTCCGGCGCCGCGGACACCCCAGCTGGCCTTGGAATTGCGGCCGAAATCGGATCACCAGATGGAGCTGCGCT
>Ga0164242_10004338_pt1 | contig 15956 bp, 18 predicted proteins | sample OricomgcompostMG_FD_108783 | JGI IMG/M metagenome (GOLD analysis project Ga0164242, IMG submission 108783) | Miracle-Growth compost microbial communities from Emeryville, California, USA - Original compost - Miracle growth compost (MG) ... | reverse complement strand
CGTGCCTGCTTCGACAGGAGGTCTTTGCCTTCGCTTTTCCCAACCCATCTTTTATCGCATCTATCTCTAATTTCATTTCTCTTATCATCTTTCTTTCACGTCTTTGGTTGATTCGAATTAACGAGGGCCCCGCGCCTGCATCAATTGTCTAGTATGGCTTCTACTATGGCTCCCGGTACCGAGCAGAGTGAGTGGCTTATCTATCTCGACGATGAGATTGCTTCGGATGAGTCAGGGATTGCAGGGGACATGGCTAGAGAAATTCGAACTTTGTTGCTTCCGGACGGTGACAGTGCGGTCCGGGATACCGCACTGCGCATCGATGCCCTCTACGACAAGCACTTGACCAGCGATCCCCTGTTGAAATTTCAGGAGGACAAAGGCATGGAAAGCTTTTTAGGTTCTCTATATGTGCTCATTTTCGAACTTGCGCTGTTCCTTCCATACAAGGATGACACACAAGATACCCTTGTGCAGCTGCTCCTCGAACTCCGGAAGCTGCCGCCGAAAACCTTCAAGATCTGGGGGGTGTGTATATATCCTGTCTACCCTGATGCCCTTTGCCGTCAACGCTAATACCTGAGAAGGTGGATGTTACGGTCTATACTGACGAACCAATATTCAGAGCTACAATAGACGATGAGTGGAATGGCAATTATCGTGCGTCTGCTATTGATTCCCCCGTCCTATCTCATTTCGTTCCTTAGGCGGAAATACTAACTAGCGGTTGCAGCTGGTGACGGTGAAGAGAAAGAGAACGGACCTACAGCGGAGGATCTGGAACGGTATGACGAGTGGGTGAACTTCTCATCCTTCCTCGCACGCTGTCTAGATTCCGGTCTCTTGGACCGCTACCCAAATTGGACCAAGTACCCTATTTGCGATATCCCGAAGGGCCTCGAAATCGACCTGCTACCCGGCCCTAAGCGTGACTGCAAGATTCTCGTGTCCGCACAGTATATCACCTTGGCCGGTACCGCCGTTTACGCCGACGATGTTGCCGCTCTAGAGGAGGGCAGTGGCGCAAAGAAACGGGGTTGGGACGTCTGGAAGCTGTGGGCTGAAAAGCTTGGGCAGATATCGACAAACCAAGATGAGCGCCCGGAAGTGAAGGAGGCGGCGTCAAAGGCCCTCGCCAAAATGATCTCACTATCCCCAGATCTCGTCCATGTTCCCGCCAATTAGTAAGGTAACATAGACCAAACCGATCCAACGTTGTCAGAGTCGAGTGTCTGGTTTACACGCTTATCCGCCCCATCTTCTGTCACCTGAAGAAACAATATTACCAGTTTGTGTTTGAGTTAGAGCGGTCTTGACTTTCCTAGTCGTCTTCCAGGACTGGGTGACGTTCATCTGTATTTTAGCAAGCTAATATTTGCGTCGTTTCTCTCTCGTCTATTTGTTAGTATTCATCTTCGCTCCGTCGTAATCGCGTTTCGTGTGCTTGCGAGTGTCTTCAGTTCTCGGGAATAGTTTCCTGCCGGTCCGAAGCATCAGTTTTCCGCTCCGCTAGGTAACTCCTCCCAGTTTCTATAACCCGGTTCTCCGAAATACTTGGCGTCTGGACTCGAGTTTGTCGGGGATCGTGAAGCCGAAGTTTCCCTTTCGAGACCTCCGCCGGTGTCCGCCATTACATTGAAACCGAGTTAGGCCACTAAAATACGCTAGGTCCACGCTGCTGGCGTGACATTCAGGGGCATTTAGCCGCCACGGCTACACCGGTTAAATCGTGCCATCCTCACTATTTACACAAGGCTGGTTTCCAATTTCGGCGGGAAGGGGGCCTGTAATTGGGGGGCACCATGAACCAGGCTCCGGCGATGCGGATCTGGGGAGAAAACCGGGTTCGCGGGAAGCCACTGAGGTTCCACCAAAGCCCCCATATTTGGCTTGTGAGTCGCATCGCTTCGCCCCTAGGTGATGCTACTGGCGATGCGTAGCTGCCACGAAGTATATTGCTAATCCTTGGCAGTCTTAGCACCTCCCTAGTGTTGGCATGGAACCTTCCATTAACACTTCTTGGCACTGCCATCCAACCACTTGGGGGGCATGAACTTCGCGCTCGAGAACATCGCGATTGGTCCCGTGCAGGGTAGCTTCCTGTCAACAGGGTTGCGACGGCGAGGTCGGACAATCCCCTCTTCGAGCTGTGCGAGAGAACGATGTAACCATCAGAACCACGCGCCAGACCAGAACATCACGACCTAAGAAGTATAAAATCGCGAGGCATTCCGTAGGAAAATGTTTACCCAACCACCACTCGACTACCATCCTTCGTCCTCACCACCATGGTTGCCTTCTCATCCCTTTTCGTCGCGCTCTCCAGCGTGGCAGGAGCCCTTGCTCTCCCTGCAAACATCTCCAGCGAGCTTTTCGCGCGTGGAACCCCGAGCAGCACGGGAACCAACAACGGATACTACTATTCGTTCTGGACCGACGGCGGCTCCGACGTCACGTACACCAACGGTGCCGGTGGTCAGTACAGTGTGACCTGGCAAACCGGTGGCAACTTCGTTGGTGGGAAGGGGTGGAACCCTGGTGCACGCAGGTAAGACAACAGCCGAATCCAAACTACACTCGTATTGATAGCTAAACAACCCTTTCAACACTCTAGAGCCATTGACTACTCTGGTACCTACAGCCCCAACGGCAACAGCTACCTGGCCGTTTACGGGTGGACTACCAACCCGCTCATTGAGTACTACATCGTTGAGTCCTTCGGCACGTACAACCCGTCAACGGGCGCTACGCTCCTGGGTTCCGTCACGAGCGACGGCGGCACCTACAAGATCTACAGGACCCAGCGAGTCAACCAACCTTCCATCGAGGGCACCTCGACCTTCTACCAGTACTGGTCCGTCCGCGACACCAAGCGCGTCGGCGGCACCGTCACAACGGGCAACCACTTCGACGCCTGGACCCAGCAGGGCCTCACCCTGGGCACACACAACTACCAGATCGTCGCCACCGAGGGCTACTTCAGCAGCGGATCAGCCAGCATCACCGTCGGCAGCACTTCAGCTGGCGGCGGCGACACTGGCAGCAACCCCGGCGGCGGTGACACCGGCAGCAACCCCGGCGGCGGCGGAAACACCGGTAGCGTAAGTCTCATGCTCCCGCACGGAAGAATAATTGCTGAACCGTCAAACTGACTCTAACGACTAGTGCTCTGCTATGTGGGGCCAATGCGGTGGGCAAGGCTGGAGTGGTCCGACATGCTGCCAGTCTGGATCTACTTGCAAGGCCTCTAACGACTATTACTCCCAATGCCTGTAAACTTGAGCCCCTGAGGATCAGTTGGCCTTCAACATAAACGGGATAACTGTGGGAGATTGCCCAAGACCGCCCGGAGATTGTATATATTGAAGAACACTAAAATTGATGTACATACATTTCTTCGACAACTACCTCTCACGGAGGTTTGCCGCAATACACTTCACATCACCCGTACCTCGAATCAAACCAGTACCCTGGTTATTCGGGTCACTTTCGGGGTATTGTATCTTATTTTGCACTTCTGGTTTTATTGCTAGAACTCGCCTACAGAGCTAAGATTGCCCCCGGTATGCTTTCATCGTACCTCGGTCAATTTTTTTTGAAACGAAGAATGTAAGGGACACCAAAACGCATGCAACCGCAGAAAGAACAATGTAAATAACTACCTTCCATGTGCTCGCCGTCCTAGTAGCTCGCAAAACCTATTTGTGTAATATATCCGTCTGGCTTCCTTGTCCATTCGCCCACTCGGGGACTGGGAAGCCGTGCCTCCACCTTTCAAGGTCGTCAGCCGCAGCGCTCTCGCCAGTACCACCGCTCACACTGTCAAGACTCCTATGCTCCATTGCTAACCCAGCCTCCTGCATCTTCACGTCCGTCCCGAATTGGCCTGCACCCTCTTCAGGTACTTCTTCCAAATCGCGGTCATTCCGCCCCTCGCCCAACCTGGAACCGCGCGGATGGTGTCGCCACGGAACAGATCCGATCGTGGGCGGATTCCATTGGTCACTATCGGGCTCCCGGTCCGATGGGGTTGAGCCGAAGACCCGCGGGAAGAGTCGGGCACCTAGTGGTTTGAGAGTCATCACGCATGCGCACAGGATGGCACCATTGACTTCGACTAGCGTCCAATACGTGAAGGGAGTCGATGAATAGAAGAAGTCGGGTTGAGGGTGGGTGTCGAGGTAGAGGAGGTAAACTAGCCGCACGATAGCGATGACACAAACACTGTAACATGATTAGAGAGATAATTCAAATGAGGTTGGAGGAGGGAAGTGAAGAGGCGAAGAAGGACGAGGTTGATGTCTGAGAACGGAAAGTGGTAAATGGAGCAGAAGAAAAACCTACAATAAACCTAGGCAGTATATGCCGAACAACATGTACTTCTGCTTCTTGCGCAACCGCAACACCCATATGGTAGGCAGGGGTACGAGGAAGACTAGGAAGTCGGTAACTACGAGGAGGATGGCATTTCCCCACCATAGTGACTGGGGGTGACCTTTGGGTGCGAATGTCAGCAATTGCTACTTCCAGGGGTGCCCAAAAGATGGGGGGCCATGGGGGCATCATTGGATATTTTGGAACATCATATCCTACGGCGGCTAGGTTCCCAGAGCATAGGCAGGAGGACTCACAGTATGTGTGCGGGATTGCCATGTTCCAGTACGACTGCAGAGGGATACAGGCAGTGAATATGGTGCAGATCAAGTAGACGCTGGTGATGACGACGATGGCCATGACGACCTGCGCGGCTTGGCGGATCCGCAAGAGAGAGAAGATGTTGATGTACAGCATAAGAATCGACATCTTGCTGAAACATAGCGAAAGAGCGTAGAAGAGGAGTGCGCACCACATAGCCTGCGAGTAAGTGGTCAATGTCTCCGCATAGCTTGGCGGGTTGAGTAAATGATACTCACCAGCCCCCAAGTCAAGTAACCAATCGCATCGGTAGGATCAAGGTCCCAGGCATGGACTCCAGCACCATGGACGGCGGCTGTAGAGAGGGGTGAGTAAGTCGTCTGCGTTCGGCTCAAGAATATGTACTCTACCTTCAGACTCTCCCACGCTTAACCCAAGCGAAAAAAGCTATTAACGAGTCAGCGATGCCGGGACCAGCCGCGATGAGCGTGGCGTGGGGTAAGGTGTAGATGGTCCCCCGCATACCAATGCCGCCAGAATTAACCAATCCGAAGAGTTCAGCGTGCTGATTATCCGTGTCCTCGTATAAAAGCGAAGAGCAACGAAGAAAGCCGCAACGGCCCAGATGGCGAACGAGGCCCCAATAAGGTTCGGCTGGAGAGTGTCATGGGGAAGATCTTCGGGGGGACCCCAAGGTGAATCGCCGGCAGCCTGGGGCGCCATGTGGCCGGACACTCGATGATTCGCTCGAATAGGTTGTGTGTAGTTGGGTTTTAAGGCCGCCTTATCCTCCACATCACGCGCAACTGCTCAGGGTCGCGTTGCCGCTACACTATTGTGCTGCTGCTGGAGGTTGGTTCGGACCCGAACAGTGGTATTAGGGGGGGATCGGCTCTCTCATCGGCGAGATGTGTAGATTTTCCGGATCCTGGGGTGCATTGGACAACCGAAAGTTGATTGAAAGGCGGTTCGGACACGGAGAGTCGCGCGCGAGAAATGGGGTGTATTTAGATTTCCGTGAGCTGCACTCGGACATTATTTGGGATCGGGGCTGAGAAGGGCTGTGTCTGTGCGCTGGGTCGCGTTTGATAAAACTTTGCTAGAGTTGGTTGACCAACTCCCTCATTTTCTTGGTTCGGTGAGAAGATCATCGCTGAAAAAGGCCCGTTCACAGGCGGGGAACAGAACCCGGGGAAGGCTAGTGTCGACGTCCCGCGCACGGTTCGTTTTTCAGGGGACGCAAAGACCTTCAACGATCAGCGCTTGCATCGATCAGATTTCCACTAACTTTTTAAGCAGCCACTAACAGAAGTTTATGTGATAGACTTGGCCATTACGGGTAAGGACTTGCTCATTTCGGCATTGGCAAATCGAATCAACCTACTGCTGGACTAAAGCCACGATTGTGGCATTTCCGCACACATGAGCTGCATGTCGGGCATTAACATTGGCTGGAGGAAGGTCGCAAAGCGTGGGACGCGCTAGATTGTATCCAGGACTTCGTCCATCTCGCTCATCAGATATTGAATCTGTGCTCGCGACGGACTGCTAGTGCCTAGATGCTGGAAGGGATCGGCCGGTTGCCTTTGTAATTTGGCCAGCAGCTGGGAGTAGCGCTCGAACAGCTCCGGATCGTAGCTTTGGAGCTCGGCAAGTAGCACGCTTTCCTGACGCTTCAATCTGCTCAGTGGTTGCAAAGGGTGACGTAACAGTATTGAGCGGTTTATCGCCTCCTATAGCAGTTCTTCGATGCCTCTGAGAGCTGGAGCTATCTCCTCGACGTCGCCGAACTCATGCGGGGTGACAACCAAATTTTCGACAACATCGAGCAAGAGCCCTTGAAGAATTAGGACAGATTGGTCGGACTTGAACGGGATTTTTGCCCGGTTTCCGCCATGGTCGTCTAGCCTGAAGAGCCCTATGATCCCGCCGGCCACGACTTAGTTGCGATGCAAAATCAGGTACCCCTGACGGAAATCCATTGTCAACCCCGTGGAAATTGAGTACAGTTAATAACTCCGATAGTGTCTTCTTCGTGTGCTGCTTCCAAAGTAAGTAGCCCACTTGCTGGTAGATTTGCAGAGGTGCCAACTCGTAGTCAACCATTATCTGATCTCGATCTTGCCGTTCGGGTAATCCAACCAACCCGTAAACAAGATCCCGTGGATCTGTTGCTATTCCTCGTAGATCTTGAACCATTTCAAGCCCGCCGTGGATGCAGTGGCAGCGTCGTTGACCTTGGCCATATAATACATGATGGGCCCCTTGTGAGATGGGTCGATGCATATGGCCAGGTTATTGGGATACTGTGCTCCCCCGATGACGTGGCCCCAAAAGGCGCCAATCTTGTCACCAGCCTTGACGTTGATCACGGCGCTAGGGTGCGAGCCGGGCTGGCCGCAGGCCATATTGGGGCCATTCACGTTTGTGACTGGATAGTCGGTGGTCGGAGCGCGAAGACCGAGTAACCCCGGTCAGCGACATTGACAGAGTCTCTCTGTAGTATACGGGTCAGTTTGGTACTAAGCGGTTAAACTTGTGTGTAAATAGATGAAAGGGTCCGGGTCTGAGCTGCTTACCTGGAAAAATGCTGTGTGCTTGCGCCGTAACGACAAACAGAATGGCGATGTTAAGCTTCATTGTGTGGGTTTGTCGCTGAGAAATATGTTTTGCCTTGAATCAAAAATGTAAAACATTAACTGAAGTTGGATGAGCAGTAGCTAGCTTTACACACGAACGCAGGAAGCTCGTAAACATTTTCTCCGTCACCAATATTACCACGACATTCTCCGAGACCTCGAGTTGTCATTCTATACCTTGGCACTTCTAGCTGTAAGTCGGCTGACTCTCGGTGTTTTTCAATGAGATGCCCTAAACATATCATTTCTATATTTCAACTGGCTGTTGAGTCCGTTTGCCACGTCTACAGCGGACGATAGCCAAAAGCGGGCTTCGGAACCAACGGGACCGCTGACTTGTTCGACTCTTGCAGGACACTGTTGACAACTCTATCAACCTGGGTACCACACCGCGCAAGAACTCAATCCAGCACATGAATCGCAGGCAACCACTCGAGCCAAGTTAGTGTGTTGCCACTGACTATAGAAGGGACAAGGCAACGTGATAAACTAATGCTACTGCTGATTTGAGCACTGTCTCTGGTTCTAATTGGGTGTCGGAGGTCTTTCTTCCATGCCTGCTTTGAGCTGCCGGCAGGGGCTTAGCCGCGTTGTGCAGGGCGCCAGTCAACCCTCCGACAGCTACGACTCGGGATTAGAGGAAAAGCCGGAAGTTTCCCTAGGTTGTTTGCTATGGAGGTAATGAGTTGATAATGGCCCTCTGTTGGCCTACCGAGTTATTTCTCCAGATGGAAAACAAGGTAAATGCGTCCATAAATACCTTTAAGGTTTGGTGAATCAAGGGAGCATCATTCTGCCCATCAACAGTGCGGCGAACGGCATTCTAAAGCAGCCACCGTTGTCAAACCCGTACGGCAGCGCCAGTCCGACATTCTCAGCCCCCAACCACCAAGGCTGCCATTATAAATCTCGCCGGGAGACACAGCTACAATAAATCGTGCGCCTAGTCCGTCCATTTTAACCCCCCCCCGCCCTTTCCCCTTTCCCAAGCTCCAATATTCAGCCTTGTTACTATAAGATCTTAGCTGCCCCTCCTTTCCAAACTTCTGATCCCGGGTAGCACCTCGCGGCTCTGGATATTGCTCCCCACCGTCGCCGTGTTGCCCTTTCTATTTACGACAGGGCGTCCATCTATAATGTTAATATTTAACGATGCAAGAATAAGTATCTCAGAGCGAATAGACCTTAATGTTGATAGAGCTGACGCGAGCTCCGGTACACCTGCACCCGCGTTCGCGCGGCTAGCTCGTGCGGCTATATTGCCACCACTTCTAAGTGTGTATTTGATCCTAATTACGCTAGCCTTGGGAACTCACGTGAAGATGTAGCAAAACACGGAAGTCCTCGACCCGTGGTGTACTGAGGGTTCGTTTCACCCTGGCGAATCGTAGTGTCGACCTTCAATATCTCTCTTCAGTGTGGTTGGAAACGAACAGGAAGCTGGCCTTCCGTGCCAGTTTGGGAAAGAATATAGTCTCATTGTATTCATGTCCTTCGGTGATAGCACCGTGGTTTGAGAATGCGTGCTGGATGATTGGGCGGTCGCTGTACAATTGGGATAGAATGCATAGTCACAGGTTCGCAATTTCCGCAGGGGGGTGGACAAACCGGAGCAATTTGGCTTTATAAAATAACCTACATGTCCTCTTAAATTCTGCGAGAACCTAAGACCCTCTCACATACTTCTGGGACAACTAAAAAAAATTAATTTTGAACGCGATGAAGACTTCCACTCTTCTTTCTTTTGCCCTCTTTGGTGCAGCTCTTGCTGTCACTGTCCCAGAGGGTTCAGCCAAGAGACAGGGTGACCGTGGCTCTTACACTGTCACTGGTCTGGGAGCCCGTAAGCAAGCAGTCAAAAGTGCTGGAGGCAATTCTCTGGATCTTGCTATTGCCATGCTCGAGACCGATACTATGACGACGACGTATACTTACGGTAGCTCATCCCCACAACCCTCTTCTGTCTTTTGCCCCGGTCCCTCCAAGGTTTATATTATTAACTTCCTCGCAGGCGATGGCAAGACCAGTGATGCGGCCAACTTTGGCATCTTCAAGCAAAACTGGGGCATGTTACGCGAATGCTCTCCGCAATTCAAGGGGCAATCAGCCGGCGACTGGAACAATGGCGCGGTCCTGAACTCAAACTTGCAGCAAGATGTTACCGCTCGCCACGACTGCGAAAATTTCTACGGCCGGGACAAGTGGTTTGCTGGGCATCGCAATGGAGCCTCTGGTCTGAGTAACCCGAATACGGCAGATATAAACAGTAGGCATCCGCCCGTCCAATTCACAAACATTAATACCAGCTACGGAGCGTTTTGCTAATACAGTGTTGCGCAACAATCTAGACTACAAGAACGCTGTTCTTTGGATTCAGCAGCAGATCGATAGCGACTCGAAGTACTCTACTGACGATACTCGTTTTTACGTTAATGTCCAAGCCATTTAAAACCTGGCGATATCCAAATATGCCAGTCATGTTTTGATAACTAGTTATTAAAGAGCCAAATTATTTCAGCTATTAGTAGCTCTGAAGAGTGCTTTACTAAACAGGCACTCTTTGTATAACTTTAAATTCACATCATCTGCTCCCTTCGTGTCCTATAAAGAGTGTGGATAAAGAAGGCAACTTTAGTTCGTTCTCTTCGATGTACCTACTTGTAGAGTTTGAGATCTAAGAATGGCTGTACCGTATCAGCTTGAATACCAGTAGATCATCAAGACCAAAGGTGCCGATCTAGATAACATCCATTGCGGACTAGGCTAACGCTAAAAGGCAGATGTCACAACTATTGCTCGCCTTACCATACGGCTACAGCTTTCCAGGAGCACGATGGACCCACACAAAGAAGGTTCGAGTATACATCTGTCCTATAATGATTAATTAACCCCAATTAACCCTTCCAAACGGACCCTGTCCATCAACAACAGTCGAAATCTTAGGCTAGCATTAAGGCATAGTCCATCATTTCTGCCGTATTCAATACATCGGTGGCCTGCCTAGCTCCAGGACAGTGCGATATAGAGATCCGCAGAGTTGCAACACGCCAGTAGTCCCCCAAGAGTTTCCAAGAGTGGAATTGAATCAGTCATGTAACTCCACGTCAACCCCTTTACCAAGTCTGATGCCCAATGCCAGCAACATACTCATCCGACAAAAGTTTCCCGAACAACTTGGCAACCCCAGCCGGAAGTACGCTCTAGGGAAAAATAAAGAGGCGATCCACATAGAAGTTAACTATGGTCAGCCATTGCTCATATAATTCTTCCGGCACTAGCTCAGTGATGCAGGGGAGACCTGAGCGTACCTCTCTGAACGGCAACTCCCGTTTTCGGATACGGCACAGATCCTTGAACTCTCGCTTGATGCGTGGTTGACTTTTGTGTGGGGGTTGATGAAGCCTGACGGTGACTTGTCGATTGAGATCGGAATTACCAAACTGGTCGGTGCTGAATTATGCTTCATCATAGAGGGGAGGACCAACCTTTGAAAACGTATAACAGAGTTGACTTGCAAAACAAAAAGCGCAGGAATGTCAAGGTCAACCTCCAGCCTCTATAGGGTTAAACATTTAATGCGTGAAGGCTCCAGGCTCGCTGGCTTTCTTTCACCAATTTATCGTGATTCTTAGCCGAACCACTTGCGGCACACTTCCTCGACACATTTTGTCTTTACGGAATATTCGTGCATAGTCATGCGAGAGTCTTGGAAATAATTAGTATTTAGGGCTGTGGCAGCATTGCAAAGTTCTACGGAGAGCCGGTACCGTGAAGGAAAAACTGCGTCCCGCTCCACCAAATTACCAAAGGAGCGAGTTCCATCGCGGGTCACCGAGGCAAAGCTGCAAGCTTTAGCTGTCCCAACACATCGCCGCGCAGGCGTAACAGCACCATACCCCCACATAGGCCGCGATGACTACAAACCCACTGAGGCCGAGGGCGATGCTCAGGCCAATGGTGCAGTTGCGGTAATGCTGACATAGGCCCACGCACTCTTCCGCATCGCGGGCCTGAATTGAAGCTGTGTCCGTCGGGAGGGCGTTTGCCGTGGCGACTAGGAACACCCCGATCAGGAGGAACATGACGGCAATCTTGAGACCCGGAGAGCCGGACTTGTTGAAAGTGAAGGTGGCCATGGTGCTATGAGGAGAACCTCGAGACGTGATATCCGTAACTAACCCACGGACGTCGTAGTGCAACGGGTCCTTAGCTCCTCTGATAGATTTTCTTCTCGCTGCTGAAAACTTGGTGCTGTCTGGCGTGTTAGGGTGATGCGGAAAAGGAGGCGGAGATTGTGTAGGTTATGGAGATGTCTGTATCGGGAAAGACCAAACTCGAAATCTGTAGAGGGAGGGATTGCTATTTAAGCAATCAAAAAGGTGGTCGTATTTGAGACCCTTCTGTTGCACGTCGAGGGAGTATGGAGGTTAGTCTAACTCTGGTCAAAGGGGCTAAAATTCAAAGCCACAGATTGATCAAAGACCGGTTGTTTGTTGCTTTCGTGATAGCTTTGCGTTTCTGGAGCACTTTGAGTTTAATGACTATTGAGATTAATGGTGAATGGTCAATCAGGAACTTCGTCACAACGAGCGGGTTAATTGGGGCTTTGTCTAGCTGGCTGGGTTTGCCATTCTTTGTCGCTGAAGGGTTGGTTCGGTCGATGTAAGCATCATTTTATGTCGGTTTCGTTTGGTATGCTTCCCCTTTGTCATACTCAACATTGTTATCTGCGTCGCTTAGTTTCTACGAGTCCCTGTGTGGTGAGTCGGCCAGCATCCTCCGCAGTGCCGCTCGAACAAACGCCCTGGAGGAAGGTGAAGTATGAACATGCTTTGCACACAGCTTCTTATTCTCCGTCAGCAGCCAGTTCAGTCATGAGTAAACGGAATTCACTGGCAATAATAACTTGCGATCGATGACCAATCGAAGTTGTTTTACAGATTCGCGCTCTATCGTATTGTCTTGACCAGCTACTAGGTCAACCAACAGCAGGAAATCTGTGACTTGACCGCTCACTTGACAAGGTGCGTTCTTTCATTACATTCCACATTCCTAACATCTGTTACGTTACAAAAATAGCTCGACGTTCTAGTGGATAAAAAATCATTTCTTGCCTTCGTCGGTCGAGAAAACCTCCGGCTTATTCACCAGCATGCGGTCTTAAAAAACCGAGGTCGCTACGTGCCACCTGATAGCCACTCACCAGTTCGTCCACATTCTCACGTGTAATCGCCCCCTCGACCAATGTGAGATAAACGCGCTCTCCAACCCACGGTATAAGTACCGGCACCCCGATTGCAACACGCACCACAGCGATTGCAATCACGATGGAACCCAGAACGGTGAAGGCCGCCGCGACGGATTAGTAACTGCCCCCGGCCCTCCAGACCGCGTCCCGTCGAAGAAGGGATAGTCAATTGTAGACTCTGTGAGAACTGAGCGCCAACTGTCCTTGGTGTTTTCTGGGCCAAATGGCTCGGTATACGGTGGTGCGTGACGTAGGCGGATGTTGCTGGCCCCAGTTCCGCCAGCTCAGCACCCCAGTTTGCCATAACTCCATAAAAGAAGGTGCTGACACCTTCGTGCTGGCCGATTTCGTCGCTAAATGAGATGGAATCGGGTAGTTTGTAGTTTAGGGACACAGAACCGTCGAGGCTTTTCGTCCCAATCCGCATCGGGCTGGTCGACAAAATTAAGGGGTTGGATGTGCCGTCTTGTCGGTGAGGTCGAAGACGCGGACATATGATGAGGCTAAGCCATATGATAACGTGCTAAAGATCACACCCAGCACTGCGAGCCAAGACTGCACATCCGACGCGGAGGAACATCCCCTGGCGGATGTCGTTGGGCACCTCGTTGAGGGGGTCTCCGCCGAAGTTGTCGATTTTGGGGGGAAGAGGGCGAGGACAGTGTCGCTTGCGAGGAGGGGGCTGAGAGAGAGGAGACCGACACATCGGATGGGGTAATAAAGCTACGAGTTAGCGCTGTTTTGCAATGGAAGAGTAGAACTCTCTATGGTCTTGCCCTTATACGAGACTGACCCGGGTCTTGCATTAGACGTAATCGTGGAGAAAACGATGCGGTAAAGCGAGGCTATTCCCTCGTCAAGAACTCAAGTTTGGAAAAGCCGACCAATTCACCACTTAGCTGCGCCGAAAGTGGTTGTCTGTTTTGGGTCGATCAAAATACACCCAACTATTGGATCTCACGAGTTCTGATTTGGTGGAAAAAATTGGCGGTGTTAGGATCAGACGCGCCACCAAGCCACGTTCACTGCAATATTACTAGGCGAGGGAGAGAACCAGGAAATTTGTTACCATGGACTAAAAGATTACGAGTCAAATTAAATGAGACCGAGGACTCTGGTTCACGAAATTGGCGGAGCTAACGGCGAGAGGAGACAAACCCAGGAGAATAACTACGTCTCTGGAAGTAATATGACGTGGAAGAAAGCTATCTTAGCGACGAGTTATCCGGGGTACAGCCTCCCATACGGTAATTATATTGTATCAATTGTATCCTTTAGCTAGAAAGTCTCCTTTACAATCACGTTAACCAGGAGAGACAGTCCTTGGGCTTTCTAGCTATTATAGTGTGATGAAGGATAGATCAGGACAGATCCATCCCGTATCAGTACAGCCTACCTCTCGATCTGTCCCAGACTGCTCTTCCGAGTCTAAGAGCCATAAGCTCGTGTCATCAGTGAGTACCGGTTCCTCCACCCTCTCAAACTTCTTACGTTCACGAGCCGCACGGATTCGGTCCGAAATCCTCTTGTCCCCTGTCGCCCACCGTAATTTGCAGGCCATTTTCTCCCTTGTCTTCTGTTCCTTCCTCTCCTTCTGTTCCTCTCGTTCCTTTTTTGACTTCTGTTTCCCCGAGGCTATCAGAGAAGGTAATGGCACTGGGCAAGCTGAGACCTGACGCAAAATGGATAGTGTCTCAGCATCTTCGTCCCGACTATTTTTGTTTACAAAGCCTTGGGCCACCAGGAGGAGCAGAGCCATCAACGTGAAGTGTGCATCATTCCCAGCGCTGTGAAGACCGCCGAAGGTACATCCCAGGAGACGAGGAGGCGACGGAGGGTGCGGCACCCAAATATTTCTTGACCCACCAGAGAGGTGTCAATTATATCCGAAAAAAGATCGGGGAACTCGAAGTTGAGAGATTGTAAAACGTCGAGATCGGCCTTAATCCCATGACCTACGAACACAACATTCCGATTGGGGGGTATTAAGGACGTGATACAACCTGCCATGCCAGATGGATAGATCGTAGTTGTAGCCCCGAAAAGAAACTTCGCAGCAGCTTCCTTGACGTACGCAGGAGTTCCAGTAGCGAAGTTGTATGTCGATATCAGCTGGCTGGGCGCCACTTTCCTAACTTCCCTTGTATCGAGAATGGAAAGACCGACCTGGGAGTCGCATGACCGAGAAAACCCGCCCTTGATCGTCTGGTTGGCTCCGAAAGCTATGCTAATAAGAACGACATCGGATAGCCGAGGTGATCCGGTCGGATGGTGACCGAGACGAAATATTTCAAACAGAATATGTAGCCCCATTTTTGCGATAACTGGTGGTCTCGGCCGTGGGGCGCATGCTGCTTTTTTCTCTTGCTTCCTATCGTCGTCTGGGCGGTTTGATCGATTGTTGCCGTCGGAATTTTGGATCCAGGTCTCGATCCACAACTTCGCCTTCGGCCGGTTTTCATTTTTGTTCTGTTGTGGCAAGGCCGTATGAGTCTCCGGGGTTGTGTGAGTCGGCATTAAATCGATAACTACCTAGTATCCAGGAAGGTAGGTAAATAGGGAGGGAGGGAGGAAGGGACACAAGAGGTAGCAAACTCAAGAGAGGAGACAAGAGGAGCAATCTGTAGAACGCGTTGCTAGGTGGTCGGCCAGGACTCTGAATTCGTTAATTACAGACGAGACAACATAGTAAATTTCCAAGATGAGGGCGGCGGTAGGTTATTTTATGTTCTGGTTTGGGTCCTAGAACCTAAAGGATTGTGAGGACTGGGTTGAGGTGTGCATAGAAGCCTGAACTTAAACCCAGTGAGAGGAAGGGGGATGTAGCATGTCACTGCAACTTTGGGCTATAAAATCCCAAATCAAGCCTTGGATATCTTGGCCAACAAGTTCCTGAATGCGGCCCTTATAGAGTCACTAGCGGTAGTTTGAAGCGCAAACGTTAGAACGAGGCTTGAAATGCATATCTAGTATTCCATGGCTCGCCAAATGGCTGCCGAAAATACGAGGCAATCTGTCTATCCCCAGGTACCACCACCACCACCAGACCGCCCGACCTTCCTCTGCGCACTAAGCCTCCAGTCATCCTCCCCAGCATACTTATTATACAGCGGCTGTATCCGCTCGGCCTGCTTCCTCTTGGACAGCCTATCCGTCGGCGCGACCTTGAAGAAGGTCGGCGCCGCGTCGACCAGCCACTTGGGCTCGATGGCCGTCGTGCAGTGCATGTACTCCTTGGTGGTGAGCACGAGCGTGTGGTAGATGACCCACTCGGCCTGCTTCCCGAAGATGGCCGAGCTCGGGTGCAGGTACACGGGCGTGCCCTCGATCAGCGTCTTGTAGCCCTCCTGCGGGTCCTTCCTCGCGCTGTTGCGGAAGAAGCCGCTGCACAGCGCCTGGCGCACCTTCTGGGTGTTGCGCCCGCAGCTCGTGAT
>Ga0164242_10004337_pt1 | contig 15959 bp, 12 predicted proteins | sample OricomgcompostMG_FD_108783 | JGI IMG/M metagenome (GOLD analysis project Ga0164242, IMG submission 108783) | Miracle-Growth compost microbial communities from Emeryville, California, USA - Original compost - Miracle growth compost (MG) ... | reverse complement strand
GCCTGGGCGCCTACCCCTATCGCGTCTACACGCCCGCCCGGTGGACGCCGTCCGCCCACCTGCCCGTCTACGTGATGGTGCACGGCTGCCAGACCACCGCCGAGCAGCAGGAGCGTGCCAACCTGCTCGACCCCCTCGCGGACCGGGAGGGTTTCGTCGTCGTCTATCCCGACGTCAACCCGATCGAGGCGGCTCAGCCGGGACCCACGAAGAACTGCTGGCAGTTCCCCAACCCGCTCAACTGGCTGCGCGGGTTCGGCGACGTCGCCGCGGTCGCCGGGATCACCCGGAAGGTCGTCGCCGATTGGAGCGCCGACCCGGGGCGGGTCTACGTCATGGGGATGTCGGCCGGCGCGTTCCTCAGCGCCGACCTCGCCGCGACCTACCCCGATCTCTACGCCGCATCCGGCGAGAGCGCCGGCGGTGCGTACGCCGACGGCACCTGCCTCGCCCAGGACGTCGTCGCACTACCGGTATCCCTCAGCGCATCGCTCGCGCGCGGGGCGATGGGCTCCCGTGCGCGGGTCGTGCCGCGCATCGTCATCGGCGGCGACGCCGATCAGGGCATCCCCCCGGCGTGCGCGGACAAGGCGCTCGCGCAGTCACTGCGCACCAACAACCTCGTGCTCAGCGGCTCGCAGACCACACCCATCGGCCTCACCCCGACCTCGATCACACCCGGCCAGGTGCCCGGCGGGCGCAGCTACACCACCGCCGACTACCGCGACCGCAACGGCTGCCTGGTCGGGCAGCGCGTCCTCGTCCACGGCATGAACCACTTCTGGTCCGGCGGCTCTGACGATCCGTCGCTGGCCTCGTTCACCGACCCCACCGGTCCGAGCGCCGCCCGGGCGTCGTGGGACTTCTTCTCGCGGTTCACGCTGGGCAACACCGCACACTCCTGCTGACTGTGCGCCCGACCCGCCTCAAACAGACTCCCCGGCAACCCGTTCCGGCCGGGTCAACGGCACGGCATCCGCCCGCCCGCGTGACAACTCCCTGATACGCGCGCTCACCACTGGGACGAGTGCCCAGCGTGCGACGGCACCCAGAAGGGCGACGAGCCCGGCGCTCAGCCACAGCCACCTCGTTCCCATCGATCCGAGGATCCACCCGCCGAGCGCGGGAGCGACGAGCAGAGCCAGCCCCGTGGTCATCGCCACCGCCCCGAGGTAGAGGCCGCGCAACTCTCCCGGTGCCAGCTGGACACTCACGGCACGCTCCGAGGGGAAGTAGACCAACTCGCCGGCGGTCCAGAGCAGCACGCACACCGCGTACGCCGCCATCGAGGTGGCGAATGCCTCGGCGCCGACGCCCACGGCGAGGCCGAACATCCCGATCGCGAGCGCCCGAGGAAGGGACCGACGCTCGACGAGTCGATATCCATGGATCTGGACGATGACCAATGCGATCCCGTTGAGGCCCAACAGCAACCCGTAATGGAATGAGTCGTACCCCTGCTGTGCCATCGCGATCGGGAGGGACACCTGGTTCTGCATATAGACAGCCATGAACACGCCATTGAGCAGCAGGAAGCTCATGAACACCCGGTCCGCGAGGAGGCGACGGAGCCCGCCGGTCGCGGGCCGACGTGGCGATCCCGCGGTGCGTCTGCGCCCCTGACTTCGGCTGACATCGTCCGGGACAAACAGTGCGACGAGGAGCGCCGCCGACCAGACGACGACCGCCTCTGCGACGAACAACAGCGAGAACGAGACCCTCGCGAGCATGCCCGCGAGGACGGAGGTCGCGGCGAACCCGGTGTTGAGCCCCATCATCACCCACGAGTACGAGTTCGCCAGGCGGCTCGGATCCCCCAGGTTCGCGACCAGGTTGTAGAACGCGGGAGGCATCGTCTGGCTTGCGGCTCCGAGTGCAAGCACGAGCGCCAGCACGCTCACGCGGTTGTGCGGCAACACACCGATGAGGAACGCGGTCGTCCCGGAGCACGATGCTGAGCACACCAACACCCTCTTGGGGCCGAACCGGTCCGCCAACCAGCCAGCACACAACGCCGCCCCCATCCCACCGAATCCGTAGAGCGCCAGCACTGTGCCGGCCCGCTTGGCGGAGAACGCCAACTCCTGGGTCAGGTAGAGCGTGAGGAACGGCAACACCAGCCGGCCCGCCCAGCCGAACACAGCGGCCGCCCACAACACCCAGAACGCGCGCGGATAGCGGTTCCGCGCGACGTCGCGCGTTCCGGGCATGACGACTCCTCACATCGGGCAGGCTGAAACGTCCCGGGAGGATGGCGGTCTCGGGCGGCGAGGCCCCGGTGCTGCGGACCGCACCTCCCCGAGAACTCGGTACACGTGGGGCCGAGCGGACGGACCGGTCAGTCGTCCTGCGTGGGATCACTCGTGCTGTCCGGCTCGAGCAACACACCGTGCTCAGGTCGCCAGTACGCCTCGACGCTCTCACCGAGTCCGAAGTCGCGTCGGTTCGAAGCACCGACGCGGACGGTGCCGACGGTGCCATCGCCGAACCTCAGCGAGTAGCGGACGGCCGGCCCGAGGTAGGTCACCTCGCTGACCACCGCCGGCAGGTGGTTCACGCCGTCGGAGAGCATCTCCCCAGCCGCCGCCAGGCACATGCGCTCCGGACGTACGAGCACGACTCCGGTCTTCCCGTCGAAGCCCGCGACCGTCGGCACATGGATCGGGCGACCCTGGATCGTCATGTCCGTGCCGTCGTGACGAGCGACGACGCCGCCGGAGAGGATGGTCGACTCGCCGATGAACCTGCCGACGAACAGGTTGGCAGGCTGTTCGTACAAGGTCTCGCCCGTACCGATCTGGGCGATCTTGCCGTCCTGGAAGATCGCAACGCGGTCGGACAGGACGAGGGCCTCCTCCTGGTCGTGGGTGACGTACACGAAGGTGCTGCCGAGCTCACGGTGAATCCGCTTGATCTCCATGTGGAGCCAGTCGCGCAACTTCCGGTCCAGCGCTCCGAGCGGTTCGTCCATCAGCAACACGGAGGGCTTGAACACGATGGCCCGGGCAAGGGCGACGCGCTGCTGCTGGCCACCGGAGAGCTGAGCTGGGTACCGGCTCCCGTAACCCTCCAGCCGTACGGTGGCGAGTACGTTCTCGATCAGTTGCTTGCGCTTGTCGCGCGAGATCTTCCGCTGCTTCAGCGGGAACTCGATGTTCTCCGCGACAGTCATGTGCGGAAACAGCGCGTAATGCTGGAAGACCAGCCCGATCTCGCGCTTGTGAGCCGGCACATTCGTCATGCGACGGCCCGAGACGAAGATGTCGCCGCTGGTCGCCTGTTCGAACCCGCTGATCATGCTCAACGTCGTGGTCTTTCCGGACCCGCTCGGCCCGAGCAGGGTGACGAACTCCCCGGGCTGGATGTCGAGGTCGATGCCGTCGACAGCCGTGACGGAGCCGTATGTCTTGCGCAATCCCTTGAGCGAGATGCTCGATCCCGCGTTCGACTCCTGGGGGACGGTTCCAGTACCGGTCTTGGTCGGCGTGGACAGACTCATGCGAGCCTCCTGTTTCTCCGGGCGGCGTAGACGAGTGAGGCGGTGATCAGCAGGACGCTCACACCGAGGATCAGGGTCGACGCCGCCGCGACTGTCGGATCGGAATCCCTGGTGATGCTTTCGAACATGACGATGGGGAGCGTCTTGGTGTACGGACCCGAGATGAACAGAGCCATCACGACTTCGTCGAACGAAGCGACGAAGGAGAAGAGCACTCCGGCCAGGACGCCCGGCGCGATCAGGGGGAGCGTCACACGCAGGAAACTTCGCATGGGGCCAGCACCCAGACTCGCCGAAGCGTGGAGCAGTTGCGGGTTGAATGACTCGAGTGCAGCGCCGACGGTGATGACGACATACGGAACGCCGAGCACGCTGTGCGCCAAGACGAAGCCGATGAATGTTCCGGTCAACTGCATCCGCAGGAACAGCGCGTACACCCCGATGGCGAGCGCGATCCCCGGGACGATCAGAGGAGTCATCAGTAGTCCGCGGACGAAGGATCGCCCTCGCGTGCCGCCGAAGCGCCGCAGGCCCAGTGCCGCGGCCGTGCCGACGACGGTGGACACGAGCGCCACGCACAGGCCGAGCCGGAGCGACAGCGAGAGCGCTTCCATCCACGCCGTGTCGGCGAAGAACGAGTGATACCACTGCGTCGACCAGCTGCGGATCGGGAACGCCAGTGATGACGTGCCGGTGAACGAGATCGGGATGACGACCAGGGTCGGCGCGACGAGCCAGGTGCCGACGAGGACGGCCAACGCTTCGAGCGCGATCTTCGTGCGTCTCGAGATGATCATCGGGACCCTCCCTGAAGCGGGCTGGACCGTCGGATCACCAGGCCGGAGATCGCCAGCAGCACAAGCGTCAACACGAGCAGGACCACGGCCATGGTGGATCCGGGCCCCCACGCCAGTAGCCCATTGATCTGGTTCCAGATCTCACCTGCGATCAGCGAGTTCTTGGACGAACCGACCATGGCCGGAGTGATGTAGAAGCCCAGCGCGAGTACGAAGACGAGCACCGATCCGGCGATCACCCCAGGACGGATCAGCGGCAGGTAGACCTTCGCGAACGCCACCGAGGGCCTTGCCCCGAGACTTTTCGCCGCCTGGATCAACCGGACGTCGATCTTGCTCATGGTCGCGTAGAGGGGCAGCACCATGAACGGAAACAGCACCTGGCTCATTGCTATCACCACGCCCTTGGTGGTGCCGATGAGCGTCACGTCGAAACCGAACTTCGCCATGAATTGATGCAGCAGTCCGGAATGCTGCAGGAGCAGCACCCAGGCGAAGTTCCGCACGATCGTGCTCGTCCAGAACGGCACCAGGATCAAGAACAGCATCAGGTTGCGGGCCCGCTTGGAGACGATCGTCATCAAGAACACGTAGGGCACGGCCAGCGCGACACAGACCACGGTCACGACGAACGCCGTCACGAACGTGCGGCGCAGCAGCGCGACGTTGAGGCTCGAGCTGAAGAACCAGTCGTAGTTCGAGAGGCCGGCCTTCGGCTGGGTGAAGCTCCTCTGGAACACCTCGTAGAGCGGCTCGCCGACGATCGCCACCAGCAGCGCGAGAGCTGGCAGCGTCAACAGAACGGGCGCGAAGCGTACCCAGAGCGGGCGCTGGTTCGAGCCGTCCGAACCGAGGGGCCGCCCGACCTGGTGGTCGGTCGGGCGGCCGGCGACTGCCGTGTCGGTCACTGGGAGATCCAGGCGTTCCACATGTCAGCGGCCTTCTTGTAGATGTCGGGCTTGGACCAATAGGTCCAGTCGGGCGCGATGCCCGCCGCAGTCCGCTCGGGCGTCGTCGTCACCCACTTCTGCGCAACCTCGCTGAGCTTCGGCTCGGCATCGACGTTGACGGGTGAGTACGACGTCATCTCCGTCATGGTCTCCTGCTGCTTCTTGCCCAAGTAGGAGTTCAGCGCGGCCATAGCGGCGTCCGGGTCCTTCACCCCGATCGGGATCGCGAGCGCGTCGCCCATCTCGATCGCTTGGTTCCACACACCCGCGACATGCGCACCGTTGATCTCCGAGTTCATACCGCGGCCCGACCACGTGTAGGACATGGTCACCTCGCCGGACTCCATGAGCTGCTGAGCCTTGGCCCCCGTGTCCGCGAACACGATGTCGCTCTTGATGGAGTCGAGCTTCTTGAAGGCGCGGTCGAAGTCGATCGGGTACAGGTCCTTCGGGGCCACCCCGTCCGCCAACAGTGCCGCGATGATCTGCCCGTAGCCGGCCCCAGGGATCCCGAGCATCGCGCGCTTGCCCGGGAAGTTCTTCGTGTCGAAGAAGTCCTTCCAGCTGGTCGGTGGGTTCGACCCGAACTTGTCCGTGTCGTAGACCAGCATCTCGTCGAGCTTCATCGCCGGTACATAGCAGTCGCCGTACGAGCCTTTGGGGGCCTTGGAGACGTCGATCTTGGAGAAGTCGAGCTTCATGAAGATGGTGCCGCAGTTGACCGACGCCGTCGTGCCGTCCGTGTCGAAGATGTCCCACGAGACGTTCTTCGCCTGCACCTGTGCTTGGAGCTTGGAGAGAAGCGCCGGCCCGTCGCCGACGACCTGGGCACCCGTCGTCTTGGCGAAGTCGGCGAGCGCCGCCTCCTGACCCTTCTGATACTGGCCGCCGTACGACACGAACGTGAGACGGGCCCCCTTGAATGCTCCGGGCTGGGACTCGCCGGCCACCACGGGGCCGGCATTGGCCGACGAAGTCTTGGGGGTGCCCGAGTCATTGGAGCCGCACGCCGCGAGCATCGAGACGCTCGCCAGTGCCGCGACCGCCGCGAAGGAGCGGCTGCGCCAGGATGAGTTGTTGATCATGGAGACCTCCTTGGGGCCGGCGTCTAACGCCGGGTACGCAATGGAATTTCGCTTCTTTCCGATGGGTGTCATTCAGTTGTGGTCAAGCGCTGGGTGCTGCACCCGCATGGCGGCGTACGGCGGTTCAGTGGTCGGAGCTGCCCTCGGTCGAGGGCGACACCATCCAGATCACCTCCGCATCCTCGGTGCCCGTGTTACGGATCCCGTGCCGCTCGGACGAGCGGTACTCGAGGCTGTCGCCCTCATTCATCTCGAACTCGGAGTCCTCCAGGTAGCAGGTGATGCGCCCGCGCAGGACGAGGAGGATCTCTTGAGAGTCGCCGTGCGTGTACAGCGACTCTCCAGTGCTGGCGCCCGGCTCGAACTCGCCGATGCACGCCTCGATGTTCTGGATAGGACGCTGCGACAACAGGGTCTTGTGGAACCCGTCCGCAGACACCAGCGCGGGGCGGTCGGACCGGGTCAGCACCCGGTTCAGGTGCGGTCGCTCGTCGCCGAACAGGTCAGCCATGGAGATGCCCAGCGCGGTGACGATCCGCATCAATGTGCCGATGGTCGCACCGGTCCTGCCGCGCTCGAGCTGGCTGATGAACGACGGGCTGACATCGACCCGCGAGGCGAGCTCACGGGTCGAGAGCTCGCGCAGCTGCCGGTAGGTCCGGATGCGGTTGCCGAGAGCGACGTGCTCAGGCACCCCGGCCCCAGCATCGGCCTCCGCGACGTCTTCGATGGTCATTCGTCCTCCTTCGCCTTCTCCAGCCACTGTGCGGCCGAGTGTGACGTTCTTCTCATAGACTAGAGTGGAACTTAACAGGTGTGAAGTGGTTCTAACCGATATTCTTCGAAAATTTAGTGACCCATGGCTTTCCCGATGATCTGGGCGCGCCAGGTCGGCTTGCCCGTCCGAGCTTCTTTCTTGTCCACGCCCGCCATCGCGTGCAGCGCGGCGTTGATTCCGATCCACCTGAGCGGCTCGATCTCCCACTTCGGTCCTCGGTGGTTGGCCCAGGGGAGCCGCACGAGTTCCGTATCGCGTTCGAGGATCAGGTCGCTCAGGGTCTGACCGGCAAGATTCGCCGCGGTGACTCCTCCGCCGGCGTAGCCCCCCGCCCAGGCGAGCCTGGCCCTCGGGTCGTAGCCAGCGGAAGGGTGCCAATCGCGAGCCGATGCGAACACCCCACCCCATTGGTGGGTGATCGTGGCGTTCGCGACCTGGGGGAACAGTTCGATGAGCTCGTCGCGAAGCTTCGGGAAGAACTTCTGGACGGTCTCGTGGCGGCGGCTGATGTCGGAGCCGAAGTAGTACGGGGCTCCGCGACCCCCGAAGGCGAACCGGTTGTCGGCGGTGCGCTGCCCGTACACGATCAGGTGCCGGTAGTCGCCGAAGGTCTCCCGGCCGGCGAGCCCCATCTCGTCCCAGAGCGTGTCGTCCAGAGGCTCCGTCGCGAGCATCATCGAGTAGAGCGGGGTCAGCACGCGCTTCGCGCCGGGCATCAACGCGGTGTACCCCTCAAGTGCACGGACGACGACGTTCGCGCGTACCGTCGCGCCGGGAGTGGTGACCACGCCGCCGTCGATGCTCAGAGCCGGAGATCCCTCGTAGATCGAGACCCCGAGTCCTTCGACGACCCGCGAAAGGCCGCGTGCGAGTTTCGCGGGGTGTGCTGCCGCGGACCGTGGCGTCAGCGTGCCACCGAGGACACTGGTCGCGCGGATGTGTTGCTCCATCTCGCCCTTGCCGAGCAGCACCACGTCGTCCAGGCCCCATGACCTGCGGTTGGCGACCTCGCCCCTGGCTGCCTCCATCTGTAGCGGCGTGCGTGCCATCTCAACGGCTCCACCCCGGACCCAGTCGCAGGCGATCGCCTCGTCCTGAACTACCTTCTCCAAGTCGCCGAACGCGTTGTCCAGGGCACGGTACTGCGCAAGTGCTGCATCCTTGGAGGTCTCCCGGGCGAGGCGATCCAGGGACATCGCGTACCGAGCGCCGGACACGTTTCCCCCGTTGCGTCCTGAGGCGCCGAAGCCCGCGATGTGCTTCTCGAGCACAGCGATCCGCAGGCTCGGATCCTTCTTGGTCAGGTAGTAGGCCGTCCACAGTCCGGTGAAGCCGGCGCCCACGACAGCCACGTCGACGTCGAGGTCTCGCTCGAGTCGTGGACGTTGTGCGAGCCGCTCTCCTGCCGAGTCGTGCCAGAAGCTCAGGTTCTCGTAAGGCTCGTTGTCGAACTCCGGTGACGGTGCGCTCATGGTCGGTGCTCCTTGTCCTACGTTTCGTTGTGATGGTGGGGACCTGTGCGGTCGCGAGGTTCGCTGGTTGTGGAGCCGGTCAGTTCGAGCCCGCAACGATGAGGAGGATGCCGGTCATCGAGATCACCACCCCGGCGTTCTGTGATGATCGAAGGCGCTCGCGGTGGATCAGGCCCGCGAGCAACACGGTCACGACGGGGTAGAGCGATGCGAGGACCGATACGACACTGATGTAGCCGCGCCTGGATGCAAGCGCGAAGAACAAGATCGCCGTCGTGTCGAGCGCGCCGAGCAGCAGCACGGCTCGCCAGGAGGCTCGAGCCAGCCCCCCGATGCTCCGCCGTGCGAACGCGACCAGGAGCAGAGGTACGACGATCGTGAGCTTGACGACGATCATCGTGCCCAGGACCTCCGTCTTGGCGGCTTCGGCGACGAAGGCCATGTTGGACCCGAAGCACGCCCCGGCGGCAGCCGCCAGGATGATCGGCCTGGGACCGCTGCCGCCTCGCAGCTCCGGTCCGGACGCGAGGACGATGCCGAGGGCGACGCCCGCGATGCCCAGGACCTGCACGATCTGTGGGCGCTCCCCCGACAGGAGTCCCCAGAAGACGGGGACCGCGACCCCGACCGCAGCGATCGGCGCGACCACGGACATCGTGCCGCTGGCGAGCGCCTGGTAGAAGCAGGCCAGGCCGGCGAGGAGGGTGACGCCGCCGAGAGCGGACCACGGTACGAAGGCATAGCTGTCGACGCCTGGCTGGGCTGCGGCCATCCACAGGATGAGGAAGAGTGCGCCGACTGCCTGACTGCTCGCGATCATGGTGAATGCGTTCGTACGTCTGGTCTGCGTGCCTCCGACGAAATCCGCAGCGCCACCGGCCACCGAGGACAGGAGGGCGAAGAGCGCGGCTAGCATGGCACGATCACCGTCCGCGACCGTGGGCTCATCCGGCGGCTCGCGACCGCGCACACCACGCAGAGCGCAGCGGCACCGGCGAAGATGACGACCAAGCTGGCCCGTGCCTGTCCGGCGAACAGATCGATCTCGCGAACGACGGTGCCGAGGCCGATGGCGAGGGCGCTGCCCACTGAATCAGCGAGCTGGATCGCCATGCTGAGGAAGCCGGCCTCGCGCTCAGTCGCGTCATGCAGCGTCGCGGTGGTCACCGTCGAGTTCGCGACGCCCATTCCCGCTGCTGCGGCCGCCCAAAGCGTGCCGAGTAGGAGCAGCGGCAGATCGACGACCGTCGCCGCGAGCAGCACCACCATCCCGGCTGCCGTGGTCAGCGAGCCGGCAGCGACCCGGCGACGCCTCCCGTCCTGGCTGATCGTCGAGAACCCGCGGCTCTGCCACATCGACCCGACCGCCCAGCCCAGCGGCGCACCCAGAGTCACCAATCCCGCACGTTCGGGAGGGAGCCGATGCACCTGGATCAGCATCGACGGGATCCAGATCTGGCCGCCGAAATAGGCGCCCGAGAGCATGAATCGCAAACCAACCAGCGCGGGGACGCCCGGTTGCAGCGTCAGCGCGCCTGTCGGCATCAGCTGTGCCAGCGCCGGCACGACGGCGATGAGGGAGAGGACGAGGAGCGCCACGCCCCATGCCGAGTGGAACAGCCCGGACGCCTCGATCCCCGTCAGCGCGGCGAAGACGAGCACCGCGGGGCCCAACAACGCCGACCTGCCCCAAGGCTCACCACGCCCGAGACGGCGTATGGGCGCGATCACGAGGATCGCGCTCAACGCAGTGAACGCCACAAGCACCAAGAAGACCGAGCGCCAACCCCAGTACGACGTCATGGCGCCCGCCACGGTCGGACCGATCATGCCGGGGACGATCAGCGCCGCGCTCGTCAGCGCGATCAGCCGCGGTCGTGCCTCCGGTGCGTAGCAGCGCGCGATCAGCGTGAACACCACGACCAGCACGACGCCGGCACCGACACCCTGGATCCACCGACCGAACACGAGCACGGTGGCATCCTGCGCGATCGCGGCGATCACCAGGCCGGCCACCAGCGCCGCGGAGGCCAGGCCCTGGACGAGTGCGGGCCGCATCACCCGGTTCAGCGCCGCGGCGACGCAGATGCCGAGCACCTCGCCGCTCAGATAGACCGCAAAGGTCCATCCCAGGTACCGATCGGAGCCTAGATCACCAACGGCGACGGGGAGGGTTGTGCTCAGCGCGTACCCGCCCCACGCAGAGACGAAGGCGGTGACGCCGATCCCTGCGCTCAGGGGAAGCGGATGCCATCCCCTCCGAGCGTGGGCGAGAGGCGCCAATACCGTGGTCGGCGCTCTCCGACCCGCGTCCAGATATCTCACAGTTGCTCGAGCACCTCACGAGAGGCCCTGACCCCACTGCGCAGCGCGCCGGTGATCGAGCTGCCGTGCCTGTCCGCAGTGTGCTCACCCGCGAAGAAGAGCCGCTCACCCGGCTTGGCGATGAAGTCCTGATCCTCCTCGGTCCATCCCACGGGCCGGTAGCTGTAGGCGCCCTTCGACCACGGATCACCGCCCCAGTAGGTGAGGAGTGCACTCTCGCCGAACTTCACCCCCGCCCACTGGGCCTCCAGCAAAGGTCGGAACGTGTCGGGTCCGTGCATCACGCGTAGCTTGTCCTGCGTCTCATGGGTGGCACCGAAGCCCGTTACGAACGCGGCTCGCTCGCCGCCGACGCCTGCCGTCGCCCACGTGGAGAAAGGGGTGCTCACCTCCTGGCGGGCGCCGGGCTCAAGGTCGCTCTCGACGATCAGGTGCAACTTCGTCGCCTGGCCGAAGCCCACCTTGCGCAGGGCTGACACAGTGCGCGGGTCGGCAACACCGTCGACCAGATCCGGAGCGAGCGTCGCCGGAACCGCCACAACGACCGCATCGGCGGCGAACGACTCGCCGAGGTGATTGGTGACGACGTAACCGCCCGCGTCCCGCGCCAGGGATGCAACGGGCCAGCGGCGTGACACCCGCTCAATGCCGATCTCCTCCATCATGCGCTCGGCGAAGCGTTGGTTGCCCTCCGCGATCCTGGTGTTGGACTCATGTGCGACGCGGGGCATCTCGGAGCCGCCATCTGCCCACCGAGCCGAGACCCGGCCCACATCGGCAGCACGCCCGCTCGACAGACGCGCGGCCGTGATCGCCTTGAGCTCGTCGGGCAGCGGAGACCCCGCGATGACGTCCCCGATGCTCACCGAATCGTCGAGATCGCCCAGGCTCTTCCAGTAGTCACACAACTGAGCCGAACCGGTCTCGAGGTCGTCCAACGATGGGCCGTCGGGATCGACGGTGGGACGGACCGATGCGTTGAAGCCGAGCGAAACCATGTGCAGGCCGAGCTCGGCGGCGAACTCGTGAGCCTCGGTGCAACTGGAATCGAAGTACTCGCCGCCGCGCTCTGCGACCGCTCCGTTCGCGAGCGTCTCGGACCAGGTCCGGCCACCGACGCGCGCACGTGCCTCGACCACGCGTACGTCAACGCCACCTTGGTGCAATCGGTACGCGCAGGCCATCCCTGCCGGCCCTGCGCCGATCACTACCACCTTCGCCATGCCGCCTCCTCGTTCGCTGGTAATCGCCGCGTTCGATTTGACTCTCAGATGCGACGAGCTCTACTTAACGATGTGGACAGTAACACTCTCTCGTGATCCGCGTCACCCCCATTCTTGGCGATCGGCTCGCCCCCTAATGTGTCCGCACCGGGTCGTCGACATCGCGCCTGGCATGGCGCGGCAACCAAACGCTTACTTAGCGCTGTGATTAGTGCTAGTGTCCATGCGGACCAGTTCCAGTTGTCACCGAGCTGCCGCAGGAGGACTCGATGAGCACCCATGACACCGCGAACCCACAGAACCCCGCGGACCCGATCGCGACAGACACACTGCTCACGCCCGATGAGATCGCGGTGCGTTCGTCGGTCCGCCATCTGTGTGCAGAGCTCATCGATCCCTTCGTCGCGGACTGGTTCGAGGCTGGCGAGATTCCCGACGTCCGCACGTTGGCCAAACACCTCGGTGCGCACGGCCTACTCGGCATGCATCTGCAGGGCTACGGATGTGCGGGGATGTCCGCAGTCGACTACGGCCTCGCCTGCCTCGAACTGGAGGCGAGCGATTCCGGGGTCCGGTCCCTTGTCTCCGTCCAGGGTTCGCTGGCGATGTTCGCGATCTGGCGCTGGGGGACAGAGGAACACAAGCAGGAGTGGCTGCCGCGGATGGCCAGCGGCGAAGTGATCGGGTGCTTCGGCCTAACCGAGCCCGACCACGGTTCGGACCCAGCGTCGATGCGGACTCGAGCCCGCCGCGACGGCTCGGACTGGATCCTCGACGGCCGCAAGATGTGGATCACAAACTCACCCGTCGCCGACGTCGCGGTCGTCTGGGCACAGGCCGAAGACGGCATCCGCGGCTTCGTGGTGCCGACCGACACTGCGGGATTCTCGGCGCCGGAGATCAAGCACAAGATGTCCCTTCGCGCGTCGGTCACCGGAGAGATCGTGCTGGACGGGGTGCGTCTCCCCGAATCGGCGATGCTGCCTGAGGTCCGCGGTTTGAAGGGACCGCTCTCGTGCCTCAACGAGGCCCGGTACGGCATTGTCTGGGGCGCTTTGGGAGCAGCACGGACCTCGTTCGAAGCGGCCCTGTCCTACGCCAAGGAGCGCGAGCAGTTCGACAGGCCCATCGCGGGGTTCCAGCTGACCCAGCAGAAGCTCGCCGACATGTCGCTGGAGCTGAACAAGGGCTATCTCCTCGCCCTGCACCTCGGGCGTCTGAAGGACTCGGGCCGCCTACGTCCCGAGCACGTCTCTTACGGGAAGCTGAACAACGTGCGGGAGGCGATCGAGATTTGCCGGACCGCAAGGACGATTCTCGGCGCGAACGGCATCTCGATGGAGTTCCCGGTCATCAGGCACGCCAACAACCTGGAGTCCGTGCTGACCTACGAAGGGACCGTGGAGATGCACACGCTCGTCATCGGTCAGGCGCTGACCGGCTTGCCCGCCTTCCGCTGACCGCGTCGAGTCGGGCACCCGATCCATACCCGCCGGGAATGTCCGAGCGGCTTCGCACGCAACTGAGGAGGTAGATGGTGAATTCCCCGTCTTCGCTGTCCGGGACGGTCTCGTATCGGCCCAGGGACGGAATGGCCATCGGCGCCACCGCCGACTCCAGCACGATCCAGGTCGCGGACACGCTCGCACAAGCACGAGCCGCGGCGCCGACGCTCGCAGCCCTGGCGCCCAGAACGCGTCAGAGGTGGCTCGACGCCGTCGCCGACGCCCTGCTGGAGCACCGTGACCAACTCGCCCAACTCGCCGACACTGAGACCGCGCTGGGACTTCCGCGCCTCAGCGGCGAGGTCGAGCGGATGGCTGCACAGCTTCGGTTCTACGGCGCGGTTGCCGCCGAGGGGTCGTATCTCGGCGTCGCGATAGACACCGCGCCCGGCCTCGTGCGCGTGAACCAACCACTCGGCCCCGTCGCGGTGTTCGGCGCGAGCAACTTTCCGTTCGCATTCGGCACACTCGGCAACGACACTGCGTCCGCGCTGGCCGTGGGCTGCCCGGTTGTCGCGAAGGCGCACCCCGCACACGCGCTCACCTCTCAGCGTCTCGCCGACATCGCCATCGCGGCGCTCGGTGCCGCCGGTGCACCCGACGGGACGTTCGGCATCGTGCACGGCATGGACGCGGGCGCGTCGCTCGTACGAGCACACGAGACCGCCGCCGTAGGCTTCACGGGATCACAGGCGGGCGGCCTCGCCCTCTGGGAGATCGCCAACGCCCGCGAGGTGGTCATTCCGGTGTTCGCGGAGATGGGGACCGTCAACCCAGTCGTGGTCACGCCGGCGGGCGCCGCGGCCCGGGCGGCCGATGTGGCCACCGGCTTCGTGGGTTCGTTCACGTTGGGCTCGGGCCAGTTCTGCACCAAACCGGGCCTGCTGCTCGCCCCTGCCGGATTCGGCATGGCCGCGTCGATCGCCGACGCTCTCGTGGCTGCCGCGCCAGCGCCCGTCATGCTCACCGAGGGGATCGCGCACGCCGCACGGCGCGGCGTCGACGCCATGGTCCGGGCCGGGGCCGAGGTGGTTGCGAAGGTGTCGGGTCAACCGGGTAGCGGGTGGAGGGCTGACGCGGTTCTGCTCCGTGCGCCGATCACCGCCGTCCGCTCTGACAGTCACCTCGCGGAAGAGTGCTTCGGACCGGTGGCCGTCGTCGTCGAGTACGACAGCGAACACCAGTTGAGGTCCGCGCTCACGAGGCTGAAGGGCAGCCTCGCGGCGTCGGTGTTCACCGACGGCGCCGACGACCCTGATGCGCGCTGGCTGATCCAAGCCCTCGCCGGGCAGGTCGGACGGGTCGCAATCGATGAATGGCCCACTGGCGTGGCCTGGACATGGGCACAACAGCACGGAGGTCCCTGGCCGGCGACCTCGCGACCGGAATCGACCTCCGTCGGCGCCGCAGCCCTGGATCGGTGGGTACGCCCGGTCACCTATCAGGGCGCCGCCGATGCGTGGTTGCCGGCCGCCGGGCGCGATACGAACCCGTGGTCTGTCCCGCAACGCCGTGACGGTGCCCGATGACGCCGCTTGACGGCATTCTCGTCGCCGACTTCTCCCGCGTGCTGGCAGGTCCGCTCGCCACCGCCACTCTGGCCGATCTGGGCGCGAGGGTTATCAAGGTCGAGCGACCCGTGTCCGGAGACGACACCCGCGCCTGGGGACCTCCGTGGACCGAGGCCAACTCGAGCTCCTATTTCGAGTGTGCCAACCGGTCCAAGGAGTCCGTGACCCTCGACCTCGGCTCGGAGGCCGACATCACCGTGGCCCGAGAATTGGCTGCACGTGCGGACATCGTGGTGGAGAATTTCAGGGCTGGCTCCCTGGACCGGCGCGGGCTCGGCTTCGCCGACGTCTCTGCACGCAACCCGCGCGTCATCTACTGCTCGATCTCCGGTTTCGGCACCGCGGCGGGCCGTGACCTGGCTGGATACGACTTCCTCGTGCAGGCCATGGGCGGGCTTATGTCCATCACCGGCACACCGGCAGGTGACCCGATGAAGGTCGGGGTCGCCCTGGTCGACGTCCTCACCGCCAAGGACGCGACGGTCGGCATCTTGGCAGCGCTCCGAGCGCGTGAGACCACCGGGCACGGGCAGAAGGTCGAGGTCAATCTCCTGTCCAGTCTGCTCGGATCCCTGGTCAACCAGACTTCGTCGTACCTCACGACTGGCGAGTCGCCTCGACGCATGGGGAACGCACATCCGTCGATCGCACCGTACGAGCTGCTGCGTTGCGCCGACGGGCCCCTCGCAGTCGCCTGCGGCAACGACAGCCAATTCCGCCGACTCGCCGCCGTCCTCGGGGTGGAATCGATGGC
>Ga0164242_10004336_pt1 | contig 15962 bp, 14 predicted proteins | sample OricomgcompostMG_FD_108783 | JGI IMG/M metagenome (GOLD analysis project Ga0164242, IMG submission 108783) | Miracle-Growth compost microbial communities from Emeryville, California, USA - Original compost - Miracle growth compost (MG) ... | reverse complement strand
CGGTGGCGGACCCGAGGAAGTCACCGAACTGCTTCTGGTAGCCGGCGAGCTGGTGCTTGGCCTGTCGGACCTTGGCGGCGTCGTTGCCGGCGATGCCCTCGGTGTAGGTCACGAAGAAGCCGATGTGGGCACGCCACATCTTGAGGAACGCCTGCTGCGCATCTCCGCCGTACAGGGATCCGATCGCCTTGCCGAGGTCGACGGTGTTCTGGTCCAGCGCGGAGATCGCGCCGGTCGTCTGCGGCGAGCTCAGCGAGCCGGTCGCGACGAGCGACTGGATGACCGCACCGGTCTGCGCGACATGTTGGATCAACAGCCCGGTGAGGGCAGCGCGAAGGCCGGCCGCATCGCCGTCGGCGTTGCCGGTGAGGCCCTTCTCCTTGGCGATGCCGCTGGCGAGGGCCTGCGCCGTTCCGTCCATGTGCTCCGCGGCCATCTCGAGCTTGGCCCCTGCCGTCTTCGACCCGGTCAGGATGGCCTTGATGGCTGACTCGAGTGTCTGGATGTGGCCTTGCAGCTCGGTCGCGATCGCGTTGGCGGGAATCTGGGTCGCGCCGGCGAGGAAGGTCGCGAAGTCCCGCTTGTAACCCGCGAGCTGCGACTGCGACTGCGACACCAGGTGCTTGTCGTGCGACGCGAGGCCCTTCGTGTAGTTGACGAAGAACCCGATGTGGGCGCGCCACATCTTCAGGAACGCGTCCCGTGCGGCGGGGCCGTAGATAGAGCCAATAGCGTCGGCCAATGCGACCGTGTTGGAGTCAAGCGTCTTCAGCGCCGCAGCGGTCTGCGTCGATCCGATCCCGGAGATTGCTGCTGTCTGGACCGTGAAGCCCGTGAGATCGACGTGCTCGCGGAAGAGGGTGTCGAGACCGGTCCGCAACTCAGCTGCCTGGGTGGCAGTCGCGTCGGCGGATGCCGCGGTCGGCTGGTTCGAGTTGTCGCCGGCGGCGGTTCCGCCGCCCGACGAGTTGCTGCCACAAGCGGCCGCTGACACTGCGATCGCGGCTGCGGCGACACCCACCTTGATCGGTAGGGCGCGAGACTTCATCTTGGTTCCTCCTCGACGGGTTGGACAGTCGAAGAGGCATTCGCACAACAGTGCGTATCGGTTCGCATTGAACCGATCCGCGTACGGCAGCGAATGTCGGAGTGTGAGAGATCATCAGCTGCCTGTCGACCCCTTCCGCCTGATCGCCGTGACCTCATTGCTGGCTGCAGCATTGGCGCACGTTCCGGTGACGCCCGAACACCTCAGGGAGGCGCCGTACATGGGCGTGGCGTTCATTGCGTTCTCGGTAGTGGCGACCGTTCTCGCCGTGGGCATTGCGACAACCGATCGGCCGGCTCTGTACGGCGCGACCATGGGCTTGTGCGCGGCGGCGATCGGCATCTATGCCATGACGCGGATGGTCGCGTTCCCGCAGCTGTCCGACGACGTCGGCAACTGGAGCGAGACGCTGGGGGTCATCTCGGTCGCGACCGAGATGATCGCGCTCGTGGCCTCGGGCCTGGCGGTGGTGGGCCGGCAGGGCCCGATGTACGTCGGCGCGCTAGCCGACGCCTGAGCTCGCCTCCACCGCGAGGGCGGTCGTCAGCAGCAGCTCCTCGCCACCGAGCGGACCGACCAGCTGAAGACTCGCGGGAATCGTCGAACCCTCGGTACGGATCGGTTGCGCGGTGGCCGGCGTACCGGCGCCGTTGAACGGGGTGACATGACTCGTCAGCTCGATGATCGTGGGCAGGAGGCTGTCGAGCGTGACGGCGTCGAGCCGAGGCGGGAACATCGGTAAGACCGGCAGAGCGAGCAGCTCCACCTGTTCGAACAGCTGCAAGACCTTCTCGCGCCAGGCGGCCAGTGCAACTCGCATCGCAGCGGCGTCAGCGGAGAAGCCCGCCGCCATGCTCACCATGCCGGCGACGTCCTCGCCGACGTCATCCGGATTCGCGTCGATGAGCGGGCCGTCGCTGTTCAGGATCTCGGCGAAATAGACGCCGGTCCACTGCTCCGAACCCGACGCGATCTGAAGAAAGTCGATGTCGACGACTTCGAACTCCGCCTCACGCAGCGCCTGGTCAACGGCCGCCTCGATGCGGGGGTCACCGGTGGTGCGCACCCGGCCGATCACCTTCGCGGGGGCGTCCGCAGGGTTGAAGCCCGGCTCCAGCAGCTGCATGCCGTGAACGAGGCCCCCGATCGTCGTGGCCATCGGACCGATGGTGTCGAAGCTCGGTGCAAGGGGCCACACGCCCGCCAGTGACACCCGACCATGGGTGGTCTTCAGCCCGGTCGTGCCACAGCAGGCAGACGGGATGCGCACCGAGCCGCCGGTGTCCGAGCCGAGCGCGATGTCTGCTTCGTCGGTGGCGACCGCGACCGCTGATCCGCTGCTTGATCCGCCGGGGATCAGAGCTGGGTCGAGGGGATTGACCGGAGTGCCGAACCACGGGTTGGTGCCGATCGGCAGTGCGGCCAGCTCGTGCAGGTTGGTCTTGCCGACGATCCGCGCACCCGCAGCGCGAGCCCCGGCCAGGCATGGCGCGTCGGCAGCCGCTGGCTGAGCGGATTTCGCCAGGGCGCGAGAACCGGCTGTGGTGGGAACACCTGCGACATCGATCAGGTCCTTGACCGCGAGTCGCGGCCCGGTGCCGACGGGATCCAGCTTTGTGATGAATGTCGCCATCTGCTGAGCATGCCGCAAAAAAACGATGAGTTCGTGTCGCCCTCACCGTCTACCGTGCAATGCGGAGAAGGAGTCGGACTTGTTGACAGAACGCAGGCGTTGGATCGCTTTCTGGATCCTTTGCCTCGGTGAGCTGATGGTGGTGCTGGACAGCACCGTCGTCAACGTGGCGCTGCCGTCGATCCGCAAGGACCTCGGCTTCAGCGAGGAGTCGCTGGCTTGGGTGGTCAACGGCTACATGCTGACGTACGGCGGGTGCTTGTTGCTCGGCGGGCGACTGGGTGACCTCTACGGCCAGCGGCGGGTGTTCGTCACAGGCATCACGGGTTTCACCCTCGCGTCCATCGGCTGCGGACTGTCGACCACCCAATCGATGCTCGTGACGTTTCGGGCGGTGCAGGGGGTTGCCGGTGCGCTCGCTACCGCGGTCGGATTTGCGCTGGTCGTGACGCTGTTCAGCGAGCCCGCACAACGTGCGAAGGCGATGGGCATCACCGGCTTCGTCGCTTCCGGCGGCGGAGCCGTCGGAGTCGTGCTCGGCGGGGTGATCACCGATGCTCTCAGCTGGCACTGGGTCTTCCTCGTCAACGTGCCGATCGGGATCGCTGTCTGCGCATTGGTGCTGCGGCTCGTCGACGAGACCTCGACGGCAGCAGCCGGCCGGCGACTCGACGTGGCCGGCGCGCTCGTCGTGACCAGCGCGCTCATGCTGGCGGTGCACACGGTGGTCAAGGCCAATTCCGCGGGATGGGGCTCCTTCGCGACGCTGGGTCAGCTTGCGCTGTCCGGCCTGCTGGTGGCGGTGTTCATCGTCATCGAGTCGCGCGTGTCCGTGCCGCTCGTGCGTCTCGGGCTGTTCCGATCGCGCAATCTGGCTGTGTCGAACCTGGTTGGTGTGCTCTGGGCGGGAAGCATGTTCGCGTGGTTCTTCATGACGGCGCTCTATCTCCAGCAGGTGCTGCACTACAGCGCCCTCAAGGTGGGTCTTGCCTTCCTTCCCGGCAACCTCGTGATGATGGCCTGTTCGGTGTCGCTGTCGGCAAAGCTCGTCATGCGGTACGGCTATCGGATCCCGCTGGGCACGGGGCTTGCGGTCGCTGCGGTCGGGCTCGCCTGGTTCGCTCGCGCGCCGCTCGACGGCTCGCTCGCGTTTGATGTGCTGCCGCCGATGGTGCTCCTTGGGCTCGGTGGCGGAATCGCGTTCAACCCGGTTCTGCTCGCCGCGATGAATGACGTCGACCCAGAAGAGTCCGGCCTCGCGTCGGGCGCGGTCAACACCTCCTTCATGATGGGCGGCGCGCTCGGTCTGGCAGTTCTTGCCAGCATCGCGGCGTCCGCTTCGCACGGAGACTCGTCCCCGGCCGGACTGCTCACCGGGTACCACCTTGCCTTCGCTGTCGGCGCTGCCCTGTCGGTCCTGGCTGCGGTCGTCGGCTCGCTGGGCCTTCGCGAACGGCCGGCTGACAATGCGGACGCCGAGCTCGATCGGCTCTCCGATGACGAGGCGCTCGCCAGCTGCTGATCGGTGGGCTAAGCGAGCGTGAAGCTGACCAGGCGTCGACCGACGTCGAGCTGCTCGAGCCTGACGTCGACTTCTTCGCCGAGCGGCAGGTCGTCCCCCGACAGTCGCGCCCTGACCGCCGGGTCGAGCAGCTGGACCTCGCCCTTCGGGCCGGGCTCGACCACCACGCCGCGCAGCACCTGGTCGCGCTTGCTCTGCAGCACGAGTGCTTCCGCCAGATCGACCACAGCACGGTCGACCGCGTGTGTGCGCCGATCCGCCTCCGCCATCTCTTTCGGCAGCGCGGGCAGCGCTTCACGGACCCAGTCGGGCACCTCCCTGCCCGCGGCGATTGCCAGACAGCACTCGCTGACGTAGCGGTCGGCGAGCCGTCTGAGCGGGGCCGTCGCGTGCGCGTAGGGGGCAGCGACGGCGGAGTGCGTCGTCGCGTCGGGCGGCGTGCCGTCGAAGGCGACGTACGACGCCCCGCGGAACAGGACAGCCGCAAGCCGCACCAGCGCCGCCTGTGGCGGCTTGGCCGGATCGAGTGCTCTGATCACCTCGGCGTACTCCGCTCGTTCCGCCCACTCGATGCCGAGCGCGAGCGCAGATCGCCGTAGTGAGGCAACCGTCGCAGGTTCCGGTGGGGGCATCGTCCGCAGCAGACCGACCCCTGCCTCCAACATCAGCTGTGCAGCCGACATCCCGGTCAGCAGTGACATCTCGGCATTCCAGTCCTCGACCGGCAACGGCGCTCGGTAGGTCAGCGTCCAGCGATCCGAGTCGCAGATGACCTCCTGCTCCGGCTCGGGCAGCGACACGGCACCGCGGTCCCGGGCGCACTCCTGCCGCATCCGGCCGAACCGTTCCAGCAAGCCGATCAGCTCGCCTCCTTCGTGCTGGAGTGAGGCGTAGTCGAGCTGTGCCCGGCTGCGAACGACTGCTCGTCGTACATCGACCTGCATCGGCGTCCCGTCGCCGTCGAGATCGATGCGCCACAGGACAGCGGGCCGCTCCTGGCCGGGCAGTAGGCTCGCAGCCCCTTCAGACAGCGTCGGCGGATGCAACGGGACGCGGGCGTCCGGGAGGTAGAGCGTCTCGCCTCGATGGTGCGCCTCGGTGTCGATCGGCCCGGTAGGGGTCACGAACGCGGCGACATCGGCGATTGCGTAGTGCAACCGCATCCCACGCGGGACCTTCTCCAACAGGAAGGCCTGATCGAGGTCCTTGGACCCCGCCGGGTCGAGCGTGACCAGCGCGAGCTCGGTCGCATCCGTGCGGCCGGCCCGTGACGGCGACGAGGCCGCCTGCGTCGCGGCTTCCTCGACGGCGGGCGGGAAGCGGCTCGGCACGTCGAACTCGGCGCGAATCGCCCCGAGGTGGGGCTCGATGTCGAGGCCGGAAAGGACGGTACGACGCATCAACGCCCCATCAGCCACGATTGCGCTGCAACAGACCACCCCATGACCGAGGGGCATTCTACGGTCCAGCTGCGCATCGTCGACTCCGACCGCGCGGACGCTCCAGGACTGGATTGCTGAGGCACTTCCGCCGATGCGTGGGGCTGGTCGAGGGACTTCGCAGTGGACTGCTCAGCCCGGCCAGACCTCGATCCCGTCTCTTAGGGTCCGCACCGGGTGGAGGGCCTCGTCGAGGACGACGACGTCGGCTACCGTGCCCACGCGCAGTGTGGCGAGGTCGTGACGCCCGAGCACACGAGCCGGCACCGTCGTGGCTGCACGCACCGCCTGCGGGATCGCGATCCCGAGCTCGACAAGGTTGCGCACCGCCTTGTCCATCGACAAGACGCTGCCGGCAAGCGTGCCGTCCGGCAGGCGCGCGGCATCTTCGCTCACGAGGATCGTGCGGTCGCCGAGCCGGAATTCTCCGGTCGAGCGAGGCGCGGCAGCGATGGCGTCGGTGACGACTGCCAGCCGGTCTCCCGCAGCCAGCCATGCCAGTCGGACGGTTTCTCGCGACAGGTGCACGAAGTCCGGGATGAGCTCGACCGTGACGTCATTGCGGATCATTGCGACCGCGGAGATACCGGGATCGCGGGCGGCGAACCTTCGTTGGGCGTTGTGAAGGTGAGTCACTGTGCGGGCACCCGCGTCGTACGCCGCATGTGCAGTGGCCGCATCTGCGTCTGTGTGTCCGACTGAGACGACCACGCCATGCGCGACGAGCCAACGCAGCAGGTCCAGGCCCGACGGTTGTTCAGGCGCAATCGTCATCGTCGTGACCGCGCCGGCAAGGCATAGCCGCTCGGCAATGTTGATGTCGGGCGGGATGATCCAGCGCTCGTCGTGGGCACCTTTCCACTTCGGGGCGAGGAAGGGCCCTTCGAGGTGGACGCCGAGGATCCGCGGCCGGACTTCGGAGCCTGCCTTCGTCGCGATCTCGATCGCGCCCACCAGTGTGTCGATGGGAGCTGACACAAGTGTGGGTTGGAAGGCGGTGACACCGGTGGCGAGCAATGCCTCACCCGCGTGCCGATATCCCTCGACATCCGCGGAAAGGAAGTCCACGTCGGCGAAGCCGTTGACCTGCAGATCGACAAAGCCCGGCGCCGCAAGGCCCGAACGGCCCGCTGGGCTGATGCCGACGGCGCTGATCACACCGTCGCTGATCTCGACGTCACCGCGAATCAGCTCGTCCTCGACGAGTGCAGCTGCAACACCCAACCTCTTCATGTCGTCTCCTTCACAAGACTCGTTCCGATCTCGCGCGCTTCGACTGCGGATGCACACGCAAGAGCCCGCGTGGCCGCGGCGCGACAGGCCTCGACGGTGACGGTGCGCAAGGCGGCTCGCACCTCCGGTATGGCGACCGCCTGCATCGAGAGCTCGGTGACGCCGAGACCCACCGCCAGCAGGGCCCAGGCCGGATCGCTGGCCGCTTCGCCGCAGATGCCGATCCAAGCCTCGCCCGCCATGCCGCGACACACCGACGCGACAGCTCGTAGAAGTGCCGGTGCGAATGGGTCGAGCAACTCCGCCATGGCCTCGTCGCGACGGTCCGCCGCGAAGAGGTACTGCCCGAGGTCGTTCGTTCCGATCGACACGAAGTCGACGTACGGGCTGAGCTGGTCGGCAGTCAGCGCGAGCGCGGGCACTTCGACCATCACACCGACTTCCACGTGGGCCGGCATTGCGGCCGCTTCGACTCTTGACCGGAACCACCGCGCGTCATCGAGCGTCGCCACCATCGGCGCCATGACCGCGGTGGGCCCAGTGGCCGCGACGGAGGCGATCGCCCTCAGTTGTGTGTCGAGCAGGTCCGGGTGAGTCCGGGCCAACCGCAGCCCCCGCAGTCCCAGCTCCGGGTTCCGCTCAGGGCGGACAGGTAGGAACGGGACCTGTTTGTCGGCACCGATGTCAAACGTTCGTACGAGGAGTCGGCGCTCTCCCAGCAACTCACGCAGCGACCGCAGCATCTGCACCTGCTCGTCGGCTGACGGTGGCTCACGTCGGCCGCGGTAGAGAAGCTCGGTCCGCAACAGCCCGACGGCCTCCGCACCCTGATCGAGAGCATGGGCCAGCTCCTCGGCCCCGGAGACATTGGCGGCCACCTCGATGTGAGTGCCGTCGACCGTCGTCGTCCTGCCCGTCCCTGCCGCTTCGCGAAGGCGCTCGAGCTGCTGCTGCCGCTGCTGCCTGGTGCGCGTGATGCGGGCACGCGTTGCTGCGTCTGGGTCCAGAACCACCTCACCCGTGCTGCCGTCGAGCGCGATGTGCGTCGCGGACTCGGCAAGCTTGAGCAAGCCCGGAACGCCGACGACGGCGGGGATGCCGAGCGACCTTGCGATGACGGAAGTGTGGGATGTGCGACTGCCGTGCGCCGTGACGATGCCGCAGACCAGGTCGGTCGGAAGGGTCGCGGTGTCCGCCGGCATCAGGTCGGCGGCGACGATCACGCACGGGCTCGTCGGCCGCGGTGGCTGTCGAGCCGAAATCCCAACGAGCCTGCGGGCTGCGGCGTCGCAGATGTGCCGCACGTCAGGGGCCCGGGCGCTGAGGTAGTCGTTGCCCGACTGCTCGAGAGTCGCGGCGAACGTATCCCCCGCGGCAAGCAGGGCACGGGCGGGGTGACTGCCCGCATGGATGGCTGCCTCGGCAGCGCGTCGGAGGGCGGGATCGGCGGCTATGGCTGCCTGCGCGCGCAGGATGTCCGCGACATCTCCGGTGGCGTTCGTCGCCGAAGCGGTGAACGACGCGGCGACCTCGTCCAGTGCTGCGACAAGTTCCGCGACGGCCTTCTCCGGGGGGTCGGGCCAGGCTGCTGGAACCTCATAGCTGTCCGGGAGGTACAAGTACACGGCAGCATCGACTGCGCCGGGGGAGACGGGCAGGCCGCGCAGAGAGCGCATCACGACGCCACCAACTCGCACAATGCCTCAACCGCGCGCGCGGCATCCGGCCCGATCGCGTCGATGCTGACACTGTCTCCGTAGCGCACATCGAGTGTGAGCAGCAGCAGCACCGATTTGCCGTCGACGTTCCTCCTCTCCTTGCTCACATGAATGTCAGCATCGAACCGGGCAGCCATAGCCGCGAAGTCCGCCGCAGGGCGAGCGTGGAGCCCGCTCGCATTGGTCACGACGACCTCACGGTGAGAGCGCGTGGGGGACGTCATGTGAGGGTGACCTTCGACAGCGTCGGCGGCTGGTCGGGATCTAGCCCCTTCTCGGTCGCGATCGCCAACGCGAGCTGTTGGCCGCGAACCGCCATGGGGATGCTGGCGAGCCACTCCGGTAGCCCGTCCGGCACCGGGATAGTTCCGGAGGGGCCGATCGTGACCACCGGTGCGCCGTTGCGGGCAGCCTCGGCTGCGAGTTGTGTCGTGTCGGCGCCGGCGGAGCCGGGGCCCACGAGTGCCACCAGAGGTTGGGCAGTGCTGGCCATCGCGATGGGACCGTGACGGTACGACGCCGACGAGTGCGCGGAGGCCGCCAGCAGCGCCGCCTCTTCGAACTTGAGCGCGATCTCGTGCGCGATGCCGAGGTAGGTGCCGGCACCCACTACTGAGACGTGTTGCGCAGCTGCCAGGTCGCGAGCAACTTCCTTGGTGGCCGCGGCATCCTCGAGCACTTGCTGCGTGACGTCGGCGACTGCCGCCCATGCTTCGTGTGGCAAAGGGGTCCCGCCCAACGTCTCGGCGAGGATGACGAGCATCGCGAGTTCTGCGGTGAAGCCTTTCGTCGTCGGCACCGCCAGTTCGGGGCCTGTCCCGAGGTCGATGGTGAGCCCAGCAGCCTCCGCGAGTGGCGACTCCGCGTCGCCGGTGATCGCGATGGTCGCGGCGCCTCGATCCTGGAGGTCCAAGAGGGTGGAAACGACCTCTGGTGTGTGGCCGGAGAAGCTGAGGCCGACGGCGAGGTGGCCGAAGTAGTCCGTGTGCGCGCCGTACAGCCGGTCGATGCTCGGTGACACCATCACGACCGGCTTCCGCGTCGCGAGCTCGATCATCACCCGCGCGGCCATGGCCGCGTTTGCAGAGGATCCGCGGCCGACAAATGCGACGCCGGCTAGTCCCTCAGGTAGGGCATGGGTGATCTGGTTGTGGACGCCGGTACGGCGCGCAACGAGCCGTCGCAGGACAGCTGGTTGTTCGGCCATCTCCGCCGCCATGCGGAACGGCGCGAGCGCGACGTTCACAACGACCGCACACGGGGCCGGTACTGCTTGAACAGCTCGGCATTCCGGTCGGCGCCTCCTGCGACGTTGGAGCTGGTGAAGATGGGCAGCTGTACGCCGGCATTCGCCGCCAGGTCTGCGAGACGTGTGAGAAGCAGGTTCCAGACAAACACGCAGCTGAGCGACGACAGCCCGGCCGTGGTCGATCCGTCTGCGGTGGGGTAGGCGGCGTCGCCGTAGGGAACCAGCGTGTCGATGATGACGTCGGCGACCGCATCGATCTTGTGGTCGCCGCGCGATGGGGCAGCGCGCAGGTGGGTGAGCGACACGACGGCGATGACGGGGGTGCCACCTCGCTTCAGCTCGTCCGCCAGCTCCACGGGTACGGCGTTCACACCGGAGTTGGAGAACACGAAGGCGAGGTCGTTCGTTGACGGACCGAACCGGTCGACCAGGATGCGGGCGAACCCGCTGGTCTTCTCGGCGAGGGTGCTGTCCTCTCCGCCGTGAAGCGGGAGGAGAGCGGGGTGATACAGCGGCTGGACGCAGGCCAGTCCACCGGCCCGGTAGAAGGACTCGAGCATCAACGCACATGAGTGGCCGGTTCCGCCGACGTAGATCAGTCCCTCGTTGCGTATGACGTTCAGCATCATCTCGGCGGTGCGATCAAGTGTCTCGGCGTTGGACGACTCGACCTGGGCGAGATGCGATCGCATCTGTTCACCGAAGTTGTTGCTCATCGTTGATCACTCCTTGCAGCAGCAATGTGGCTGCCTCATCAGTCGCGGCCAGGCGAAACCGGTCGGCGAGACCATCCGCCAGCGCGCGTGCCAGTGAGGCGATCAGTCCGACATGGGCATCGGGCTCGGGAGAGCTGAACGCGAAGACCACGTCGACGGGGTCGTTGGTCTGATGACCGAACCGCACCGGTTCGGCGAGGCACACCGCGGCGAGGCCGAGTGCGTGTGCCCCGTCTTCGGGCCGGGCGTGCGCCAACGCGATGCCGGGAGCAATCACAATGTAGGGACCCTGCTCACGGACGATGTTGACGCACCGGTCGGCGTACCTCTCGGAGACGGCGCCCGACGTGACCAGCAACTGGGTGGCTGCCCTGACAGCAGCCGCCCAATCCGCTGCGTGCACGTTGACTCTCCCGGTGACCCGGGTGCCGGCTTCTACGCTGACTGCCATCCCAGAGCCTCCAGACCAGCGAGGATCTTGGCGCGCATTTCGTTCTTGTCGATGAAGTTCTCGACGGTGATGACGACCGGTCCGCGCCCCATGAACTCTTCGGTGTGCATGGCTTGACCGATCAGCATGTCGGCGTGCATTCCGCGCGCTGACGACACATCAGTGGCCTGGACGTGGGCGCGGATGCCGAGTTGCTTGAACACCTCTTCGGCGGTCATCCGCATGATGAGCGATGTACCCATGCCCACGCCGCAGATGGTCAGGACTTCGAGGTCCTCATCCACGCCCTTGCGTCCAGACATCTTCTTGATCCCTTCTTGTGTCGAGCCGGCGAATCGCGCAGCCGTCACACGTGGGTGAGCGTCCGGGACTCGACGGTCTCGATCGGTTGCGGGTGCTTCGGGCCATTGACGCGCTTGAAGAGCGAGTAGAGGCCGTAGACCGCCACTGCGCAGAAGAGCCAGCCGAAGACGGTCACGAAGGCCTGGTAGCCGTCAGCGAACCCAAGTGGATGACGGAAGAAGAGAACCACCCAGTTCACGATGTACCAGTCGGGGTCGGCGAGCGTCGCCATCTGCGGGCCGTTGTGCGCCAGCAGGTGCCAGGTGATCGCCTGACCGAAGGCGAGGAACAGGCCGTTGATGGCTCCACCTGCGACCGCTCCCGGCCAACCGCCGTGCTTGTTGCCGAAGACACCGGCAGCGCCGCCCGGGAAGAACAGCATGATCATCGGTGGGACCAGTACGAATCCTCCGAACCAGCCGACTGCCGGGAAGAGCGCCATCATCGCGAGGAATACTGCGGTGCTTGACAGGAATCCGATCATCACTGCCGTCGGTGAGTACGGGAACACGGTCGGGCAGTCCAGAGCTGGACGTGCGCCAGGGATGACCTTGTCGCTGATGCCCTTGAAGGCCGGGACGATCTCGGCAAGGAACATCCGAACGCCGAACAGCAGGACGGCGATGCCGGCTGCAAACCGCAGGGCGGACACGACCGCCCACACCCACGGGTTCATGGTTGCGCTGTAGGTTGCGGCCTGAGCGTCGTACACCTTGGGATCTGCGAATGCCATCGCGATCAGCATGATCACCATGATCACGACGGCTGTGGCGACGTTTACATCCTTGAAGAACGACAGCCAGCGCGGCAGGTGCAACTTCTCCGTGTCTTGCCGCTCCGGGTCACCGATTCGCTTTCCGACGGCTGCGCCGAGGTAGGCCGCAGACGAACTCGTGTGGCCGTAGCCCCACTCATCCGACCCGATAACTCGCTCCATCTTCTTCTGGAGGACGAGCGGCTGAACCGTCCAGTAGGTCGCGACGATCGCCGAGCCGACCAGAATCATCGTCCACTTGCCCATGCTTCCCCAGCCCGCTGAAAGCGAGGCGGTGACGACCACGCTCATCCAGAACATGAGGTGGCCGGTCAGATAGACGAACTTGAGCTTGAACAGTCTGACGATGGCGATATGCATCAGGAAGGCCACCGTAATGACCATCGCAATGACGGAGCCCTTGTCGGCCATGAAGGTGTCCAACGAGTACTTGTCCAGCGAGGTCGGCGGTGTCTTGCCAAAGGCGCTGGCCGTAATCGCCTGGAACGCGCTCAGACCGCCCACGAAGACGGCAACTCCGATGAACATCGCATATACGCCGACCGCGGCTCGGATCGCTCCGGAGATGATCTCGTCTCCGCGCTTCTTCTGGAGCAGTAGTCCGATGAGCACGATGAGGGCGATCAGAATCGCGACCTCGTTGAAGATGTTGTTTGCGAACCACTCGAGGGTCTTCTCGAACCCAGACACTGTTGCCACCTCCTTGTGGCTTCCCATGTAGCTGAGTGCCACGATGCGGCGGGCTCTGAAGAGGTCGCTAGAGGCGAAGGTCATCGCCCGGTGTGACGTGCGCTACCGACCCGACCGGCAGTAGGTCGTGGCCGGTCATGAAGTGCGGACAGCCTCTCATCGGCGGGCCCCTGGACCTTCGACTCTGGCTAGGACGAAGCAGAGCGCGGACGCTGAAGAACGCTTGGAGCTGAACGGAGGTTGGAAAATGACAACTCGGATCGGAGTCAACGGATTCGGCCGCATCGGCCGCGGCTTCGTCAGGACAGTGGTCGACGACCGCGACTGCGAGGTCGTCGCGGTCAACGACCTGGCCAGCACGGCGACGCTCGCGCATCTGCTCCGTTACGACTCCACCTACGGCAGGTTCGCCCACGACGTCTCCTACGACGACGCCGCGCTGATCGTCGGTGGACGCCGGATTGCTGTCACAGCTGAACGCGACCCCGCCAAGCTCGATTGGGGCAGCCAAGGTGTGGACATCGTCATCGAGTCCACCGGGAAGTTCCGTACCCGCGAGGATGCCGCCTACCACCTGAAGAGCGGAGCGCGGAAGGTCCTCATCTCAGCACCCGCCAAGGGGCCGGTCGATGCCACCATCGTGATCGGTGTCAACGATGGTGCATACGACGCGGAGCGCCACGATGTCATCTCGAACGCGTCGTGCACCACTAACTGCGTTGCTCCGATGGTGAAGGTGCTCGAGGAGTCCTTCGGGTTGGTCAAGGGCTTCATGACGACCATCCACGGCTACACCAACGACCAGATGATCCTGGACGGACCCCACAAGGACCTGCATCGGGCGCGAGCCGGTGCGGTCAACATCATTCCGACATCGACCGGAGCGGCACGGACGACTGGTCTGGTGATCGAATCGGCTGCGGGCAAGCTCGACGGCATGGCGGTGCGGGTACCTGTAGAGGACGGATCGCTGACGGATCTGGCTGCGGTCCTCGCCGTGGCGACGACGCCGGAGGAAATCAACGCGGCCTTCCACGACGCCGCCGAAGGAAGGCTCCGGGGCATCCTGCGCTACTGCGCGGATCCGATCGTTTCGCGTGACGTCATCGGCGACTCCGCGTCGTGTATCTACGACGCGACGTTGACCCAGGCCAACGGCGAGCTGGTGAAGATCTTTGGCTGGTACGACAACGAATACGGCTATACCTGCCGGCTTCTGGATCTGTGTCGCCTGGTTGCCCGTCAACTCTGACCCGGGGCAGCGGCTCGAGCCGGGTGAGTCGAACGTCCCGAGGAGGGGCCGGCAAGGTTCGCCGGCCCCTCCTCGGGGGTGATCAGACGCGCTGGACCGGCACCTTCGTCGTGCCATCGGCGGGCGCGCCGGCGGGGATTCGGACCTCGACGACACCGTCGGTGTACGTCGCCTTGACGTCCGCAACGGTGACGCCGGGCGGAAGCGGAAGCGTCCGCTCAAACGCGCCGTAGCGGAACTCGGAGCGGAAGTACTCCTTGTCCTTCTTCTCCTCCTTTTGTGTCCGCTGCGCCTTGATGTGCAGGAGTCCGTCGTGCAGCGAGATGTCGAGGTCCTTGTCGATGTCAAGGCCCGGCATCTCTGCGCGGACGACCAGCATGCCGTCGTCCATGAACTCCTCCATCCGAATCGCCGAAGCACCGACAACATCGTCGATTCGGCGCCACGGACGCTCCTCGATGAAGCGCTCCATCCAGTCGGGCAACTCGATCGCGAACGGATCCCGTCGTTTCAGCGTGGTCATCGTCATCACCTCCTTCCTCAACCACTTCGAGGCTGGACGCGTCTCGTGCACCCGCACCAGAGTCGGAGGTCCTCGAGCGGAATTGCGGGACCTATGAGTGGGCCACTCCAACCAGGCGAGGCGCAGCTCAGCCCGGCGCGCGGAGTTGCGGGACCTCCCGCGATCGAGATCTCCGAAGACCGCGGCGCCGAGGTCGGCAGAGTCCACGTCAGGCGTGCGCTTCCACAGCGACATCGGCGAACCGTGGGCCCGTGGTGCTTCGCCGACCACTTCGGGCCCACCGATGTCACCGCCGAACAGGGCCTCGACATAGGTCCGCATTCCCCACCTGGGGCTGGCGACCGTGACGTGGCTGTTCGACGGCGAGGTGCTGCATCGGGACAGCCTGGGAAGCGAGCAGCCGATCCGGCCGGGCGAGCTGAACCTCATGACCGCGGGCTACGGGACCTGCCCCGCCTCGAGGTCGGACTGACCGCCGCGACTGTTCTCCCTGCCCCATTCACATATTGACACCTTTCACTCCACGCTGAATAATGCTGTGTAATGAAGATAAGGGTAGAGTTGGAAGCGGCGACGCCGGAACGGTACCGCCGTGTGCTCCTTGGCGTGCCTCACGTCGACCTGCACGCCGGGCGTTCCAACCGCATCGGCGTCGGGCCCGACCTTCGTCCGCTGGTGCTGCTTCCCCGCGCAGACGCGGGGACCGGCGACGCGGCGGTACGGGCACTGCTGCCGCTGGTGCCCGCGCACGCCGTGGGGATGGTCGTCGCGCGCACGATCCCGCAGCGGGAGCGCGATCTGCTGGAAGACGTTGGGTTGTCCTGGTGCGACGGGCGCGGCGCGCTCCACCTCGATTGGCCGGGGGTGATGGTGCACATCGAAGGCGCCACACGTCCGAGGGCGGACGGGCAAACCGCCAAGGGCCTAGGTCCGGTCGGGCTCCGGGCGGTGCAAGTCCTGCTCGGGGCCTGGGAGAAGGAGTGGACGGTCGCCCGGCTCGCTCAGCAGGCCGCCCTGTCGGTCGGGCAGGCACACACAGTCTTCAAAGCCCTCGAGGATGAGCGTCTCGTGACGACGACCGGAAAGGGGCCGCAACAACGTCGGCATCTCACCGACCGAGCGGCCGCGCTGGACTGGCTGGCCGGGCTGGACGGCGCCCGGCGCCGGCCGGAGTCCGCGGCGGCGTACCTATACGCGCGGACCCCCAACGAACTGTTGCATCGGTTCGCCGAGCGCGCCAGCGAGGCGGGCTTGCCATATGCGGTGACGGCCGCCGCCGGGAGCCAGCTCCTCGGCGTTCCGGTGCTCTCCCAGCTCCCGGTGGTGCAGGTACGGGTCGGCGTTCTGCCTGCCGGTCCGGCGCTCGAGCGG
>Ga0164242_10004335_pt1 | contig 15964 bp, 10 predicted proteins | sample OricomgcompostMG_FD_108783 | JGI IMG/M metagenome (GOLD analysis project Ga0164242, IMG submission 108783) | Miracle-Growth compost microbial communities from Emeryville, California, USA - Original compost - Miracle growth compost (MG) ... | reverse complement strand
GGTGGGGCAGGTACAGTGGGCGCGCTCGCCCGGCCGGTGCCTGGCGATGCCGCCTTAGCTCAGTCGGCAGAGCGTCTCACTCGTAATGAGAAGGTCAAGGGTTCGATTCCCTTAGGCGGCTCAGACTCGAAGGCCCCGTCCCAGCACTCGCCTGGTCGGGGCCTTCGTCGCGTCCGCCGCCCTCGCCGCGTCCACGCACGCGCCGGATGCGGGGCCTCGCTGCGTCCACCCACGCGCCGGCTGCATGGACCCGGCGCGGTCGGGCCGGCGCCGGGTCTACGCGGCTGCCACGTGGTGAACGCAACGCCGTGGAAACGCGCGGCGACCCGTCGACATCGGATCGATGTGATCGATCACACCGGCCGCCGATCGGCAACCCGCTCGCGGGAACGCCAGCCCACTCCGCGACCGACGTTACCCAAATGTGATCGCTCACATCCTTCCGCAGCGCCGATTGTGACCGTTAACATCGGCCCCACACGGACCTCGCTCAGCAGGGTTCCGGGCTCAGTCCGGCAGCGTCGCCGGGCTCAAAACAAGGAGGTTTTGAGAATGAGGAAGAGGCTGCTCGCTGGGCTCGCAGTCGCGGGAGCCATCGCGCTCGCGACGACCGGATGCTCCAGCTCCAGCTCCGGCGGCGGTTCCACCGGCGGGGCGAGCGGAGGCTCCGACAGCGGCAAGGTGCTGACGGTGGGCTTCGCGCAGACCGGCTCGGAGTCGGGCTGGCGCGCCGCGAACACCCAGTCGATGAAGGACGCGTTCTCCGAGGCGAACGGGTTCAAGCTCATCTTCAACGCTGCGGACAACAAGCAGGAGGCGCAGATCGCCGCCGTCCGGAGCTTCATCAACCAGGGCGTCGACGCGATCGTCATCGCGCCGATCACGGTCGACGGCTGGGACGACGTGCTCAAGGAGGCCAAGGACGCGGACATCCCCGTGATCCTCGAGGACCGCACGATCAACGTCTCCGACGACAGCCTGTACGCGGCGTGGGTCGGCGACGACTTCAAGAAGGAGGGCGAGACCGCCGGGGCGTGGGCCAAGCAGACGGCGACGAGCCCGACGAACATGGTCGTCCTCGAGGGCACGACGGGCTCGGCGCCCGCGCTCGACCGTGCGACCGGCTTCAGGGCGGGCTCGGACGGCGCGCCCATCACGACGCTCGACTCGCAGACCGGCAACTTCACGCGCGCCGACGGCAAGACCGTCATGGAGGGCTTCCTGCAGAAGTACGGCAAGCAGATCCAGCTCCTGTTCGCGCAGAACGACGACATGGGTCTCGGCGCGCTCGACGCGATCACGGCCGCGGGCCTGACGCCGGGCAAGGACATCAAGATCGTCACGATCGACGCGACGCACGACGGCCTGCAGGCCCTCGCCGACGGGAAGTTCAACTACGTCGTCGAGTGCAACCCGCTGCTCGGCCCCCAGGTCGCCGACCTCGTCAAGAAGGTCGTGGCGGGCCAGGAGGTCCCGAAGACACAGGTCGCGACCGACCAGTCCTTCACGCAGGAGCAGGCCAAGGCCGCGCTGCCCGACCGCAAGTACTGAGCCCGCTCGGTCCTGCCGTCGACGGGCGGGGGTCGGCATCCCGCCGGCCCCCGCCCGGATCCACCGTGAAGGAAGCAGCGATGTCCCACCCCGACGCCGAGGCGACGAGCGACGCGCTCGTCGCGATGCGCGGCATCACCATCCAGTTCCCGGGCGTCAAGGCCCTCGACGACGTCGACCTGCACCTGCGTGCGGGCGAGGTCCACGCGCTCATGGGCGAGAACGGCGCGGGCAAGTCGACGCTCATCAAGGCGCTGACGGGGGAGTACGCCGTGGACGCCGGCACCATCACGGTCGCCGGCGAGCCCCGCGTGTTCCACGGCACGGCCGACGCGCAGGGCGCGGGCGTCTCGACCGTCTACCAGGAGGTCAACCTCTGCTCGAACCTGTCGGTCGGCGAGAACGTCATGCTCGGGCACGAGCTGCGCCGAGGCGGCCGCATCGACTGGCGGACGACGCACCGCGCGGCGACCCAGCACCTCGAGAACCTCGGCGTCGCGATCGACACCCGCACCGCGCTGGGCACGCACTCGATCGCGGTGCAGCAGCTCGTGGCGATCAGCCGCGCGATGGTCACCGACGCGAAGGTCCTCGTGCTCGACGAGCCGACGTCGAGCCTCGACCGCGGCGAGGTCGAGCAGCTCTTCGCCGTCATGCGGGACCTGCGGGCGCGCGGCGTGGCGATCCTGTTCGTCTCGCACTTCCTCGACCAGGTCTTCGAGATCGCGGACCGGTGCACGGTCCTGCGCAACGGCCGGCTCGTCGGCGAGCACGCCGTCGCGAGCCTGACGCCCGGCTCGCTGGTGCAGCTCATGCTCGGCCGCGAGCTCGACACCCTCGAGGCGCTGTCGAGCGTCGCCGACCGGCACGTCGACCGCTCGGGCACGCCCGTCCTGCGCGCGACGGGCACCGGGCGCAAGGGCGTCATCGAGCCCACCGACGTCGACGTCTACCCGGGCGAGGTCGTCGGGATCGCGGGCCTGCTCGGCTCGGGCCGCACCGAGCTCGCGCGGCTGCTGGCCGGCGCGGACCACGCGGACTCGGGCCAGATCGAGGTCAAGGGCAAGGCCGCCCGGCTCGCGAACCCGCGCAGCGCGATCGACCACGGCATCGCGTACTCGTCGGAGGACCGCCGCGCCGAGGGCATCCTCGGCGACCTGACGGTGGCCGAGAACATCGTGCTCGGGATCCAGGCTCGCAGGGGATGGCGCAAGCTGCGCAAGTCCGAGCAGGATGCCGTCGTGGCCGAGTACATCGCTGCGCTCGGCGTCCGCCCGGCGAGCCCGAACGCGCTGATCCGCAACCTCTCGGGCGGCAACCAGCAGAAGGTGCTGCTCGCGCGCTGGCTCGCCACGGCCCCCGCGCTGCTGATCCTCGACGAGCCCACGCGCGGCATCGACGTCGGCGCGAAGGCCGACATCCAGCGCAAGGTGGCCGAGCTCTCCGAGCGCGGCCTGTCGGTCGTGTTCATCTCCTCGGAGCTCGAGGAGGTGCTGCGCCTCTCGCAGCGGATCGTCGTCATGCGCGACCGGCGCAAGATCGGCGAGCTCGCGTCGCACGACGTCGACGTCGACGCCGTCATCGACTTCATCGCCCACGAGGGCCAGGAGGGAGCGGCGTGAGCGCCGTCGTGAAGCACCGGCTGTTCTGGCCGCTGGTGGTGCTGCTCGCACTGATCCTGCTCAACACCGTGTCGCGGCCGTCGTTCGTCAGCATCACGGTGCACGACGGGCGGCTCTACGGGTCGCTCATCGACGTGCTGCGCAACAGCGCCCCGCTGATGCTCGTGGCGCTCGGCATGACGCTCGTCATCGCGACGCGCGGCATCGACCTGTCGGTCGGCGCGATCATGGCGGTGTCCGGTGCGGTCGCGCTGACGATCATCCAGGACTCGGGCGACGCGGCGAACCCGGCGGTGCTGGCCGTGGCGATCGGCACCGCCGTGGGCGCGGGCCTCGTGTGCGGCCTGTGGAACGGCTTCCTGGTCGCCGTGCTGGGCATCCAGCCGATCATCGCGACGCTCGTGCTCATGCTCGCGGGCCGCGGGATCGCGCTGCTCATCACGGGCGGCTTCATCACGACGATCAACAGCGACCCGTACAAGTTCATGGCGCAGGGCTACGTGCTGGGGCTGCCGTTCGCGTTCTACGTCTCGCTCGCGGCGATCGCCGTCGTGGCGCTCGTCGAGCGGCGCACCGCGCTCGGCATGCTGACCGAGGCCGTCGGCATCAACCCCGAGGCCAGCCGGCTCGCGGGGGTCCGGGCGCGGGGCATCATCTGGGGCGCGTACGCCGCGAGCGGCCTGCTCGCGGGCTTCGCCGGCATCCTCTACAGCTCGAACATCATGGCGGCCGACGCGAACGCGGCCGGGCTCTACATCGAGCTCGACGCGATCCTCGCGGTCGTGCTCGGCGGGACGTCGCTCGCGGGCGGCACGTTCAGCATCGCGGGGACCGTCGTCGGCGTCTTCACCATCCAGACGCTCAAGTCGACGATCACCTTCCTCGGGGTGCCGCCCGCCGTCACGCCCGTCTTCATGGCGGCCGTCGTGGTGGTCGTCGTGCTCGTGCAGTCGCGCCGGTTCCGGCGCTGGGTCGGCCTGCTGGCGGCGTCGCTGCGTGCCAGGTCACCCCGACGTCCCGACCGAGCGGAGGTGGCGTCGTGACGACGACGCAGACGGCGCCCGCCCGCCAGGCGCGCGTCGCCGGCAGCCGGCGACGGTTCATGACCCGGCACGCCTCGTGGATCCCCGTCTTCGCGGCGGCCGCGATCCTCGTCGCGATGGTCGTCGGCGCCCAGCTGTACTTCGGCCACTTCCTCACGCCGCGGCTGGTGTCGTCGATCTTGCTCGACAACTCGTACCTGCTGATCCTGGCCGTCGGCATGACGTTCGTGATCCTGACCGGCGGGATCGACCTGTCCGTCGGGGCGGTCATGTCGTTCACCGGGATGATGGGCGCGAGCCTGCTGCGCGCGGGGCTGCCGTCCTCCGTCACGGCGCCGACGATGCTCGCGGCCGGTGCGCTCATCGGGCTGGGCATCGGCGTGCTCGTGCAGTACTTCGACGTGCAGCCGTTCATCGCGTCGCTCGCCGGGATGTTCCTCGCGCGCGGGCTCGGCTTCGTCGTGAGCCTGGAGTCGATCAAGGTGACCGACTCGTCGATCCTGTGGCTCCAGGGCACGCGGCTGCACATCGGCGGCAGCGGCTGGTACGTCACGCCGACCGGCATCCTCGCGCTGCTCGTCGTGGCGGCCGGGGCCCTGCTGCTCGCGTACACGCGGTTCGGCCGCACGGTCTACGCGGTCGGCGGCAACGAGCAGTCCGCGCGGCTCATGGGTCTGCCGGTCGCGCGGACGAAGCTGCTCGCGTACGTCGTCAGCGGCACGTGCGCCGGCCTGGCCGGGGTCGTGTTCACCGCGTACACGGGAGCGGCCTACCCGCTCAACGGGATCGGGACGGAGCTCGACACGATCGCGGCCGTCGTCATCGGCGGGACGCTGCTGACGGGCGGCAGCGGGTTCGTCGTGGGGTCGATGATCGGCGTCCTCGTCTACGGGATGATCAAGACGGTCATCAACTTCCTGGGCGTCGACCAGTCGTGGACGCGCATCACGATCGGCGCGCTCCTGCTCGTGTTCGTCGTCGTGCAGCGCGTGATCGTCGCGCGCTCGGCACGACGGCGCTAGACCAGTGCCGTGAGCGGGGACGACGCCCCGCCCACGGCATGATGAGGACCATGGACGACGCGGTGCCGCTGGTGCAGGTCACCGGCGCGACCGTGCGGTTCCGGTCGGACACCGCGCTCGACGACGTCGACTTCCGGATGTTCGCGGGCGAGGTCCACTCGCTCATGGGCGAGAACGGCGCGGGCAAGTCGACGCTCATCAAGGCGCTCACCGGCGCGCTGCCGCTCGACGCGGGCGTGGTCACCCTCGCGGGCGAGTCCGTGCGGTTCGCGACACCGCACGACGCGCAGCGCGCCGGCATCGGCACGGTGTACCAGGAGATCGACCTCCTGCCGAACCTCACCGTCGCGGAGAACATCGCGCTCGGCCGCGAGCCGCGCGGACGGCTGGGGGCGATCGACTGGCCGGCCATGCGCCGCCTCGCGGGCGAGGCGCTCGCGGACCTCGGGCTCGACGTCGACCCGGCGTCGGTGCTCGGCGCGCACCCCCTCGCGGTGCAGCAGCTCGTGGCGATCGCCCGCGCCCTCCGGGCCGACGTCAAGGTGCTCGTCCTCGACGAGCCGACCTCCAGCCTCGACCTCGACGAGGTCGCCGAGCTGTTCCGCGTCATCCGGGAGCTCAAGGCGCGCGGCGTCGCGATCCTGTTCGTCTCCCACTTCCTCGACCAGGTCTACGAGATCTGCGACCGGATCACGGTGCTGCGCAACGGGCGGCTCGTGGGGGAGTACCTGACGACCGAGCTGCTGCGCATCGACCTCGTGCAGAAGATGCTCGGGCGGTCCGCCGCGGCGCTCTCGGAGCGGACCCACGCCGACGGGCTCGACGACCCGGACGCGTCCGTCACGCTCAGCGCGCGCGGCGTCACCGTGCTGCCGGGCATCGCGGACGCCGACCTCGACCTCGCCGAGGGCGAGGTGCTCGGCATCGCGGGGCTGCTCGGGTCCGGGCGCTCGGAGCTGGCGCGGGCGCTCACGGGCGTGGACCGCCTCGAGGCGGGCGTCATCCGGGTCGACGGGCGCGAGGCGCACCTGTCGAGCCCGCGGCGCGCGATGGCGGTCGGCGTCGTGTACTCGTCGGAGAACCGGCGCACCGAGGGGCTCATCGCCGAGCTGAGCGTGCTCGAGAACATCACGCTCGCGCTGCAGGCCCAGCGCGGGATGCTGCGGCGCATCAGGTCGGCGCGCCAGCGCGAGCTCGCGGCGAGCTGGGTCGAGGCGCTCGACATCCGGCCGGCCGACATCGACCGGCCCGTCGGGAGCCTCTCGGGCGGGAACCAGCAGAAGGTGCTGCTCGCCCGGCTGCTCGCGCTGTCGCCGCGCGTCATCGTGCTCGACGAGCCGACGCGCGGCATCGACGTCGGCGCGAAGGTGGAGATCCAGAACCTGGTCGGCGAGCTCGCCGACAACGGGCTGTCCGTCGTGTTCATCTCGGCGGAGCTCGAGGAGGTGCTCCGGGTCGGCACCCGCGTCGCGATCCTGCAGAACGGCCGCGTGGTGGACGTCGTGCCGTCGGAGGGCCTGACCTCGGACGCGCTGCTGGCCCTCGTGGCCCGGCCCGACGAGGACGACGGGAACGACGCGTGAGCGCGGACCGCGGTTCGCGCACCGCCAACATCCTCGACGTGGCCCGGCTCGCGGGCGTGTCGCACCAGACGGTGTCGCGCGTGCTCAACGACCTGCCCAACGTGCGGCCCGCGACGCGCGCGCGCGTCGAGCAGGCGATCGCCCAGCTGCGGTACAGCCCGTCGCCCGCGGCGCGCGCGCTCGTGACCCGCCGGACGCGGACCATCGGCCTCGTGACGCCGGTCGCGGCCGACTTCGGACCGACGTCGATCGCGATGAACTTCAACGTCGCCGCGCGCGCCGCGCGCTACAGCGTCGAGACGGTGAGCTCGGTCGACGCCGACCCGGCCAACATCCGGGGGATCGTCGAGGGGCTGCTGCGCCAGCGCGTCGACGCGATCGTGCTCGTGGTGGTCGACGTCGACGTGCTCGAGCTCGTCCGCGGGCTCGACCTCAGCATCCCCGTGGTCGCGTCGGCGTCGGGCGCGCGGCGGAGCCCGCTGTTCGTGTCGATCGACCAGTACCGCGGTGCGCGCGCCGCCGTCCGACACCTCGCCGAGCTCGGGCACCAGCGGATCGTGCACCTGGCCGGCCCGCAGCGGGCGCCCGACGCGATCGAGCGGGTGCGCGGGTGGCGCGACGAGCTGGCCGACCGTCGCCTCGAGGTCGTCGCCCCGATCCACGGCGACTGGTCCGCGGCGAGCGGCTACCGGCTCGGCGCCGAGCTCGACGTCGCTCCGGGGTCGGCCGTGTTCGTCGCGAACGACCACATGGCGATCGGCGTCCTGTCGGCGCTGCGCGAGCGCGGCCTGCGCGTCCCCGACGACGTGAGCGTCGTCGGCTTCGACGACGTCCCCGAGGCCGGCTACCTCTACCCGGCGCTCACGACGGTGCGCCAGGACTTCGCGGCGCTCGGCGAGCTGATGATGCAGAAGGTGCTGGTCGCCGTCGAGGAGCCCGACAGCGCCACGGTCGACACGCCGCTGCCGACGCACCTCGTCGTGCGGCAGTCGACGCGCGCGGTGCCGTCCTGACGGTGGGCACGGCGGGCACTGCGCACGAGCACCCTGCGGGTACTGCGCACGAGCACCCTGCGGGTCAGGCGCCGCGCTCGCCCGACGGTTCCGCGGCCGGTGCCGCAGGAGCGGGCGTCTGGGCCTCACGCTTGAGGCCCAGCAGCGCGAACAGGAACGCGCCCACCGCCGTCAGGCACAGCAGGATGAGCCCGACGGTGTACGAGTGGTCCGCCTCGTCGTACGTCGCGCCCATGACGAGCGGCGGGAAGTACCCCCCGAGGCCGCCCGCGGCCCCCACGACGCCGGTCACGGAACCGACGCGCGCGGCGGGCGAGCGCAGCGCGACCCAGGCGAACACGCCGCCGGAGCCGAGGCCGAGGAAGAACGCCATCGCGACGAACTCGGTGCCGGCGGGGACCTCGGGCACGGGCTTGAGCGCGATCAGCACCGCCATCACCGCGGCGCCCGCGAGCGAGACGAGCACGATCGGCTTGGGGTGCCAGCGGTCGGACAGGATGCCGCCGAGGGGGCGGGCGACGACCGCGGCGATCGCGAAGCCCGCGGTGCGCGTGCCCGCGCCGGCCAGGTCGAAGCCGTAGACGTCCTTGAGGTACGTGGGCAGGTACGTGGAGAACGCGACGAAGCCGCCGAACGTCACCGCGTACAGGAACGACATCTGCCACGTGACCGGCAGCTTCGCGGCGATGCGGAGCTTGGGCATCACGGCCTCGGTGTTCGGCTCCCACGCCGGCGGGTTGCGCATCAGGACGAGCAGCAGCGCGCCCGTCGCGGCGAGCGCGACCGCGATGATCACGTGCGCGGTGGTGTACCCGAACCAGGACACGAACCGCGGCGTGAAGAACGACGACAGCGCGGTGCCGCCCATGCCGGCGCCGAACACGCCGGTCGCGAACCCGCGCCGGTTCGGCGCGAACCACCGGTTGACGAACGGGATGCCCGCGGCGAACGACGTGCCGGGGATGCCGAGCAGGAACCCGAACACGAGCAGCAGCCCGTAGGACTGGGCGTTCCCGGCGATCATGACGAGCAGCACCGGGACGATCGAGATGAAGCTCAGCGTCGCAAGCATCTTCCGGCCGCCGAACCGGTCGGTCAGCGCACCGACGGGGATGCGGCCGACGGCGCCGACGAGCACGGGCGTCGCGATCAGCAGCGCCTTCTGGCTGGCCGACAGCCCGAGCTCCTCGGTGTACCGCGCGGCGAGCGGTCCGACGAGGTTCCAGGCCCAGAAGGTGATCGCGAAGGTCCAGGTGGCGAGCACCAGCTGGAGGGTCTGCCCCGCGGGTCGGGGGTTCGACGCGGTGGTGGACATCGGGGGTCTCCCAGGGGTCGGACGAGCGTCGGCTGACGAGCGGGGACGGGCGTGCGGGGCGGGTGTGCGGGGGCGGGCGTGCGGCGGCGGAAGGGCCGGCGGGCAGACCGCCGGCGGCTCAGCGCCGGCTGCTCTGCCGGTCGCGCGTGCCGACGGGGTCCCACCCGCGGCGCGGCGCGCTGGCGCCGGGGGTCGGGCGGGAGTCGCGGCTGCGGTACACGACGTACGGCCGGAACAGGTAGTGCACCGGCGCGGTGAACGCGTGGACGAGCCGGGTGAACGGGAAGATCGCGAACAGCACGAGCCCCGTCAGCGCGTGGATGTGGAACTCGGTCGGCGCGGCGGCCATGGCGTCGACGTTCGGGTGCAGGAAGAACAGCGACCGGAACCACGGGGAGACGGTCTCGCGGTAGTTGTGCCCGTGCGAGCCCTGGAAGGCCGAGTACACCGACACCCACAGGCCCAGCACGATCGCGAGCGTCAGCACGACGTACATGAACTTGTCGTTGCGCGTCGTCGCCATGAACACCGGCCCGGTGCGACGGCGGCGGTAGATCAGGATCGCGATCCCGCCGAGCGTGCAGATGCCCGCGATGATCCCGAGCGTCAGCGCGACGACGTGGTACTGCGTCTCGGTGATGTGCGCGGCCTCGGTCCACGACTCCGGGATGACGAGCCCGCCGATGTGCCCGCCGATGACGAACAGCAGGCCGACGTGGAACAGCGGGCTCCCGATGCGCAGCAGCCGCGACTCGTAGAGCTGCGACGAGCGCGTCGTCCAGCCGAACTGGTCGTAGCGGTACCGCCAGATGGTGCCGCCGACGAGCGTGACGAGCGCGAGGTAGGGGAACACGCCCCACAGGACGACGTTCACGACGGGCCTCCGACGGGATGGGGGGTCTCGTTGAGCGGCAGGAGCCGCGGGTCGGACGCGTCGAGCCCGACAGACTCGCGCGGCGGTCCGGCGGCGGCCATCGCGTGCACCGCGGCCTTGTCCGCGGGCGACGCGCCGGGCAGCGTCGCGCACACCGCCTCGAGCACGCCCGCGTAGGGCGAGTCGTGCTCGAGCAGCGCGAACCGGATCAGCTCGAGACTCGCCCGGTACTCCTGCAGCAGCGCGGGCCCGTCGACGGGGTCCGCGACCGCGGCGTACTCGAGCACGAGCGGCAGGTGGTCGGGCAGCTCGCCGCGCGTGTCGACGAGGAACCCGCTCGCGCGGTACCGCTCCTTGAACGCCGCGAGCACCTCGCCGCGCCGCCGCGTGTCGCCGTCCGTCCAGTACGACAGGTACAGCGACTGGTGGCGCGACAGGTCGAACACGTGCACATAGGTCCGCTCCAGCTCGTCGAGCGGCGTCGCCGACGCGTGGTCGAGGAACGCGCGCAGCCCGTCGCGCGCGCGGCCCGCGGGCAGCTCGTCGACCGCGGCCGTCAGCAGCGGGAGGCGCTCGACGAGGTCCTCGTCGGGGTACGCGAGGCACCACGACGCGGCCTGGTGGACGACCCGGGCGGACGCCGCGTCGGCCTCGGCCTGCGCCGAGGCCGCAGCCCCGGCCTGCGCGCGCGTCCCCGCGCGGAGCAGCCTCACGACGACCCCTCGTCGAGCGCGCCGTCCGGCACCTCGCCCCGCGGGCCCGGCACCGTGTTCGTCGGGGCGTCCCGGTGGTCCGGGAACAGGCCCGGCGGCGTGCCGTTGCCGTCCCAGTTGAGCAGGTTGACGCGCCCGCGCATCGAGTCGGCGGGCGCGATGCCGTCCGACGTCTGCCGCTGCTTGAGCGCGTGGAACGTCTCGACCGCGACCGGCACGGGCCGGCCCGACGCCTCGCCGAACGCGCCCGACTCGTACATGCCGGGGCCCTCGTCGAAGTTGAGCGAGCAGCCCAGCTCCTCGAGCTCGTGCCCGCGCTCCTCGTGCGCCTTGGGGATGACGTACCGCTCGTCGTACTTCGCGATCGCGAGCAGCCGGTACATCGCGTACATCGCCTGGCCGGTCATGCCGACGGACGCGGCGATCTCCTCACGCGCCTCGCCGCCCATCGTGATGTCGCGCATGTACGAGCGCATCGCCGCGAGCTTCTTGAGCACGTCCGTGACGAGCTCCGTGTCGCCCGCCGTGAACAGCTCGGCGAGGTACTCGACCGGGATGCGCAGCGCGTCGATCGCGCCGAACAGGTTGCCGTGGTCCTCGCCGTCGTGCCCCTGGTCGCGCAGCAGGTCGACGACCGGCGAGAGCGGCGGCACGTACCAGACCATCGGCATCGTGCGGTACTCGGGGTGCAGCGGCAGCGCGACGCGGTACGTCTTGGCCAGCGCGTACACGGGCGAGCGCCGGGCGGCCTCCATCCAGTCCTGCGGGATGTCCTGCTCGCGCGCCGCGGCGATCACGGCCGGGTCGTCGGGGTCGAGCATGAGGTCGAGCTGGGCCTCGTAGAGGTCCTGCTCGTTCGGGACCGACGCGGCCTCGGTGACGCGGTCCGCGTCGTACAGGAACACGCCGATGTACCGCAGCCGCCCGACGCACGTCTCCGCGCAGATCGTCGGCAGGCCGACCTCGATGCGCGGGTAGCAGAACGTGCACTTCTCGGCCTTGCCGGTCTTGTGGTTGAAGTACACCTTCTTGTACGGGCAGCCCGTGATGCACTGCCGCCAGCCGCGGCACTTGTCCTGGTCGACGAGCACGATGCCGTCCTCGGCGCGCTTGTAGATCGCGCCCGACGGGCACGACGCCATGCACGACGGGTTGAGGCAGTGCTCGCAGATCCGCGGCAGGTAGAACATGAAGGTCTGCTCGAGCTCGAACTTGATCTTGTCCTCGCTCTCGCGACGGACCTTCTCCACGATCGGGTCGAGGTGGCCGAGCTCGTGCGTGCCGCCGAGGTCGTCGTCCCAGTTGGCGGACCACTCGATCTTGGTGTCCTCACCCGTGATGAGGGACTTCGGCCGCGCCACCGGGAAGTCGTCGCCGAGCGGGGCGTCCACGAGCTTCTCGTAGTCGTACGTCCACGGCTCGTAGTAGTCCTCGAGCTTCGGCTGCACCGGGCTCGCGAAGATCGACAGGAGCCGCTTGGCACGCGGGCCCGTGCGCAGCTCGAGCCGGCCGCGCTTGTTGAGGTGCCAGCCGCCGCGCCACTGCTCCTGGTCCTCGTAGCGGCGCGGGTAGCCCTGGCCGGGTCGCGTCTCGACGTTGTTGAACCACACGTACTCGACGCCCGCGCGGTTCGTCCACGCCTGCTTGCACGTCACCGAGCAGGTGTGGCACCCGATGCACTTGTCGAGGTTCATCACCATGGCGACCTGGGCCATCACTCTCACCTGGTCACGCTCCAGTCCGGGCGCATGCGCCCTCCGCGTCGCCGTTCATCCATGTCAGTACTCCACGTCCTGCGAGCGACGGCGGATCGTCGTCACCATGTCGCGCTGGTTCCCGGTCGGGCCGAGGTAGTTGAACGTGTAGGACAGCTGCGCGTACCCGCCCACGAGGTGCGTCGGCTTGACGAGCAGCCGCGTCACCGAGTTGTGGATGCCGCCGCGCCGGCCCGTGCGCTCGGCCTTCGGCACGTCGATCGTGCGCTCCTGCGCGTGGTAGACGTACACGACGCCCTCGGGCATCCGGTGGCTGACGATCGCGCGGATGACGATGATGCCGTTCGCGTTCGAGCACTCGATCCAGTCGTTGTCCTTGACGCCGATGGCGGCCGCGTCCGCGGGGCTCATCCAGCACGTCGGACCGCCGCGCGACAGCGACAGCATCAGCAGGTTGTCCTGGTACTCCGAGTGGATCGACCACTTCGAGTGCGGCGTCAGGTAGCGGACCGTCACCTGCTTCGCGCCGTCCGGGCCGAGCCTCGGCTCGCCGAGCAGCTTGTGCAGGTCGAGCGGCGGGCGGTAGATCGGGAGCGCCTCGCCGAGGTCCTGCAGCCAGTCCTGGTCGAGGAACAGGTGCATGCGGCCCGTGAGCGTGTGCCACGGCTTGAGCCGCTCGACGTTGACGGTGAACGGCGCGTACCGGCGGCCGCCCGTCTCCGAGCCCGACCACTCGGGCGACGTGATGACCGGGACGGGCCGCGCCTGCGTGTCCGCGAAGGTGATCCGGCGCTCCTCCGAGCCCTCGGCGAGGTCCGCGAGCTTCTTGCCGACGCGGCGCTCGAGCGTCTCGAAGCCCTGGACCGCGAGCTCGCCGTTCGTCGTCCCGGAGAACGACAGGATCGCCTCGGCGAGCTTGACGTCGGTGTCGATCGCGGGCCGTCCGTCGCCCGCGCCGCCGAGCATGACGCCGTTCGTGCGCGACAGCCGGTCGACCTCGTGCCTGACGTCGAACGTCAGGCCCTTGACCGTCAGCCCGAGCTTGTCGGCGAGCGGGCCGACCGTCGCGAGCTTGTCGGCGATCGCCGTGTAGTCGCGCTCGACGACCTGGTAGACGGGCCCGGTGTGGTCCGGGTCCGCCGGCGCCTCGCCCGGGGTGTCGTGCGAGAGCGCGACGCTGACGAGGTCGTGCCGCACGCCGAGGTGCGTGCGCGCCTGGTCGGAGAACTTGCGCGCGACGGCGTGGAACGCGTCGAAGTCCGAGCGCGCCTCCCACGGCGGGTCGATCGCCGGCGAGAACGCGTGCACGAACGGGTGCATGTCCGTCGAGCTCAGGTCGTGCTTCTCGTACCAGGTCGCCGCGGGGAGCACGACGTCGGACAGCATCGTCGTGCTCGTCATGCGGAAGTCCGCCGACACCAGCAGGTCGAGCTTGCCCTCCGGGATCTCCTCGCGGCGGCGCACCTGCGACGTCTCGATCGCGGGCTCCTCGGCCGTCACGTTCGAGTGCGTGCCCAGCAGGTACTTGAGGAAGTACTCGTCGCCCTTGGCCGACGAGCCCAGCAGGTTGGCCCGCCACAGGACGAGCGTGCGGGGCCAGTTCTCGGGCGCGTCGACGTCGTCGACCGCGTGGTGGAGCTCGCCGTCCGCGAGCTTGCGGCGGATGTGCGCGGGTGCGTCGGCGGCGTCGCCGGCGGCGCTCGCGGCCAGTGCCTCGTCCGCGAGGTCCAGCGGGTTGCGGTCGAACTGCGGGTAGAACGGCATCCACCCGCGCTTGGCCGACTCCGCGATCGTGTCCGCGGTGTGCATGCCGGCGAGGTGGCCCTCGGCCAGCGGGGACGCGAGCGCGTCGGCCCGGTACCCGTCGAAGCGCCACTGGTCCGTGTGCATGTACCAGTACGACGTGCCGGGCGCGGTGCGCGGGGGGCGCGACCAGTCGAGCGCGTTCGCGAGCGAGAGCCAGCCCGTCAGCGGGCGCGTCTTCTCCTGCCCGACGTAGTGCGCCCAGCCGCCGCCGTTGCGGCCGAAGCAGCCCGTGAACGCCAGCAGCGCGAGGATCGCGCGGTACGTCGCGTCGCCGTGGAACCACTGGCAGATGCCGGCGCCCATGATGACCATCGAGCGGCCGTTCGACTCCTCGGCGTTCGTCGCGAACTCGCGCGCGATGCGGGCCGCCGCGTCCGCCGGCACCGACGTGATCGCCTCCTGCCACGCGGGGGTGTACGGCGACTCGGCGTCGTCGTAGCCGGTGGGCCACTCGCCCGGCAGGCCGGCGCGCTCGACGCCGTACTGCGCGAGCGTCAGGTCGTAGACCGTCGTGACGAGGTGGTCGCCGAGGCGGCGCACCGGCACGCCGCGGCGCAGCACGCGGGCCTCGCCGTCGGGGCGGTCGAAGCTGGGCAGCAGCACCTCGGCGGCGTCCGGGCCGCCCGCCGCGCCGCCCGAGCTCGCGGCGTCGGACACGGACAGCGCGGGCGTCACGCCGTCGAGGTCGAGGTTCCACAGCCCCTCGCCCGAGTCGGTGTACCGGAAGCCGAGCGACCCGTTCGGCACGACGGCGGCGCCGGTGGCCTGGTCGAGCAGCACGGTCTTCCACTGCGCGCCCTCGGACTCCGAGCCGCGGATCGCGTCGCCGCCCGCGGTCGGTCCGAGGTCGGACGCGCGCAGGAACCGGCCCGGCACGTAGGCGCCGTCCTTCTCGCGCAGCGTCACGAGGAACGGCAGGTCCGTGTACGTGCTCACGTAGTCGCGGAAGAACGGCACCTCGCGGTCGACGAAGTACTCCTTGAGGATGACCTGGCCCATCGCCATGGCGAGCGCGGCGTCCGTGCCGGCCTGCGCGGGCAGCCACTCGTCGGCGAACTTCGTGTTGTCCGCGTAGTCCGGCGAGACGCTGATCACCTTCGTGCCGCGGTAGCGGACCTCGGTCATCCAGTGCGCGTCGGGCGTGCGCGTCACGGGGACGTTCGAGCCCCACATGACGAGGTAGGTGGCGTCCCACCAGTCGCCCGACTCCGGGACGTCCGTCTGGTCGCCGAACATCTGCGGGCTCGCGACCGGCAGGTCCGCGTACCAGTCGTAGAACGACGTCATGACGCCGCCGATGAGCTGCACGAACCGCGTGCCGACCGTGTGCGACACGATCGACATGGCGGGGATCGGCGAGAAGCCCGCGCAGCGGTCGGGGCCGTACGTCTTGATCGTGTGCACGTGTGCCGCGGCGACGATCTCGGTCGCCTCGTCCCAGCTCACGCGCACGAGGCCGCCCTTGCCGCGCGCCTGCTGGAACGTGCGCCGCTTGACCGGGTCGCCGACCACGTCGGCCCACGCGAGCACCGGGTCCTTGAGCCGCGCCTTGGCCTCGCGGTACAGCTCGAGCAGCACGCCGCGCGCGTACGGGTAGCGCACGCGCGTCGGGGAGTACGTGTACCAGGAGAAGGCCGCGCCGCGGGGGCAGCCGCGGGGCTCGTAGTCCGGGCGGTCGGGGCCGGGCGACGGGTAGTCGGTCTGCTG
>Ga0164242_10004334_pt1 | contig 15964 bp, 16 predicted proteins | sample OricomgcompostMG_FD_108783 | JGI IMG/M metagenome (GOLD analysis project Ga0164242, IMG submission 108783) | Miracle-Growth compost microbial communities from Emeryville, California, USA - Original compost - Miracle growth compost (MG) ... | reverse complement strand
TGAAAATATATGGGATCCCATATATTTTAGACTGCATGTCTGAAACCCAGCGGATCTTCAATGCTTTGAGACAGCTCGTCCGGGCGCTTCGCCTGAATTCGAGCCGGATCGAGGATCATACGAGTCTGACGGGCGCTCAGGCCTTTGTTCTTCAGAAAATCGCGCCGGGCGAAGCGCTCACCGTCAATGAGATCGGCACCCGCACTCAAACCGACCAAAGTTCGGTTTCGGTCGTGATCAAGAAACTCACGGCGAAGAAGCTCGTTTCGAAGAAACGAGACCCGAAGGATCAACGTAAATTCCGGATTTCGCTGACCTCGAAGGGCGCCGAACATGCCGGAAAAACGATGGGGTTGATTCAAGACCGCCTGCTTTCGGCGATCGACTCCCTGACGACGGCGGAACAAAAAAACCTTTCCGTCCTTTTGCAAAAACTCAACCGCCTCACTCAAATCGACCAAGAGCCGACCACCCTCTTCTTCGAAGACGAAAGACCTCAAAAACATGCAACACGACTATCTCACGCCAAAAAAGCATAGACTCTTTTTTATCAGCGCGCTGGCCTGCGGATTGGGGGCGATCTCGATGCCGATCGCGAAGATCCTGCTGCTCTCGATCGCCTGGGTCAACAACCTCTCTTACTTTCATCGCTTCAGCTTCGACGACATTGCTCCAGGCCAAAACCATCTGGGTTGGCTCGCCATTTTCGTTCCCGTCATCGGCGGGCTCATCGTCGGCGTGATGGCCAAATACGGTTCGGCTGCGATTCGTGGGCACGGAATTCCCGAGGCCATGGAAAACATCTTGCTCAAAGACAGCAAGATTCCCCGCCGCGTAACGTTCTTGAAACCGCTTTCGGCCGCGGTCGCGATCGGTACCGGGGGCCCGTTCGGCGCCGAGGGTCCGATCATTGCGACGGGCGGAGCCGTGGGCTCGTGGCTCGGCCAGGTGGTTCCGGTCACTCATTACGAACGAAAAATCCTGCTGGCCAGCGGCGCCGCCGCCGGAATGACGGCGATTTTCGGAACGCCGTTCTCGGGCGTCTTGCTCGCGATCGAATTGCTGTTGTTCGAATTCCGTCCGAAGTCTTTCATTCCGGTCGCACTGGCCGCCGCCACGGCGGGAACGCTTCGGTTCATGTTCGTGGGGCAAACCCCGTTCATTCAGATGACGGACGTGCATGCTCCCGGTATGACTTCGCTCCCCGTTTATCTCGTGATGGGCGCCCTTTTCGGTTTCATTTCGGTATGGGTCACGCGCTCGGTCTATTGGATCGAGGACACCTTCGAAAAACTTCCCGTCCACTGGGCCTGGTGGCCCGCCATCGGCGGCATCGCCGTCGGCGTGATCGGGTTGATTCAGCCGCAAACACTCGGGGTGGGATACTCGAACATCACTCTCTCGCTGAACGGCCAACTCGCGCTCTCCGTCGTCGGCTCGCTCGTTTTCTGGAAATTCATTTCCTGGTCGATCGCGCTCGGAAGCGGAACTTCGGGCGGGACTCTGGCTCCTCTCTTGACGCTCGGGTCGGGATTGGGCCTCGTGATCGGAACGGGCTTCGAGCATTTCTTTCCGCGACTCGCGGTCGATCCGCACATGGCGGCCTTGGTCGGCATGGCTTCGCTGTTCGCCGGATGTTCTCACGCCTTGCTGGCGTCGGTCGTATTCGCGTTTGAAATCACGAAACAACCGATCGGCTTGGTTCCGTTGCTCGGAAGCTGTTCGATCGCCTATCTGATCGCCACCACGTCGATGCCGACCTCGATCATGACCGAAAAAATCGTCCGTCGCGGCGTTCGGGTGCCGAACGAATATTTCCCGCGCGACGAGCTCGAAGCGGCCGCCGAAGCGGTTACAAAGAGTTCAACAGCCTCCCCACATTAACTCGTCCGCATTGGGTCGAGCCCTGAAGCACCGAATCCGCGCTTCCACAAAGCGCGCTTTTCAGGGCCTCAGGCGGGATCGATTGGTTTTTACTGAGCGCGAGCGCGACTGCGCCCGAAATCTGCGGGGCTGCCATGGAAGTCCCGGAGAGCGTTTCATAACCGTCGTTCAGGTAAGTACTGAAGATTTGATCGCCCGGAGCCGCGATGGTGACGTTCGACCCGTAGTTGCTGTAACTCGAAAGCTGGTCTTTTTGATTCGAACTCGCGACCGAAATCACGCCGTCGTAGCTGCCCGGATAATACGGTGAGTTCGCCGTGTTCCGGCCTTGGTTCCCCGCCGCCGCGACGAAAACGATTCCGGCGTCTTGGGCTCGCTTCACGGCATCGGCGAGGTACGAGCTATAGCCCGAGTTCCCCCACGAAGCCGAGATCACCTTCGCGCCCATTTTGATGGCGTAATCGATGGCATCGATCGCATCCGAGGTCGAACCCGAGCCGCTCGGGCCGATGAATCGTAACGGCATGACCTTCACGTTCGGCGCAACCCCGATGCTTCCGAATCCGTTTTTCAAGGCTGCGATGATCCCCGCGACGTGAGTGCCGTGTCCGGTTTCGTCGGTCGGATCGCCCTTGCCGTAATAAAAATCATACCCGTGAACGTCGTTCTTAAAACCATTGCCGTCGTTGTCGGTATTGGCCTTTCCGTTCACTTCGCCCGGGTTAGTCCATAAGTTGTCTTTGAGGTCGGGGTGATTCAAATCGACGCCCGAGTCGATGATCGCGACCACGACCTCGGGGCTTCCCTCGGTCACGGTCCATGCCTCTTTCAGATTCATTTTCGTGCGCGAGTAATCGTGAGTGTCAGCCGTATCCCATCCGGAGTTCGGATCGGTCGGAGCGGGCGAACTGCCCGTGGACGGTGTCGGAGTCGGCACCGGAGCCGGATCATGCCGACGCGCGAATGCTTCGGTTAAAAGGTAGTTCGGCTCGCAATATTGTTTCGCGCAGATTTCTTTTTTCTGAGCTTCGTCGCGAATGACGACCCGCTGGTTTCCGACCGTCGTGATCACGCCGTCGGAGGGGGGTGTCGCTTGTCCGCATGCCGTTAAGATGGAAGTGAAAGAGATTAAGACCAACGCCGAATACTGCTTCATGAAAAACGCCCTCTAAGGACGTTTCGGCGCGGCGATCAAAACTCTTGAAAAAGAACCTTAAATTAAAATATGAGCTGTCGTGTCAATTGACTTTCCAGCTCGCGAGCTGGTCCTTCGCATCAACTTCGGCCAGCTGGTTGTAGCCGCCAATCAGCTTTCCGTCGACGTAGATTTGGGGAACGGTTTTCATCCCGCTTTTTTTCACGAAGGAGTCCCACTCGTCGTCCGACCAGGCGTCGATCATGATCACCTCGTACTCCAGCCCTCGCTGAGTCAACAGGTTTTTCGCTTTTACGCAATAAGGGCAGTTCTGCATCGAATAAACGGTGATCTTTTTCATCAGTTCAGTTTACCGCAAAACCGTGCTAAATTAAACCCCAGGAAAATCGGAGAGCTTGATGAAAACCTATGGTATGCGCCACGTCGCTTTAAACGTGAGAAACGCCCAGGCCTCGAAAGAGTTCTACTGCAAAGTCTTCCACATGCAGGTCGAATGGGAGCCGGATCCGAAAAGTGTGTACCTCACGAGCCAGGACGAGTTCGGCGGCGGAATCGACAACATCGCCCTTCATCAAGCCGATGCCCCCTTGTACAAGCCAGGGGCCTTGAATCACCTGGGATTCTTCGTCCCCACGCCGGACGACGTGGACGAATGGTACGCGCATGTAAAAAAACAAAACGCGAAGATCGTCAAAGAGATCAAAACTCATCGCGACGGAGCGCGCTCATTCTACTTTGAAGATCCGGACGGAATCGTGATCCAACTGCTGTATCATCCACCCGTTTCGGAGCACGAGAAAAGGCGGACCGAGCCGCCGGCTAAAACGAGCCCTTGATCGCCCTTTAAGAACGAATAAAGCGCGCGCATCCCCTTTTCGCCGAGCTGAGGCGAAACGAGACCGCTTGCTTCGAGATCGGCGAAAGACTTCGCCTTCAGCCGAAGCAGCGGCAAAATATGATTCGGTTGAACGATATGCTTACTCGCCAGTTGATACTCGTCCGAGAGAAGGGTCAGACAGACGCGCAGCAAATCCATCGCACGGTTTTCGCTGGCGGTGGGTTGCAGGATGTTCTTGCGTTTGATGTCGGCCGGCGTTTCGATCTCGCCGCTCAGTCCCGCCTGAACAGCCTTCAAGATCCGCTCGGCATGCGGCGATTTATGCTCGCCCTTCGATAATCCGCGAAAGCCCTGAAGCTGTTCGATCGTCGTGGGCTTGATCTTCGTCAGATCGATCAACACTCCGTCGTCGGCAAGCCAGCGCCGGGGTACGTTGAGTTCGCGCACCCGCGCTTCGCGCCAGCGGACGAGCGCCAGCAGCACGCCGTAATCCTTGACGTTGAATTTACCCGATTGGGCCAGGCGTTTGGTGATTTCTTCGGGCGGCACCTCGTACAGGTTCCGATCGCAGAACTTCGACGAAAGGTCGAGGGCCCAGTCGCGGCGCTGGGCTTGATCGAGGCGATCGAACAGGGCATGAGCCACGGCGATCAGATGCTTCACGTCCAAAATTGCGTACTCTAATACCGGTTTCGGCAGCGGACGCTTCGCCCAATTCGTGCGCGCGTAGCCCTTCGGGTGCTCGATGCCGAGCAGGGACTTCAGCAAATTCCCCAGCCCGATGTGATCGCCTAACCCGCACAGCGAGGCACCGACGGCCGTATCGAAAATGGGCGTGGCCAGAATTCCCATGGCCGAGAGCAGGCACTCCTGATCGCCGTGGGCGGCGTGAACGACCTTCAAAATGTTCGGATCGACGAAGACGTCGACGAGCGGTTTCAGCTCCGCCTTCGAACGGCCCTTCTCTTGAAAAGCGTGCATGTCGATCAGCCAGGCTTCGTCTTCGGTCGCGATTTGAAGGATTTCGAGTTTGGGATAAAAAGTGCTTTCGCGAATGAACTCGGTATCGAACGCGATCTCTTTCGCTTTCGAAAGTTTTTTGGCAAGCGCTTGTAGGTCTTTTGCGTCGGAAATCAGGTTAAGCGGGGCCGTCGTCATTCTGACTGAAATTCTCGCACAATCACCCTTTGATTTCTAGTTTGGATTCGTAAAACCGTAAGGTTTTCCGCTGATCAACAGAAATCCGTGAGGATGGCGTCCGCCGTCGCGATCGCCGGGATTAAAATGCACCCAGTGAATGATTCCACCCATCGGAGAAGGAAGGCGCGCGTGCGGTCCGACCGTGATGTAATCGCCGCAAGCCGTGACTTGCATTCCGATTCGGATTGCGGGGAGTCTTCCGAACTCGTCGTTGTAAATGACTTCGAGGTCCCCGCTGTGGTCGCCATTCAAGTCGATCGCGAAATGCGTGTGACCGTTTCGGCTCGGATAAATCGCCGTCACCATCCCGCTCGCAAGTCCGCGATTGTGGAATTGGTCCCGCGTGCTTCGTTTCCATTGGAGAATCTGCTCGTTGTTCTCGTGGGACAATGGTCGTCCATCCCGACCCACACACGAAAGCGCCCAAGCCCCCTGGCTGAACAAAAGAACGAAACCGAAGACCCCTACCCACCGAAGCATTTTGTTTTGCATGGGCCGTACAAATACCCGAGGTAAGGAAAAAAAGGATACGAAAATGACAGGTAGAGTTAAAATTGCCCCATGACATCGTATAAAAGAATTGAGTCTTGCTGCATTGCGTTAATTACGCAATACTTCGATACTGAGATTGGTCCAAATCGATGACTTTGATTCGTACCTTCGCGCGAGGACCGGCCAAGAGAAAATCCGTCCGGCCCGGATCGTTTCGATAGACCTGGAATGCGTACAAGGCAATCACTCGCGAGGCATCGTCTTCCGCCTTCTGATAAGACTCGATTTTTGCCCGCGATTTAAACCATTGTACGGCGTGCTCTTGGACGTCGGGCTTCACGAACGATTGCGACAGCAATCCTTCGACGAAATCCGCGAATTCCTCTTCTTCGCTGACCTGCTTCAGGCGGTACTCCAGCACCCGTTTTAAGGGCTCCGGATCGCGATTCATCATCGCCAGCTCCAGCTCCAGGATCTCTTCCAGGCTGGTCAGGGTATCCGCTAAAACGGGTTCACCCTGTTCGTGAGACACAATTAAAGCAATGGTAGGTTCGTTGGCTTGCTTCATACAAAGACATTATCGGAGTATTTTGGTCAGAAATTAAGAACTATTTGAGTCTCAATTTTAACTACCGAGAATTAAAGGGATTTTCTTGTATTCAAACTCAAGGGAATCTGATATCTTGCCCAACGTGTCTGAAATCATTCAAAAATTAGAATCCGAGGTCCGGCGCCGTCGAACCTTCGCCATCATTTCGCACCCCGATGCCGGGAAGACCACCCTCACCGAACAATTGTTGTTGTACGGCGGGGCCATCCATCTGGCCGGAGCCGTCCGCGCCAAAGCGAATCAGCGCCACACCACCTCGGACTGGATGGAAATCGAAAAACAACGCGGGATCTCGATCTCGACCTCGGTTCTGCAATTCGAGTACAACGGCTTCATCATCAATCTGCTCGATACTCCCGGCCACAAAGACTTCTCGGAAGACACTTACCGCACGCTCATGGCCGCCGATGCTGCCGTCATGTTGATCGACGCCGCCAAAGGGGTCGAGCCGCAGACGCGCAAATTGTTCGAAGTCTGTCGCATGCGCGGAATCCCGATCTTTACCTTCATCAACAAAATGGATCGCCCCGCGCGCGAACCGCTCGACCTGCTCGACGAGCTGGAAAAAATCCTGGGCATCCGCTCTTGCCCGATGACCTGGCCGATCGGTTCGGGCGATCGCTTTCGCGGAGTCTACGACCGTCGGTCGCAGGAAGTCCTTTTCTTCAACCGCGATACCGAAAACAAAGGCAAGAAAGTCGAAGCCAAAAAAATGAACGGCGTCGACGATCCCGAGTTTCTGAAATCGCTTGCCGGCAAGAAGAACGATACGTACGAGGCTCAAGAGCTTTACGATCAATTCAAATCCGAACTCGAACTGCTCGAAGTGGCAGGCGATCCGTTCGACTGGGACCGCGTCCTGGAGGGGCAACTCAGCCCCGTTTTCTTCGGCTCGGCGATGACCTCGTTCGGCGTCGAACCCTTCTTGAACCGTTTCATCGAGCTGGCCCCGACGCCGGCGCCGCGAACCTCCAACGACCGCGAAATCCCGCCCACGACTCCGAAATTTTCGTCCTTCGTGTTCAAGATCCAGGCGAACATGGATCCGTCCCACCGCGACCGCGTGGCGTTCATCCGAATCTGCTCGGGCAAGTTCACCCGCGCGATGACAGTCAAGCATTCACGCCTCGAAAAAGACGTCAAACTCGCCATGCCCGTCTCGTTCTTCGGGCAAGAACGCGTCGTCGTCGAAGAAGCCTGGCCCGGGGATGTGATCGGCTTGGTCGACACGAACGGATCGCTTCGCATCGGCGATACCTTGAGCGAGATCAAGGGCCTCGAATACAAAGGCGTTCCGTCGTTTTCGCCCGAACACTTTTGTCAGTTGACGTTGAAAGATCCGCTCAAGCGCAAGCAGCTCGAAAAGGGCGTCGAACAGCTTTCGGAAGAAGGCGTCGTTCAGATTTACCGGCAGCGCGGACTCGGAAACAAAGACCCAGTCTTGGGCGCCGTGGGTGCCCTTCAGTTCGAAGTGCTTCAACACCGCTTGCAGGCCGAGTACGGCGTCGATACTCGCGTTGAAACCATGCCTTACACGATCGCTCGCTGGGTCGTCGGTGACCACATCAATGCAGACGTATTCGAGCGCCGCGAGGATTCGCGTTGCTTGCTCGATCGCGACGACAACATCGTCCTTCTGTTCAAGAGCGAATGGGCGCTTCGCTGGGCCACCGAGAATTACAAAGACCTTCAGTTTCTGACCACGGCTCCGATCAAGAAAGCCTGATTCGCCGTCAGTTCGTCGTGGGAATGTCGGTATCGCGCTCGGGCTCGCCGTACATGAATTCGAGAATTTGATCTTTTTTTCGAAGCGTATCGCTGTAGCCCAGTTCGATCAGCTGGCTCGTGTAAGCGCGTTCGAATGCGAGGTACGAGAGCAAATCCCAGCCCTTGTCTTCATTCGCTCCGACGCCTTTCAACAAAAACCGGATCAGCGCCGGGAATTCCTTCAGCGTCCCGCGGGCAAGCTGCCCGATGTCTTGCGAAGGCCTGAGCGCCAATACCGGAATCGACTTGAGCGAAACCTTCGCGCGGACGTCGGGGTGCATGAGCGAAAGCGTCGAGTTCACCCGCTCCATGCGCTCGATGTCGGTTTCGAGCGAATCCAAGAAAACCGCATTGAGCAAAACACCGCCGATTTCGGCAATCGTCAGTTCGTCGCGCTGGCTGCTTTTGTTGATTTCGAGCGTTTGCTCGTGGCTTCGAAAATACCGGATCCCGATGGCGACAATCCGGTCGGAACCCAGATGGATTGCCGGGCTCAGCGGTGAAGTCAGGCGGATGCACCCGTCGCCGTACATCGCGTTTTCGAGCTGCACCGGAGGGAAAAAAACCGGAATTGCGCTCGAAGCCATCACGTGCTCGGCCGTCAACGGCGAACGGACACCAATGCGAGTCGAGCGCACCCAGGGTTCGATTTCTTCGACGCCGTCGAAAAAGCTGATGGCCGTGCCGCTCATGTAATTCGTGGCCGAAACACTGACGCCTCTCAGGACGCCGTTTTTGAAAAACTGGGGTAGCTTATCCAGTTGCAGCTCTTGGGCCAGCAGTTCTCGCAGGGGATCGGTATTTAATAAATGATTCGCCTTCTTCCGATGAGTCATACTGCCAAATCCGACCGTGCGCAGCCACCGGCTGCCGAGCGACGCCAGCGAAGGGGCATCCGTCCGGTAGATTCGCTCGGACTCGAGGTTCATCCAAAGATCCCAAAGGCCTTGGGCGGCGAGCTTGAACTCGTCGGCCCGCGACATCAGGTAACCCCCGTTGATCGCTCCAGCCGAAACGCCGGTGATGATCTTAAACGGTGATTCTACCTCGTGAGTCAGCTCCGCCAACGCCTGAATGACACCGACCTGATAGGCCGCCCGCGCTCCCCCTCCGGTCAAAACCAAACCTAGATTCATATCCATACTTTACCAGATCAATAAAGTGTATGTAGTTTTTCATTTGTGAATTTCATTGAATTTCGTTCGATCTTACGTTACAAAATTGACATGGCTACACGCACAGAACTGACCGTTTCGCTCTCTTCGCGAAACAACCGAGACCTTCCTCCCACCCACGGCACCATCACCAAAGTCGACTACGATAAAAAAGACCGCACCCAAAATGCGATCAAGACTTTCGGAATCTTCATCGCGCTGACGTTCTGCTCGATCTTCATTCCGATCGCCCACTTTATCCTGGTTCCGGTTCTGCTGATCTCCAGTTTCGTGGTGGCACTCAACCAACTGAACGTCATGGCGAAAAATGAAGGCGGCACCGGCGAATGTCCGAAATGCCACAAGCCCGTTCAGATCGTGGCTTCTAAATACGCCGATCGCATGACCGACACCTGCGCCTCTTGTCACGAAGACGTCGTGATCCAAGTCGACGGTACGGCTCACGCGACCGCTACGGCCACCGCGTAAATCTCATTTAGATTTCGCTGTCGGAAAGCTCGTACGCGAGCTCGATAAAGTATTTGAAATTTTTCTGAATCTGATTGCGGTTCAGTTTTTGAGTCGAAGTCACTTCGCCCTGATCGACCGAAAACTCGCGCGATAAGATCACAAACTTGTTCAACCGCTCGCCAATCTTCTTTTGATGAGAAAGCGTCGCGATTCCTTCGGCGATCCGTTTTTTCAACGCCTCGTCCTCGACCAGCATCCCCTCAATCGAGCCCGGGATGAATTTATGCTCCATGAGGATTTTTTCATTCAGGGTAATCAAAGCCAGCACCTGCGAATGCCCTTCTCCGACCACGCAGGCGTTCGAAACCTCGGCGATTTCTTTGAGCGCGTTCTCGATCGGAAGCGGCGCCACCATCCGCCCGTTCGATAGCTTGATGATCTCGCGATTACGACCGATGATCCGAAGCTCTTCTTCCTGCGTTCCCGAATGGGTCCATTCGCCCAAATCGCCGGTTTTCAACCATCCGTCTTCGAGCAGGATCTTTTTCGTTTCTTCGGGGTCCTGATCGTAACCGAAAAAGACATGCGGACCGCGAACCCAAACCTCGCCCTCGGGGCTCAGTTTGACCTCCACGCCCAAGGGAGGCGTTCCCACCCCGTCGAACCGTTTGCGGGGCGACGACGTCAGCGTAGCCAGCCCCGTACACTCGCTCATCCCGTAAATCTCCTGGATCTCGATCCCGATCGAACGAAACCATTCCCCCACCGACGGCGGAAGTTTCGCCGCACCGGCAACGGCCAAGGCCAGCTGATCGAGCCCCAGCTGTTCTTTGACTTGGCTTAAATAGATTTTTTCGGCCCACGGCCCGAGTCGCTCGAACTCCATCACCCTCCGCAACAGCTTGGGACGATGGTTTTCGATTTGTTCTTTCATCCGCTCCCATACCCGGGGAACGGCAAGAAACATCACGGGCCGGACCTCTTTCAACTCTTGAAGAAACCGATCGTATTTCGAATTGAACCAGACGGGATAGCGTTGCGAAATTCCCACCGCGATGGCCTGAATTTTTTCGGCGACGTGACTGAGCGGCAAAAACGAAAACAATGATCCGTCAGCGAAGGGCAGGTTCCACTCGCGGTTCAACGCGTCGGCGACGAAGGTGAACTGTCGCAGACCGAGCGACACGCCTTTCGGAATGCCCGTGCTACCCGAGGTGTACACGATTGCCTGCGGGGCTTCGGGGTTCACTTGACGCAACAACGCTTCACCTTGCGCGTTCAACAGGGCCTCGTCACTCGGAGTTTCTTCGAGCATGGCCCGGTTCGCCTCGGCGAAGGTCAACGCGTTTCCGAAATATTCGCGGTCCGCCGCGACCTTTTCTTTGAAAAGCTCGGACTGGACCAAAATCAACTTCGGCTGCGTCTGATCGAGGATGCGCTGAAGATCGAGTTCGGACGTGTTGGGATGCACACTGACTGAAGCGCAGCCGGCAAGCCAGGTGCCGAGTTCCCACTGAACCCACTCGGGCGAATTGAGGGCGTAAAGCGCGAGCCTGTCCCCCGGGCCGAGGCCGCGTGAGGTGATCCATCGGGCGATCCGAACGACGTTGAACCAATATTGCTTGACTCGGATCGGTTGCCAATTCTGATTTTCGTCTTTATACAACTGCGCCTCGGCGTTCGGCTGATCCAGATACCAAAGGTAAAGCCGATGCAGAAGGGTCGAGTTGTCTCTCATGACGGTCATCGGGATTTCAACGACTGAAACTCGCTCGGAGTGATCTGCGCGATGCCTTCTCTTTTCAGACGATCCGCATAGATTTTCGAATACCAGTAATAGTTCCGCCCGATGAGCGTGACGTAATCGCGCGTTTCGGCGTAGGGAATCAAATCAAGAAACAAAATACGATTTTTCAGCGAATAGCGCTTCACCCAGCGATCGACGACGTCTGGGCCCGCGTTATAAGCGGCCAAGGCCAGTTCGACGTCGCCTTGATAGCGATCCACCATTTTTTCGAAGACCTTGATTCCCACCCGCAGGTTCACTTCAGGCTTGTACAACTGCCAGCGCTTCACCCTGTGATCGATCCGCCTTGCCGTCCTCGGCATCAGCTGCATCAGGCCCATGGCACCGGCGCGAGAACGAGCGTTTTCTTGAAACGCACTCTCTTGTCGAATCAAGGCCGTAATCAGAAACGGATGCACGGTCTTTACGTTGTCCATGATCAGGTCGAAATACTTCATCGGATAAAACAGCTTCAGGGTCGAATCGACGACGTACTCGCTCTGAGTGCGAAACACGCTGTCCAGAATCCGGAAGAGCGAGATCGTATCGTGCGAACGATAAGCGAAAGTCGAAAGATAAAGGCGCACGCCCGGCTCCAAGGTATCGAGATACTCGGGGCTCGTCCGTACGGGGGTCAGCAGGCGCCTCACCGCCATCTCGTTTTTCATCCGGTCGAAATCCTCGATCGCGCTCAGCCAGACGTTGTACTGATCGTCGACCTCGGTCCGGGTATGAACGATCGGATCGACCGGTTTCGAAAGGTTCTCGACCAGGATCGAATCGCCGTGATTGATCGAAAGGGTGTGAAAGCCGAGTGGGCTGCTTTTGAACAGCTCGTCGAAATTGGCGAGAAACTGATCTTTCTTCGAAGCGTTTCGCGAACAGTAAGCCTTCCAGTACAAGGCGCGAGTCGAATAATCGCCTGCTCCGGTGTTTGCCAGCCGACCGAAAACCTCTTGGGCGTCCGGGCAGTCGTCCTGAAGGATCGCAAGGAGTCCTTTCCGAAACCGCGAGTTCTGAACGTAACGGTTGTTGAGATTCTGCGATTCGCCGCACTCGTCGGCTTTCGAATACAGCGCGATCGTAGTTTTCAAAAGATCGTCGTTCGGGAAAAACTCCTCGGCCTTGAGACCGAGGTAATTGTAAAGTTCGGGGCTGGCGCATTCCTTCCGGTCGATCAGCTTTTGCGCCAATGCTTCGAGCGGCGACCAGGATTTGAATTTTTTCAATGCCCGGTAATAATCGCCTTCGCGCTGATTCTTCACCGGATCCAACGAACCGCTTTTCAGGTTTTTCACCAACTGGTTCAACGCGCGACGGCGTTGAGAACGCGAAAGTTTTTTCTGATGGTGCTTGCGCTCCGAAATCTGCAACGCGACTTCGGTGTCGTCGCCGCCGTCATCGTCCGCGTCGGCCGAGCTGTCGTCGACGAACCAGTCGTCGCTCCACGACGGCTTCAGAAAGATACACTCATCCGCCTGTTTGAATTTTTTTTGGCACTGATCGTAAGCGAGCGCCCGCTTTTTCGAACCTCGGAGCGCTTGCCCGTGGGCGATGAACTTCAACAGCTTCAGCCGGGCGTCGTTCGGGCGATCTTGGCGAAGGTTTTTTTCGAGTGCTTCCGATAAGCGCACTCCGTCGCCGACCGAGATCAACGAAACGTCGGGTTTCCGGTCGCGCATTTTTTGTTGCACACCTCTGTCGAATTCATTTCTGCCGAAATCGCTCTGAACCGAACTGCATCCGGTCGGACCGATCCAAAAAAGGCCGAGAAGCACGGTGATTCCCACCGTTGCCCCAATCGACGATTTTAATGTATTCAAACGATTCATTTATCCGTTACCCTCAGAATATGGCCTCAATGAAGTCGATTCGCATGTTGTGGATAACCGATCCCTGGCCCACCCTATCCCTCTTAAATGATACCACGCTCCGTCTCATTCAAGAAGCGGTGACGATGGGAATTCAAACTTTTTGGAGCGCATCCGATCTCGTGTTAAACACGCAATCGAAACGAAAACTCAACGTGTTTCCTTGCCCGACTCCACTCGCTTCATCGAACCCGCCGAATTTTTCAACGGGCTCCATTGAAATGGAGCCTTCCGCATTCCACCTGATTCATTATCGGGTCGATCCGCCGGTCGACTTTAATTATATCTCGCTCGTCGATGCGATCCTTGAGCGAGACAATCAAGCCCGAATCGTCAGTCCTCCCGACGTTCTCAAACACCAGAGCGAAAAGCTGCCGCCGCCAGAATTGGCGCGATATTCGCCTCGATTACAGGCGATTCGTGCGGCCGAGGACGTGCGCGATGCTCGGGCGAAATTCAAGGACGATCCGATCGCCGTGATCAAGCCGCTGAACGAAGCTCAAAGCAAAGGAGTCAAAAAACTGACCCTGCCCGCGTCGAGCGAAGCGTTTGAATCCCTGCTTCGGGCCGAGACGGCGAACTTCACGATGCCGATCGTGATCGAGGAGTACCTGCCTCAAGTCGATCAAGGCGAAGTGCGAATCTGGTTTGCCTGCGGCGAGATCGTGGCGGCGCTCAAAAAATTCCCGAAAACGGGCGACTTCCGGGTGCTCATCGACGAAGGCTCGCGAGTCGAAGCTTACTCCCTTTCGGATGCCGAGATGGAGGCGGCCCATGCCGTGGGCGCGGTTTTGCGCAAACAGGGCGTTTTGCTTGCCGCGATCGATTTCATCGGCGGAAAAATCTCGGATTACAACATCACGAGCCCGGGCTTGCTTGTCCAATTGGAAGAAGTCCATGGCGGGAAAAATTTCGCGCGAACGATTCTCGAACGGCTCTTACGCCACCTGGAATGATCCGCTTCGGATCACGCCGAGCCGCGAACGGTCTTCGCTCTTTTCAACGGTGAGGCGCTCAAGATAAATGCGCGATTCTTGAAACTCGGGATGCTCGAAGATTCCGCAACGGACGAGATAAAACAGGATCCCGACCATCGACTGCGAGTCGACTTCGGCCGTCAGTTGTTTCGGATGGATTTCGTGAGCCCCCCAGACGAAGGTCAACTCGAAGGTCGATTCGATCGGTTGCACGATGATCTCGGGCGAGCCGAAAATGCGAAGGTAACTCGCTTGCTCGTGATTCGGGCGATACGCGTGGATCGCAGACTTCAGCGCGGCCAAAAGACCGGGCCTGAAATCGGCGGGCCGAAGCTCGGCTTCGGTGAAATAACACTCCAACACGCGAAAGAATCGCTTCGGATCGATGATCAAGGTTTTCGACAATCCGCTTTCGTAGCACTCCCGATCTTTCAATTCGAATTCGAAGACCAATGCGGTCTCGAAAGACTCGGATGACTTCATTAAAACCACTTGTTGATGAGTGTCTTTCAATGAATTTTTCATGTCTTACTGATCGGAAAGGGAATGCCGGAACTAAAGACGGGAAATGCAATGAACCGCCCTGAAATGTTTAGAAAAAGTTCAGGAACGGCGGAGGCCGGGAACTTCGATGCCTTGACCGTCGGGTTCGCGGATCAGGCGTTGAAGATCGGCGATTTGCTTTTCAAGCGCTTCGATCTGAGTCACGGCCGTCTGTTCTTTGGCGACAATCGAGCCGATTACGATCGCGGACTCGTCTTCAGCCGTCACGAGCGCGGTCATGGCTTCTTTCAACTTGGCTTGCTTGCGAAGTTCGGTCAGTTTCTTTTTCGCGCCTTCGATCGAATAGCGCTCGACGTGCAACAGGTGTTTGACCAGGATCAGGGCTTCGATCTGCGAGCGGCGGTAAACGCGCTGGCCGGAAGCGCCTTTTTCGGGCGCGACGAAGGGAAACTCGGTTTCCCAAAAACGAATGACGTAGGTTTTCACGCCGAGGATTTCAGCGACGTCGCCGATCCGAAAAAATACGCGGTTCGGAATCGTGATTTTCATTCGTCGTCTCCGTCGTCTTCGTCCGCCGCGTTCTTTCCGCGACGACGAATCATTTCGTCGGTGATCGGCTTGTCTTTCAGCGTATCGTTCACTTCGGCGCGCAATACTTGCGAAGGCTTGAACGTCAGCACCCGGCGAGCCGAAATTTCGATCGCTTGGCCCGTTTGCGGATTGCGGCCCGTCCGAGCGCGTTTCTCGCGAACGACGAAGTTTCCGAATCCTGAAATCTTGATTTTATCGCCGTCAGTGAGAGCGTTTTTGATCGTGTCAAAAATCAGCTCGACCATATCGGCGGCTTCCTTTTTCGAAAAGCCAATCTTCTCGTGAATGGAATCCACTAAATCTGCTTTTGTCAGTGCCACGGCTCACCCTCCAGGTTGGTCTCCAGTTGCTGCCACTTGCGGATCTTTTTTCTCAAATCTTGTCTCAAAGCTTTTATCTGAGCGTCGCTTTGAACTCATCTTGCCATTTTTTGACAATCATTTCAGAGCATTGATCCACTTGCTTTTCTTCCAAGCTCTTGTTCTCATCCGAGAAAATCACGCGTACTCCAATGCTGATTTTTCCTTCGGGAACCGGAGCTCCTTTATAAGTATCAAAAATCTTTACGACTTTTGCAATCGGCTTCCCGTATTTTAATGCCGATTGGATCAAATTTTCTGCCGCAACCCCGTCGTCGACGAGGAGCGCATAGTCTCTTTCCAT
>Ga0164242_10004333_pt1 | contig 15967 bp, 9 predicted proteins | sample OricomgcompostMG_FD_108783 | JGI IMG/M metagenome (GOLD analysis project Ga0164242, IMG submission 108783) | Miracle-Growth compost microbial communities from Emeryville, California, USA - Original compost - Miracle growth compost (MG) ... | reverse complement strand
CTCCCGCGAGCTCTGGCTGCGCCGGCTCGCGCCCCAGATGCTATCGGTCCTCAAGCGCCCCCGCGACTTCCGGCGCCTGGCCAAATGGGTAGCGCGTGGGAGAAACACCTCATCCGCCGCCTGACGGAATACTGGGTGGGCCGCAGCATCGGCGACGACACGGCTGAACACATGGAGCACACGATCGAGAGCCACTGGGACGCGCCCAGGGCCAACACATCGGGGGCCTGGTTTTCCGGGAGCTGTTACCGCGCCGACGACCAGATGTCAATTGCGAGCTCGATGGTGCGGGACATCCTGGGGGACGACGAGTCCAACGACGATGGGAGCGTGGATGATAGGGCCGAGGGGCTGCGGGACTACAAGCGGCTGGAGGAGACGGTGCTGAGAAGGTATTATGGCAATGATGGCCTACGAAACTCGTTTGGGAGGGATAAGTCGCCGCCGCCTCCACAGCATGCACTCAAGCGGAGGCCCATTTAGTTTCAGACGTGATACCTTTGCAGCTCCAGAAGCTCAGACTGCGATTTGGTGGTTTCGTTGCTGGCGTAACAGGTATCAGAATGCTAGGCCATAACTATGGCAAGTCTATTTCTTTCTCCTTTCTTAAGTAAATTAGTAAGAGGGTTGATAAAATGTGAGGCTATCCCAGACATCGTCAAATATAAATTAAAATACTTTCTTTCCAAGTCACCCCAATCGACACATCACGACTATCTTCGGCACAGGCCGAAGCTACAGCCGCACCGGCCCAATCATAAATAAGGTAATTGCCAGAGTCTAGCTCAGCCGCACTATAAATAGATCACTCACCTCTCTCGCCTTCGTACGATCAAGCGCGACATTCTCAGCCTGATCTGAATATTAGCTCAACCGCTCGGGAAATCCTTCTATCATGTCCACTCTCCGATTTTATTGAACTTAGCAAGCACACTTCACCATGGCTGAAGTTGCCGGGCTGGTCCTGGGCGTCGCTGGCCTTGCCGGCTTGTTCTCCACTTGCCTCGACCTCATGGACAAGGTTGTGGCAGCACGCGACGCCCGAGAGGATTATCAAGCTTCTTTCGCCAACTATCAGACTTGTAAAATGCTATTTGAAGAATGGGGCAAGAGTGCAGGGTTCCAAAACGGAGAGCCGCGGGACCCCGCAACGCGGAAAGCGGTCTACCATGTTCTAGCAAGTATAGAACAGCTCTTTACAAATGCTTCACGGCTAGAAAACCGCTACGGCGTTAGCGTACCTACACGAGAGGAAGTAGCGGATAAACCGAAGAGTTCGATCAGCCTCATGAAGAGGGCGAGATGGGCTGTCAGAGATAAGCAGAAGTTTGAGGACCTGACGGCGATGGTCGCGACCTTTACTGAAAGGCTGAGACAACTCGTCCCGATTTTAGACAAAGAGGCTTTGGAAATGCGGGAATCATTGTCTTCACTGACAGATATGATCAATGGTGAGTTTCCATCATATTATCCTAGATCGAACAAATGGGAACTGAATATGATGTAGAAAACTCTCGGAAACAGGCAGATGCAATGGAGAGCTCTCTCCGACATCACCAAGTTGTCGAGGACTTCATTCAAGGTGAAAATCGATAAGAGTCCAAGACACGATGACTCTTTTTGCTGAATTTGAATAGGCAAGGAACGGAAAGCTGTGATGAAGTGGCTTCGTGCTGTTTCTTGCGAAGCTGTCTTCGACACCATTGCCCGGGACCGGATTCCAGGCTCGTGCCAATGGTTCCTTGGTTGTGGGAGTTACCAAGATTGGAAGAGTGCTGACTACGTCGTTGATCTACCTGAAGTCCTGTGGTGTTATGGAGGTCCTGGAGTCGGCAAGACATACCTATCGACTAAGATTGTCGAGGACCTAAAGGCCACGACATCTCTACCCGTGTGTTTCTTCTTCGCCTCCCACGGAGATGAGAGAAAGAGGGAGCCGCTGTCACTCATCGGATCATGGATCTACCAACTTGCGGTGCAAAGGGTCTCCGTCTTTGAAAAGCTCAAGTCCTCATACAATAGAAGGAAGGATGATGAGATCATCACAGAGACGGAGCTGTGGGATATTTTCTCGTTCAGTATCAACGATGCTGATCGTTGCTATCTGGTGGTTGACGGATTTGACGAGCTAACGAATGAGCATGGACAAGAACGGCTAGGAAGAGCTGGCTCGAGGGATACTTTCTTAAGATCTCTTTTAGAGATTTTGTCCAAAGAACCAAAATCCCCGCGTGTCCACTTGGCGATTATCAGCAGACAAGAAACCGACATCAAGCGACGAATTTCCGAAGCTCAGGACCAGGAGCTCGCCATAGTTCATAAGCACGGTATCGACCCGTCTGACAACGCCGAAGATCTGCTGGTCTTCTGTCGGAGGCTTGTAGACGAAGCCGTTGGTAGCGTTGAAGAAAGTTTCAGACTGAATCTAGCTCAGGAGATGGCGGACCGATCGAATGGCATGATGCTATGGCCATACTTAGTCTCTCAGGAACTTCAACCAGGGCGAACCAAGTCGCAGCTCCTAGACGACATTCTGGAGTCGCCACGCGGACTTGAACATGCATACATGAGAGACTTGCACAGAATTGAAAAGATGGGACCAAAAGCGAGGGAGAGAGCTATTGAGATCCTACGTTGGACGCTGTTCAGCATGCGGCCTCTTTCCGTTGGCCAAGTCACCTATGGGTTGTTGGTTGACACAGAGAACATGACCTTCAACGAAAGCAGCATTCCCAGTCCTCTCGATGAGAAATATATCGAGTTTCAAGTTCTGGGACTCTGCGGATCGCTGCTTCGGTATAGGCGACTAACGGGCCATGACGAGCCGGAGAAAGGCATTGTGGAGCTTGCACATTTCTCGGTCAAGGAGTTTCTTCTGGGCGAGGCTAACACGTCCTCAATCCAATTCAATGAAAAAGACAGCCATGGACAACTCGCTGCGGCTTGTCTCACGTACTTCGCGTGGGAAGGATTCGACGACGACCGATTTAGAGAGGAACAATCGCTGCGTTCTAGGAATGATGCCGAAGTCACCGAATTCTACACACACTGCATTGATGAGACGGGATTCTTCTACTACTGTAATCTGTGGCCATCCCATGCAAGGGCGTCGTTATCCGGGGCCTCCAACTTGTGGCATCCCGTCATAGTATTCCTCCAGATGATGGATCCCGATCGATACGAGCATAACTGGTGGGCCTATTTTGAGCAGGCTGAACACCCAGAAATCCATTTCCGGATAGAAATGGTTCTTTTTGAAATCCTGATAGCTGTGTTTGTGTCGAGGATAAAGCTTATGGGATTTTGGCGTCCCCCACCGGGGAGAGCTTTACCCCAATTGGCAGTGTTCTTGACCAGCGCGTTTATACATAAGAGTCTAGGCCTGGTATCCAGGAGAGCTCTTTTTTGCCGAGCACAAGACATCGGGGACTTGCAGGTGGCCCTCAAGGCCTTCTGGGCTCGTGTCTGGCTTGTTGCATTCCTTAGCTTTTTGGATTCTCGCCGTGGACGCCGACGGAAGAGTTGGCCGAGTGCATGGCTATTGGTAGAGCTTGTTCGACGGCCGTGGCTGTGGCATACGGTTCATGGCCCTAGCCCGTTGTGCTCTATTGCTCTCCCTCTGAGGGTTGCGGCCACTATTCTCGTCCACCTCGCTCTGACACTATCGAGCTTGGAGGGGATTCGATGGTTGATCTGGTCACCGACAACCTCGGATCTCAGATTATCACCTTCGTTGCGAGAAGCTACCGCGGTGTTATTTACGCATTTGTTTGGAGAGTCCATACAGGTAGTGTTTGAGGAAAGTATCAGATGGAGTCGGTGGTATGCCATGCGGGAATTCTTTTACGATCATCCCGATGGTGTCCCCTTTACCATTGGTGAACGGATCGCATTTAATTTGGCAGCCATTTGGTTTCAATTTCTCTGGTTGTTCGATTTCGCTCTTACCCTTGTTTATGGGATAAAGGAGGCACCTAAGGCGTGGGTTGAATGGAAGCCACATTGGTTATGAGCCAGCGTGACGCTGCCTTGCGGTCCGACGTCATCAGCATCTGTATAAGCCGTCCATCGATCCGATACGGGGTTCGCACTCTACGCGCAGGCTACGAACCTTTATCATTATTTTCTTTACCAGCTATATTTCCTAATGGGCGTTGGAATTCGGCTGTTCATGAAACTCTGTGCTCACCTTCGCTGATATGGCCATTGTACTTACTTAGGTAGGTAAGGTACGTTGCGATTAACGGCGACGGTCAGTTCAGAGAGTCCTCTGGTGCCGTTGTATGTTCATGCGACCCAAACTCTCCCATAATTACTCACCATAAGGGCAGCTCAAGTCATTTGTGATTGTGTTGATCGATTAATACGAATTCTAGCTTCCTTAACAATCTAGTGGGCGAGTAGTAGGGCCCATCTAAATATTCAATACTACGTATGTTGGAGCATCCAGTAATAGGAGATGTCGATCAGTCCTGCGACACGCCAGTTCTAACTCATCGAATGATCTTCGCAGCCAACTAATGATGCAACTTGGAACAATTATAAGGAGAAAGTATTGTTCTGCGAGGGAGAACCCGTAGGCTTCATTGTATAGCTGACCCCAGCGTGGAGGGGGCTAGACTCTCGTGCAGCTCGTGCAGGACGATCGTGATGCGTCGTTTCTGTGGATTGAAGTGACGGCTACGTACCAGGTAGACGTACCAGGTAGATTGGAGCGGCAGATATGGGCATGCGCCTCCCCACAGCAATGCGGAGAAGGGACTGCCGAGTACCTACCTAATTAGGCTTCCGCGACGGGGATTGTTGTAAACCTTAACGCGGAATAACGCCGGCTGCCGTCCAAGGGCGTTGATCTTCATGTAAGGCTCCCCCGGCCGACCTAAGAGCTGGCCAACGGTTATCTAGTTCCGGGTTTCGAAGATTGAAGATTCTACCCCATAATGAGCATAATGAGGGGATGAACCACTATCCGCACGAGACGGATCTTGTTAAGATCTTGAAGGTGGCCCCCAAATTGAGATCTCCATTGCAGCAAGAGCGCGGCGTGCTGGTATGTATGACGATGACTGATCAACCAACGTCGGCACATGATGGTTCGTGCGGCACTGGGACCGTACCAACTGATAGTGCGAAAAATCCAAGGTATGCTTAATCTACAATTAAATTATAGTTGTCCCTCTTCCCTGGCTCTGCACACCACGAGAAGGTCTGCTTCCTAACAGCCAATCAAATCTGGTTTTCGCAACGACCACTTGCCCCTTTTTGTCAAGTACGTTGTCTTGGTTGTGTTCCGGTGACACGGAAGGAAATACAGCTGCCCCCTGCCGCCTTGGTCAAACGCCTCGTCCATTCATTTCTTCCTTCCCTTCATGGCCGCCGCCAAGATATCGCGACTTGATCGAGACCGGGGGGATTCTTGGGCAACGTGAGCAAACGTGAGCAACGTTGCTCCCGCGGGTAGACCCACCGCAGATCTCATCCAACCGCCGGCAATCCCACGCGGCCGCAGAGCTATTTAATTTCCCGGCGTCCACGACCCAAGGGAGTAGCTCCAGACTCCTCGCGCCAAGATTACCTCGCATGCATCGCGCATCGGACCCATGACTACGTGAAAGAACTAAAATGTTGCTTGGAGGGTGGGATCACGACCCACTACCGGTCACGGCCAAGGGGCCGTGGGCCTCACGCCCAGCTTATACGAGACATGACCATTCTCCTGCAGTTTCAACGCGTAAGTGATTCGTGACGAGGTCCGGCATCCTAGCTATTTAAACACGTTAGCTTGCCAATGCCTATTCTCCTTTGGTCATGCTGCCCCTGTCTACGTTGCTTAGAGACATTCCGAAACCTCCCCCGTCCCTTTAACTTAACCCCTCCAGGCCGAACCATCAAGAGCCACCTATTTCAGAACTACCAGTTGCAATGAGGGCCTCCCCTGCAGTTATACTGCCGCTGTTAGTTGCAGTCGTCCGCGCAGCGGCTGCTAATGTCTCAAGCAGCTCTCCCGAAACCAGTCTGTCAGCAAGTACCCTGACGAAGTTTCCTAACGCCACCGCGACCACAGCGCTTGATTCTACTCCTACGGCAATACCATACTCGGTCAAAACACCTCCGTTAGACACCCCCTGGACCAAGAAAGTGGGTATTCACCCATGGCCAGAGTACCCCCGTCCGCAGCTCAGGCGTGACTCCTGGAAGAACTTGAACGGCATCTGGACCTACCAGCCGGGCACGGGTGATGGGGACGCCGACAACCCGCCCTCGGGTTCGCTAGCCCAGGAGGTCCTCATCCCTAGTTGCATCGAGAGTGCACTATCGGGGATCCAGGAACTCAACGTCACAGACATGTGGTTCGCCACGACATTTTCGGTTCCCAAATCCTGGAGTAAGCAGTCCGTGCTTTTAAACTTTGAGGCGGTGGACTACGAGGCGACGGTGTTCATCAACGGGGTGAAGGCGGGCTTTCACAGAGGAGGATACTTCCGCTTCACCATCGATGCCACAGAATTAGTCAAATTTGACGAGGAGAATAGCCTGTATGTGCACTGCGTATCTTCAACTAATGTGCCTAGGGAGACATCGGAGCTGATACGAGAGGGTTGAGCAGAACTGTTTTTGTCTATGATCCGACAGACCTTCCACCGTTTGTCAACCCAACTGGCAAACAGTCAAGGAATCCGTCGCACATTTGGTACCGATCGTGCAGCGGCATCTGGCAAACGGTATGGCTCGAGAGCGTACCGGAAAATCATGTCACGAAGCTCGATGTTGCCGCTGGCATGCATGGAACGGTTACGGCCACCGTCCACTCCAACCAAACTGTGCCTGTTGAGATCTCCGTGCTAGACGATCATGGCAAAGTTGTCGGCAGTGGCCATGGAAAATCAAACTCCGAGTTTGAATTCACCGTGGATTCTCCGAAGTTGTGGTCCCCAGACTCACCTGTGCTGTACAACCTTACGGCGAAGTTAGGGGAGGACGTCGTCTCTAGTTACACTGGCTTCCGCACAGTATCTCGCGGAGTGGTAGATGGCATACAGCGCCCGCTCTTGAACGGTAAGTTTGTCTTCCACTTCGGGACTCTAGACCAAGGCTTTTGGCCCGACGGCATCTACCTGGCCCCGAATCTGGAGGCACTCGTGTTCGACCTCAAGACGTTGAAGAAGTACGGGATGAACATGGTCCGCAAGCATGTGAGTGTGGCACTCCAGTGGCCTAGACATCCCGGGGGATGCTGACTGCCGTCCCATCTCGATAGATCAAAGTCGAACCGGATCTATTTTATTACGCTTGCGACACGATCGGACTGATGGTTTACCAAGACATGCCTAGCATGCCTCCCAACTATGCAAAACCAAACCCAGAGCAGCAAGCCGAGTTCGGGCGCCAACTTGAGCTCATGGTCAATGAACACAAGAGCTACACATGCATTGTTACATGGGTAAATATTCCGTAATTTTCAGTCTTGACCTGGAGGCCCAACAACTCATCCGTGTTTTCCTCCTAGATCATCTACAACGAAGGTTGGGCCCAGCTAGAAGGACCTCCTTATCCAGAATTTGGCCTTGTCGATAGGGTCAGGCAGCTAGACTCGACTAGGCTTATTGACGCCACAAGTGGGTGGATGGATCACGGAGCTGGCGACTTCCATGTGAGGCTCCTCGACTAACCGGCTCACCCAGACCGAGACCGCTAATCCACGTCTAGGACAACCACCACTACGCCAACCCTCAATGCGGAACGCCGTTCTACTCCATCCTCTCCTCCCCTCAAGACCCAAGCCGCATTGCAATTCAAGGCGAGTTTGGCGGCCTTGGCCAGAACACATCACTTGAGCAGTAAGCCAACCTTTCCCCAAACCTGAGCGTCAAAGCCCACCTTACTCTAACGCTCCACCACCCGCAAGTCTCTGGAACGTCCAGCAAGCCATCGACGGCATCAACCAGACGTACGAGCTCAACGCCGATAGCAAATCGTACAACTACCGGGCGCACGTGCTCTTCAGCGAGTTCCGCGAGCAGGTCGAGCTTTTCGCCTGTAGCGGCGGGATCTGGACCCAGACCACCGACGTGGAGGGCGAAGTAAACGGCCTCCTCACGTACGACCGCCGCGTCGAGCGGGCTGATCTCGACCAGTGGCGCTCCGACATACGAGCTTTGTATGACACGGCGGCTAAGAGAGGAGGCGCCGAGTACGGAAAGGTTGGTAAGAGATTTGGCATGATTGGGATGTAGAGCCGAGTTGGAAGCAGCGACGTTGTTAAGCATCAAATGATAATTAGGTAGTTAAGAAAACCGGTTAGGCTGATTCCCTTATACTCAATTTGCCCAACCCCCCTTACCCTAAATTACAGAAAATCCTCCAAGTGAGGGTCTCCGGTTGGATAATTATGCCTATCTTCGACATGGAGGCATGGCCTGATGCAGGACTGTTCAACCGCGTAGCGTTCGCTCTGAATATGTCGGTTCGCTGGCCGGGGCTTAACTCGAGTAGCAACAAAGCTTAATTGATCTCTAATTATAGCGCTACCACTATTCACCAAACAAGCCGCTTATCTTTGCCGATGTTACTTTATACTATCAGTATGTACCTGCACCGTGTTCTCCAGAGGTACGGGGCTGACACGTATCATCGTCTGAAATTTACACATGCAGTACACGCACCCCGAGGGTTTCTTCTCGGCCTGGCAAAAGGGTTGGACATTCACAACTAAAGCATAGCGAATGAGGTGCACTAGGCGAAATTTACCGCTAGCTAAATAGGATAGCCTACTCCTAGCGGAAAACCCGGGCTAAGCAGATATGAAGTATCTTGACTCTATTCGCCCAGGACTGTGGCCCAGGGCGATTCGTATACGTGAACGTACTTCCAAACTCCGATCATATCTAAATTCCTCCCATCCAATTCTACGTTATCTCCCGATACCCACCAGAGGCAGTGGCGGGGACCTTAATCGTCCTCCTCCTTCGGATCGTATATATCTCCTGCGGCAGTTTTCTCCAACTTCGTCCCATCCGCCGTCACAACTGGCTGGCTCGGCACCACCACCACAAACACCCTCGCAACATCCTTTCCACGATTAACCCACTCATGATTCGTACCCCGGCAGACGATAACGTCGTGCTCTTTCAATATCTTCTCCTCGCCTCCATCGGTGACAAACCCAACCGTGCCTTTGAGAATAACCGCATAGTCTAGGCTGAGGGTTCTGTGGAACCATCCCGATTCCGCAGGTGGCAGGTCAAGGATACGGCAGGAAGGTCCCTTGGTGTCGGCGAGGGGGACAAGAGTTTTGTGCGGCTCGGTGAGTGGGCGCTGGTTGTCGACGGGAAAGCCGCGTGAACGGTGGATCTGGACAACCCCAAATCCAGATTCAGGGCCAGGAACAGAGAAGACTGGCGAGGTATTGGGGTCATAGGGAGTGAGGATGTCGTCTGACGCAAAGTAAGCCTTGCCATTGGGGTCGTGGGCCGTGATAACTCGGCGGATGGGAACTCCCATGTCTAGAGGTGATGAAGACATATTGCTCAATCTTTTCCGTAATTGGAGAACTTGACTACCTATGAATGCTTTGGGAGCGAAAACATGGAGCCAAAAGGGGTTGTCCTATTTTATATTCCGTGTATTGCTTCGACCGGATTACTAAGATCAATTAGTAACCTTGTGATTTGTAATAAGCACTTGCATTCCTGAACTGTAGATCGGTGGAGCTGAAGGATTCAAATTCGTTATTGATATGTACGGAGGCTTACCAATTCTTCTTGTGTTAAAATATCCTTCAAACGATAGTCTGAAGCCTGTACGGAATACTGGCTGAGAAGTTGTTGTTCGACCCATTTCGAATACCCTATGGTGGCGGACGCCGAACCGGTTTTGGCAGATCTCGACGCCTTTGAGAACCATGACACCAGATACCAAGGTTAACTGCCTAACAGAACAGAGATACTCGAAACCTCCCCCCCCCAAAAAAAAAACCAAAAAAAAACCAAAAAAAAAAACCCTTGGAACAACTTTAAATGCGGCCAGGCATGAAACTCAAGGTGGGCTCGGACAATGGCCACATCGACCTCTCATTACCGTTATCAACAGATACCTTGGGGACATCTGTTTCGGCAAGGTCAGGAGACGAAGTGCGGATCCTACATGGGTTAAACGCTCCTGTGGGACTCTTTGGCTGGATGATGTATTGACTAAGATGTCGTTAAGCTACGGCGAAGACATCCAGCATGACGACCGACTCGTCGCGAACGATTGTTGAAGCACCTTCCGATACATTGTGAGATTAGGAGATAATTAGTCCAGGCTTCCAGAGCTAGGGCGTGCTACCAAGACTTGATCCGTACGCCCTTGACTGAACATCGACAACTAGAACTGGATACCGAAAGCGATCAAAATGAAGCTGTCGCTGGCGCTGGTCGCTGGCGCTGGTCGCTGGTGCGGACCGGGGCATTTAGTCAGGACCAGACCCGTCGTAAAGTCCAGAAGTTGATATCAATTGCCGCCCATTGCACCCCAACCTTAGGATCCTACCTAACTTTAGGCTCCCTTCCCCGGAGCTATACTGCGGGATAGGGTATACAAGGTGGAAATCTACTTTGTGTGTATCGTCTAGTGGGCTCGGAGAAGTATGGCAATCCATCCGCCATTTCGAACTTATTTGTCAAGGGTTACTCTGGGGGTTTCTGTCCTCGGAGTGGAGTGTGCAGAGTAGAGAGAGAGGGGTACGTCCAACAGAATTGGGGATCTCCAGGCTCAGCCCTATGGTTGAATGATGGACCCACAAAACCGGTTCACTAGTGGAATATTTTAGGCATCCGGGGTGGGGTCCGAGGTGGACCGAACTTGGGGACGCGTTGGAGAACTCGTGATCTCGCGTTTGTCCCTCCCACTTTGCCTTGCAATTCTTTCGTCCCCTCGCTTTGTTAGCCATCGCGTCGACTCAGAGGCCCGACCACCTTCGGAAGAAGCTGCAGACGAGGGAACGCTCGATGAGGACGCCGTACCGATAGAGAGTGCCACCGCCAGCATGTCCAAGATCGAGAAACTGTCCATCCTGGGCGTCCGTTCATTCGGCCCCGTCAACCGGGAGGCCATTGGATTCAACACCCCCCTCACCCTCATTGTCGGATACAATGGCTCCGGAAAGACGGTATGGAGAGATAATACTACTGTATTTTTATACCGTGTGGTCTTAACTGACATGGAACGTCCCTAGACTATCATCGAGTGTCTCAAATATGCCACCACTGGGGAACTTCCCCCCAACAGCAAAGGCGGGGCTTTCATCCACGACCCCAAGGTACATTTCACTATTAGACCCGTCCGAAAATACTCCGAAAGCTAACTAATTCCTTTCAAGCTTTGCGGTGAGAAGGAAGTCCTCGCACAGGTCAAGCTCTCGTTCCGATCGACCGTCGGCGAATCATACGTTGTAACCCGAAATATCCAGCTTACCGTTAAGAAAACGACCCGATCACAGAAGACCCTAGAAGGATCCCTTCTCTGTAGGAGCAACGGAGAGCGGAGCGTCACATCGTCTAAAGTCTATGACCTCGACACCATCGTCCCGGAGAAGCTCGGAGTGTCTCCCGCTATCCTCGATGCTGTTATCTTCTGTCACCAAGACGAGTCATTATGGCCCATGAGCGAACCATCCGCCTTGAAGAAGCGATTTGACGAAATATTCGAGGCCTTGAGGTATACCAAAGCTATCGACAACCTGAAGGTTTTGCGCAAGAAGCAGGGGGAGGAGCTGGGCAAACTGAAGATCTTCGAGGAGCAGTATAGACTCGACAAGGAGAAAGGCGACAAGGCCGAGAAGCGGTCCATCAACTTACAGACCGAGATTGAGACCATGCGTGTCAAGTGCGATGCCATCACAGCCGACATGAGCCAGACCCAGGAGAGGATCAAGGACAAGCACGAGCAAGCTACCAGCTTCCTTGGCATTGTCAACGAACTTCGAAATAAGACGGAGCAATACCAGTACCGGCAGGATACCGTTGAGGAGTTGCGGGGGAGCATAGACGAGTTGCAGGAGCCTGATCAGCAACTTGCCGATTCTCTAACACAGTATGAGGAACGAATCGAGCGCATAGCGAAGGAGCGAGATCAGAAAGCGGACCAGTACCAGGACCTCCAGTCCGAGCTGAAGCTCTCTAGGGCTGAACACACTAAGAAGGTTGCGGAGCTCGGCAAGCACCAATCTGACAAGGAGAAGTACGAGCGACAGCTAGTGAATCGGGTGAAGATGATCCAGGGAGCCGCCGAGCGCCACGAGATTCGAGGCTACGATGGTGAGCTTGAAGACCGCCAGGTTCATGCCTTCAATGACCGCATCCAGAAGATCCTGAACGACAAGAAGCGAGAGCTTGAGCGCCTACAGCGTCAGAATGCCCAGGAGGTGGACAAGACAACTGCCGTCATCACAGATCTGGAGAGCCGAAAAGCATCCCGGGTGCAAGACCGTGTATTTGCCAAACAGCGCATGGGCGCCATTGAGAAACGTACGACCATCCTCAACGGCGAAATCAGCTCCTTAGATATCGATGAGGCTTCTGAGGCCCTTCTCCAATCGGCGATGAAGGACCTTGAGGGGAGGCTAGACAAGGCTCGCAACGACGAACAAATCGTCGGGATTGACAGGGAAATACAGCAAGAAAATGATCGACTCTGGCAACTTGAAGCCGAAAACGAGAAGTTGAACCGGGAATTGGTCGAGTGCACGAGACTCGCATCTGAACGTGCGCAGCTAGATCTTCGAAAGAAGGAGCATACGGAAAAGAAGCGGAAGCTCGACACTCTCGTGAACACCTGGAATGACAAGCTATCTGCCATTCTTGGTGGCCTGTGGCAACCCGAAACTATCGAGTCCGATTTCCAGACCGTTCTTAAGCGGCAGGTCGACGTCGTCTCCGATACCAGGAGGCAAAAGGATGCTACGCAGCAGGAACTCAAGCAGCTGGAGTTCAAGCTGTCTACTGGTCGCGATAGACTGAAGAAGATATCCGCCGAAAGAGACCGGAGCCAGGAGGCTGTTACCACGGCCCTTGGCAAGGTGAAGAATGACACCGCATCTGTGGAAGAGTATCTGGAAGAGCTTGAGTCCCTCGAGGCCGACGTGCAGACTTGCGAACGGGACATCAACCTGTACGACGAGCTGAAGAAGTACTATTCCAGTGCGGAGAAAATTGTTACTCGGTTTAACAAGTGTCGCCTGTGCGATCGAGATTTCAAGGACCAACCAGTACCTAAATCCAAACTCCTCGAAAAGATCGCTAGCCACCTTGATGATAGCGAGAAGAAGAAGCTGCTAGAGGAGAAGGCAGAGTATGACAAGTGCTTGGGCACAATTCGGGCCGTCCGCCCTCAGTACGATACGTACCAGAGACTTGAGGCCGAACTGCCACCCCTTCACGAGGAGATCAAGAGCCTAGAGTCGCAGAAGGATGTTCTCATTCGGCGACTTGAGGACCAGGATGCAGTTTACAAGGACGCCGAAGAGCAGCGTCAGGATATCGACTCGATGAACAAGACCGTCTTGAGCATCGCCCAATCCTTCAAAGATATTGGGGACTCTGAGAAGCAGATCGAGCGTCTTGCATCCCAACAATCGTCGAGCGTCAGCATGCGGAGCGCTGACGAAGTTCACGAGCTCCAAGCAACATGTGCCGAGCAGACCAGGGGCGTGAAGGCTAGGATCACGAAACTTACCGCAGACAGACAACGAATGAGGGACCTAGTAAACGCCCTAGAACTTGAGAGGAGCGAGCTGAAGAATAAAATCAACCAAGCTGTCAACCAATTGAACAGGAAGAAAAACCTTCAGGACCAGATCCAAGCCCTAAAGGACGACCATAGCCACCAGCGGGACATCATCCAACAGGCCGATGTGGATCTAGAGGCTATCGAGCCAGAGATTGCCAAAGCGAGGTCTATCCGGGAGGACACGCTGCTGCGCGGACGGGCCAAGGAGCAGAAGGTTGCCGAGGAGCGAGACGCCGTGGCCGGTACGGTGAGCGAGCTGAAGATGGTCGAAAACGATATTCAAGACTACATCGACAGGGGCGGCCCGGCTAATCTGGCTTCAAACCAGCGCGCTATTGCCAACCTCGAGCAAACTATAGCGAACCTGGAGAAGTACATGAAGGACCTCACGATCCAGATCAACAAGCTCGGCAAGGAGATCGACAGCAGCGATCAGAAAAAGCGAAACATCGCCGACAACATCAACTACCGGAAGAACCTGCGCCTCCTGGAGGATTTGGAACGCGACATCGCTGCCCTGAAATCCCGCAATGCGGAGGACGATTACGACCGCCTGGCGCGTGAGGCTCGCTCTCTCGAGTCCCAGCATAACAAATTACTAGCCGAGCGCGGCTCACTGATGGGTTCCATGAAGACCAAGGACGAGGAACTAACCCGCCTCCTCGAGGAGTGGGAGCTAGACTATAAGGACGCAGCGCGCAAGTACCGCGAGATGCACATTAAAGTCGAGACCACCAAGGCTGCAATCGAGGACCTCGGACGATACGGGAGCGCGCTAGACAAGGCCATCATGCAGTACCACTCGCTCAAGATGGAGGAAGTCAACCGAATCGCCGGCGAGCTCTGGCAGAGCACCTACCAGGGGACGGACATCGACACGATCCTAATCCGATCTGACGCGGAGACGGCAACGGGCAAGCGCAACTACAACTACCGCGTGTGCATGGTCAAGCAGGACACTGAGATGGACATGCGAGGGCGATGCAGCGCGGGCCAAAAGGTTCTAGCGTCCATCATCATCCGGCTCGCGCTGGCGGAGTCGTTCGGCATCAACTGCGGACTCATCGCGCTGGACGAGCCGACGACCAACCTCGACAGCGACAACATCCGCTCGCTGGCCGAGAGCCTACACGCCATCATCAAGCAACGCCAGGCGCAGAGCAACCTGCAGCTCGTGGTCATCACGCACGACGAGGAATTCCTCAAGCATATGCAGTGTTCCGAGTTCTGCGACACGTTCTACCGTGTCAAGAGGGACGAGAAGCAGAACAGCGTTATTGTGCGGGAGAGCATTACCAAGGTCATGGAGTGAGTAGTGGCCCGGAGTTTTGGGGATTGATCTCGAGTGTTTATTTGGAATTGGGCGTTTATGGAAAATGGGGTGCCTGCGTGGCATTTTTCTCGCGGTGTCTACTACATAGCATGGCGATTTTGCTTGATACGTACCTACCTACCTACCTAATCAGTCATCATTATCAAGGGAGGGTTCATCCAGGGCGCAAAGCACAGGCTCTTAGTCATTTCTGCTGCAACATGATATTACCATACCAATCGCCACCATCGTGCTCGTGGAGAGTCCCGCACTGGCTGAGTACTTGGATGAATTGGCTGGTGGCTGGGTCTAGTCGCCCCCCCTTCCGCCTATCTTGCTTGCCTGGGTTGTCTCGGTTGTACCGTTTGCCGTGAGAGACCATTGAGAGTGATAGGGTCGCCGCGTGTCCCCCACACTCTACATGAAAAGTTTCAACTTGCTTCCGGCTTCCTACCCCATACGATCTTCTGCTTATAGTAGACATGGTGCTTCAAGGAGCAAAGCTCCCGCCGAAGGTGGTCTATGTAGACTTGGACCTGTTCCTTTGTCCAGCCGAGGACATTCGTGAAGAACAAGATGAAGCCTTCAACGTCTGATAGGAGCGCCGTCTGCGAAAATTGACCGATCTCTTTCATCTTTGGATCCTTAGGCCAGCCGCCGCTTGGGACCTACATAGGCAGATATGGGTGAGCTACTAGTAAAGAGTAGAGATTGGAATTGAATTAAAAAATGTACCTTGATCCACTTTTCTTGAATATCTACGAAGCCGGCTTCCTTCATCGCCGTATTCTGGAGACCATCATCGAGCACTGCGAAGGTCCGGCCAGTCTTCTTGCCACCCTCCATAAAGATTGGTCCCCACTGAGAGATGGCGCTATCCGTTGGGAG
>Ga0164242_10004332_pt1 | contig 15969 bp, 18 predicted proteins | sample OricomgcompostMG_FD_108783 | JGI IMG/M metagenome (GOLD analysis project Ga0164242, IMG submission 108783) | Miracle-Growth compost microbial communities from Emeryville, California, USA - Original compost - Miracle growth compost (MG) ... | reverse complement strand
GTGGAGGGCGACGATCCGTCCGACCCGTCGGCGCTGCACGACAACCCCGGCACCTGGCTGGGCTTCACCGACCTGGTGTTCATCGATCCGGTCGGCACCGGCTTCAGCCGCGCGCTGGTGGACGAGAAGCAGGCCACCAAGGATTTCTACAGCACCGACAACGACATCAAATACCTCTCGCGGGTGATCTACGACTGGCTGCTGAAGAACGGCCGCATGGAGTCGCGCAAGTACCTGGTGGGCGAAAGCTACGGCGGCTTCCGCGGCCCGCGCATCACCGAGTACCTGCAGACCCAGCTCGGCGTGGCGATGAACGGCGTGGTGCTGCTGTCGCCCTACCTCGATCCCGGCGCCTCCGACGACGACGACGTGTCGCCGCTGCCGTGGATGCTCACCCTGCCGGCGATCGCCGCCGCCCACCTGGAGCGCGAGGGCCAGCTCACCCCGCAGGCGATGCAGCCGATCATCGACTACACCCGCACCACCTACGCCACCACGCTGATGGAAGGCCGCTCCAACCCGGCCGCCACCGACGCGATGATCCAGAAGGTCACCCAGCTGACCGGCCTCGATCCCACCTTCGTCAAGCAATCCGGCGGGCGGCTGGAGACCCAGGCCTACCTGCGCGAGGTCTACCGCAACGAGGGCAAGCTGGGCAGCCGCTACGACTCCAACGTGACCGCCTGGGACCCGTTCCCCTACGCGCCACACCAGCGCTCGGGCGACCCCATTCTCAACGGCATTATCGCGCCCACCACCACCGCCATGGTCAACTTCATCACCCAGACCGTGGGCTGGAAATACGACGGCCGCTACAACACGCTCAGCTACCAGGTGAACAACCTGTGGCACGAGGACGACGACGCCCGCGAAGGCTCGGTGGCGCAGCTGCGCGAGGCGGTGGCCAACGACCCCAAGCTGCGCGTGCTGATCGGCCACGGCTGGGACGACCTGTCCTGCCCGTTCATGGGCTCGGTGCTGATCGTCGACCAGATGCCGGCGATGGGCGACCCCAGCCGCGTCCAGGTCAAGGAATACCCCGGCGGCCACATGTTCTACGCACGCCCGGCCAGCCAGGCGATGCTGTTGAAGGACGTCAAGACGCTGTACGGGGTGAACTGAACCCTGTCCGGCGCCGCGCGAAGGAGGCACGCGCGGCGCCGGTCGCGGTGCCATGCGCCACTCCGTGCAGCATGGGCGGCTGTCCCGGCAGGTCGCTGTGCGCCACGGCGGTGACGCGAAGCGCCACGCCGGACATCGCGAACAGCGGCCACGGCGCCGCGTTGCGCACCTCTCGCCGCAATGCGGCGTGGAAGCCCGGCCAGGGCCACCGCGTCGCCATGCCGCGCCCCTGCCTCATGCTCCAGGGTCCACTCCCGGATGCCGCGCGCGCCACGCCGCCAGTGCCTCCTTGTAGCGCTCCAGCGCCTCCTCGTAGAGGTCGAAGATGCACGGCACGCAGCCCTCGCCGCAGCAGTCGCCAGGGTCGGGTTCGACCGGCGGACGCGGCGGCGGGTCGTCCGGCGTGTCCATCGGGGCCGGAATGGACGGAGGGTTCGGCGACGACGCGTTCATGCCCCGGGATATAGCCGCCTGGCCATTGCCGCCGTCAAGCCCGCACGGCTGCAAGCCGGCCACGCAGGATGCAAACTGGCGCCATGCTTTTGCCCCGCGCCACGGCGCCCATACCCACGGCCAGGAACCCGACACCGATGCGCCTGCTGCTTTCCCTTGCGTGCCTGGCGGCCGCATGGCTGACGGCTTCGTGCTGCCTCGCGGCCACCCATGCCGCGCCGGCGCGGCACTATCGCGTGGTCGGCTACGCCACCGGCTGGAACCCGGTCCAGGACAAGGACGCCGGCAAGATCGACACGCTGATCTTCGCCTTCGCCAGGCTCGAGAACGGCCGCGTCGTGCTTGATACGCAGGGCGAGCGGCGGCTGCGCCGGCTCACCGCGCTCAAGGCCAGCCACCCGGCGCTGAGCGTGGCGATCTCGGTGGGTGGCTGGGGTGCCGGCGGCTTTTCCGAGGCGGCATCCAGCGCCGCCGGCCGCCGGGCCTTCGCGGACAGCGCCGCCGCGCTGGTCGCAGCGCATCACGCGGACGGCCTCGACGTCGACTGGGAGTATCCCGACCACCACGAATCGGGCATCCGCTCCAGCCCGCGCGACCGGCGCGATTTCACCCTGCTGCTGCAGGCGATCCGCGCCAGCCTCGACCGCGCCGGCGCCGCGCACGGCCGCACCGGTGCAAACCACTACACGCTGAGCATCGCCGCCGCCGACGGACCCTTCATCAGCGGCATCGACATCGCGGCGGTGGCGCCTTCGCTCGACTGGTTCAACCTGATGACCTACGACTTCGTCAACGCGATGACGCCCACCACCGGTCACCACACCGGCCTGCACGCGTCGCGCCTCGCCCCCGCCGACGCGCGCAGCACCAGCCGCGCGGTGCGCCAGTTCCTCGCCGCCGGCGTGCCGCCGCACAAGCTGGTGATCGGCGCCGCCTTCTACGGCCGCGAGTTCGCCGGCGTGCGACCGGCCCACGACGGCCTGTACCAGCCCTATGCCCGCTTCGTAGGCACGCTCGCATGGCCGCGGCTGGAGAGCCACTACATCGGCAAGCGCGGCTACGTCCGCCACTGGGACGCGCGGGCGCAGGCGCCCTGGCTGTGGAACCCCGGCACGCGCCGCTTCGTCAGCTACGACGACCCGCGCTCGATCGCCGCCAAGGCGGCCTACGTCAAGGCCATGCACCTGGGCGGCATCATGTACTGGGAACAGAGCCTGGATCCCGGCGACGAACTGCTCGAGGCGATCTGGCAGGGCTTGCGATAGGCGCAGGCGCCCGTGCGGATTCTCGCGTGTCTGCGTGAGCGCGCCGCGCCAGGGACATGCGCGCGGCATGCCCGCTGTGGGATCACTTCGCCGGCTTGCGGAAGCGGTAGACGAACTGGTCGGTATGCCCGCGTATCGACTTGTCGAATACCGGGATCGTGTGCGGGTCGGCCGGGTTGCGCAGCACCTCGCTCTCGCCGTCGAACACGAAACCCGCCCCTTCCACTTCTTTCTTCACCGCCGCCGGATCGATGCGGTGCAGCGTGTTCGTGTCGGACGTGCCGGAGCCGGCCGGCGCCACGTGGTCGATCACCACGAACACGCCGCCCGGCTTGAGCGCGTCGTAGACGCGCTTGTCGAACGCCGCCATGTCCACCGGGCCCATGAAGGGATCGTGGTAGTCGTGGTAGTTCTGCGAGGTGAACACCACGTCCACCTTCGCCGGCACGCTCAGTTGCGCCGCCGGCTGCTGCAGCAGGCTGACGTTGGCGTAGTGCGGCGTGGCGACCAGCTTGCGCCAGCTCGCCAGGCTCTTGCCGGCGTACTTCGCCGTCTCGTCCGGCCAGACCGTGTAGACGTGGCCCTTCGGCCCCACGATGGCGCTGAACACGCGCGTCCAGTAGCCGCTGCCAGGCACCAGTTCCAGCACGTCCTGCCCCGGCTTGACGCCGACGAAGGTCATCACCTGCGCCATCTTGCGCCGCGCGTCGTCGGCGGCGTCGGCCTGGCGGGCGGGATCGGCGATGGCGGCGCGGACATAGGCCGGCACGGTGGCCTGCGCGGACACGGCCGCGGGCATGACGCAGGCAAGCGCCACGACGGCAAGCGCGGCAAAGGGGGCATGACGCATGACAGACTCCTCGGGCGCGGGGGGATGCGCCGATTGTGCGCTCCCCGGCGGCGCAAGGCCACGCCCCGGCCGAACCCGGCGACGAGGCCGCCCGGATCAGTGCGCGCCGGGCAGCGTGCGACCGGTCAACTGCGCGCGCAGCTCACGCAGCTTGGCCTTGACGGCGGCCTCGCCGGCCGGCCCCGCGCGCAGCAGCATCTTCTGTCCTATCGACAGCGATTCCAGCGAAGGATCGGCGTAGGCGTAATAGCCTTTCACCGGCGTCAACTCGGGCGGTTGCGACGGCTCGGGCGTGGCCAGCAGCAGGTCGATCACGGCGATCAGGCGATCGTTGAAATAGCCCTTGGGATAACCCAGTTCGCGATAGGCCTGCTGGAACAGCGGATATTCGCGCACGTACCAGGCGGCCAGCGCCTTGCTGTCCACGTCTTGCACCGCCTGGACATAGGCCGCGTAGCGCGCCGCGTTGCGCGCGTCCATCACCGTCGCGCCGCCGTCCGCCCTGGCGACGGCGAACGCCCCTGCCGGGCTGCGCACCGGCAGCACCGAGCGTCCCAGCGTATGCCGCGGCAGCGCGTCCACGGTCGCCACGATGCGCGGGATGATCTGGTTCGGGGTCAGCAGCGCGGCCAGGTCGTGGCCGCCGGCCATCGCGCCCAGCGCGGACAGCACGCTGGCATCGCTGTCGGCCAGCGCAGGCAGCGGCGAGGTCGAGGCGGCCGCCGGGGCCGCGGCCCGGTCGATGGGATGGCGGATCGGCGCCGCGGCGGCCGGGGCCGACGAAGGCGCGGCAGGCATGGCCGGGGCCGGGGCCTGCCCGGCCGGATGCATCGCCCGGCGCGCCAGGTAAACGCCCGCCGCGACCACGGCCGCCAGCACGATCACCGCCACGATCCAGCCACCTGTGGAACTCTGCTTGCTCACTCGCCTGCCCCGTTTCGCATCGTCACCTGCCTGTGACTTGTCCGCAGGCGATTCGTTCACCCCGCTTCCACCTTGGAATCCGCGGCGCACCGGCGCGCCAACGCCCGCCTGAGTCTACCGGCATCCGCCGGCGGCCGGGCTCACCACAGCGCCAGCAGCACCGGCACCACCACGCCGGCCAGCAGCGTGGCGCTCACCAGCCGCCTGTTGCGGGTATAGCGGTAGGCCATGTAGATGCCGGTGAGGGTCGACAGGAACAGGCCCAGCGAGACCAGCGCGAAGAAGATCTTCAGCGGCCAGGCGTTGTGTGCCGGCTTCGCAGGCGCGCCGCGGGCGCCTTGCGGCATCGCCGCGGCGCCAGGGAGGCCGCGGCCCTGCGCCATCGCCGGCGGCGGGCGTCGGCGGTGCGCGGGGAATACGTAGGTCTGCTTCTTGTGCAACAGCGCCATGGTCGCCAGCCACGCGGGCGGCTTGTAGTCGCTGCCGTGCCCGGCCTCGTGCAGGCCGAAGGTCTGCAGGCCGCCGGTGAAGGCGAAGAACAGCAGCGCAGGCGCGATAAAGACGCCGAGATAGAGATGCAGCTGGCGGGAGAACTTCAGGAAACGGTGGCCAATGGACATAAGAATCTTTCGCATTTGCGAAAGCGGACTCTAGCCGTTCCCCACCTCTGCCGACAAGCAGTTCGCGCATGGCGGCGGCCGCGACCTTCGTCGCGGCCGCCGCCACACCGGCATCAGCCGCCCACCGGCGACGGATTGCGCTCGGCGAACCCGGCCTGGTGCCAGTATGGATAGGCCTTCACCGGCTCGCTGGCTTGGTCGAGTCGGGCCACCTGCTCCGGCGTGAGGTTCCAGCCATAGGCGTCCAGGTTCTGGCGGAGCTGCGCCTCGTCGCGCGCGCCGACGATCACGCTGGCCACGGTCGGCCGCTGCAGCAGCCAGTTCAGCGCGACCTGCGGCACGGTCTTGCCGGTTTCCGCGGCGACCGCGTCCAGCGCGTCGACCACCTGGTAAAGATGTTCGTCGGCTACCGGCGGCCCCATCTCGCTGGTCTTGTGCAGGCGGCTGCCGGCGGGCAGCGGCTGGCCGCGTCGAATCTTGCCGGTGAGGCGCCCCCAGCCCAGCGGGCTCCACACCAGCGCGCCCACGCCCTGGTCCAGGCCCAGCGGCATCAGCTCCCACTCGTAGTCGCGGCCGACCAGCGAGTAATAGGCCTGGTGCGCCACGTAGCGCGAATAGCCGTAGCGGTCGGCGGTGGCCAGCGACTTCATCAAGTGCCAGCCGGAGAAATTGGAGCAGCCGATGTAGCGGATCTTGCCCGCGCGCACCAGGTCGTCCAGGGTGGACAAGGTCTCCTCCACCGGCGTCATCGCGTCGAAGCCGTGCAACTGGAACAGGTCGATGTAGTCGGTCTGCAGGCGCTTGAGCGCCGCGTTCACCGCCTCGGTGAGATGGAAGCGCGAGGAGCCCACGTCGTTGGGGCCGTCGCCCGAGCGGAAGGTCGCCTTGGTGGAAATCAGCGCCTCGTGGCGGCGCCCCTTCAGCGCTTCGCCCAGCACTTCCTCGGAGCGCCCGGCGGAGTAAATGTCCGCGCTATCGAACAGGGTCACCCCCGCCTCCAGGCAGATGTCCACCAGCCGCTTCGCCTCGTCCACCTCGGTACGGCCCCAGGCGCCGAAGAAATCGCCGCGCCCGCCGAACGTGCCGGTGCCGAAGCTGAGCACCGGCACGCGGAAGCCGGAACGGCCAAGCTGTCTGTATTCCATGGGATCTCCTTTCTGGAAAGGGTTTGCGGGAAGCATCGGGACGGGACGCGCGCTGCCGCCGGCCACGCCGTGGGCCGCATGCAGCGCCCGCCCCCGTCGACGGCTTCATGGTAATGCCGCCGGTGAGCGCACCGCCGTGCTCATACATGAAGAAAAGTTCATGTATTCGGAATTATCGCACCATGGCCTCGCGCTTCCCTATTGATCCGGCCCGGGCTCAGGTTGCGCTCCCCGCTCGTCCTGAGCGTAGCGAAGTGGAGTCGAAGGACAGCCAATGGAACTATTGGCAGGCCGGATCAATGAAAGCCTGTTCGATCGCCCTGCCGCGACAGCTACTTCGACCGCGACCGTCTTCGGTCGGAACCGCGGTCCTGCGGCGATCGGCCGCGACCGCATGCACGCTCGGTCAAGACCTCAAACCGGCTCGCCGCCCGTCCCCTACAGACGCCGAAGGCAGCGGCCACCTCCCGTGTCTTAACGCATTGCGCATCTCCGTCCCGGACGTCGCACCCGAGACTTCGCCGGAGCCTCCGGGGCGGCAGAAGGTCCCCGGCTGGCCCGCCCCGCCCATTGTCACGCCGCAATGCAGCAATCCACCTGCCTGACAGGGCCGACAACGCCGTCAGGACGCCCTGCGCCAGGCTGCGACCTTATGCCGCACCGCATGCTGCCATTCACGCCCCCGCACGCTATGGTCAACGCAAACCCGAACCTAGCCCAGAGCCCGGAAAAACAATGGCGAAGCACAAGCTGCACGGCATTGGCACCATGGTCTTGATGCGCTGGCCGATCGGCCTGCTGACCGGGGTTCTGGCCGGCCTGGGCGCACATGTCGGCAACGCCGGGCAAACCACTCTGCTGCCCGCCGCGGGACATGCCATCGACCTGCCCGCCTGGAGCCTGCTCGCCGGCTGCTGGCTGGGTGCGCTGTGCTGCGCGCCTGGCTATCGCCGGCGCAAGCAGCGACGGGCGCTGCGGCAAGCCCTGGACGAACTCGCGGCACTGCCCCAGCCGGCCTTCGAGGAACGGGTTCTCGAGGCCGTCCACCGCCTCGGCTACCGCGTGGACGACGAGTTGCATGACGACGGCGCGCTGGCCGGCCTGCTGCTGTACCGCAACGGCAGCCACACGCTGCTGCATTGCCGCCACTGGCGCCAGCGTCAGGTCAATGCGCAGACCATGCACGAACTTGCCGAGCGGATGGACCACGGGTACGCCGCGGCGGCGAAGATCCTGGCCATCGGCGACTACACCGACGAAGCCTGGAAGCTGGCCGCAGGCCATCCCATCGACCTGATCCACGGCGAGGAACTGCTGGTCATGCTGCGCGACGCCGGCATGCCGCAGGCACCGAACGTGCATTCGATCGTGCGCCCCGCCCCGCCGCGACGCCTGCGGCACCAGCCGCTGCGCCTGGTGCGCTGAACACCCGTCGTCCACAAGGGCGGCGACGATCCGCACGAGCGCCGTTCAACGCTTCTGCTGCGCCACCGCCAACCCGATCAGCCGCGACACCACCAGCGCCAGATACATCACGCCCGCCATCATCTCCAGGTCGGCCACCGCCTTGGCCATGCCGGTGAGCGGCGTCACGTCGCCAATGCCGGTGCTGGACATCAGCGCGAAGCTGAGGAACATCAGCTCGCTCCATCCGCGTGCCGCGCCCGAGGGCCCCGCGAATGCCGCCGGCTGCAGTGCCTGGCACAGCATCAGCACATAGGTGAATGCCCATACCAGCAAGGTGAACGTGGCGCCCGCCGCGAACAGTTCGTCGGTAGTCGCCCGCCGGTCGGCCAGCATGTAGGCGATCAGCCTTCCGGCCGCATAGAAATAGAACACCGCCTCCACCGCCGCCTGCCACGGCCGCAGGCCATCGAAACCGCCCTCCAGATACAACCCGTTCATCGCTACGGCGAGCACCGCCAGGCAGACCGCCGGCCACACGCGCACCGAGGTGTAGCGGATCATGCGCAGCGCCAGCAACAGGATCACCACCCCGAAGGCCCCCAGCAGCATGCGCGCGGCGCGCATGCCTTCCGCCAGCGGATACAGCAACACGCACGCCAGCTGCACCAGCAGCAACAACGCCGATGGGTGCCGGCGCGCCATCACGAGACAGCGGCGGACCAGAATACGGTTGTCGGGAGATTCCATCATGCGCCTCGTCCTGTGGCCCGGACTCCTTCTATGAAATCACAATCGTTCGAGGTTCGCCGACGCCCCGGCATGTTCTGCCCAACGCGTTCGCCAGCCCGCCCCGTCGATGCGCCATTGACCCTTCGCACACGCAAGCTCAACGAAATCCACCCGCAAACGCCCCCGAGACTGAACGAACGGTCCGCCTCGCTTTGACGAGGCCGCTGCCGGGATGTAAGGGTAGGACGCCCGTTCACGACCTCCACGCGCCTCGCGCCGGCATCGCCCGGTGCACCAGGCCGATGGAGCACGGGGGAAAACGTATCCGCGCATCGCCGGATGGGTGGCGCCGGAAAGCGGGCATGCCGACCCGGCCCATGCATGAAGCGGCCGCTCGACGGCCACTCGATGTGCGGCGATCCCCCATCATGAAGAGGAAGCCAAGACATGAAGCAATATCTCAAGCACCCGGCCATGGCGGCACTGTCCTTCGCGCTGCTCGGCGCCATCGGCGCGCAGGCGCAGACCACGCCCCCGCCCGGCGGCCAGGCGACGTCGCCGGCTGGCGCCCAGCAACAGCAACAGCAACAACAGGCCATGCCGCAGCCGACCGCCGCCTCACCGCAGGACGCCGCCAAGTGCACGCAGACCGCACAGACCATCGTCGCCGCGCTCGACAAAGGCGACTACGCCGGCGCGAGCAACACCTTCGACCCGGCCTTGCGCCAGAAGCTTTCTGCCGACCAGCTCAAGCAGGGCTACCAGTCGCTGACGCAGAAGTTCGGCAAGCGTTCCAGCATGGGACAATCGCGCAGCGTGCAACTGAGCGACGCCACGGTGACGCTGATTCCCATGCAATACCAGAAGGGCATGCTCGGCGTGCAGGTGGCCTGCAGCAAGCAGGGCAAGGCGCTGGGCCTGCAAATCGGCCCGATGCCGGCGAACAAGTCCAGCTCGTGACAGTCCGCCCGCGGCGACCCGGCCGATGGGCTATCGCGAGTTTCCGCCCGGTCGCACGCGGCGCCGGGCGGTTCTCCCGACGTGTTCACGATCTTTAGCGAACAGTTCTTGTAAGCGGCTTCAGCTGCGGCCGGCTTCACCGCGCGGGGCGTGAACAGATTTTCAGGCCTTCTTCAAGAAACAGGCCTTGAGCACCAGGCCCTTGATCTTGTCCGAATGGCCTTCGACATGCTCGGCATCGCCGTCGACCAGGCGGATGTTCTTAATCAGCGTGCCCTGCTTGAGCGGGATCGACGAGCCCTTGACCTTGAGGTCCTTGACCACGATCACGCTGTCGCCCGCCGCCAGCAGGTTTCCGTTGGCGTCGCGTACCCGCGGCGCGTCGTCGTCGGCCGGCGCGGGGGCGATCAGCCACTCATGGGCACAGTCGGCGCAGACGTAGGTCTCACCATCGGGGTACGTGTTCTCCATCGAGCACTGCGGGCAGGCGGGAATCTCGGACATGGCTGGATCCGTCGTCGGTAAACGGCCGAGTATAGCGCCCGGACAAAACCCGGCGCCGCATGACGCCGCCCCCGCGCGCGATGCCGGCCTGGAACGCCGGCCCGCGGCACGGAATCAGCTGGCCTCCGGCCACTCGCCGACGGAGCGCGCCCAGGTCGCGTAGCGGCGCGCGAGGTCGTCGGCCACGCGGCGGTTGCGGCGCAATCCGGCCGCGTTTGCCGACAGCTCCTTCCAACGCTCCAGGGCATGCAGCTGGCCATGGAAATGCCAGGCGACGCCGGCCAGCACCGTTTCCGGCAAGTGCCCCTGCGGGTGTCCCAGCGCCACGCCCAGCACATGGGACATGGCCTGCAGCCCGTGCAGGCACTCGTCCACTTGCACTTCGGCCTCGTGCTGGATCGCCGCCAACCGCTGCTCGCAGAACCGCGACAACCCGGCATCGGCCAGGATCCGCGCGCCGCCGCCCAGCAAGTGATCGATCAGTTGATTGAACCCCGTATCGGCATGCTTGCCGGCGAAGATTTCGTTGACAGCCCCCTGTATTCCATCCGTATCCGCCGACGTCGACGCCTCGGTGTCCATGCCCCTCTCCTGATGTCCGTGCGCACGAAAATGCGTGCTTCTCCACAGAACGTTACTCATAGTGCGTGTCACTATAGAGCGTGGCCCCATGTAGGACAAACCCATAGCTTGTGCCCTTTATAATCAAAGGCTTACAGCCATGGATTATGATCCGCTCAAGCTGTTCGGGCAGCACCTGGTCAAGCTGCGCAAGGCGCATGGCTGGTCGCAGGAAAAACTCGCGCTGGAAAGCGGGCTCGCCCGCTCCTACGTCAGCGGCATCGAGCGCGGACTCAGGAACGTGGCCCTGCAGAACATCTGCGTACTGGCGGATACGCTCGGCCTCGAGCCCAAGAGCATGCTGGATTTTCTCTAGCCGTCGCGGGTATCGACGTCCCCGGCGCCTGTGGATGATCGTCATGCCGCGCAGCCCGCGATTCGGCCTGTGCATTTGCCCGGGACCTGTCTAGCTCACGCGTCGTGTGCAGGCTGTCCGGCCGGCTAGAGATCAGCGCAACTGGCTGTCCTTGCTGCCCCGGCGGTTGTACAGGCTGACGGCATCCTGTGCCTTGTCCAGCGCCTCCTGGCAGGCCACGCAAAGCCGCACGCCCGGCACGGCCTTGCGCCGCGCCTCCGGGATCGCCGCACCACACTCCTCGCATTGCGCCAGGCCGGGTCCCTGCCGCAACTGGCGGCGCGCGCGCTGCACCGCATCGCTCACCGTGGCGTCGATCTGATCCTGCACGGCGCCGTCGCCTGCCCAACCTGTGGCCATGGATTGCCTCCGCTCAACTGATCCTCAAGTCCGTATCTTGGGCTTTCCTCGGGAAATTCCACCCGCCCTGCCCCGCAAGAGGGGCCACGGTTCTTCCCCACGCCGGCCGGGGAGGCGGCGTGCCCGTCACTGGCCGAACCCCGTCAACCCCACCACGGCGCCGAACACGAGGATCCACAATGGATGGCAACGCGTGACACCCAGCACCGCGCTCACCCCCGCAATGAACAGCAACACGACGCTGCGTGCCGAGGCCTCGGTGATCAGCGCCGCGCTGGCGCTGACCAGGCCGGCGGTCACCGGCACCAGGCCGTTCTGCACGATGCGCCGCCACGGCCTGTCCTTGAACCGCTCCCACGCGTGCAGCGCCGCCGCGGTCAGCACCGACGAGGGGCCGAACTTGGCCAGCGAGGTGACCAGCAGGCCCGCCAGGCCGGCGACGTGCCAGCCGACCAGCGGCACCACCATCATGTTCGGCCCCGGCGCGGCCTGGGCCAGCGCGAACAGCGCGCTGAACTGCTGCGCCGTCATCCAGTGGTGCACCTCCACCACCTGCCGCTGCATCTCCGGCAGGATCGTGTTGCCGCCGCCGAACGCCAGCAGGGACAGCTGGGTGAAGATCAGCGCCAGCGACAGCAATACGTGGCTCATCGCTCGAACCTCCTCACCGCCAGCACGCTGAGCGGTGCCGCCACCAGCATCGTCGGCACCAACGGCGTGCGCAGCAGCGCGATGGCGACGAAGCACGACACCGCCAGCGCCAGCCCGACCGGCCGGCGCCGCAACGGCTGCAGGACCTTCAGCGCCATGGCGATCAGCAGCCCGGCCGCGGCCGCGGCCAGGCCGGCGAACAGATGGCGTACCACCGGGTCGTTGCGGTAGTGGTCGTAGATCACCCCCAGGCCGACCACGATCGCCGTGGGTATCGCGATCAGCCCGCCCAGCGCCGCGACCGCCCCGCGCGGGCCGCCGAACTTCATGCCCACGGCCACCGACATGTTGATGCCGTTGCCGCCGGGGAGGAACTGGCACAGGCCGAGCAGGTCGACGAAATCCTCGTCGCTCAGCCAGCGCCGCCGGTCCACCAGCATCTGGCGGGCCAGCGGCAGCACGCCGCCGAACCCGATCATGCCGAGCAGGAAAAAGGTCAGGAACAACTGGACCCTGGTCGGCACGGGGCGCGCGTCATCCAGGGCGGCATCGGCGGTAGGCAGGCTCATGGCGGCAAGGGCGGTGGACGGGGTGCGGATAGTAATAGCCGCGCCATGCATCTGCCCTGCATATAAATGGATGCGTTCCCATATCTCCCGCGTATGCCGCGTCGGCGCAGGCACGCGCTCGAGCCCCGGAGCGGACCAACACACCCGGCGTGGCACGGCGGCGGACCTGGCGAGGTGCCGGAGCCATTCGCACGCCCGCGCCGTGGCGAAGTCAACGACAAAAGAACTGGTACCAGTGCCGGCAGCGCAGCCGCTGCTCGCAATACCTCAGTTGCGCCTGGTAGAGGCGCGCCCGACTGGCCACGCCGCTGGCGATCTCGAGCAGTTGCCGGTCGTGCCGCCAGGCACCACTGCGGTAGCCGCCGATGCCTTCGTAGTAGGCGATGTAGAGATGCTCGGCGTCCGTCAGCGGAATGCCCAGCTCGCGGTGGGCCAGCGCGGTGTACCAGCCGACGAAGTCCAGCGCGTCGCCCATGTCCGAGCGGCTCTTGAAATGGCCCCCGGTCGCCTTGCGGTAGTCGTGCCAGGCCGGTCCCTGGATCTGCGCGTAGCCGTAGGCGCTGGACTTGCGCGGCAGCGGGATGAACAGGAACCAGTGCCGCTTCGGGCGGGCATGCCGCCGGTAACCGGATTCGTGCCATACGAAGGCCATCAGCACGCCGACCGGCGTGCCCCAGCGCCGCTGCACCGCATGCGCATCGTCGTACCACGACGGATGCTGGCCGAAGACCTGGCAGACGTTGCCCGGATGGCGCACCGGCGCGCCGGCGCACCCGCCGAGCATGGCCAGGGCCGCCACGAAAAGAGCCCTCCACAGGCCGCGCAAACAAGTCATGAGTTTCCCCTGTCGATAATCCCGTACGCCTCGTCCAAAGCCTGCGAAAAATCCCACGTCGTGCGGAGTTTTTGCAGGCCCCGAGGCTATCCGGCCACGCTCAAGAACACCAACGACCCTCTCTATCAGGAGTGGCACGGCAAGCCCGCTATCATCGTCGGCCACGGTGGCCATGGCGGGGGAATGCAGCGGGCTGCTGGCAGGTCGCGCTGGCGGTGAAGAACGCTATCGCGGCCACCCTGCCCGGCCCGGCGCCGCCCGAGGCGGTGATCCGCGAAGGCGCACCATTCGAACCGGAGCACGACTGCGCAAAACACGAGGCGGCCGTCCGCAAGGCCATCGTCGCACCGGGCGCGCTCATCGATGCCCGCTGGGCTGGGCCGTGCCCGGCACCATGGAGCGCGAGCCTTCCGCCTCCCGCCGCGCCATGCGAGGATGGCCGGGATCTTCATCCCGGCACCACTGCAGAGGCATCGATGAACGCCTGGTACAAAGCTTTCAGGACTCCGCTCGCGGCAACGCTGGCCGTCGCGGCAACGCTGCTGGCCGCCCCGCCCGCCCGTGCGCTGGACAACGGCCTGGCGCGTACGCCGCCGATGGGCTGGAACAGCTGGAACAGCTTCCACTGCGACGTCAGCGCGCGGCTGGTCGAGGCCACCGCCGACGCCATGGTCGCCTCGGGCATGAAGGCCGCCGGCTATACCTATGTCAACATCGACGACTGCTGGCTGCTCAAGCAGCGCGGCCCGCACGGCGAACTGGTGCCGGACCCGAAGAAATTCCCCGGCGGCATCAAGGCGGTCGCCGACTACGTGCATGCCAAGGGACTGAAGCTGGGCATCTACGAGTCGGCCGGCACCACCACCTGCGCCGGCTACCCCGGCAGCATCGGCCACGAGGACCAGGACGCCCGGCAGTTTGCGAGCTGGGGCGTGGACTACCTGAAATACGACAACTGCGGCGACTACCGCGGCGAAAGCTACCGCCAGCGCTACACCGCCATGCGCGACGCCCTGGCCAAATCCGGCCGCGCCATCGTCTATAGCATCTGCGAATGGGGCAATGAGGCGCCATGGACCTGGGCGCCCGCCGTGGGCAACCTGTGGCGTACCACCCAGGACATCACCCCGCGCTGGCACAGCGACCAGCCGGCCAACCACTACCCGCAGGGCATCCTGGACATCCTCGACCAGCAGGCAGCGCTGTCGCATGCGTCGCGTCCCGGTGCATGGAACGACCCGGACATGCTGGAAGTGGGCAATGGCTACCTCAACGACGACGAGAACCGCGCCCATTTCAGCCTGTGGGCGCTGCTCAACGCCCCGCTGATCGCCGGCAACGACCTGCGCCACATGTCCGACGCCGTACGCGCCGTGCTCACCAACCGCGAGGTGATCGCGGTGGACCAGGACTGGGGCGGCCGCCAGGGCTACCGGGTACGCCGCGACGGCCACGCCGAGGTCTGGGCCAAGCCGATGTCCGACGGCTCGGTAGCGGTGATCCTGCTCAACCGCGGCCGCGGGCCGGTGAAGATCGCCACCAGCGCGCGCGAGATCGGCGTAAAGGCCGCCGACAGCTACACCGTCCGCGACCTGTGGAAGCACGCCAGCACCACCAGCCGGGGGCGCATCGAGGCCGCCGTGCCCACCCACGCCGTGGCCATGTTCCGCGTGTGGCCGGGCGCGCACGGCGCCGCCGGGGCGTGAACGGCCTGGGCATGCCCCGCTTCGCATTGTCGTATGGCCGTCCAGACGGCCATCGATCGCGAGCCTTTCCCCATCTCGCGATGCGGGAATAGCGCGGGCTTTTTTCCACCCTGAGCGCTTGTGGGTTTTTCAAACGCTCAGCCCAGCCATGGCATGCAAGTGGCTGATCCGCGCAGGCGCGTACGGACAGGCGCCGCACGCGCCGATGAAACATGTCGCACGATGCGGCATGTTCCACAGGCTCCAGGCGATAGGCCATGCGCCTGGCGCTTGCCTGCAGGAGCCGCCTCGGCTGCGAACGACATCGCCCGTAGCCGCGCCCGGGGCATCGCTGAAGGTGCTCCCGCAATGGGGCTGGCGCCCTCCCCGGGGACACGCCGGCCGCATGGGCACGCGCCTCCGGCGGGCGGGCCGGCGTATCAGCACTCTCCCGTGCCGGCTGCCGAGCATCGCGGCCGCGCATTCGCTACATTCGGGTCGTCGATGGGCCACACGGGGACAGACGACATGATCGAAGCATTCAGGAGCGGCACGTCGGCGGAAGTCTGGCAGTCGCTGGTACAGGAAGCCTACGGCCAGACCGGGCGCCGGCTCGACGAATCGAGCGAGAGCCACCTGGTATTCCTGCTGCTGCGCTACCAGGGCGACGCCCTGCTGCTGTCGCGCACGCAAGGCATGGACTGGCTCGAGGCGCAAATGTACGCGGGACGCGCGCGGGTGGAGGCCTTGCGCGACGTCGGCGACCGCTGCCTGCTGCTCGCCGGCCTGTTCCCGGGCGTGGCCGAACGGCGCCTGGTCACGGTGGACTATTTCGTCGCGCTGGGCCACAGCGCCTACCAGGGCGTCGCGGATGCGGCCCGGCATGCCTCCGCCTCGCTGTACGCCCACCTGGC
>Ga0164242_10004331_pt1 | contig 15970 bp, 12 predicted proteins | sample OricomgcompostMG_FD_108783 | JGI IMG/M metagenome (GOLD analysis project Ga0164242, IMG submission 108783) | Miracle-Growth compost microbial communities from Emeryville, California, USA - Original compost - Miracle growth compost (MG) ... | reverse complement strand
CTGCTGGGCGCGGGCGAGCTCATCCACGGCGCGGAGGTCGTCCGGGGCCGCCACGGCGGAGGTGGATTCCATATCGCCCTACCTCTTAATGCGGGCGGGGCGGGGGACAAAGCAGGATGCGCGGGGAGCGGAGAGGCGGCGGCTTGCCGGGAACGCAAGCGGGGGAGGGGGCGCGCGGCCGGTTGGTTTGGGCATGCTGCCCCTCGCGACCAATCGTGACCTCTACCGCTTCATTGCGGACCTCGTGAAGCAGCGGACGGAGTGCCGCGTCTCGCTTCAGGTGTACCTTGAGAACTTGCGGCAGCTCGGCCACCCGCTGCGAGCGCGCACCGCGATTCCGTTAAAAGCCTTTGCGGAGCTTCTGCGGGCCGCGTTCGAAGCAGGACTCACCAGAGCCGAATCGGCCGCGAGCCCCAGAGCCGGCTACCTCGCGTGGGAGCGACGCATCACCGAGCAGATCCGGGACCTCGGCGAAATGCAGGAGGCGGGAAGTCTCGACGACGAGTCCCGCTATTTCGGCTTGGACGCTCCACGAGGCGGGCGGTGGTACAACTTTGACCCCTGCACTTATCTCGAGTGCGCCGTGGCGGGGACTTTCGGTGGATGGGAGGAAGGCGATGGGACGGCGCGGGCGTACGTTCCCGGTCCGGTCGCCGTCCTCGATGCGACGGGCGCGATAAACTCGGTGGACCCGCGCGACATCGACGACCGGGTGGTGGAGATCCCGCAGCTCACGTGGGAGATGTTCGTCGACTTCCTGAACTCGGGGCAGTGGTACGAGTAGTGCCGCTCCCGCTCACTCGTCGCTCCAGCCCGAGAGGTACGAGCTCGGAACTCCGTCGGTCAGCCAGACACCATTCGGTGTCACGAAGAAGAGGTGCCCAGCCTCCCGCATTGTGCGGGCGTTGATACGCAGGATGACGGGCTTGCCTTGCCGGCCGCCCACGATCCGGGCGGTGGCTTCATCGGGTGAGAGGTGGACGTGGTGGCGCTCCATCCGCAGCAGCCCTTTGTCCCGGATCGTGGGTAAGTGACGTGCAACGGTGCCGTGGAAGAGGACATCGGGAGGCTCGGCCGGCTCGTACCCGAGGTCCACCGTGATCGAGTGCCCTTGGTTCGCGCGGATCCGCCGCCCACCGTCGGAGAGGGCGAACCGCTGCTTCGGACTGGTGGCCACTATCTCGTCGAGGTCAGCCCGAGACAGCGGGGGTTCCGTGCTGGGCGCACGCGCCGAGCAGCACGCCGACGTCGACCCATCCGCCCGAGTCGAGCGCGATCCCGATGGCCATGGGCTCGTGCCTGAGCACATAGCCCAGGAACTTGCTGGCGGCTGTTCGGCTCTTCTCGTCCATGGCAATCTCACTGGTTGCTGGGCCCTAGAACCTATGCGTGCAGGTGGCGCGAACAAGCGGGATGGGCGCCGGGCTCGAACCGTCGCCTACGTCCGCACCGTCTCCTAACCCTCCACTGATCGGCGTCTCGCGGCAGTGCGCAATGGTAGGGTCCGAAGCCCGATGGGATTCGGAACGAGCTGGAGCGGCGCATGGCTGAGATCGACGACAACTTGAGGCAACTCGTAGGCAAGCTGAAGAAGATGAAGCCAGGCAAGCCACTTGAGCGCTTCATCACGCATATCCGGTTTCCCCGGTTCAAGAACCTTCGTTCTGGGGCACGAGTCAACTTCGACTTCCCGATTACTGCGTTCGTCGGGTCGAATGGTTGCGGAAAGACGTCCGTGCTTCACGCGCTCTACGGAGCACCCGAGCGGAAGTCGACGTCGGATTTCTGGTTCGCGACTAGCGTCGATCCGATCGAGTCGCGAATCGACGAACCCCAGCGGTTCATTTACGGGCACTGGTTGCACGACAAACAATGGTTGCCGAATGGGGGAATGGTCGAAACCCGCAAGGCGATGGTCAAGAAGGAGGGAGATCCGGAGTATTGGGAACCGACGAAAGTGACATCCGGCGACGAGATGACACCGATGCCGGAAGTCGAGTCCGACGCGGAATTCGGAGGTCCGAAAGAGCGTGTCCGTAGTCTAGACCGCTGGAGCGCGGTGAAGCGGAACGTCCTTTATCTCAATTTCCGTGGCGAGCTCGGAGCCTTCGACCAGTTCTTCTGGTTCGGCCAGTTGAGGAGGCACGCGACGCACAGCAAGCAGGACGAAATTCGTAAGCAGGCACCGTACCTTCGGCGCGTGATCGACTCGAAGAAGGGATCGATGGTGCTTTGGGGCAAGGAGCGCGTCTTCAAGAATGTCGAGGTAAGCGACCAAGACGTGGAAAAAGCCAGCACAATTCTCGGTAAAACGTACGACAGCGTACGGTTGATCGAACACAACCTTTACGGAGGACAGCGCGGGTTCAGCGCCATCTTCTCTTTATCCGGTTCCGACTATTCGGAAGCCTTCGCAGGAAGTGGTGAAATCGCCGTTCTGAATCTGGTCGCCCGCGTGAGAGAACAGCCGTCACACACGCTAATTCTGCTCGACGAACCGGAGTTGTCGCTACACCCTGGGGCGCAGAAGCGCCTGCTTCTCTTCCTCATGGAGGAATGCGTGCAGAAGCATCATCAGGTTGTCTTCACGACCCACTCGCCTCATTTTGTCGAAGGGCTGCCCGCGAACGCGATCAAAGTCTTTACCGCTGACGCGTCCGGCCGATTCGACATCGTCAACGAGACGCACCCATACGCTGCCTTCAATCGACTCGGGGCGACGCCGCCAAACCGGATTAAGATCCTCGTCGAAGACCAGCTGGCGAAGCACGTTGTCGAGCTCGCGCTGAAACGTCTCGCTGAAGAACTCTGGGCGAACTTTGACGTCGACTTCCTGCCAGGCGGAGCGTCCACCTACCTGACACATCGCATCCCGACGCTGATGCAGGGACATGAGAACACGTGGCTGCTGCTCGACGGAGATCAGCGCCGGGAGCCATCGAGCCCGGCGAGTGCTCTGGCTGATGACGCTCTCGACGACGCCATCAAGACGGTCACAGGCCTGGACGCGAAGTCGATCGTTCTCGGGGCGGACGGAGGAAAGGATCCTCTCGCGGACAAAAAGCAAAAGGAACTACGTCGAAAGTATCTCGATTGGTTCCACAGGCGCGTCCGATTCCTCCCGCGGTCCTGTCCCGAGGAAATGGTCCTTCGCGCCGTTGACTCGGCCCAATCTCCTGCAGACTCGCAGCAAGCGAAGACCATGTTGCGGCAACACTTCAACAAGATGGGACTGAGCCCGACCTCCACGGATAGCGACGCAATGGCGCAGCTCCTCTTCGCGCAGGCAACCCAGAGCAATGAGAACGACGACCTGAACCATATCCGGAATTTTCTTGAAGAGATGCTGGCAGCAACCGGGGTGAGTTGAATGTTCGACTCGACTGACGGCCCGAAGCCGACAGCGATCGACCTCTTTGCCGGCGCGGGCGGCCTGACCACCGGGCTCATGATGGCGGGCTACGAAGTGCGGGCCGCCGTTGAGCTGAACGAGAAAGCCGCGAAGACGTTTGGGGCAAATCACAGCCACGTCACCCTGGTCGAGAACGACATCCGGAAGGTAGATGCCACGAATCTCATGGAGTCGCTCGGACTCGAAACTGGCGAGCTCGATCTCCTTGCGGGCTGTCCTCCCTGCCAGGGCTTCTCACGACTGCCGACGCGCAACCGCTCGGCAAGAGAAGACGACGATCGAAACGACCTTGTGTTCGACTTCGTCCGCTTTGTTCGCGTCTTCCGACCGAAGGTATTGATGTTCGAGAACGTGCCCGGGCTAATGCGCAACGAGCGGTTCGGGCGGCTCGAACGACGACTCAAGAGACTTGGGTACTCGCTGGACGCGCGAGTGCTCGATGCAAACGATTTTGGTGTCCCTCAACGTCGACTTCGACTCATCGTGCTCGGAGGCCGTGATGCAATCCGCGTTTCACATGCCGCGCCTGGGGAATGGCAGCCGACGGTTCGAGAGGCTTTCGCTGGCCTGCCGAAACCGGGAAGGTCTGGAGATCTGCTTCATGACCTCGTGGTGAAACACGCGAAGCACGTCGCCGATCTCATAAAGGCGATCCCTAAGGACGGAGGGAGTCGCAGCGAACTTCCCCAACGAATGCGACTCGAATGCCATAAGCGCGTCGCTGGCTTCCACGACGTGTATGGGCGGATGCGGTGGGATTCGCCCTCTCCGACCATCACGAGCGGGTGTATTAACCCGTCGAAAGGACGATTCCTTCATCCCACGGAGAATCGCGCCATCACCCTGCGCGAAGCGGCGGTGCTGCAGGGCTTTCCTACGAATTACGTGTTCATTCCGAGGCACGGCAAGGGGGCCATTGCTGCGATGATCGGAAATGCGCTGCCTCCACCTTTTATCGCAGCGCATGCGCGTTCAATTCGGCGCGCGCTTCAGCAATTGAGGGGCGACGATTGATGACTGTGGCCAACGTGTAAAGAGTGGTTGAATCTCGAGGGATTTGTCGATGCTCAGCGGCTGACTACGCGACGAGATTTGATGGCCCACGCCTTCGCGGCAGAGCCGGAGCGCTTCGTCCGCGGTGCGCCGAAGGTGGCGCGGCTGACTGCGGCGGTGTGGATCAACAAGCCTGCGAACGCGTCGGAGACATTGGAGGCGGCGCAGTAAGGTAAGCCCAAACCAAAAGAACTTTCTCACTGTCATTGACGGGCTCTGTTGCTCTTGTTGCACGAGGGCCACTCGCCACTGTCCGCGGCCAAGCCGGACTGCGACACCCGCACCTGGAGACCCAGCGCTCATCCCGCGTCACGGCTCGATGAACTCCTGCGTCACAGATGGCGGCCGCCCGACCCTCCGACTGCGAACTGATTCCGACCAACCCTTCTTCGGCGCCATCCTCGAGGTGGGAGATTCCAGCCGCAGTCTGGAACAGGCCATGAACCTTGCCGTATGCCATACCGGGGATATCGATGCGGCGATTGCAAGGTGGCGCCTGAGCCGCCACTTGTCTTCTCGACTTGATTCTATGAAGGGCTCCACGACATGGCTCGCTGTAACCAGCGAGCCCCAGGGGTCTCAGAGGAACGCGGTGCCGCTCCCTAGTGCGGTCCCATTGTCCACAAACGCGCAAAGCGGAAGCACCGAACGTGCCAGTCCAAAGGGATCATCAACCCGAAGGGGTGCGCGACCGTTGTTTGTCGTCCGAAGCGGGAAAGGCATCGGCTTTGATCATCGTATCAGAAATACAATAGGGTAGGGCGGTGACGCTGAAGGTCGAGGGGCTGGTGAGAAGGCCGTTGGCACGGGTGCCCCCTCGCGGTTGCACCTGACGAGGCCGGCAGGCGGTCGGCCCGGACCGGGTCGTATCCTGCCTGCGCTTGGGCGGCCTCGTGGGAACGTTGCCGCCAAACTCCTTGACGTGGTCACAACACGCAACGTCGGCGCACGCGCCGCCGAGGCCAAGGGCGCTCCTCTTCCGCGAGGCCGGAGCCCCCGAAAGTTCAAGGCAAAAGCGCGAGTTCGATGCGGTGGCTTGAATGGCGGATGCGTAAACCCATCACAGAGGCGCACGCCCGCGAGGTGCATGGAAGGGCGCTGACCAGATCCGAGCAGATGGCCCGGATCAAGGGCGCGAACACGAAACCGGAGATGGCCCTCCGGCGCGCTCTTTGGTCTCGGGGCATGCGCTATCGGATCCATGCGCGAACCCTAGCGAGCAAGCCGGATGTCTTCTTCCCCGCCAAGCGGGTCGCCGTCTTCGTTGATGGCTGCTTCTGGCACGGCTGCCCCCTTCACTACGCGCGGCCGCGCACCCGCGAAGAGTTCTGGTCCGCGAAGCTCGTCACGAACTTGGAGCGCGACGCCCGGACGTCGGCGATGCTCGCCGAGGCTGGCTGGAGCGTGCTCCGCCTGTGGGAGCACGAGGTCGTCGAGGACCTCGACGGCGCCACCGATCGCGTGGAGCAGATCGTGCGTAGGAAGGCAGCCCCGACTTGGCCATCCCAGCTCCGGGTGCGCCGCATCGTGGAGATCGCCGATCGCGTCGAGCGTCGTGAGTTCGTCCTCCTCGGCGCTCCCACGGATGTGATCGAAGCGTTGGAGGGGCCGAGGGTGACCGCGAAGGCGCGTGCGAAGAAGCGTTAAGGTTCGCAAGGCTGGCCCGACGTGGTCGCCTGATGCATAGTCCTGTGCCGAGAGAGAGGATGTCCGACCACAACGCCGCCCAGACGCTGCCGTTCCCGACGGCACCTGAGAGGCTTCTCGAGACCTGCTGGGACCCGACGTTAGGCCCCTCGACGTCGCGAGCAGTCTCCAAAGCCGACGGCGAGCTGATCCGTTGCAAGCTACGCCGCATCCAGAACGGCGCAGTGATCCGCTACATGGACATGTTCGCGGGGTGTGGTGGCATCTCGCTCGGCTTCCTGACGGCAGGCTTCCAGCCGGTCGCGTCGATCGAGAACGACCCCTGGGCAGCGAAGTCCCACGGGGCGAACTTCGGAGCACTCTCGGCGGGTGGCGATCGACCCGCCCACCACGTCCCGCGCGACGCGGTGACCGAAACGGCCGAGAGCGTATTCGCGGACCTAGAGTTCGATGGCGCTACCGACGATCAGGTCGACGTGCTGGTCGGTGGCCCCCCCTGCCAAGCGTTCGCCCGCGTGGGCCGCGCCAAGCTCCGCGAGCAGGCACGTCGTCGCGAGGAGGTCACCGCCGATCAGGCGTTCCTCGTCGACGGCCGCGTGAGCCTCTGGCAGCGGTACGTCGCGTTCATCCGCGCCACGAGGCCGGTGGCGCTGCTGATGGAGAACGTCCCGGACATCCTTAATCACGGCGGCAACAACGTCGCCGAGCTTGTTTCGAAGAGCCTCGCCGAGGAGGGCTACGACGTCGCCTACACCCTGCTGAACGCCGCGTGGTTTGGCGTCCCCCAGATGCGCGAGCGCATGATCCTTGTGGGCTTCCACCGAGCCACCGGGATCAAGCCTCGCTTCCCGACGCCTACCCACCACGTCGACCTCCCGTCCGGCTACATTGGGTCGAAGAACGCCGCGCGGCGCGTGCTGAAGGAGGAGGGCTCCGAGCACCACCGCTGGATCGCCGAGCCGCCACCGTCGGCTCCGCTCGCGACGTCGGCCTCCGAGGCCTTGGCCGACCTTCCGCCGATCTACGCGCGGGAAATGCTCCGCACCGGCCAAATCCGTCGGGGCGCGAAGGACCCGTCCGAGCCCGTGGATTACACCGCGAACAAGCCGACCACAGCGTACTCCCGGTTGATGCGCGAGTGGCTTGGGTTTGCCACCGAAGCCACGACGGGCCACGTCTTCCGCTACCTGCCGCGCGACTACAAGATCTTCGCGGAAATCGAGTCCGGTTGGGAATACCCCGAGGTCCACGCACATGTGGAGCGGAAGATCGCGGCGTGGCTCGCGGGCCGGAAGCGCCGTGGCCTCCCGACCGACGCCCGCGACCCAGACGTGAGCACCTTCGTCGCGTCCTGGCGCATCCCTTACGACCCCACCAAGTTCCCGAACAAGTGGTGGAAGCTCCACGCCAACAAGCCTGTACGCACCCTGATGGCTCATCTAGGCAAGGATTCGTACTCGCACATCCACTTTGACTCCGAGCAGGCCCGCACAATCACCATCCGCGAAGCCGCCCGGCTCCAGTCTTTCCCCGACGGGTTCGTGTTCAAGGGCTCGATGAACCCGGCCTTTAAGCAGATCGGCAACGCCGTGCCGCCGCTGTTCGCCTACGCCATCGCGAGAGGTATTCGGGAGTGCTTGGGCGCGCCCGAGACGCCGGACATGCGCGTGAAGATGTTCGGCCTGACTCGGTCGCAGATCACGACCACGGAGGGGACGCCGTGAAGTTCACGATCCTCCGGCTCCTCACCCACTCCGAGCTCGGCATGTTCCACGAGTATCGCCGACAGGGGAAGGAGCGCGCGAAGCAGCGCGCGATCAACTTCGACTGGGACGTTGTCGACACAGTCTTCCCTTCTGCGAAGGACTCGGAGCGCATCGCCATCGACTGCAAGCGCCTTGAGGACGACAGCACCGTCATCAAGGTCGAATCGTGGCTCAAGCGGCAGCACAAGAACTGGCGCTTCGAGGGCGACTGTCCCACCACGCCCTACTACGGCTACGTCAACCCGGGCGTCCTGTTCGCGATGGTCGTGGACGCCGCGACGATGCCAGCGAAGGCCTCGTGGGTGGTCTTGCCGGTCGATCACCCCGCCCGGAATGCCATCGTGAACCACGGTGAGAGCGCAGGGCTCGGCACGTCCTCGATGATCGCCTTGTACGATGAAAGCGGTAATTTCTGCCAGTCCGTGCTCGCCGAGCACTTCCCACTACTCTTCTCGAAAATCGAGGCAGTGCCCGTGACGCCCAGACCGAAGGTCAGCAGGAATGACGAGGTCGCCCCCGATCCGCTCGGGCTGTTCAATATCCTGGCGCGCGCCGGGCACAGCCTGCCCAGCGCCGTCGCAGACCTTATCGACAACAGCCTCTCCCACAAGGCCAACGAGATCGACATCACCTTCCCGAACCCGAACGACGGCGGGCGGTGGATGTGCATTCGTGACGACGGCGAGGGCATGACGCCCAAGGGCCTGCGCGATGCGATGCGGATCGGCCACCAGCGAGACTACGGCGACGCGGATCTGGGGAAGTTCGGCTACGGGCTCAAGGGTGCCGCTTGGTCCCAGGCGGACCGCCTGACCGTCTTGTCGAAGGCCGCAGACCACGACCGGAGCGTCCTCACGTGGGACAAGGAGCATCTCGCGAGGACGGGCCGGTGGGAACCCCTCTCCGACCCTATAGCGCCGGAGTACGCTCCCGCCGCCGAGATCGGCGAGTCCGGTACAGCGGTACTTCTCACACGGATGCGGCCGACGATGGAGCCGGTCAAGGGCAAGGCCGTGGAGCCCTACGTCTTGGAGGTCGCTGCGGTCCGGGACCACCTTGAACTGGTCTTCCACAAGTTCCTGGAGGGCAAGGTTCCCGGTCGCGAGAAAGTCGTCATCCGGCTCAACGGTGAGGCGCTGCGGCCCAATAACCCGATGGGCCACACGCTGACGAAGGTCTACGACGAGCGTCGGATCGAGCTGCTTGGCGAGGACCCTGACAAGCATGCCGTGCTCGCAGTTCGCGCCTTCGTCACGCCGAACGAGGCCGAGTTCGAGGACTATTGTAAGGCGCAGTCGCCGGTGGAGCGGCGCAGGGAGCGGGACCGCCTCACGCTGAACGGACGGTGGAACGACACACAGGGCTTCTACTTCTATCGCCTCCACCGCCTGATCAAGTGGGGCGGCTGGGAGGGGTTGTTCACCAATGATGAGCACACCAAGCTGCTCCGCGTTGCCATCGATTTCGACCGGTCCGCCGACGAGCAGCTCCAGGTGGACATCAGCAAGCAGCTCGTTCGCCTTCCAGTAGCCGTGACCGAGCCCCTGAAGAACATCCTTAAGAGCCCCCGCGCGTACGCCCGAAGCCGGTACGACAAGAAGGTCAAGCCTACAGGCGGGCCGTTCCTGCCAGCGGGTGGAGGCAACGAGGACGAGGACGGCTCGACGGGGGCTCTGACACCCCCGGTTGGCGGGAAGAAACCTCCGGTGGGCCCGACGCCGCCCAAGAAGGACAAGTCGGTGCTGCGCCTGGTGAGCACAGGTTCGGCCCCGTGGGAACGAAAGACGGGTTTCGGCGGTGAGCATGTCGAGATCACGCCACTCGTGCCCGAGTTGGTGGCGTTGGCCAAGGTTATCGACAAGGACAGCGACGCCAAGGTGGCTCTGTCCGACTTCTTGCGCGTGCTGGAGCAGGCCGGGGTGCCGAAGCTCCTCACCAGCGACCCCTGATGGAGAACAGGCCACCAACGCAGTTCACCTTGAAGCCCAGGCAGAAGCTCTGGACGGACGGGACGAACTGGACGAACTGGTCGCGCCACGAGGCGTGCCTTCACGCCCAGCCGAAGTGGAAGCCCCACCAGATCGCGTCGGTAGCTGAAGAGTCGCTCCGCATCATCTCGAAGACCACGCCCATCGGTCGGCCGCAGTTCCAGTGCCGCGGGCTCGTCGTCGGCTACGTCCAGTCCGGCAAGACCGCCAACTTCACAGCAGTTGCCGCGCGGGCCGCTGACGTCGGGTACCGGCTCATCATCGTCCTATCCGGTATCCACGACTCGCTTCGGAACCAGACCCAGCGCAGGCTGAACCGCGAGCTGGTCGAGGTCGGTGCCGACTGGATCACGCTCACCGACGAGGTCACCGACTTTCACGAGCCGGCGGTCGCAGATGGCTTCGCGTCCACCGGCATGGTGCTCGTCGTCGCGAAGAAGATCACGCCTATCCTGAACCGGCTCAACGAGTGGTTCGGCAAGCTGGAGGGTCGCCTCGCCGGCGTGCCGGTGCTGCTGATCGATGATGAGGCTGACCAAGCTTCGATTAACACGCGCGGGAACAGGCCCGACCCGAGCATCGACGACGACGCGGTGCCTGACGAGGAGACGGCACCGTCTCGCACCAACGCGCTGATCCGGGACATCCTCAACAAGTGCCCGCGGGCAACCTACATCGCCTACACCGCGACGCCCTTCGCAAACATCCTCATCGACCCTGACGCCAACGACCAGCACGTCGGCGAGGACCTGTTCCCGAAGGACTTCGTGGTTCAGCTCCCGCGCCCCGACGGCTACACCGGCACGGAGGAGCTGTTCGGCGTGTCCGCCCAGGGGCGCGACGTCCTTCGACATGTCGACGATGCCGACGTGAAGGCGCTCAAGCCCAAGCGACGCAGGAAGGGGGAGGCCTTGGTGGCACATGGGCCTCTGGACCTGCCCCAGTCCCTGTGCGACGCGGTGCTGACGTTCGCGCTCGTCGGCGCCATCCGGCTCCTGCGGGGACAGGCCGGCAAGCCCCACACAATGCTCGTCCACGTGTCCCAGCTCCAGCGCGATCAGATGCGCATCGGCGAGTCCATCAAGCAGCAGATCCGGGCCTGGTTCCTCCACAAGGAGGTAGAGCCCGGCGTGCTCAGGGCGATGATGAAGTCCGCCCTTGTCGAGCTAAGGGCGGTCGAGCTGCCCTCCGCCGAGCAGGTCGTGCTTGATGAGGCGGTGATCAACCTCGCCAGATTGGAGGTCGTGGTTTTGAACAGCACCACGGGCGACGAGCTGGAGTACGACGAGAAGCCCGGACGCCAGGTGGTCGCGATCGGCGGGAACCGGCTGTCACGCGGGCTCACGCTCGAAGGGCTCACCGTCGCTTACTTCCTGCGGACGACCGCCTTGGCCGACACGCTGCTCCAGATGGCCCGATGGTACGGGTTCCGCACCGGCTACGACGACCTGATCCGCATCTGGACGACCGACGGTATCGCCCAGTGGTTTGTCGAGCTGGCGCTCGTTGAGGAGTCGCTGCGGGACTCGATCACGGCACTGAACAAGGCCGGGCGGCGGCCCGACGAGATGGCGATTCGGATGCGCGCTCACTCCGAGTTACTCCTCACCAGCAAGATCAAGAGCAAGATGCTGGCAGAGGACCTCCGGTCTTGGTCGGGCGAGAACCCGCAGACCATCCTGTTCCCTCTCCACGACGCAAGCGCGCTGGCGATGAACCTGGAGCTGGCATCTGCTCTGCTCCGCCAGTACCCGCCGACTCAGGAGACCCACGGCGGCACCATCGCCCATGACGTCCCTGTGGACGACGTGGCGCTGTTCCTGCGGAGCTTCAACGGGCACCCGAACAGCGTGGCGTTCCAGGGGCCGGAGATGGCCGACTGGATCATGGGCCGCGCCGCGGTCGATGAGCTTGTGACCTGGACCGTGTTCGTCGCCAATCCAGAACGCGAGCGCCAAGTGCTCCTCGGGGGCCGCCCCTATGGGCTCGTCCGCCGCTCGCTGACCGCCAGCGAATCCATCGGGATCCTCATCGATCCGCGCCATGAGGGCGTCGATCTGCATGGCGGACCCGAGAACTACCGGTCGGGCTCGGGATACAGCGCGAAGGCCATGCGCGAGGACCGCCCTCCGGCGCAGGCTCTGCTGCTGCTGTACCCGCTCGACCCGCAGCCGCTCGATGCTCCGACGCCGGCGGTCTTGGGCGTCGCGCTGTCGCTGCCCCGGACCAGCGATGACGGACGCGCCTTCGTCGTGAACCGCGGGCTCCTCCATGAGTGAGGCCACCCCCGAGCGTTGGGCGAGGCTCCGCGAGAAGCGCCCGCGCTACGAGGCCATATACGAGTTGGTCGCGGACGACTTCGACGATGGTCTGTTCGGCGTCACGGAGGAAGGGCGGCTGCACCTGCTGCTGGTCGTCGACCTCCCTCCTGAGAACCTTCCGCCAGACCTCCAAAGCATCGAGGTCCGCGTGGTTGAGGAGGATCGGACATGGCTCGACCTGTCGGCGCGGAGTCACCACGAGGAGTTGTTCACGCTGGTCGTCAACAAGGTGTTGTGTGCGATCCGCGTCGAGGGCCGCGATCCCGCCATCGCGGTCGAGAAGATCATCGACGACATGCGCGCGGCCCTGCGCCCGATTGCACCCGACCTCGGTCCGAGCGAGCAGATCGGCCTGTTCGGCGAGCTGTGGGTCCTCTCGAACGTGCTGTTCCCTACGGTCGGCGCGCAGGTGTGCCACCTGTGGAGCGGGCCGGACGGTGAGCGCCACGACTTCGTGGGGCAGGGCGTACACGTCGAGGTGAAGACGACCATCCGCTCCGAGCCGAAGCACGAGATCTCCCGCCTCGACCAGCTTCGGGCTCCTCCGAAAAAGCGCCTGCTCCTGGTGAGCGTCCTCTTGGAGCGGTCCCTGGGCGGGGAGGAGACCCTCGCGGACCGCGTGGATGAGGTGAGGGAGAAGCTCGGGAATGACGGGCGCTCCATCGACGTGTTCGAGACTCAGCTGAGCAAGATCGGCTGGCACGACGGCCTGCGGCAGACCGGGTCGCTCCTTCGGTTCACGTTCCGCGACGTCCAGGTCTTCGATGTCGCGGGTTCATTCCCGCGGCTGCCGGACAACTACACGGCCCCGCTCGGTGTTTCTGGCATCAAGTACAGCATCGACGTAGGGAGTGTGCCGTCGCTCAGCGTCCGCGACGTCCAGCAGTTCCTCGGATCGATGTGATCGCTTCGCCAGGTCATCTGGATTGGGGCTTTGCTCCCCAATTCAAGACCGACAAGCGCGAGCTAGAACCCATCTATTTGAATCCCGAAGTTCGCAAGGCCCGCAGCTTGGATTGCCTGCAGTAGCTGTGTCACTGCGGGCTGGAATACTACACAGCAATCTGGCTTCAGGTGACGGTCGCTGTCGCTGGTATCGAAGACTAAATCGAGAATAGGAATTGCAGCGAGACTGAAACGCACAAGGCCGATGTGGAGGCTTAAGGGGTTCACGTCGGTCGTGAGCGCGATACGAACGCGTGAGAGAACTTGTTGCTGCCGCATCGATCCTCGACCGATTGTGTCCGGGAGAATCGCGCCAAGGTACTCTGAAACCTTGACAAAACGGGCACCGACCGCGCCCCCGAATGGCGGAGCGATCTGATTCAGCAGAGTCGCAAGCAAAGAGCCTATCCGTACGCCCGCCTCATTTAACTGCAATGGGGACGTTCTCAAGGTTTCTGGGACGGCAGCTATGATTCCATGGGGAATGAAAGCGGGATAGGTGCGCTGCCGACTGGGGGTTGGAGCGGAGGAGTTTCGCGCCGGTGGGGGATCTCTAACCAACGACACCGTTTTTGTTAGAGGATCCTCGTCGATACGAAATCGCCCGTTCGGGCCGATATTGTCATCGTTAACATATATGTGTTGTATGGTCTCGTCTTGAATGGAGACCATTCCAGGCGCAGCAATCGAGGCGCCTACGTCTCTGAATCCGACGGCGCAGACTGCATGAAGGCCGTCGCCCATTCGACCAGTCAGAATGACTGGGAAGCCCGCGCGAACGAGCGATGCAAAGCTCGTCGAGAATCGGTCGCGAGAAAAGGTGACGCGGTCCGATGGTCCTCCAGTCTGGTTTCCATGGACAATCACAGGGGCGAGTCCGGTCTGCTTGATTGCCTCCAAAATCTGCTGCACCGTCAATCCGTCTGAAGGAAAGACTCTCGCTCCCAACGACATGGTTCGGTTGGCGAAGCGAGTTAGATCAGCAGTGGTGGGGATCGCGTGATGCTCATCAAAGGCGGACGAATGTAGGAGCGACCAGAGGGCGACCGTGGCACATGCCCCAACAGCGGAGTCCTGCTGTTGCCACGCAAGCCCGACAATTTCCAGCTTAAGGCCAGCTAGATGGACTTCGTATGTCCTCGCAGGCCGCGTGATTCGAGGCGTATTGGCGTTGTTATCATCGTACCAACGGAGAACGGTCCGGCCCAACGGTGCTGCTGGGATGGGGCGGACCACAACGAAACCCATATAGTTGCGCTGGAGGGCCTGTTCGGTCTGAGGGTCACCTCCGAGTGCCTTTTCCAGTTCGCTTTGCGTTACGGCGGGACCGCTAAAGTAGTGAAGTCGGCGACAGCGGTTCCCGTAACCGCGAGAGGTAGTAGAGTAAAAAGCAGCGTACTCAGACAAATAGTCGCGGTCGAAGTATCCATCCTCCTCGACAACGGAAGAGGCGGAGAGATCCGCGAGGTAATCGTGCAGGTATTCAACCTGCCCAGTTCGCGGCAAAGCGAGGAGAGGATCGCTCTTCGCGAAGTCGTATACGAGAAGGGCCACTGGACGTCAGTCTACGACCTCGCGAAGGCCTTCATCGTCCCGAGTCGCCGCAAAAGCTCGAAGCTTCTTCTCTGAAGCGGGATTCGTTTTCGCTGCAGCCAAGATGCCCGGCTGAAGCGCGGCGATGTCGATCTGGAGATCGAACTTTCCGAGCCAACCCGACTCGGACACGCTCCACATCGAGCGCTGAGCGAGATCTCGAACCTTCTCCGCAGTCTTCTGATCAGGCATCGTGGGCACCCTAAGGTTAGATCGTAACGGAAAGGGCAATGTCAAGCGGCGGGCGGCCTGGAAGGGTGCCAAGGGTGCCCCCGCTCCTCCGTTTGCCAAGCTTTCAGCCTCGCGGCCGACCATCGCCCCCGACACCGTCGCGTACCGCTCGCGTTCGCTTGGCGGGCAGTTGGTACTCGACCTGGCTCGGGCGCGCGAGAGCAACTCGACGCGCTCACCCGGTTGTACAGCGTCGCGAGGAAGACTTCATTCCGACCGGTTGGGAACCCTGCCACGCAGCAGATGGTCCCCTCGTAGAGAAGGACGATGTTCCGGTAATCGGGTGTGACGAAGCCCGACGCGGACGGGCAGGTCGCCCTCGAGCTAAAGGCGGCACGAGGCCAGCCCCTCGCCGCCATGGTGGCGACTCGGTGAGATCCCTCCAGTCGCAGTGGATCTTCCGCAACTCACCGGTCCGGGGGCAAGCTCTTCCGGGGTAGTGATTCTCGAGGAGAACGACCGGGACCTCAGCGCCCGGAGGACAGCGATCGCGCTAAGCCTTCGCCAGGGCCACCAGCGCCTCCACGTCCCAGATCTCCCCCTGCTTCCAGGTGGCCAGCGCGACCTGGCGCGAGTCGTCTGAGAACGTGGCTGCGTTGGCGAACTGCAGCGGATGCATCCGGCCGGACGCGAGGTCCTCCGCGGGGCAGACCCGGAAGCCGCTCGTCAGGCTGGTGAGGACGGCCCACTTGCCATCCGGGGAGACCGAGCCTGCGACCAGGTGTTCGGCACCGTCGAAGGGCTCGGACAGCGCCCCCGTGTCCAGATCGAGCCATGCGGCGTGCTTCCCACCCGTGAGCAGCGCGCGCTTGCCGGAGCCTGCGCGGGCCAGGTGATCGACCCAGGCGGGGAGGGGCAGGGCGCTCTGGACCGCCTTCAAGCTCGCATCGAGCCGGAGGCATGCCGTACCGTCGTCCTTCGTCCGGACCAGGAGCCAGAGCTGCCCGTCCTCGGCCAGCGTCAGGCTCAGGATCATCGAAACCGGGAGGCGCACCCGGCCGAGCCGCCGGCCTT
>Ga0164242_10004330_pt1 | contig 15971 bp, 12 predicted proteins | sample OricomgcompostMG_FD_108783 | JGI IMG/M metagenome (GOLD analysis project Ga0164242, IMG submission 108783) | Miracle-Growth compost microbial communities from Emeryville, California, USA - Original compost - Miracle growth compost (MG) ... | reverse complement strand
CCAAACTGCTGACTCAGCCAGCTGGTCATCGGAATAATAATGACGTTCCCGATGGCGTAGGCCGTAATTACCCAGCCGATCTCACTGAGGGTTGCCCCAAGGTTCCCCTTCATATCGTTGAGCGCCACATTGACGATCGTCGTATCCACGATCTCCAGTAGTGCGCAAAGAATGGCGGTAATCACGATCACCACCCGCCTGGCGCCATATTCCACCAAAGAATCCTGTTGATTCAGGCTTATTGAATTACTCATTTTAGTTTTTCATATTTTAAAGGAAAATGGGCACCCTTTCTCAGACTTCACGCATCGTTACGATGAAAAAAGGTCCGGGTGAAAACAGCTGACCCTGCGCTCCATCATGAAAAGGCCACTTTAATGGATAGCTTCTGACTGCTCGCGCGTCTGACTAATTAGACAAAACGAACACAGGCCGTCCATAATTCCATGAGCACAACGCCCTGATCTGTTTTTACCAACTGCCCCTTCGCAGGGGCAGCCATTTTCTATAATTATTTACCTGTGGTCAGTAAGACATCCACATCCACGCTCATGCCGGAGCTCAGCATTTGTAAAGTAGAATCAGAAGCACCAACCAGATCAATACGGACCGGTATACGCTGAACCACCTTAATAAAGTTTCCTGAGGCGTTATCCGGTGGCAAGAGGGCCATTTTTGCGCCTGTAGCCGGAGAAATAGAGCTTACCTTACCTTTAAGATCCATGTCCGGAAAGGCATCCACATGGATTTCCACGTCCTGGCCTGTACGGATTTTCGTCATCTGGGTTTCTTTAAAATTGGCCACGACCCATCTTTTTAAATTCGGCACCACCTCAAATAACGCCTGGCCTGCGGAGACAAACTGTCCGGGCTGCAAGTTTACAGAGCCGACCTGGCCGTCAACGGAAGCAGTGATCACTGTATAGCTGAGGTTCAGTTTGGCGGCGTCAATGGCAGCCTGTTCCTGCTTGATTTTAGCTTCGGCGGATGCTACCTGAGAGCTGGATACCCCTTTTTGGGAAACAACGGCAGCTACATTCTTTGAAGCGGCATTTTTTTGCGCTTCTAAGATACTGAGTTGTTTTTCTGCCAGTTCTTTGTTCGCTTTAGCTTCCTCGAACTGTTGTTGGGTAATGGTATGGTCTTTAATCAGATTGCTGTAACGTTCAAAATCGCTGTTGGCTCTCCAAAGTTTTACTTTCGCCGCTTCAATTTGCGCGTCCACCGTTTCAATGGAAGTCCTTGAACTGACAATATTGCTTTGGGCAACGCCAATGCCGGCGCTGGCGACGCTGACACCACTTTTTGCCGCTGCAAGCCCGGCCTGGGCATTTTCAAGTGCAATCTGAAAATCACGATCATCCAAAATGACCAGGGTATCGCCTTTGTGTACATATTGATGATCTTTGACCAGCACATCTTTAATATAACCGGAGACATGCGGGATCACAGGACTGATATCGCTGGAGATCTGCGCATCATCTGTTTCTTCATGCTTTTGCGCATGAAGAAAGGCTATTACGCCGTAAATAATACCTGCTACGACCAGAATGGAGAAAATGATCGCAAACATGGCGTTTGATTTTTTCTTGGGTTTTGTGGTGTTATTTTCCTGAGACATTTTTCTCGCTTTATAAATTATAATTGAATGATTGTGTTATGATTTCTTTGCTTGCAGGGAACCTTATTGTTTGCCCCCGGGCATTAGCTTACATATAAGTTACGGTTTTATTTGCCGGTAGTCATTTGATGCACCCGCTTATTCAGCACACCCACGGTTTCATAGATCTTATTATAGGCAACAGCGGCATCCGCTTTTGCATTGGCAAAATTGATCCTGGCCTGCAACTGGGCGACATCCGCATCAAAGAGCTCGGTGGCGGTTGCCAGTGAATTATCGTATTTGTTTTTAGTAATACGGTAGTTTTCCTCCGCCTGTTCGATGGCTTTTTGCAGAACGTCCAGTTTTTTGATCTGATGCGTATAATTATTATATGCCTGGAATACTTCTGTCTGGATATCATCATCGAGTTGCTGACGCCGGATATCCAGTATTCTTTGCTGCGTCTTTGCGGCCCGCTCTTTTGCGTTATTTTTATACAGGGCGCCCAGATCATAGCTGACTCCTACCCCTACATTGACAATATTATAAGCGGAGAGCGCTTTGGGGATATCAGCCGCCATATAACTGCCTGTGAGCGCAACGGTGGGGTATTTATTGCCCTCAACGACCTTGGTGTTGTACAAGGCAGCCTGGCTCCGTTCAACGGTAGCGAGGTAATCAAACCGGTTGGATCTGGCCATGGAAACCAGCTCAGCCAGGCCTTCTACCTGAACGGGTTTAGTTACTGCATTGCTGTCAATGATAATTTGTGTACTGTCCTGGAGTCCCAGCAGGAGATTAAAATTAAAGTTGGTAATCCTGCGGTTGTTTTCCGCATCCAGCACGGCAAGTTCCATATCGCTTTGCTGCAATTCTGCTTTCATCAGGTCGTTTCTGGCAATGATCCCGTTGGCTTCCAGATTGGAAAAGTCTTTTACCCGCTGCTGTGCCGTTTTCAGGTTTTCTTTGACCAGGCGCAACTGAGCATCGGCCTTATAGAGGTTATAATAGGCACTGATAATATTTTGTACCACCTGTTCTTTATCATTTTGGGCGTCCAGTTTGGTCGCTTTTTCCAGGTACTGGGCACTTTTAATAGAATTGGTGATTTTGCCGCCCGCATAAAGAGGCAAAGACGCGCTGACCGTGCCATACACAGCCTGGTGGATCTTAGGGATGGTGGTACCGGAAGACGAGCCATCGTCGTCGCCGCTGTCATCACTGTTGCCACTCAAATCCAGTTTAATATCCAGATGCGGCTGTGCCAGGTATAAATAAGCACCGCTTACTTTAAGATCGGGAAGCTTCGCATCTTTTGACTGCTGAAGGCTGGCCGCAGCCTGCTCCACAGCTGCACCCGAAAGCATAAGTTTTTTACTGTGGCCCAGGCCCAGTTCAATGGCTTCACTCAAATTCAGGTTTTTTGTTGGTTGTTGGGCCCACAAAATAACAGGCAAGGTTATGAACGCAATCAGGTATCCTGCTTTTTTTAATGTGTGATTCATCTATAAATTGTTTTACAATTCGGTTATGACGGCATTACGCCTTTGAAGATCCTTCAGGTTTTTTCAGCAGATAAACATGAATCAGATCCTTTAAATGGGCAATGACCCTTTTCTTTATTTTGGGATTTTCAAACGGGTCCGGGTTTTGTGCTGTCTGTTCAAAAATCAGGTTACAGATGGTCCGGGACAGGAAAACATGGTTGATCGTTCCCATAATGGTCGAAGTGATCAATCCAAAATCAACTTTATTGAACTCCCCATTGTTTACGCCCTCTTCCAGAATCCCTTTAATCAAAATGCCGTTTTTTTTGAAAATATTGCCGATGGCAATATTCAGCTCCGGCCTTTTATTCAACATGACTTCATTTTGAAGAACTTTATGAAAGTGGCGTTTTTCCAGCACTTTATTTACCTGCATTTCTATAATGCGGTCCATTTTTTCTATAGCCGTCAGGCTTTTATCCTGGGCCAGTTCTTCAAATTCCTTTCTGACTATTTCTGAACGGCCCTCCACAATGGCTTCAAAGAGTTTTTCCTTGCTGCCAAAATAATAGTTAATCATAGCAATATTGACGCCAGCCGCACTGGCCAGATCACGCATGGACGTGCCTTCAAAACCGTTTTTAGAGAACAGCTCAATAGCTACATTAACAATATGAGATTTTTTGTCTGACATATCTCAATTCCTTTGTTTTTCTTTTGATAGTGCAAAATTAAACAATTGTTTAAATCAATCAAACATTTGTTTAATATTTTTTTGAAGAAAAATCGGATGTGATCTTAATTTAATTTTATAAACAATTGTTTTTGTATAAGTTATGCTATACTACCCGGTTGCGTTCAAAAATCGTTAATTTACAAAAGGCGCTTAAAAGCAGTATTTTCGGCGTATTGAATCGGGTTAAAAGCGCCCGATTAGGCCAGTTCGCCTGCCTAACGTATTTTTAAGGCAAATTCTTAAAAGGGAGTCAAACATCCATATATAATAATGAATCAGCTAAATAATAAAAAGGACGGGGATACGCAAGGTCAGCCCGCCCAAAGTGATGGAAGAAAGGTTACATCAACAGCAGACACAAGGATCAGTCAGGACCAGGGCTTATCTGAAGCTTTTTTAAGGCTTACAACCATAATGGATGAACTTCGGGAGCAGTGTCCCTGGGATAAAGAACAGACAATTGAGACCTTAAGGGCTATGACGCTGGAAGAAACTTATGAACTGACCGGGGCCATTGATGAGGAAAACTGGCAGGAGATCAAAGGCGAACTGGGTGATATCATGTTGCACCTTTTGTTCTACGCCCGCATTGGCAAAGAGCAGCAACATTTTAACCTTAAGGATGTTCTGGAGACGGTCACGGAAAAAATGATCCGCCGCCATCCGCATATTTATGGAGACACGCTGGCCGCAGATGCGGCTGCCGTTAAACGTAACTGGCAGAAAATAAAACAACAAAAAGAAAAAGCGTCGATTTTAGGCGGGGTGCCAAAATCGCTGCCTTCCATGATTAAAGCGGCACGAATCCAGGAGAAGGCCAGGCAGACAGGTTTTGACTGGCCTGAAGGGGATACACATTCCGTTTATTTAAAAGTTCAGGAAGAACTAAGTGAACTTCAAAATGCCATTCAAACGGGCAACCAGCAGGACATACAGGAGGAATTAGGGGACGTTTTTTTCTCACTGGTTAATTACGCACGCTTTTTGAAGGTGGACGCAGATAAGGCGCTTCAGGGATGCAACCAGAAATTCATCAAACGTTTTAACCTGATGGAGCAAATGGCAAAAGATCAGGGACGTTCCATTACGGATGCGGATCTGAGTTTTGAACAGATGGATGCTTTATGGGAAGCGGCCAAACAAAAGCTAAAGGAAAACTGATGTAAGAAATGCACAAGGGCAATAGACAGCTCCGAAACGGTATAATCCGGCGAACCTGTCTGTCCGGCTGCATGTTCATTCTATTAATTAAAGGGAAGCCGTCTGGCGGTATATGATTAATACATTTAGAAAAGCTATATTTAAGCAGGGCTATTCACTGATCATAGCCGCCTGGATGTTTACACTCTCCTTTGTGATAAGCAACTACTGGGCGTTTAATGCCTCGCCCCAAAAGGTCAAACAGAGCTTTGAGTCTTATCTGGCCAGCCAGGAAAAGGACTTTGAAACGCTTACCACGACGACAGCCTCCTTACATCTGTTACTGGACAGCAAGGCAAATAAATCGGCCCTGAACTTACAGGAGAAGGATTATGGTCTTTTTGTTTATACGGCTAGTGACAGCACCGCGCCCAAAGAGACCTACTGGAACACGTTTGACATGAATGTAAGCCAACAGGGCCTCAGAATGCCCGATGGCTACTATCCTATCCGGGCCAACAACGGTCTTTTTGAAATGCTTAAAAAGACCATCCCCACAAAAAGCGGCGACTTCCTGGTGATCGCCATGATCCCTATCAGGTGGACTTATTTTATCGAGAGCAAATACTTTAGAAACAGCTTTGCCCATGCCCCGGACCTGGACGCGATGTATTATATTGACAGGACAGGTAGTGGTGAGCCCATATACAACTCTAGGGGGCAGGAGCTTTTCAAACTAAGCAAGTACGCCCAGAACCCGGATCAGCATCCCAGCATGGCCTCTTTGATTTTTAAACTACTGGGGATTTTGTTTGTGCTGATCTTTATCAACGGCGTGATCAGTGAGATCACCCTGGTCAAAGGGTTTTACAAAGGAGCTTTCTGGTTACTTATTACGGTGGTGTTACTTCGGTTTATGACCTACTGGCTGCCCATACCATTTAATTATAGAAGTTATGAACTGTTCAGTCCGATTATTTATGCCTCTAATGTGCTGCATTCATCTTTAGGCGATCTGCTGATCAATACTTTATTGTTTTTCTGGATTACTTTTTTTATTAAATACCGGCATACGAAGGTGGGAACAGCCCACCAGCAATTGGTAAAAAAATACAGCAAAGTCATTGGCGTGGGCGCCTTGTTTTTATTTGCGCTGTTTACCATGAATATGGTCAGCATTGTATCGAGCCTGGTAAGGGATTCCAAGATTCCGATTAATGTGGCTGATTTCTTTAACCTGAATATTTACACCGTTGTCACTTTCGTCATCCTTACTTTTATCACCCTCAGCTTTTTTAACCTGTCCTATTTTCTGCACCTGCCTGCCCTCAATGCGGGATTTAGCCTCTATGAAAGAATAGCTATTGTAGTGGTCAGCGGGCTTTTAATGGTCTCTGTCAGTGCCTCCTCTGATCTTGTTACGCTCAAAATTTTCGCGCTGGCATGGATGGTGCTTTATTTATTTTTTCTACAGTTCCGCTGGGAGGATCTGCCCGGTCCCCTGGTCGCCTCCAGGTATTTCCTTTTTTGGGTCATGTTCTTTGCAGCCACTTTTACGGCCATCCTGCAATTTACCAATAACAGAAGGCTGGAGGAGAAAAAAAGATACGCCGAAGCATTGGCATTGCAGGCAGATAATGCGGGAGAAAACCTGGTAAAAATGGCGATCAGCAATTTTACCAATTTTTTCTGGAATGATAATTTCAACCGGCTCTATAATAACGGTGACAACCGCTTTATCAAAGACAGCCTGATAATGGCCAATTTCTCGGGCTTTTTAAATAAATTCAATACGCGGATCTATACCTTTGATGCCAACAGGGAGCCTTTATATAATGCAGATTCGACTTCTTTTGGGCTGCTTAATGCGCTGGTCAGTAATTCAAAGCCGACCAATGTAACGGACCTTTATATTCACGGCTCAGAATCCGATAACTTTAATTATATCTACCGTAAGGAAATCAGCAGTGTCTATAACCATCTGGTTATGGGATATATGTTTGTAGTACTCTCTCCCAGAAAGTATGTCAATAATAATCTTTCCCTGGAGTTGCTTAACAATCCCGTTATCGTCACCGGGCAGATACCGCAAAACTATTCCTATGCCGTTTATAAAAACAGGCAGCTCTTTTCTAACAGCAAGGATTTTGAATTCTCCGATTCTTTGAGCGAGCAGCAGATCCCCAAAAGGGAATTCAGGCAGAATAATACATTTAAAATAAAGGAACTATGGTATAATGCCGGCAATCACACCACGGTTGTGATCACGGAGAAAAACGATGATCTGCTCAGTACGGTTACCCTGTTCGCCTACATCTTTTCTTCCTTTGTCGTCGTTATTGTCCTGCTTAAAATCTCAGGCTTTATTATACAGTCCCGGTTTAAATGGAAACTGATCAAAAACGGATTAAATTTTAATATTCGTTTCCAGGTCCATGCGACGCTTATTTTTATCAGCCTGTTCTCTTTTATTATTATTGGTATTTCCACCATCTCCTTTTTTATCAGCAGGTTTAATAAAACCAATAAGGATAAATTAATGCAGTCCACCCAGATACTGGCGGGTGAGATTGAAGAAAGTTTAAAACAGGAGCTGCCCTTAAATATGAAGGCGCCCAATGACCTGGATGCTTTTTATAACAGTACGCTCGTGGCACAAAGGGTCATTGAGCTGGCGAATCTTAACAAGCAGGATGTCAATCTCTATGATAAAAACGGCAACCTGGAGGCCTCCTCCCAGCCTTATATCTTTAATGAGAATATAGTCTCCAATAAAATGCATCCGAAAGCCTTTGAGGCTTTGCATGGCAGGCACCGTATTAAGTTTTTTCAGCAGGAGACCATCGGCAAGCTTAAGTATTTAAGTATTTATGTTCCGTTATATGGCCAGAATAAACAGGTATTTGCCTATCTGAACACCCCTGCTTTGAACTCTCAGTATGAACTGGATCAGGAGATATCCAGTTTCCTGGTCACCATCATCAACCTGAATGCCCTGATCTTTTTGCTGGCAGGCGCGGTGGCCAGTTTGCTGACCTACCGGATCACGCAATCCTTTGCCGTCATCAAGGAAGACATGCGTAAGATCAATCTGGGAATAGAAAATGAGGAAATACAGTGGAACCGTAACGATGAGATCGGTGATCTGGTAAAGGAATATAATATCATGGTCCGTAAGCTGGGTGAAAGTGCCCGTGCCCTGGCACGCAGCGAAAGAGAAGGTGCCTGGAAAGAAATGGCACGCCAGGTCGCCCATGAGATTAAAAATCCCCTGACGCCCATGAAGCTGAGCCTGCAGTTTTTACAACGCTCCGCCCAGGATCCCAACCGGGATATCCATTCTTTATCTAAAAGGGTGTCTGACATGCTGATTGAGCAAATTGACCAACTGGCAAAAATCGCCAGCGATTTTTCTCAGTTCGCCAATATCCACCATACAAAACCGGAAACCTTTACCATAGCGGAGATTATCAAACCGCTTTTGTTGCTTTATAATACCGAGGATGGCACAGATGTCCATTACAGAGCATCTGCTCAGGTCAATACGGTCAGGGCGGATAAAGTACAGCTCAGGCGTGTCTTTACCAACCTGATTAAAAATGCCCTGGAGGCCTCTGAAAATATGGACCAGGTAGCTGTCCTTATTGAAGAGCAGCGCATTGATAAAAATGTATTGATCACTGTCGCGGATAAAGGCATGGGGATTACCAAAGAAGCGGCTTCCAGGATCTTTGTTCCTAATTTTACCACCAAGACCTCCGGTACCGGACTGGGACTGGCTATTTGCAAAGGTATTGTGGAAAATGCCGGTGGCCAGATCTGGTTTGAGAGCGAAGCGGGCAAAGGCACTACTTTTTACGTGAGCCTGCCCATATATGAAGAACCGGCCGCCGAAAGAGAGGAAGAGATATTAACAGATCCTGATCTTGAAAAGACAGCGGGTGCCTAAAAAGGGTCTTTTAACTAATTTGCTGTTTAATACAAGGAAAAATCTTTCCTTAGAAGGGAGCTGGTAGTAAATTATCAAGGCTTTTTGTAAGCTTTAGCCGGCATATTCAAAATAATATTCCTCCAGGATTTCGGGTTTTTCTTCCTCCGCCCTGGCTTCCACTTCCCATTTATTATGGTAATATCCTTTCAGCAGGCTTTCTCTTAAGTACATAAAAACAAAATTCAGGTTGCCATATTTCCTGAACTGCCTTACATGGGCCAGTTCGTGGGCCACCCAACGGTGATTATTTAAAAAGACCCCGGGCGTGCTGTGGGAAAGGTAAATGGTCCTGAAAAGTGTTAGCGCGACGTCCGTTTGTTTGATACATTTGCAGGCAATCTTGGCAATCCAACTATTGTGGCGAATACGCACACGGCATTTATCCGGGCCCTGGCGGTCACCCGGCCGGACTTTTTTTGCTTCATCAGGTAAATAAGATACTAATTCCATAAACCTTTGTTCCAGGGTTGAGCAATTCCACCGGCGGATTAACGACGGCCTTTAAAATGAATATGAAAATTAATTGAGTTTGGCAGGGGTAATCAGGTCAAAGGCCGGAATCGCTACAGCGAATTGGGTTTTTGTGTTTTGATTTTCCATCAGGTATTCACCGTGCATCCTGCCCATCTCTGAATTCAGGCTGCAGCCACTGATATACTGGTAGGCAGCCCCCGGTTCAATATAGGGCTGCGCCCCTACCACACCTTCTCCTTTTACTTCCTGGGTTGTGCCATTGGCGTCAAAAATATGCCAGTGCCTGCTTAAAAGGCGGACAGCAAACGGATTGTGGTTTTCAATCGTAATCCTGTAGGCAAACAGGTATTCATTGATCAGGGGACTGCTTTGATCTGGTTGAAAAAAGGTCTCTACATTGATTTTTATACCTTGGGATATTTGATAGGTCATCTTAATTAGGATATTATCTGCGCAAATTTGATACCTTAAAGATAACGCTTAGAATTAATTGAAGGTTACAATGAAAAGGAAAATTCGGTAAGCGAGGGGTTAATTTGCCTTAACAACGCTTACCGAATATCTTAAATTGTTGAAGATCAGCGCAGATCAGGAGGCTGGTTTTTGCGCGATTTCCTCAAAGAAACCCGTTTTTTTATTTTTCTGGACATTATCCCAGTTATAATAACGGCCGTTCATGGCTACATACACGCCATGGGGTAAAGTTTGCAAAAAGGCAAGCGCAGCCCCCAGATTGAAAAATCCGTCCGAACTGCCGAACTTATAGGGAATCATGGCTCCTGTAATAACGATGGTTTTGGATAAACCTGCGGCGGCTAAATAGGCCGCAGTCTGGCTCATGGTGTCGGTACCGTGGGTAAGCAGTATCCTGTCTTCAGGTACTGCTTTACAGGTATGCAGGATCAGTTCTCTGTCCGTATCTGTCATTTCCAGAGAATCTACCATCATCAGCGTCCTGATTTCTACCGGGACAGTGCAGCGGCCAAGCTGCAGCATTTCGGGTACATGGGTTTGCTCAAAATCCAGTTTCCCGTGGATCATATCATATTCCTTGTCAAACGTTCCTCCTGTGACCAAAATTCGGATTGTCATTTTCAATGAATTATTGTGGTTTATTAAAATTTTTTAGTTGTCTGTTACTGTAAAGCATGCCTCCCCTTGTTCCTGAGTAGCTTGGAGGCTTCCCAGATGACAATACCCGCGGCAACTGAAATATTCAAAGAATGCTTTGTACCGTACTGAGGGATTTCCAGGCAGCCGTCGCACACATCAATAACTGACTGCTCTACGCCCTGGACTTCATTGCCAAGGACAAGGGCCAGCCCTTTGTTAAGGCCAGGCGCATCCAGAGAATGCATCTTTTCAGTTGAAATACTGCCTGCTGCCTGTTCTACGCTGTATATCGCATAACCTTTGTCCCGTACCGCTTTGACTGCTGTGAGTGTTTGTTTATGATAGGACCAATCAACCGTCTCAGTTGCGCCGAGCGCCGTTTTATGGATATCCCTGTGTGGAGGACGAGGCGTATAACCACAAAGCATAAGCTCACTACACAGGAACGCATCTGCTGTCCTGAAAACACTGCCTACGTTATGCATACTGCGAATATTGTCCAAAATGATGATCAGCGGCAACTTTTCTGCCGCTTTGAATTGCTCGGGGCTTAACCGGCCTAAATCATCCATGCTTAATTTTTGCATGGCGCAAAGTACGAACAAAAAAACGGAAAAATCGACATTTTCCGACCGTTCACACAGATGAAGCAGTTATGGAAATGGCCAATAATTAAAATCCAAGGTTACGGTCAGCGAATCAATTTCGGTTATCTGCCTTAAGTTAAGGATTATCGTCCGGGATTGAAAAATTGTCTTATAATGACATGATAATCAATTTTTTTTATTTCCATAGTGATTTTTTAAATATCAGAAAATTGGTAGAGGCTTTTTTCAATTATTTTCCGACATTTGTTCGGCGTAAACGACTAAGAAACCCGTCTGAGCTGACCGCTTGAACAAAATGACTTTTAATGTACCGATTATTTAGGTAAAGACTTGGCGCTCATTTTTATTGAACAGGATTTCTAAACAGTGATTATTTCGCGTTTTACTCAATATAAAAAGCATTTAAAATTTGAATAATAAAATACAAACAATGAATAAAGTTACATTTTCATTTGCTGCGGTTGCTGTAGCATCTGCCTTTGCTGCCTGTGGCGGCGCTGGTTCTGACGGCACAACGCAGACTAAGCAACATTTTATTGAAACCCAGTACCTGGACAGTGCTGTTAAGCCGGGGGATAATTTCTTTGAATTTGTCAATGGCAAGTGGCTGGACACCGTTAAAATCCCTGCCGATAAATTTGGTGTGGGTGGTTTTAATCAACTCATTGACGACAACCAGGAAAAATTGAAAGCTATCGTGGATGATGCCCTGAAAAATGACAATAAACCAGGCAGCATTGAACAAAAAGTAGGCGATTTTTTTGCCTCTGGCATGGATACTTTAGCCCGGGATAAAAGAGGTTATGAGCCGATCAAACCCATGCTGGCTGCTATTGATGAGATTAAAGATATCCCATCACTAATGACTTATGTCGCTGATGCGGCCAAAAGAGGGGATAATTCTATTATTTCATTCAACGTTGGCCCCGATCAGAAAAACAGTTCCATGAATATCGCAGCCTTTCACCAAACAGGCATTGGGCTACCCGACAGAGATTATTATTTTAAAACGGATACTGCCACTGAACGTATTCAAAAAGCTTATAAAACCTTTGTCGCCAAACTGTTTACTTTAACAGGAACCGACTCCGCCACTGCTGTTAAGCAGGCAGAAACGATTTATAAAATCGAGAAACAAATTGCCGCTTCACATAAAACAAGGGTGGAACTCAGGGACGTGACGGGTAATTATAACAAAGTTTCCGTTGCCTCACTGGCAAGTTCAGAGCCTAATATTGGATGGAAAGACCTGTTGAAAAATTTAGGTGCCAATGGCGTCGATTCCCTGGATATGGAACAACCTGCCTATTATGTGCAGTTGAATAAAATGTTGGTTTCCGTACCTATTGATCAATGGAAAATATATCTGAAGGCCAATACAATCGGTTCTTATGCCAATGTACTCAGTACACCCTTTTCAGATGCGGCATTTGACTATGCTAAAGAGCTGACAGGCAGGGATAAACAGGAGGCCCTCTGGAAAAGAATGGTTTCCGCTATAGATAATAACTTAGGCGAGTTATTGGGACAGTTATATGTGAAAAAATACTTTCCGCCGGAAGCTAAAAAGAGAATGGACCAGTTGGTAACCAATTTGGAAACCGCCTTTTCCAACCGTATCCAGCACCTGGATTGGATGAGCGATTCAACCAAAGCTACCGCACAGGTCAAGCTCAAAGCCATTATCCGTAAAATCGGGTATCCGACTACCTGGAGGGATTACAGCAAAGTAAATATTGACAAGCGTAAATATTTTGAAAACGCGGTTGCCGCCCGCGAGAACAACTATAACTTCGAGTTGTCACAACTGGGGAAACCGGTGGATAAGAATCTTTGGTATATGACCCCTCCTACTGTCAACGCTTATTATGATCCTACCACCAACCAGATTGTTTTCCCGGCAGGTATTCTTCAGTATCCATTCTTTGATAAGGATGCAGACGATGCGGTTAATTATGGAGCTATTGGCATGGTCATTGGACATGAGATGACGCATGGGTTTGACGATCAGGGATCCCAATATGATAAAGATGGCAATATCAATAACTGGTGGACTAAAGAGGATAAATCTAAATTTGATGAAAAGGTCAAAAAAATCCAGAAACTGTATGATGGGTTCACCGTTCTTGATTCACTGCATGTCAACGGCCAGTTAACTACCGGAGAAAATATGGCAGACTTTGGCGGCGTGGCTATTGCCTGGGACGCTTTTAAATTGACTAAGCAGGGACAGGATACCACCAAGATCGATGGGTATACCCCGGATCAACGGTTCTTTATGTCGCTGGCGCAAATATGGAGAAGTAAATACAAAGATGCCCGTGTTCGCCAACTGATCAATCTTGACCCGCATTCTCCTGCCATGTGGCGCGTTGTAGGACCACTGATGAACTTTGATCCGTTTTATAAAGCCTTTAATGTTCAACCTGGTCAGATAATGTATGTAAAACCAGAAGACAGGCTTAAAATCTGGTAACAGACGGTTTATGCAGCAGCGGCTGTAACCGTTATAAAAATTAAAGACTCCCTGGATCGCCTTACTTTTTGTATGGCCATGATTCAGGGAGTCTTTTTTCAGGCAACATATTTGAAAAAAAACAGGCGGTGCGGCAAATCTTTATTGATTTTGCCGCACCGCCTGTTTAGGTAAAGGCTTTTCAGCCTTCCTGCCAAGTTTTCATGGGTGGTTACGCTTCATAGTTTTTTAGAAAATCTTTGATCTTATTATGATTTACTGCACTTAACGGAACAACAGGTAAACGCAGTTCATTTTTGATCAATCCTTTCTCAAATAAAAACGCCTTTACACCTGCCGGATTATTTTCATTGAACAGTAAAGTAAATACTTCAAGGATTTTATTATTAATGGCGATCGCTTCTTTAAGTTTCCCTTCGAGTGCCAAACGCACAATTGTGGAAATTTCTTTCGGAAAAGCATTACCCGCCACAGTAATGACACCCTGCATTCCCATGGCGATCTGAGGAATCGCTATATCATCCTCACCGCTGGTTACCAGAAAATCCTCCGGCACATCTCTTAAGATGCGTGCAAATTGGGTGAAGTTACCACAGGCTTCCTTAATACCGCCGATATTATCAACTTCCTTTGCCAGGCGGATGACCGTTTCCGCATCAATATTTTTGCCGGTACGGTGTGGAACATTATACAGCAAAATTGGTTTTGGGCTGGCAGCAGCCAACGCTTTATAATGCTGGAAAATACCTTCCTGGGAAGGTTTGCTGTAATAAGGTGCAGAACTCAATACTGCAGTTGCCTTATCCAGCGGAAAGGTCTTCAGGGTTTCTACCACGGCCTGGGTATTATTGCCCCCTATGCCTACTACGACTGGAACTCTGCCCGCTACTTTTTCGTAGGTAAATTCTATAATCTGAATTTGTTCTTCCCTGGAAATCGTAGGCGTTTCACCTGTAGTGCCCAGGGTGACCAAATATTCGATACCGCCGTCAATCTGAAAGTCAATAATTTTTCCTAATGCCTCAAAATCAATGGTGTGATCTTCGTTAAATGGCGTTACAATGGCAACGCCAGTACCTCTAAGTGAGCTTTTCAGCGACATAATTGTTTGCTATATTATTATTTATGATGGATGATGTTACTTTTCAATTTTGGGCTTAATCTACGCCTTTACTTCCTCAAAATTGCCCATTTTCTCAAATTTAGCGATCCGTTGATTTATCCTTTTTTCCGCTGGAATTTTTGACAGTTCAGCCAGTGATTTTTTGATGGTTTCTTTTAAGGTAGCGGCAGCCTGGTCATAATCCCAGTGCGCCCCTCCAACCGGTTCAGCGATAACGCCATCTACCAAGCCAAATTCGCGCATATAATCGGAGGTTAATTTAAGCTGTTCTGCTGCTGTTTCCTTATAGTCCCAGCTTCTCCATAAAATGGAACTGCAGTTTTCCGGGGAAATCACCGTATACCAGGAATTTTCCAGCATAAAAACCCTGTCACCCACACCGATGCCTAAGGCACCCCCACTGGCTCCTTCGCCGATGATGATGCAAATTACAGGTACTTTTAAGCGGAACATTTCATAAATATTACGGGCAATAGCCTCACTTTGGCCTCGCTCCTCAGCTTCCATACCTGGAAATGCGCCCGGAGTATCGATTAATGTAACAATTGGTTTATTAAATTTTTCTGCCAGCTTCATGAGCCTTAAAGCCTTGCGGTATCCTTCGGGGTTGGCCATACCAAAATTACGTAATTGCCGCTGTTTGGTATTGGTCCCTTTTTGTTGACCGATAAACATGACGGTCTGTCCATCCAGATTGGCAAAACCGCCCACCATGGCTTTATCATCCTTGACATTGCGGTCACCGTATAATTCAATAAAGTCGGTGGTCATTTTGTCAATATACTTGAGTGTATATGGACGGTCAGGGTGGCGGCTTAGCTGCACCCGCTGCCAGGGAGTTAGATTATCGGTAATTTCCTTTCGTTTTGCCGCTATTAATGATTCTATTTGTTCTATATTGGAAGTGTAGTCAATTTTCGGATTCTTTTCAGCCAGCTTTTTGGCCTGGTCAATTTGTTCGTATAACTCTTTGATCGGCTTCTCAAAATCTAGGAACTGTCTGTTTGGATACTGGGGCATAATTATTTAATATTTAGTCTAATCGAGTGTAAAAGTAACGTTAGAAAATTTTTTTAAAAAATATTTGTTTCATAAAATTATTTGTCCTTATATTTGCACACCCAAAACAAAGGATATCAAGTAGTTCTGGGTAATTTGGATCGGTAGTTCAGTTGGTTAGAATGCCGCCCTGTCACGGCGGAGGTCGCGAGTTCGAGTCT
>Ga0164242_10004329_pt1 | contig 15972 bp, 16 predicted proteins | sample OricomgcompostMG_FD_108783 | JGI IMG/M metagenome (GOLD analysis project Ga0164242, IMG submission 108783) | Miracle-Growth compost microbial communities from Emeryville, California, USA - Original compost - Miracle growth compost (MG) ... | reverse complement strand
CCGCAAGCCCGCGTACGACGACCCCTCGACCGCCGCCGAGCTGGTCGCCGACTGTCGCGAGACCGAGCGCAACCTCGCCTTCACCAGCGTGGTCCACAATGCGCTGCGTCCCGCCCCGAGCATCCGTTTCGAGGACCAGCCGCAGGGACTGGCGAAGCAGGACATCGACATGCTCGCCGCCGCGCACCGGGTCGCCGGTGCGCTCGGCCTCGAGATGGACTGACCTCTCGTCGTACGCCGACGGGAACGACGAAGGGCCCCTGCCGATTGGCAGGGGCCCTTCGCGAGTGAGGCTCAGACGAGGCTCAGTGGAACGAGTCGCCGCAGGCGCAAGAGCCGGTGGCATTGGGGTTGTCGATGGTGAACCCCTGCTTCTCGATGGTGTCGACGAAGTCGATCGTGGCGCCGTTGAGGTAAGGGACGCTCATCCGGTCCACGACGACGCCCACGCCACCGAAGTCGGTGACCACGTCACCGTCGAGGCTGCGCTCGTCGAAGAAGAGCTGGTAGCGCAGACCCGAGCAACCGCCCGGCTGCACCGAGATGCGCAGGTTGAGGTCGTCGCGACCCTCCTGCTCGAGAAGGCTCTTGACCTTCGCCGCGGCAACGGGGCTGAGGTTGATGCTGTCTGTCCGGTGCTCGGACTGAAGCTGCTCGGTCATGCTGTGCTCCCTGCGATCTAGGGGTGCGGATCGGTCGTACATCTCAATCGTCGCACACCTCTGGTTATTCCGCGCCGCTCCAGGTTCGTGCGATCCGCTCCGCGAGACCAGCCAACGCGCCCGCCGGATCGCCCATCGCCCGGTCCTCGCCGACCATGTCGACCAGGGAGTAGGCCGAATCGACGCCCAGCGACCGATGCTCACGGGCGCCCATCCCGACGCGTCCGGCCAGGACCACGCACGGGCGGGCGTGGTCGGCCGCGAGCGCGGCGAGCGCCACCGGGACCTTGCCGCCCCGGCTGGAGGCATCGAAGGAGCCCTCTCCGGTGAGTACCAGTTCGGCCCGCTCGATCCTGGAGGTCAGGTCGAGAGCATCGGCCACGACCTCGAAGCCCGACCGCCGGGTCCCCCCGAGCAGATTGAGCGCATAGCCGAGTCCACCGGCGGCGCCCGCTCCCGGCTCGAGGGCCGGGAGCCGGCCGGCGACCGCCGCCAGCTGTTCCAGGATCCGGTCGGCGGATGGCAGATCGGTGATGCCCTTCTGGGGGCCGAAGACCTTGGTCGCGCCGTACAGACCGGTCAGGGGGTTGTCGACGTCGCTCGCGGCGACCAACCCGACCGCTCTGCCAAGTCCCCTGGCGCCGAGCCTGTCGAGATGCAGCTCGGTGATGCCGGCCAGGCCCTCGACGCCCCTGTCCAGAGGTACGTCGGCAGTGGCGCCGAGCGCTGCCAGCAGACCTGCTCCACCGTCGTTGCTGCCGCTCCCGCCGAGCCCGATAACGATCCGCTGGGCACCGGCTTCGAGCGCCGACAGGAGCAGCTCGCCGACCCCGTAGGTGGTGGCGCATTCTCCGCGCTCCCCGCCGGTGAGGTGGATGCCGCAGGCCTGTGCGCTCTCGATGTACGCGCTTCCCACGACCATCAGGACCGTGGCCGGCACCGGATCACCGAACGGACCTGACACCGTGACCGCGTGTAGCTCTCCACCCAGCGCAGCGTGCAGTGCGTCGACGAACCCAGGTCCTCCGTCAGACAGCGGCGCCACGTCCAGCTCGTCCGCCGGCGCCGTGCGGCGCCAGCCGGCGGCGATCGCCTCCCCAGCCTGGGACGCGGTGAGGGTCCCGGCGTACTTGTCCGGTGCGATCAGGATTCGCATGGTGGTCAGACTAGGGCGGCGCCGGCGGTTTCTGGCTCGGCTTCACACGCCGGGGAAGGAAACTGAAGGCGACCGGCGTTGATCCGGATGACGGTTCTGCCAGGCGCCTTCAGCTTCCGATTCGCCTTCAGATTCCGAACGCCCTGCAGCACTTCCCCAGCCGCCAAATAGGATGAGCTCATGACCACCGTGGATCTCCCGCTGCTGCCGCTGGGCCGCGGCGTCGACCTCAACTCCGAGCGGGGCGTGGAGTGCCCTGGTGACCTACCGCCGGCGTCCGACCCCGACCTGGTCGCCCGCGCGAAGGCCGCCAAGGAGAAGCTCGGCGAGAGGGTGTTCGTGCTCGGGCACCACTACCAGCGCGACGAGGTCATCCAGTTCGCCGATGTGACCGGGGACTCGTTCAAGCTCGCCCGCGACGCGGCCGGGCGCCCGGAGGCCGAGTACATCGTGTTCTGCGGCGTCCACTTCATGGCCGAGTCGGCGGATATTCTCACCACCGACGCTCAGAAGGTCGTCCTACCCGACCTGGCGGCCGGCTGTTCGATGGCGGACATGGCCCGCCTGCAGCAGGTCGAGGCCGCCTGGGAGGCCCTCGAGGCTGCCGGCATCGCGGACGAGGTCGTCCCGGTGACCTACATGAACAGCTCGGCCGACATCAAGGCGTTCTGCGGTCGCCACGGTGGCGTCGTCTGTACGTCGAGCAACGCCCAGGCGGTGCTCGAGTGGGCCTTCGAGCGCGGCTCCAAGGTGCTCTTCCTGCCCGACCAGCACCTAGGCCGCAACACCGCGGTGCTCAAGCTCGGCATCCCCCTGGAGAAGAACGTCGTCTGGAACCCGCGGCAGGCCAACGGCGGTCTGAGCGTCGCACAGCTCCAGGACGCGACCATGATCCTGTGGCAGGGCCACTGTTCGGTGCACGGCCGCTTCTCCGCCGACACCGTCGATGAGCTGCGCAGCGAGATCCCCGGCGTGCAGATCCTGGTGCACCCGGAGTGCCAGCACGAGGTCGTGTTGAAGGCCGACCTGGTCGGCTCGACGGAGTTCATCATCCGCACCGTCGAGGAGGCCCCTCCCGGTGCTGCGTTCGCGATCGGCACCGAGCTCAACCTCGTGCAGCGGCTGGCCAACGCCCACCCGGACAAGCGGATCGTCTTCCTCGACCGCACGGTCTGCTACTGCTCGACGATGAACCGGATCGACCTCCCCCACCTGGTGTGGGCGCTCGAGTCTCTGGCCGACGGAAGCGTGGTCAACACGATCGAGGTCGACCCGCAGACCCAGGCCGAGGCCACCATCGCCCTGCAGCGGATGCTGGACCTGCCCGGCAAGTAGGCAGCGGGCCGACGGGCAGAGGCGTGTGGGGTCGCGCTCGTCAGTCGGGGAGAATCACGCTGATCGTCGTACTGCGCGGACGCGAATCGAGCCGGACCGAGCCGCCGTGCGACGAAACGATCGCCTGCACCAGCGAGAGGCCGAGTCCGGCGCCGCCGTCGCGGTGCTCGCGGTGGCGCGACTGATCCCCACGGCTGAATCGCTCGAAGGCGTGGTCGATCAGATCCGGCGGAAAGCCCGGTCCGTCGTCGTGCACGCTGAATCCGCCCCGCCGTACCGTCACGGTGACAGTGGTGCCGACGGGGGTGTACTTGCGCGCGTTGGTGAGCAGGTTGGTGATCACCTGATGCAGTCGCAGCCGGTCGCCGGTCACGTGCACAGGGGCAGGGTCCTCCGGATCGGTCTCGCGCGGGAGAGCGAGCCGCCAGTGGTGACCGGGCGAGACCACCCGCGCGTCGGAGACGGCTTCGAGCAGCAGCTGGGTCAGATCGACGAAGTTGCGCTCCAACGGCCGGCCGGAGTCGAGTCGGGCGAGCAGCAGCAGGTCCTCGACGAGCGCGGACATCCGGCCCGACTCCTCCTGCACCTTGGCCAGCGCGTTCTTCACCACCGGCTCGTCACCCGGCCGCCGCTGGGCGAGCTCGGTGTAGCCGCGGATCGTGGTCAGGGGGGTGCGCAGCTCGTGAGAGGCATCAGCGACGAACTGCCGCACCTGCTGCTCGCTTCGGTGACGAGCACGCAGGGACCACTCGACGTGCTGGATCAAGGTGTTGAGCGCCGAGCCCACCTGACCGACCTCGGTCTCCTCGTCGGTCAGGTGGTCGGGCACGCGGGCCGTCACGTCGATGGCGCCCGACGCCAGAGGCAGCGCGGCGACGGCATGCGCCGTCCCGGCGACCTCGCGCAGAGGTTGGAGCTGGCGGCGCACCAGCGCGATGCCGACGACGCCGGCGACCGAGACACCGAGCAGCGCCAACAGCGCCTCCCAGCCGATCAGGTTGTGGATCGTGGAGTCCACATCGGTGGTCGGCAGCCCCGTCACCATCACGACCGTGCCCGGCTCCCCCACCAGCTGGCCGCGGCGCGCGATCACTCGATAGCCACCGAAGCCCGGGATCTGCTGCCCGTGGATCTGCCCATCGCGAGGTACGCCGAGGAGGGTGTTGGTCGCCATGTCCGACAGACCCCGGAACTGGCCCGATACGTCGGTGAGCACCCCGCCCTCGACCTGGGCGCCGGAGTCGAGCGGGATGAGCGCCAGGAGGGTGCCCGGACCGCGGTTGTGCGTGTCGGGCGCGCTCACCCGGGTCGGCAGGTGCCGGACGTCGGCATCGAGCCGGTCCATCAGCGAGGACCGCATCGCCAGCGTCGTCAGGGTGGCACTGAGGGCGTAGACCACCGCGACCAGCGCCACCACCGTGATCACCAGCCGGGAGGAGAGCGACACCCAGCGGCGCGGCGTCACCTCGGAGGCGTGGAGGGTGGTGGACACCGGGTCTCGCTTCGGTCGGATTGCTCAGGCTGGCTCGGGGCGGTCAAGCTGCTGGCTTGAGGACGTATCCGGCGCCCCGCATGGTGTGGATCATCGGAGCACGGCCGACGTCGATCTTCTTGCGCAGGTAGGAGATGTAGAGCTCGACGACGTTGGCCTGGCCACCGAAGTCATAGTTCCAGACCCGGTCGAGGATCTGGGCCTTGCTGACCACCCGACGCTGGTTGCGCATGAGGTAGCGCAGCAGCTCGAACTCGGTGGCGGTGAGACTGATCTCCTCGCCACCGCGGAACACCTCGCGGCTGTCCTCGTCGAGCTCGAGGTCTCCCACCGTCAGCACCGACCGCACGTCGGCACGATGAGCGCCCGCCCGGCGCATCAGGGCACGGAGGCGGGCCACCACCTCCTCCAGCGAGAACGGCTTGGTGACGTAATCGTCCCCGCCGGCGGTCAGACCGGCGATCCGATCCTCGACGGCGTCGCGGGCGGTGAGGAAGACGACCGGGACGTCGGGGTCGTCGCGGCGGACCCGGCGCAGGACCTCGAGGCCGTCGATGTCGGGCAGCATGATGTCGAGCACGATCGCGTCCGGGTCGAAGCTCCGCGCCGTCGAGATCGCATCGGCTCCGTTGTGGGCGGAGCTGACCTGGAAGCCCTCGTACCGCAGCGCCATCGTGATCAGCTCGGCGATGTTGATCTCGTCGTCCACGACGAGGACCCGCAGGGGCGACCCGTCGGTGCGGGTCAGCTCAGGAGCAGACGTCATAACGTCTAGGGTCCCTCACTTCGCTGTGCGGAGCCTGTGCGTCTCTTGTCACCCCTGGCCGCCGAACCCGCCCCCGCCGAACGAGCCGCCGGAGAAGCCTCCGCCGAAGCTGCCCGCGGCGCCGCCACCGAGACGCGTGCTGGTCTCCGAGCCGCTGGTCGGCAGCGCCGTCGACATGTCCGCCAGGACCACGTCCTGACCAGCCCTGAGCCCCGCGGTGACGACGGTCCGGGTGCGGCCCACCAGGCCGGTCGTGACGCGGACCCGGCTGACCTTGCCGTCGGCGTACACCTCGACAGAGTCGTTGGAGACCGCCGAGGTGGGCACGGTGAGAACGTGGTCCGCCTCGCCGAGGGTGATGTCGACGGCGGCGGTGGCACCGGAGAGGAGGTTGAGGCCGCGCTTGTCCAGGGTGACTGTCACCGGGTACGTCGAGGAGCCCGTGGTGCTGCTCGACGGGATCTGGCCGATGCGTGTCACCGAGCCGGAATAGGCCTGGGTGGCGCCGGCCGGCGTCACCTGCGCCTTCTGGCCGACCTTGAGCTGCGCCACCTGAGTGCTGCTGACGCTGAGCTCGGCAGTCGTCGTCCCGGGCGCGAGGACCACGATGGCCGTGCTGCCGGCGCTGGCCGAGTCACCCTGGCCGACCGAGATCTGTCCGATGGTTCCCCGCGCGGGAGCCTTGATCGTGGCGCCGCGCAGGGCCTGGCTGGCCTGCACCAGGGTGGCCTTGGCCGAGTCGATGGACGCCTGGTCCTTGGCCAGCGTCGCCGCGGTGACGCTCTGACCGCTGCCGGTACCACCGCTGGACGAGCTGCGCGAGGACGACGTGGAGCTGGTGCTCTGCGAGGATCCCGCGGAGGCGCCCTGGGAGGAGCCTCGCGTCCCCGAGCTCTGCGTGGACGAGCCCTTGCCGCTCTGCGAGGACTGAGTCGACTGCGACGTACCGCCGCTCCCGTTGCTTCCACTCTTCGAGCCGGAGGGCGTCTGGCCGGCCACCGCGCCGCTCGCCGCTGCGTTCGCCGCCTTCGCGGCGCCGGACAACGTGTTCGACAGCGTCGTCAGCGCGTCCTTGAGGTTGCCGGAGCCGGAGTACTCCGCGTCGGCCACCTTCTGCTGCGCGTCCTGGACGTCGGTGATCGCTGACGTGCAGGCGTCGGTGCTGGTCGACGAACCAGCCCCGGACGTGTTGCCCGAACCGCTGCCTGCGTCGGCCGACGCACTGCCGTCGGCGGAGGCGGAGTCGCTCGCCGAGGGGGACGGAGCGGTCTGGCTCGCGGCGCAGGCCGTAGCCTCCTGCTTGGTGGCATCCTGGGCCGCCGTGATCGCCGTGGAGACGGCCGTCTGGGCGATCTCGACCGCCTTCTGCTGCTGCTGGAGCTGGGCGAGCGCCTTGGCCAACGCCGCCGAGCCGGCGTTGCTGCCGCTGGTCGAGCCGCTGCCGTGGGAGCCGCCGGTCGTCGAGTCGTTGCCGCTCGACGTGCTTGACGAGCCACTGGTCGAGGGCGCCTTCGAGGTACTGCCGCCGGAGGTCGACGAGCCGGAGGTCCCCGACGAGCTCGATGTGCTGGCCGCGCTGACGGCCGAGGCCTGGGTGTCCTCGTCCTTGGCCAGCTGGGCCCGGGCTGCGGCGAGCTGCGCGTTGGCCTTGATGACGGCCTTGTTGAGGCTGATGGTGTCGAGCCGGGCGAGCACCTCGCCCTTGGCCACAGTGTCGCCTACCCCGACCGCGAGCTTCGCGACCGTGCCGGACGTGCCGAAGGAAAGGTCGGAGCGTCCCGAGGAGTCCACCGTGCCCGACAGCGCCAGGGTCTGATCGACGTCGGCCGTGGTGACCGCAGCGGTGCGGTAGTGGTCCGGACCGTCGGTGTGTGCCGCGTATGCAGCGACCCCTCCCCCGGCGACCACCGCGACGATGGCGACACCTGAACCGATGCGCACCGCCCGGGTACGCCAGCGACTCCTGGTCACGCTGCGCCACCCTGCTGACCGGTCTGGCCACCGCGACCGCCGAAGCCGAAGCCGCTCTCGCACGAGCCGTTCACGGGGTCGCTCACGATCAGCCGGTCGGCGGCGACGGCACCGGTGCTGTCGGCCTGACCGGTGGCGACCACGCACTTGCCGACCTTGAGTGCCGAGGCGTCGGCGCTCTTGGTGGTCGTGTACGTCGTCGAGCCGCTGACCGTGACCTGGACGTTCGTCGACGTGGGTGCGCTCGAACTGCTGCCGGTCGAGCCGCTCGCGCCAGTTGTGCCGCGGCTCGGGAAGCTGTTGGCCACCGTGAAGCCGTTCGCAGAGACCGCCGTGACCTTGCCGTTGGCGAACATCAGGCCACGGCCGCCGAATCCGCTGGGCCGACCGCTGGGGAAGCCGCTCGGACGCGAGGTCGGGCGGCCGCTGGCGAAGCCGCTGGGGCGGCTGCCGGCCCCGAAGCCCGTACCGCCACCGAAGCCGCCCGTGCACTGACCCTTGACGGCCGCCGTGATCCGCACTGTTCCGGCGGCGACGGTGTTCGACGCGCTCGACGTACCGCCCGAAGCGGAGCCGCTGGCGGCCGTCACCGGCGTGACGGTGACGCAGCTGCCGACCTTGACGTCCTTGAGCGCCGCCGCGACCTGGGCCGTGATAGCGGTCTTCGCCGTGTAGCTGACAGCGACCTGGCCGTCGGTCTGGTTCTGCACCTGCAGGGTGCTGCCCTGCTTGGCCGCGATCTGACCGGTGGTTCCGGGGTTGCGACCCTGGAAGGCGCCTGCCCCTCCGCCGGCGCCCTGAGCGGCGCCGCTGGCCTGGGCGGACGGGGTGGAACCCGACCCCGCGGCGCTGGAGTCCGAGCCGCTGCTGGACGAGCCGCAGGCTGCGAGAGCGACGAGGGCGAGCGCGCCGGTGCCGACGGCGAGCGAGGTGCGGAGGGTCTGACGAGACGTGCGAGACATGGCGGTTTCCTTATTCCGAGCGGAGGGCGTCGATGGGGGTCAGGCGGGCAGCGCGGCTGGCGGGGTAGACGCCGAACCCGATGCCGAGGACGAGCGAGGTGATGATGGCGCCGGCGGTGGCCAGCAGGGAGAGCGAGACGGGCTGGTTGATCAGGTTCGGGAGGACCTGCGCACCGACGACCGCGATGATCACGCCGACGATGCCGCCGGCCAGGCCGAGCAGCGAGGCCTCCACGAGGAACTGGCGCCGGATCACCCGCGGGGCGGCACCGAGGGCCTTGCGCAGACCGATCTCGCGGATCCGCTCGGTGACCGAGACCAGCATGATGTTCATGACGCCGATGCCTCCGACCAGCAGAGAGATCGCCGCGATGCCGCCGAGCAGGACGGTCAAGGTCTTGTTGGTCGAGTTGGCCGTGGCGACCAGCGACTGCTGGGAGGAGATCGAGAAGTCGGTGGTCGACGCGGTGACGTCGTGCAGGTTGGTCAGCAGTCCGCTGATCTCCTGGTAGGCGGCCGAGAGCGCGTGCTCGCTGGCTGCCTCGACGTAGATCGTGGAGACCGAGGCGTTGGTCGAACCGGTGAGTTGCTTCGCGGTCGTCATCGGGACGATCGCCTGGTCGTCCTCGCTGGTCCCGCTGGAGGAGGATCCACTTGAGGCGAGTACGCCGATGACGGTCAACTGGGTGCCGTCGACGGTCACGGTCTGCCCGACGGGGCTGGCCGGACCGCTGAAGAGCTCGCTGGCGGTGTCCGGCCCCAGCACCACCACGTGGGCGGCACTGTTCACCTCGTCCTCGGAGAAGAACCGGCCCGATGACACGGTCCGGTTGCGGACCTCGGGCCAGCTGGTAGTCGTACCGACCACCGAGGTGGTCCAGTTCGTGGTGCCGTTGACCAGCTCTGCGTTGGTCGAGGTCTGCGGAGCGACGCTCTTCACATCGGGCGCCGCGGTCTTGTCGGCGATGGCGTCGGCATCCTGGAGGGTCAAGGTGGTGCTGGACCCGAAGCCACCGCGGACGCCACTGGAGCTGGTGGTCGAGCCGGGAGAGACGATGAGCAGGTTGGAGCCCAGCGCGCTGATCTGGTCCTTCACCTTGTCCTGAGCACCCTGGCCCAGGCCGACGGTGAGGATGACCGAGGAGATGCCGATGACGATGCCGAGCATCGTCAAGATGCTGCGCAGGCGGTGGGCGCGGATGGCGTCCGCACCGGCACGGAAGGTCTCGACCCAATTCATACCTGCGCACCTCCCGTGGCGACCAGGGCATCGGCGGTGATCTGCCCGTCCCTGATCACGAGATTGCGCTCGGCGCGGGCGGCGACCTCGTGCTCGTGGGTGATGAGCACGATCGTGCGTCCCGACTCGTGCAACTCGTCCAGCAGGCCCAGCACCGCCTCGGTCGAGGCCGAGTCCAGATTCCCGGTGGGTTCATCGGCCAAGATGATGTCCGGCTCGGTCACCAGGGCTCGCGCAACGGCGACGCGCTGCTGCTGACCGCCCGACAGCTCACCGGGTCGGTTCTCCACTCGGTCCCCCAGGCCGACCCGCTCCAGCGCCCGGATCGCGCGCTCGCGTCGTTCGCTCCGGGGGACGCCGGCGTAGATCATCGGGAGCTCGACGTTGCGCCACGCCGGCAACGACGGGAGCAGGTTGAACTGCTGGAAGACGAACCCGATCCGCCGATTCCGCACATGCGCGAGCTGGGCCTCCGACATCGCTGAGACGTCCTCGCCGCCGAGCAGGTAGTTCCCCTCGGAGGGATTGTCGAGACAGCCCAGGATGTTCATCAGGGTCGACTTGCCCGAGCCCGAGGGGCCGATGACCGCGACGTACTCCCCCTGGTCGATGCGGATGGCGATGCCGCGCAGCGCCTCGAACTCGATGCTCCCGCTGCGATAGACCTTCCGGATCCCGTCGAGCTCGACAACCGGCTCACCCACGACCGGCCCCCGCATGATGCTGGTGGTCACCGGCCACCACCTGTGAAACCGCCGCCGAAGCTGCCGGAACCGCCGCCGGGAAAGCCGCCGGTGAATCCACCGCCGGTCCCGAAGCCGCTCCTGGTGCCGGTGCGGTTGCCCGTGCTGATGCCCTTGGGCAGCGTGATACCAGGGATCTGGACGGTGTCACCGCTGGAGAGGCCGGAGAGGATCTGGGTGGTCGCGCCGTAGACGGTGCCGATCTTGACCGGAGTCTTGACCGCCTTGCCGTTCACCATCTTCATCACATAGGTGCTCGAACCCGAGGACCGGATCGCGCGGCTGCTCACCGTCAGCACGTTCTGGATCTGCTTGACGGTGATCGAGGCAGTCGCGCTGGTGCCGGCGTAGATGCCGTTCTGCGCACCGGTGATCGCGATGGTCACCGGGAAGACGGCGGCACCGCTGCTGCTGGTCTGCGCGACCATGCCGACCGAGGAGACGGTGCCGTAGATCGTCGACGTGTTGCCGGTTGCGGTGATCTGGGCCTGCATGCCCTTCTTGACCTGAGTCGCCTCGTCGGCTGAGACGGTGGCACTGACGACGTACTTGTTGCTCGAGGTGATGGTGACGGCGCTGCTGCTGGAGCTCGAGCTGGAGCTAGCGGCGTTCGACAGCGAGCTGTCGGTACCGCCGGAGCTTCCTGTGCCGCTACTCGAGCTGCTCGAACCGGCCGAGCTACCGGAGCCCACCACATCGCCAACAGCGAGATCGATCGAGGAGACGGTGCCGTTGATGGTGGAGCGGAGCACGGCGTCCTTGACGTCCTGTACGGCGGAGGCGAGATCCGACTGGGCCGACAACTCGGCGGTCTGGTCGGCGGCCAGCTGGACGTCGGAGGCACCGGCGTCGGCGTCGTCGGTGTGCTGGGTGACCGCCGCGTCGTAGGAGGCCTGGGCAGCGGTGCGGGCCGCGACGAGCGCGGTGTCATCGACCTTGGCGATCGCCTGCCCCTTGCTCACCTTGTCGCCGGCGGCGACGTACACCTTGGTGACGGTGCCCGAGACCGCGAAGTCGAGATCGGCCGTCTTGGCAGGCTCGACCGTCCCCGAGGCGCTGACGCTCTGCTTGACGGTCCCCGAGGTGGCTTGGGTGGTCAACGCCTGTGGCGTGCTGGAACCGCCGCCGCGGGCCAGGAGCCATGTCCCGAGCCCCGCGACCACCACCAGAACGGCCACCAGGATCGCGAGCCCTCGCTTTCCGGGCCGCTTCAACCTGCGCTTCACTGCACCGCCACCTCTTCACATCGGAATGATGAGGAGAGACTTTCGGCGCCGCCTGAAAGAAACCCATGAGCAATACAAAGACGAGCCTGTGATCTCTCACAGACTCGTCTTGGGAAGGTCGTGGCCGGTCCTGACCACGCGCCTCAGAGGCCAGGGGCTCCCCACAGCGCCAGCCAGCGCGACAGATCGGTCTCCAGGGGCAGCTCGCCCTTGAGCGCGTCCCGGATCTGGATCTCGAGCAGGTTGTCGCGGGTGTTCGGGCCGGACGGGGCGAAGGGGTAGAAGGTGCCCTGCTTGTAGAGATAGACCAGCGCGACCTTGCGTCCGGCCGAGTCTGCGAACGGCAGCACCGAGCAGAGCAGACCCGTGCCGTAGCCGGCCTGCTCGAGCGTGGTGTTGACCGCATGCAGGTCGGTGCACAGCGCCGTCAAGTCAGGGTTCTCCGGGTCGACCGGGTCGTTGTCGACCAGCAGCCAGGTGAAGCCGAAGCTGTCGGTCTGGGTGCTCACCTTCGGCGCATTGGTGCCCTCGGAGATGAGCGCCACCAGGTCCTGCTGGGCGTCGGCGAACCCGGCGCCCGCGGCGGACCGATAGCAGACCGCACCATCCCCGCTCGGCACGAAACCTAGTGCCGCCTGCAGCGTCAACGCTGCCGACGGCACGGCGAAGAGCGCGTCGAGGTTGGCCTGCTTCGGCTTGCTCCGGCCGGTCAGAGTGTCCCAGAAGCCCATCAGTCGCTGATCCTCACGTGGTAGGCCTGCCGAGCTCGGCCTCGATCCGGGCCAGTTGAGCCAGCCGCTGCTCCAACGAAGGATGGGTCGAGGTGAGGGTGGAGAGCGACACTCCGCTGATCGCCGGAGCGATGAAGAAGGCGTTCATCGCCTGGGAGGCACGCAGGTCCTGCTGCGGGATCTTGTTGATCTCGCCGGTGATCTTCTGCAGGGCGCTGGCGAGCGCGCGCGGCTTCATCGTCAACTGAGCTCCGGCCCGGTCAGCTGCCAGCTCGCGGTACCGGGAGAGCAGCCGCAGCAGTAGGAAGCTGATCGCATAGGTCACCAGCGAGACGACCAGGACCAGCAGCCACACCGGGACGCCGTTGTTGTTGCGGTCGCGCCGGCCACCACCACCGAACATGGCGCCGAACTGGGCTCCCCGCGCCAGGCCTCCGGCGATGATGCCGGCGCTCGAGGCCACCGTCATCACCAGCACGTCGCGGTGCGCGACATGGGACAGCTCGTGAGCGAGGACGCCCTCCAGTTCCTCGGCGTCGAGCCGCCGCAGGATGCCGGTCGTCACCACGACCACAGCGCGGCTGGGCGAACGCCCGGTCGCGAACGCGTTCGGCACATCGGTGTCGGCCACGCCGACGCGTGGCATCGGCATGTCGGCCAGGGTGCACAGCCGCTGCACCATGCCGTAGAGCTCGGGCGCCTGCTGGGCGCTGACCTCCCGGGCCCGCATCGCCTTCATCGCGACGGTGTCGGAGTTGTACCACTGCCACCAGGCGACGCCGAGCCCGATCAGCGCGATGAACGGCGCGTACTGCGCCGGCAGGATCAGCATCACCACGACGATCAGCGCGACGAAGACCGCGCCGAGCAGGAAGATCACCGACGTCATCCGGGCGGTCAGTCCGTGGTCGGCGGCGAAACGGGTCCGTGCCATGTCAGCCTGGGATCAGCCCGTCGTCGGCGAGCATCTCGCGGACCTCCTCCAGCGCGGCGTCGGCCGGCGGAAGAATCAGATCGGACTCGACAAAGTCGTCGTCCGGGTGCGGGGTGCCGGCCGTGCGAACGCCATCGAGCAGCGCTGCCAGCGCCGGCCGGAAAGCAGCCTCGTCGTCAGCGGCAACGGCGGACTCCACCGCCGCGTCGAGCTCGTTGAGCCTGTCGATCTCGGCGTCGGGCACGTCGTACTGGCCCTCGGAGAGGATGCGCACGATCATGCCTGCGCCTCCGGCTTGTTCTCGTTCGCCGGCACGTCGGTGGCGGGCTGCGCCGCACCGTCGCCCTGCCCGATCGCCTGCGGAGCGGCCGGGGCGTTGAGGCCCTTGAGCTTGGCCAGCTCCGCCTCGACGTCGGACTGCGAGCTGAGCTCGTTGAGCTGCTTGGCGATGTCGTCACCCGGCTGAGCGGTCAGATCCTCGAGCGCACCCGAGGCAAGCAGCTCGTCGACGGCGCCCGCGCGGGCCTGCATCTGCGCGGTCTTGTCCTCCGCGCGCTGCATCGCCATGCCGATGTCGCCCATCTCCTCACCGATACCGGCGACGGCGTCGTTGATCTTGGTCTGCGCCTCGGCGGCCGTGTAGGTCGCCTTGATGGTCTCCTTCTTGGTACGGAAGGCCTCCACCCTGGCCTGCAGCCGCTGCTGCGCGAGGACCAGCTTCTCCTCCTCGCCCTGCAGGTTGGCGTGCTGGGTCTGCAGGTCGGCGATCTGTTGCGCCAGGCCGGACTTGCGGGTCAGTGCCTCGCGGGCGAGGTCTTCGCGGTTGACGTTGATGGCCTGCTGCGCCTGGCCCTGCAGCTTGTCGGCCTGCTGCTGGAGCTGGTTGATCTGCAGCTCCACCCGCTTGCGGCTGGTGGCGACATCGGCGACGCCCTTGCGCACGTTCGTGAGGAGCTCCAGCTGCTTCTGATAGCTGTAGTCCAACGTCTCGCGCGGGTCCTCGGCCTTGTCGAGGGCCTTGCTCGCCTTCGCCTTGAAGATCAGGCTCATGCGCTTCATCAGAGTCATGGGACGACGATCGCCTCTCTTGCAGCTGGGGACCCCCACGGCCCCGGTCCCCACACCTTACGGCGCGACGACAAGCGGCGGCCACCAGCATCCACGGCGTCCCGGATAGGCTGGGCCAGCACCCCTCCGAGATCTGAAGGCCATCGCGTTGTTCCGTCGCAAGTCCGAGACCGTCGAGTCCACCGTGTCGGTCACCCCAAAGCCCACCGGCAAGAACCGGCCCACGCCGACCCGCAAGGAGGCCGAGGCCGCCGCCAAGGCACGTGCGAAGGGCGCCGCCGGCAGCGGCCGCGCGGCGACCGGTGCCACCCGAGCGGCCCGCGCGGAGAATGCCGCGAAGATGCGGGCGGCGATGAAGAACGGCGACGAGCGCTACCTGCCGCAGCGCGACAAGGGCCCGGTGCGCCGCTTCGTGCGGGACTATATCGACACCAAGATCACGCTGTCGGAGTGGGCACTGCCGCTGGTGGTCATCAGTCTGCTGATCGGCTTCGTCGCCTCGAGCGACGTCGCCCAGGTGATCAACAACATCCTGCTGATCCTGATCGTGGTGATCGTGATCAACCTGGCGATCTTGCGCTACCTGCTGTTCCGCGAGATCAGCAGGCGCTTCCCCGACTCCACCAAGCGCGGCCTGACCACCTACATGGCGGCGCGGGCACTCCAGATGCGCTGGATCCGGATGCCGCGGGCGATGCGTCGGGTCGGCGAGCAGCTGCCGGACACCTATCGCTGATCGCTCTTCAGCCCGGCGGAGGGGTGGCCGGTCAGTCCAGATCCAGGAAGTGCTCGAGGCCGACGGTGAGCCCCGTGTTGTCGCCGATCACCCGCACGCCGGTGAGTACGCCGGGGGCGAAGGAGGCCCGGTCCATCGAGTCGTGCCGGACGGTGAGGGTCTCCCCCGGCCCACCGAGGATGACCTCCTGGTGGGCGACCATGCCGCGGATGCGCAGGCCGTGGACGTGAATGCCGTCGACGACCGCACCGCGGGCGCCGTCCAGCGCCGTACTGGTGGCGTCCGGGACCGGCCCGACACCGGCGTCGCGCCGGGCCGCGGCGATCAGCTCCGCGGTACGGCGAGCGGTGCCCGACGGGGCGTCCGCCTTGGTCGGGTGGTGCAGCTCGACCACCTCGACGGACTCGTAGAACGGCGCGGCGATGGCGGCGAAGCGCATCATCAGGATAGCGCCGATGGAGAAGTTCGGCGCGATCAGGACGCCGACGCTGGGAGCGTCCGCGAGCCAGCTGCGCAGCGTCTCGAGCCGGGCCTCGTCGAATCCGGTAGTGCCGACGACCGCGTGGATGCCGCTCTTGATGCAGAACTCGAGGCTGTCCATCACCACATCGGGGTGGGTGAAGTCGACGATCACCTCGGCGCCGCCGTCCGTCAGGCTCGACAACGGGTCACCGGCGTCGACACGCGCGACGAGCTCCAGATCCTCGGCGGCCTCGACCGCCGTACAGATCTCCGAACCGACCTTGCCCCGTGCGCCCAGCACGCCCACCTTGATCACGCGCCCAACCTACAGTCGTCGCGCTCCCACCACCCCGAGGGGCTTCGCTGCCCGACCTACCCGCGCAGAGGGCGGCCGCATCTGGCAGGCTTGGCCCCATGGTGGTGCAGACGATTCCGGCGCGGATCCGTTGGGCTGTGGACTTCATGGACATTCAGCCCAGCGACCACAT
>Ga0164242_10004328_pt1 | contig 15972 bp, 14 predicted proteins | sample OricomgcompostMG_FD_108783 | JGI IMG/M metagenome (GOLD analysis project Ga0164242, IMG submission 108783) | Miracle-Growth compost microbial communities from Emeryville, California, USA - Original compost - Miracle growth compost (MG) ... | reverse complement strand
GGTGCCGCCGGTCCGGATCGTCAGGATCTCGCTGCGCATCCGCCCATCCTCGCGCGGCCACCCTCCGTTCACCTCCATGAGTTGAGGTATCTGTGAACCGTGGTTACGGTCAGCGCGGCGACGGCGAAGGGCGGACAGATGGGTCTCGGTTTCGCAGGGATGACGCGACGGAAGTTCCTGTCGCTGGCCGCCATGGCCGGCGGGGCGGTTGCTCTCGACGCGGTGGCGGCACCGATCATCGAGCGAGCGTACGCGGCCGACCCGGGCAGCGCCGGATCGCTCGACGACATCGAGCACTTCGTCTTCCTCATGCAGGAGAACCGCTCGTTCGACCACTACTTCGGCACCATGTCCTCCGTCCGCGGCTTCGGCGACCCGACGGGGAACTTCCGGCAGTACGGCTACGACGCCGCTGCCGGCAAGGCCGACGACGCCAAGTCGATCCTGCCGTTCCGGCTCGACACCACGCAGCTGCTCACCAACGACGGCGAGTGCGTCACCGACCCGACGCACGACTGGGGCCCACAGCACCAGGCGTGGAACAACGGCAGGATGGACCAGTGGGTCAAGGTCCACGTGGCCAACGACGGCACGGGTGCCGGCCCCGCCACGATGGGGTACTACACGAAGGCCGACATCCCGGTGCACTGGGCGCTGGCCGACGCCTTCACCGTCTGCGACCACTACTTCTGCTCGGTGCTCGGCCCCACCGACCCGAACCGGCTGTACTGGATCAGCGGCACGATCGACCCCGAGGGCAGGGCCGGTGGCCCGCTGCTCTACACGCCGTCGCAGATCCCGACGAACAAGTACTCGTGGAAGACGTACCCGGAGGCGCTGCAGGACGCCGGGGTCTCCTGGAAGGTCTACGCCGACAAGACGTTCGGCACGATCTCCGAGGCCGTGCTGTCCGGCATGCTGCCCGCGTTCAAGAACTTCCAGGACACGAGCACCGAGCTGTACCAGCGCGGCGTGGCACCGTCCTTCCCGAACGACCTGCAGACCGACGTCCGCAACAACACGCTGCCGTCGGTGTCGTGGATCGTGCCGAACCTGCTCACCTGCGAGCACCCGGCGCTGCCGCCGGCGTTCGGCGCGCAGGGCATCCTGCAGGTCCTCGACGTCCTGACGAGCAACCCCGCCGTCTGGGAGAAGACGGCGCTGATCGTCAGCTACGACGAGAACGGCGGCTTCTTCGACCATGTGCCGCCGCCGGTCGCGCCGGCCGGCACCACCGGGGAGTACGTCAGCGTCCCGCTCGACGGGGTCACCGACGCCGCCGGCGTCTCCGGCCCGATCGGCCTGGGCTTCCGGGTGCCGGCGTTGATCGTCTCGCCGTACTCGCGCGGCGGGCTCGTCGCCTCCGACGTCTTCGACCACACCTCCCAGCTGCGGCTGGTCGAGCGCCGCTTCGGCGTGCCGGTGCCGAACCTGTCGGCCTGGCGCCGCGAGACCGTCGGCGACCTGACCTCGGCGTTCAACTTCGCGGCGAAGCCCGACCCCGCGTTCACCCTCTCGACCCGCGACCCCGGCACGCTGCAGGCGCTGCTCGAGTGCCGCGCCGGCCTGGACACGATCTCCGGCACGTTCCTCAACGGCACGCTCGGCGGCAACTACCCGGCGCCGGCCACCGCCACCATGCCGGCGCAGGCCACGACACCGGTGCGCCGGCGGCCCAGCGGCCTGGTCCGGTCGCGCTCGACGGCGCCCACCGGGGCCTCTGGGTCGTCGGTGTCCAGCATGACGTCCAAGGCCGCGCCCGGCGACGCGTCGCTGGTAGCCGCCAGCGGCGGCTCGCGCCGGCCGGCCACGGTCGCCGACATCCCGATCGTCGTCATGCGCAGCAAGCAGACCCGCGTCGAGCAGTACGCACCGGCCGTCGAGGCCGAGGCCCTCGCGGCGGCCAACCGCACCGCCGCCACCGGCAGTGACGCCACCAGGACCGCGCTCGCCGCGTCGGCGATGGTCGCGGCGGGCGCGGTGATCGCGACGGCCGGCCGGCTGGTGCCCGGCGCGGACGGGGCCCGGGCTGCGGAGGCGACGGACGGGGCGGTGACGGACGGGGCGGCGCGGCGCCCCCGCCCCGGGTCGGGCTGACCGTGGCACAGTGATCGGGTGCAGATCGCCGTACTCGGCCCGCTCGAGGTCCGCGACGACGCGGGCGCGCCCGTCGACGTCGCCGGGGCGCGGCTGCACGCGCTGCTGACCCGGCTCGCGCTCGACGCGGGCCGGCCGGTGTCCGTGGCCACCCTCGTCGACGCGGTGTGGGGCGACGCGCCGCCGGCGGAGGAGACGAACGCGCTGCAGACCCTCGTCTCCCGGCTGCGGCGCGTGCTCGGCGCCGCCGCGGTGCAGGCCACCCCGGGGGGCTACCGCCTGGCCGCAGCGCCCGGCGACGTCGACGCCCACCGCTTCGAGCAGCTCGCCGCCGAAGGGGCCCGCTCGCTGCGCGCCGGTGACCACCGCGGTGCCGCCGAGTTGCTCTCCTCGGCGCTGGCGCTGTGGCGGGGCCCGGCGATGTCCGGCGCGCTGGGCGCCAGCGACGCCCTCGCCACGCCCGCGGCCCGGCTGGCCGACCTGCACCTGGCCGCGCGCATCGACCACCTCGAGACCCGGCTCGCCCTCGACGACGCGGCCGGTCTGGTGGCCGAGCTCGAGGCGCTGTGCGGCGAGTACCCCCTCAACGAGCGTCTCGTAGGCCAGCTGATCCGCGCGCTGGTCGCCTCCGGACGTCCCGCCGACGCGCTCGGCGTCTACGAGCGGCTGCGCGGCCGGCTGGCCGACGAGCTCGGCGTCGACCCGTCCGCCGAGCTGCAGGATCTCCAGCTCAGGTTGCTGCGCGGCGAGGCGCAGCCCGAACGCCCCACCTCGGTGCGGCGCACCAACCTCAAGGCCCAGCTCACCAGCTTCGTGGGCCGCGAGCAGGAGGTCGCGAGCATCGGCAAGTCGCTCGAGCGCAACCGGCTCGTGACGCTCGTCGGCCCGGGTGGCGCAGGCAAGACCCGCCTCGCCAGCGAGGCGGCGTCGTGCCTCGTCGACACCGCCCGGGACGGGGTGTGGCTCGTCGAGCTCGCGCCCGTCACCGCCGGTGCAGACGTGCCGCAGGCCGTGCTGGACGTCGTCGGGCTGCGCGAGGGCCGGGTGCTGGACCGCCGCAAGACCACCACCCGGGACGCCCTGACCCGACTCGTCGACGGCCTCGGCGACAAGAGCGTGGTGCTCGTGCTGGACAACTGCGAACACCTGCTCGACGCCAGCGCGTCCCTGGCCGACCACCTGCTCGCGCAGTGCCCGGACCTGCACGTGCTGGCCACCAGCCGGGAACCGCTCGGCATCGTGGGCGAGGTGCTGCTGGCGGTCCCGCCACTCGGCCAGCCCAGCCCCACCGCGACCGCTGCCGAGGCGCTCGAGTACCCGGCGGTGCGGCTGTTCGCGGACCGCGCCGCCGCGGCCAGCCCGGGCTTCGCTGTCGACGCGAACTCGGTCGCGACGGTGATCGACATCGTGCGCCGGCTCGACGGCCTGCCGCTGGCCATCGAGCTCGCCGCGGCCCGCCTGCGCTCGCTGGCGCTGGCCGACATCGCCGCGCGGCTGTCCGACCGTTTCCGGCTGCTCACCGGCGGCAGCCGCACCGCGCTGCCGCGGCACCGGACGCTGCGTGCGGTGGTCGAGTGGAGCTGGGAACTGCTCGGTGACGACGAGCGGTTGCTGGTCGAGCAGCTGGCCGTCTTTCCCTCGGGCGTCACCGTCGACAGCGCCACGGCCATCAGCGACGCCCCGCCCGAGGACGTCGCGGACCTGCTCGCGTCGCTCGTGGACAAGTCGCTGCTGCAGCCGGTCGGGGACGGTCGGCGCACGCGCATGCTGGAGACCATCCGCGAGTACGGCACCGAGCAGCTGGCCACCCGCGGCGAGCTCGCGGCGGTGCGTGCGCGGCACGCCGACCACTTCTTCGCGTTGATGTTCGACGCCGAGGCCCACCTGCTCACCGCCGACCAGCTGCCGTGGTTCGAGCTGTTGCGCGCCGAGCGCGAGAACATCGTCGCAGCGCTGCGCTACCTGTGCGACGTCGGCGACGCCGACCGCGCGCTCCAGCTGGCGGTGTCGCTGAGCGGCTACGGCATGATGACCGGCCTCAACGACGAGATGCACGTGTGGCTGCGTGAAGCGCTCGACGTACCGGGGGGTACGGACGACGACCTGCGGGTCATCGGGCAGGCGCTCCGACTGATGGCCTTCTCGGCCACCGCGCAGTCCGCCGAGGGCGTCGCCGAGGGCATGCAGGAGCTCGGCCGGCTCGCCGCCCGCCTCGGTGCGGTCGACAAGCCGGCGATCCCGTGGCTGCACCTCGTCCGCATCGCGGCCGCGTTCTTCGGTGACGACGACAAACTGGTGCGCGAGTACGCCGACGCCGCGCTCGCCCACGACGACGTGTGGGTGCGCGCATCCGGCCACATGTTCCACTCGGCCTACGCCGAGAACAACGGCGACGTCGAACAGATGCGCGTCCACACTGAGGCCGCGCGCCTGCTGTACGAGCAGGTCGGCGAGCGCTGGGGGCTCGCGGCGACCACACGCGGCCTTGCCCAGCTGGCCACGCTCGACGGCGACCTCGACGCCGCGGTCGCCGCGTACGAGCGGGCTATGCAGCTGACCACCGAGCTGCACTCGCGCGACGACGAGGGCTTCCTGCTCGGGCGGCTCGCGGACCTCGAACTGCGTCGCGGCAACATCGAGCGGGCACGTGCCCACGTGGAGCGGGCCCGGGCGTCGGCGGAGCAGACCGGCTCGGCGATGGAGTCCGCGTTCTCGCTGGCGATGCTGGGCGCCGTGGAGTTCACCGCCGGGGATACGGCCCGGGCGCGGGCGTACCACGAGGAGGCGGTGCGACGGCTCGACGGCCTGCCCCGCGAGCATCCGGTGCAGGGCCACGTGCGGGCCGTGATGCTGTCCGTCGCGGTGCGGATGGCCGCCGGCGACGGCGATCTCGAGACCGCGCGCGCCCTCGCGCGCGAGGCGCTCGAGGTGGGGCTGGGCACCCGTGACATGCCGGTCGTCGCCTCCGTCGGCGTCGGTCTCGCCGACCTTGCCTGGGCGGCTGGTGATTCGGCGGCCGGGGCCACGATCCTCGGGGCGTCGGCCGCCGTCCGGGGCGCGGATGACGCGACGGCGCTCGACGTCGTGCGGGCCAGGGCGCACCTGACCGACGTGCTCGGCGCGGAGGGGTTCGCCGCGTGCTACGCCGCGGGTGCGGCGCTCGACCACGACGCCGCGTTGGCCGCCCTGCGCGTGCTCTGACCCGCTAGCTGTACTCGGCCGAGACGTTCATGACAGTCGACTGGCTGGCGGTTTGCCTCCGAGTGCCCAGTGGCGGCGTTCGGTGTTGTGGTAGTCGAGCCAAGGCGCAAGGGCGTCTGTGCGTTCGTCGTCCGTAGTGGTATCAGACGGGACACCGGACTGCCTTTGTCGGCCGGCGAGTTGCGTCCTCAGCCGCCGGTCCAGCAGCCCATGATGACTGCGGCTATTTCGTAGGCGAAGTCGGCGCGGTGTTTGTAGAGCCGGCCGGCTTGCGGTGACAACCCGGAGGTGTCCACTCGGAGGGTGTCGTTGTCCTTTTGCAGTACGAGGATCCCGTTCGGGGCGCCGAACGCGATCTTGGTGAGACCCACGAGGTCTCTGGCGTCGGGGATGCTCGGACGCTGCCTGGCTGTGTAGGCGGCGGCAGTGGGGGCGTCGGGCGATTCGTGCACGGACAGCAGGATGGTGCCGGTCGGGAGGCGGTAGGTGCAGCTGTAGGTTCCGCCCTGCCAGGTTGGGACCGGTTTCAGATCCAGGGTCACGGAGAGCACCGTGGCGATGTTGTCGCGGGTCTCGTCGGTGCAGATCATCTTCGCAGCCTCCGAGAGGGCGGTTCCGGGCGAGCTGGGCGCCATGGTCGAGCCGTTCGGCATCACCATGCCCGGCGTCATCTGCCCCGCGCCCATGGTCGAGCCGTCCGGCATGACCATGCCGGGTGTCATCGGTTGGTGGCTTGCGGATGTGGACGGCTTGCTGGCGTCCGCGGCGCACCCGGCGAGCGCGAGTGCTGGGGCGGCGAGCAGGCAGACCGCCAGAGTCTTGGTCTTCACGGGCACACCCCCTCCAATGTGTGGCGCGGGGCGAAGGTCGTCCACCGCCACGCCCGGTGGCGGGCGAGGGTGTGGTCGAGTGCTGGGGCGGCTGCGCGGATGGTTGGGGGTACGGCGAGCCACAGGCCCGCGAACAGCACCGCATACATGATCGCGGCGCCGATGTCGGTGGCGCCGCTGGTGTAGGGCCCGCCGAAGCCTTCGCCGATTCCCCAGATGAGTAGCGCGAAGACGATGCCGCCGGAGTACCCGACGCGTTGTGCGATCCCGAGGATCAGGCTTGCGGCGATGGCGGTCTCGGCGAGGGCGATGAGCACGGCGAAGAGTGTCGGGGCGTGCACGATGCCCTGATCCCAGAACGAGAACCACCCTGAGAGCCATCCGGGCTGTCCCTGGGCTGCGTCGGTGATCATCGACGGGTAGGTGTGGCGGAAGCCGGGGAGCCATTTCAGGGTGGCGTCGAGGGCCCAGATGAGCCCGAAACCGACCCGGACCCAGCAGTAGCGGCGCACGGCGGCGGGATCTGCCGGCGGCGAACCCGGCCGGGCCGGGTGGATCGACGTTCGGGATAGCAGTTGTGTCATGACGGTCCTCACTGGCAGAGGGGTGCGCGGGCCTCGCGCTCGAGGGTGCAAGGGCGCAGCGTGGGTCAGGTGTGGTGGGAGGAGACGAGGTCGGCGTAGACGACGATGTTGGATTCGTAGCTGCGTTCGGAGGAGTTAAACGCGCCGCCGCAGGTGATCAGGCGCAGTGCCGCATTGTCGGTGTTGCCGTACACCGCCTCGGTGGGAAAGGCCGCCTTCGTGTATTCGTTGACGTGGGTGACCTCGAACACCGCGACGGTGCCATCGGCGCGGGTCACCTCGATCGTGTCGCGTTGGCGCAGCTTGCCGAGCTCGAAGAACACGCCCGGGCCGTAGGCCGCGGAGTCGACGTGCCCAATGATGGTGGCCGGGCCGAGCTGGCCGGGGGTCGGCGAGACCTTCAGCCAGTAGGCGTGCGAGTCGCGCACTAGTGGGGGCGTCTGGATCTGCCCGCCCGCGGTGAGCCCGATCTGCTTCAGGTTCGAGTTCACACCGATCGCGGGAACCGTCAGGTGGGTCGGGATCGAGCGGGCCAGGATCGGCCCATGCAGGGCCGGCATGCCCTGCGGCAAGGTGGGCATGGACCCATCCGAACCGGCGGACGACGGCTTAGTTGACGATGGTGTGGAGGGGGTGACCGCGACCGGGATCGCGGCCGAGGCCGGCGGCTGCGGCGCCGATTTCTGCGCCTGTACCGCGATGACGATGGCGATCACTCCGCAGACTCCGAGCACCACGCCCGCCAGGGTCAGCACCTTCATGCGGGTCCGGCGGGCGCGGGTGCTCATGGTTTACCTATTTCCTCCGTTGCTCGGTAGTTAGTTCTGCTGCCCGAGGCGCCGGCGGGCGAGGAAAACGCCGCCTGCGGCCAGGATCAGCCCACCGCCGAGGCCGAGCAGGGCCTCGTCCTCGATGCCCGCGGTGCTACCCCCGCCGGTCGGGCTTGAGCCCACCGGGGTGGAGGACATCTGCGACGCCTGCAGCACGCCGCACAGCGCCGGGGCGGTCCCGATCAGCGCGAGCTTCTTGCTCGCTCCGGGCAGGGTGACACCGAGTGAGTTCGCTGTGGTCAGCGAGGCCTTCGGTGCGGTGGCCGGGTTGAGGCCGTGCACGACGATGACTGCCTTGTTGTTGTGGATCGCCGACAGGGTGGCGGAGTTCACGGTGAAGGTCCGCTTGTAGGTGAAGCTGGCACCGCCCGGGGCAACGGTCACGTCGGTGGCCGTCGAGGCGTCGGTGGCGCCCTTCAGCGACAGGGTGGTACCGATCTTGCCGTAGGCGGGTTGTCCCTCGACGGTGCTGATCACGCCGTCACCGTTGGTGTCCGCCGATGAGGTAGGGCACTGGTCCATGCCGTTGATGTGGATGTGCTGCACGTGCGGGAACGGCTTGCCGGCGAACGCCGCGGGGATACCGAGCGACGCCAGCGTCTTGGTGTCCGTCGGCAACGTGTCCGCCAGACCAGAGACCGTCTCGCTGACCGTGGCCTGGCCCCCGTTCAGGGTCAGCGTGAGATTGCCGGAGGCCGCGCCGGACGGGGTGTTCAACGACACCGGCTTCAACGTGGCCTTGTACGTCGTCGAGGCCGCTGCTGCGTTAGCGGGCATCGTCAACGCCAGACCGGCCAAGCCGGCGATACCGAGCGTGGCGACCGGCAGCGCCAGTCGCGTCATCGTCTTCATGGGGCGTACTTCCCTTCCGTTCGCGGGGCGCCGGACAGGGGCCCGGCGCTGTCCGGGCCCGCTGTCTTCGCGGGATCCCGTCGAGTCGAGAGGTCGGCCCGATGCAAGCGATTCGGAGCGCCCTAGCGTGCGGATTGCGGTGGTCGGCAAATTTGTTCCGGACGAGCCCGGCACACGACACCAGCGCGGACGCGGGTGCGGCAGCGGCAATCCGAACCGCCTATCGGCACCGAATCCCTGGTGCAGTACGGTGGCGCATCCCGGCGCCACCGTGGCGATACCACCGAAATCAGGTCTGGCACAGTGGACAATGTGCGCTTCCTGCGGACGTCGTCGGGCGACGGCGAACCGTGCGACGACCTCGCCGCGCAGCTGCCCAAGCTGCTCGCCGGGTCCGCGCGCGGTGACCAGCACGCCTTCGCAAAGTTGTACGACCTGACCAGCGCTCGGGTCTACGGGATGGTGTTGCGTGTCGTGCGCGATCGCGCCCAAGCGGCCGAGGTCACCCAGGACGTGTACCTGCAGGTGTGGCGCGAGTCCGCTCGCTTCGACCCCGCGGTAGGCACCGCGGTGGCCTGGCTGCTGATGATCGCGCACCGGCGCGCGGTCGACCGGGTTCGGTCGGCGCAGTCGGCCACCCGGCGCGAGGACCGCTACGCCACCACGCAGAGTGAACGCCCCTACGATCAGGTCGCCGAGGCGGCACACGCGAACCTTGACGCGCAGCGGGTGCGTCGGGTTCTCGAGGAACTGACCGACATACAACGTCAAGCGCTACAACTTGCCTACTTCGGCGGATACACCCACCGGGAGGTCGCCGACCTGCTCCACATCCCGGTGGGCACGGCCAAGACCCGGATACGCGACGGCCTGATCCGACTACGAGACACGTTGGGGGTGAACGATGACCAGTCATGAACTGAGCGCGCTGACTGGCGCTTACGCCCTCGACGCCCTCGACGAGGCCGAACGCGCCGCGTTCGAGGCCCACCTGGCCACCTGCGCCGACTGCGCCGCCGAAGTCCGCAGCCTGCGCGCCGCCGCCGGCGAACTGAGCCGGACCAGTATCGCCACCGCGCCCGAGCAACTTCGCGGCGACGTGCTCGGCGCGATCGGGAGTATCCGTCCCCTCCCGCCGAGCGCGGACAACGTCGTCTCCGTCCGAGGACATGATGCTCGCCGGTGGCTGTGGCAGACCGTCGCCGCCGCCTGCCTAGTGCTCACCGCTGCCGCCGGGGTGTGGGGCTACCAGCAGCACCAGGACGCCAACCGCAGCCACGCACGCACCGTGGCAATCACCAGCGTGCTCGACAGTCGCGACGCCGCATTCGTCACCGGCGCGGTAGCCACCGGCCGCGCGAGGATCGTCTACTCCAAGGCTGAGCACCGTCTCGTCCTGATCGGTCAGAACATCCCCCAACCCGCGCGCGGCAAGACCTACCAACTCTGGATGATCGACCCTGCTGGACACGCCACGTCGAGTGGCATGTTCACACCGGACGGTGGTGGCAACGTCCTGGTGCTCGCCTCAGGCGATCTCGCGGGCGTCGCGCGAATGGGTATCTCGATCGAACCTGCCGGTGGCTCGCGGCAACCGACCCCGGGCTCGATCATCGCCGAGATGCCTATCTAAATCGCGTCTCCGCACCGGATCTCGAGCTGCTTGGTGGTGGTCTGCTGCGGCATGGCGGGCAACAGCGGTGTGGCCAGGGTGGCGACGGTCAGAACCGCGGCGATGCCACCAAGCTGAGGTCGCCGCGGTCGTGGTGCCGTCCTCGGCGCTCAGGCTGATGAGCATGGTGCTCACCAGTGCTGCGCCGGCGGCGTCGGCGACCTGTTGGAGTGCGTTCAGGGTGCCGGCGGCGCTTCCGGATTCGTCGTCCTGGACGTCTCCGAGCGCGGTGCTGAACACTGATCCGAAACAGCAGCCCATGCCGAGGCCGGTCACGAACAACGGAACGGCCGACGCGGCGGAATTGTTGGGCAGCAACGCAGTCGTGGCGAGCAGAGTGCTGCACCTTACGACCGAAACCTTTGCAGGCCAACGCGGGTCGAAGGTCACGAACGTTCCTGCTGAGTACAGCTAGCTGCGGCGCTTGTAGGCCCGCATCGCCAGCGGCACGAACACCAGCAGCAGGCCGGCCATCCACGCCAGGCTGATCAGCAGGTCGGTGGCCACCGGGCCGCCGATCATCAGCCCGCGCATGGCATCGACGAGCCGGGTGATCGGGTTGACGTGGTTCCACGCCTGCAGCCAGCCGGGCATCGTCGACACCTTGACGAAGGAGCTGGAGCCGAAGGACAGCGGGAAGATCAGCAGGAACATGATGCCCTGCACCGCGCCGGCTGTCCGCACCTTGAGGCCCACCCACAGCGACACCCAGCAGAAGCAGAGCGCGAAGCCGATCGCGAGCGCCACCGCGGCGAGCACGGCGACGACGTTGGTCTGCGCCCGGAACCCGATCGCGTAGCCGAAGCCGAGCGTGACGACGCAGACGATGAGGTACCTCAGGAAGTCGGCGGCGACCGCGGAGGCCAGCGGCACCCACCGGGCGATCGGCAGCGCCCGGAAGCGGTCGAAGATGCCTTTCTCGATGTCGGTGTTCATGTTCTGGCCGAGAGCGATGCTGCCCATCGCGATGCTCTGGCCGAGCAGGCCCGGCAGGAGGAACTGCAGGTACGCCGAGCGGCTGCCGCCGCCGATCGCGCCGCCGAAGATGTAGACGAACATCAGCAGGAAGATGATCGGCTGCAGCGTGACGTCGATCAGCTGCTCGGGCGTGCGCCACGTCTTGACCAGGTTGCGGCGGGCGAGCACCCAGGTGTGGCGCAGGTTGCGGGCGAGCGTGCCGCGGGCCACGGCGCCCTGCGTGGGCGTGGGCATCCCGGTCTGCCCGGTCGGTGTGGCCAGGGCCGTTGTCATGCCGCCTCCTCGTCATCGGTCGCCGGCTTGCCGGTGATGGTGAAGAACACCTCGTCGAGGCTCGGGAGGTGCAGGGACAGCTCGGTGACCGCGATGCCGGCCGCGTGCAGGCGGGCCACCACGGCGGTGAGCGCGGTGTCGTCGTCCACCCCGACCGACAGCGCCCCGGCGCCGGACTCCTCGACCGGCTTGCTGCTGACGCCGGCCAGCACGCCGCGGACCTCGTCGATGCGTGCGAGGTCGGTGGGCCGGACGGTGAGCCGCTGGCCGCCGACGGTGCGCTTGAGGCCGAGCGGGGTGTCGTGGGCGATCACCCGGCCGCGGTCGATCACGGTGATCTCGTCGGCGAGGGCGTCGGCCTCCTCCAGGTACTGCGTGGTGAGCAGCACGGTGGAGCCGTCGGTGACCAGGCGGCGCACGACGTCCCACATGGCCTCCCGCTTGGCGGGGTCGAGGCCGGTGGTCGGCTCGTCGAGGAAGACGATGGCCGGCCGGCCGACCAGTGACGCGGCGAGGTCGAGGCGGCGCCGCATGCCGCCGGAGTACGTCTTGGCCACCCGTCCGGCCGCCTCGGACAGCTCGAACCAGTCGAGCAGTTCGGTGGCGCGGGCGCGGGCGTCGCGGCGGGACAGGTCGAGCAGCTCGCCGATCATCACGAGGTTCTGCAGCCCTGTCAGGTCCTCGTCGACGGAGGCGAACTGGCCGGTGAGGCCGATCGACTGGCGCACCTGCTGGGGCTGGTGGGCCACGTCGAAGCCATTGACGCGGGCGGTGCCGCCGTCGGCGTTGAGCAACGTGGCGAGGATACGGACGGCGGTGGTCTTGCCGGCGCCGTTGGGGCCGAGGACGCCGAGCACGGAGCCCTCGCGGGCGGCGAGGTCGACGCCGGCCAGTGCTGTGGTTCCAGTGGTGGATCCGCCGAAGCGCTTGGTGAGCGCCTCGGCCTCGATGGCATAGCTTGTCATGCGGTACACCCTGCCGGTGCCGGCTGACACGGGACGTGCATCCCGCTGACACGGCCGTGCGGCCGTGCCAGGGCCCGGAGCTACTGGGCTTCCAGCCGGTCGCGCAGGGCGGCGAGGTCGGCGCTGATGAACGCGAGGTCGGCGTCGAACGCCTCGACGGTGACCCCGGGCGCCGGGCGGACGGTGAACACGACGTCGCAGGCGTCGCCGTCGGCGATGACCCGCACCGGGTTGGTGACGACCGTGCCGTCGGGCAGCGTGACGTCGTGGTCGCAGATGCCCCACGGGTTGTCCTCGGCGAAGCGCACCTCGACGCGGCCCATCGGTGACTCGGTGAACCAGCGGCCGCCCTCCTCGCTGACGCCGGCGGCCAGCCCGGCGGCCCAGGCGGGCAGGTTCGGGTAGTGCCGGACGTAGGCGGCGACCTGCTCGGCCGGCCGCTGGATCCGCTGGGTGACGTGCCGGGTACGGGCGCTCATGCAGCCATCCTGCCGAGCCCATCCGACATGGCGCCTGGTGTGGTCGCGGAACCGACCGGTCTCAACGACCGCGCCGGGCGCCAGGATGGGGCCGTCGATAGGGTCGGGGCATGCCTCGTCCCGACAGTCGCGCCAACGACCAGCTCCGGCCCGTCACCATCACCCGTCACTGGCAGAAGTTCGCCGAGGGCTCCGCGCTCGTCGAGTTCGGTGAGACCAAGGTGCTGTGCGCCGCGTCGGTCCAGCAGGGCGTGCCGCGCTGGCGCAAGGGCAGCGGGCTGGGCTGGGTCACGGCCGAGTACGCGATGCTCCCGCGGGCCACGTCCACCCGCAACGACCGCGAGTCGGTCAAGGGCAGGATCGGCGGCCGCACGCACGAGATCTCCCGGCTCATCGGCCGTTCGCTGCGCGCCGCGATCGACCTGTCCGCGCTGGGCGAGAACTCCATCTCCATCGACTGCGACGTGCTGCAGGCCGATGGCGGCACGCGCACCGCGTCGATCACCGGTGCCTACGTGGCGCTCGCCGACGCGGTGGCCTGGCTGCGTGCCAAGGGCGCGCTCGCGCAGCCGGAGCCGCTGATCAACACCGTCTCGGCCGTCTCCGTCGGCGTCATCGACGGCGAGCCGCGCCTGGACCTCATGTACGCCGAGGACGTCCGCGCCGAGACCGACATGAACGTGGTCGTCACCGGCAAGGGTGAGTTCGTCGAGGTGCAGGGCACCGCCGAGGGCGTGCCGTTCCGCCGCGACGAGCTGGACGCGCTGCTCGACCTCGCCGTCGGTGGCTGCGCCGAGCTCGCCCGCCTGCAGGCCGAGGCGCTGGCCGGGGCATGACGCGGATTCTCCTCGCGAGCCGCAACGCCAAGAAGCTCGGTGAGCTGCGGCGCATCGTGGCGCCGGCCCTGCCGGAGCTCGAGGTCGTCGGCCTGGACGACGTGCCGCCGTACCCGGAGGTGCCCGAGTCCGGCGCCACGTTCGCCGACAACGCGCTGATCAAGGCACGTGCGGGGTTCCGGCACTCCGGCCTGCCCACGGTGGCCGACGACTCCGGCCTCGCGGTCGACGCGCTCAACGCGATGCCGGGTGTGCTGTCGGCGCGCTGGGCCGGTGGCCACGGCGACGACGAGGCCAATCTGCAGCTCGTGCTGTCCCAGCTGCGGGACGTGCCCGACGAGCGGCTCGGCGCGGCGTTCGTCTGCGCGGTGGCCTACGTCGACGTCGACGGCGAGATCGTCACCGACGGCCGCATGCCCGGCCGGCTGATCCGTGAGAAGCGCGGCGCCAACGGGTTCGGCTACGACCCGATCTTCGTGCCGGACGGCCACACGCTCACCAGCGCCGAGCTGTCCGCGCGGGACAAGGACGCGATCTCCCACCGTGGCCAGGCGCTGCGCGCGCTGGTGGAGCAGCTCGCCGCCCGCTGACGGGCTCGGTCAGCCGATCGCGTCCAGCTCGGCCAGCGTTTCCGCGTCGAGCTCCAGGCCTGCGCCGGCCACGTTCGCACGCAGGTGCGCCACCGACGACGTGCCCGGGATGAGCAGGATGTTCGGCGAGCGGTGCAGCAGCCAGGCGAGGGCCACGGCCATCGGCGTGGCGCCCAGGCGGTCGGCGATCCCGGTCAGCCGCTGTGACTGTAATGGAGTGAATCCGCCGAGCGGGAAGTACGGCACGTACGCGATGCCCTGTGCTGCCAGGGCGGCGATCAGCTCGTCGTCCGCGCGATGGGCGATGTTGTACATGTTCTGCACGCAGACGACCGGGGCGATCGCCTGCGCCTCGGCCACCTGGGCGGCGTCGACGGTGCTCAGCCCGAGGTGCTTGATGAGGCCCTGCTGCTGCAGCCCGGCCAGCGTCTCGAACTGCTCGGCGATCGAGCCCGGTTCGGGGGCGTCGAACCCGCCCATGCGCAGGTTGACGACGTCGAGCGCGTCCACGCCCAGCGCGCGCAGGTTGGCGTGCACGTCCTCGGTCAGCTCGCGCGGGGTGCGCGCGTGCGGCCAGTTGCCCTCGGCGTCGCGGCGGGCGCCGACCTTGGTGACGATGTGCAGGTCGGCCGGATAGGGCGCCAGCGCCTCGCGGATCAGGTCGTTGACGATGTCCGGGCCGTAGAACTGGGCCGTGTCGACGTGGTTGATGCCGAGCTCGACCGCGGTGCGCAGCACGGCGATCGCCTCGTCGTGGTCCTTCGGCGGGCCGAAGACGCCGGGGCCGGCCAGCTGCATCGCGCCGTACCCGACGCGGGTGACGGTCAGGTCGTCGGTAAGGGTGAAGGTCGACGTGGTCATGGTGGTTCCTCTCGTCATGCGATGCCGCCAGCCTGCCGTCGGTCCGCCCGCGACGGGGAGACCATGCTGCTCCTGGGACCGGCGGGACCAGGATCGGCCGCGGTCGCCGCACTACCGTGGACGGGTGAGCGACGGGGGCCGGCTGGCCGAGTTCCTGCGGGCGAGGCGCGAGCTCGTCACGCCGGCCGAGTTGGGGCTCTCGGTGGGGGGCACGCGGCGGGTGCCGGGCCTGCGGCGCGAGGAGGTCGCGCTGCTGGCCGGGATCAGCTCCGACTACTACCTGCGGCTCGAGCAGGGGCGCGACCGGAATCCGTCGGCGCAGGTGCTGGAGTCGCTGGCGCGGGTGCTGCAGCTCGACGCCGACGCCACCGCCTACCTGCTCAGCCTCGTCGCGTCCGCACCTCGACGCCGCCCGCAGCGTACCCGCCCGGAGATGGCGCCGGTGGGTGTGCGGATGCTCGTCGACACCCTCGGCCTGCCGGCGTTCGTCGAGGGGCAGTGGTTCGACGTGCTGGCGGCGAACGCGCTCGCACGGGCACTGTCGCCGAGCCTGGAGCCTGGCCGGAACCGGCTGCGTGACGTGTTCCTCGACGAGGGGGAGCGGGCGCTCTACCCGGATTGGGAGCGTGCGACCGCACGTCTCGTGGCCGGCTTCCGGGAGTCGGTCGGTGACGCGGTGGACGACCCGCGGGTGGTGCAGTTGGTGGGTGAGCTGTCGTTGTCGAGCGAGCGGTTCCGCCGGCTGTGGGCCCGGCACGACGTGGCGCCCCGGGTCGGGATGGCCACCCGGGTCGACCACCCGCACGTGGGGGAGATGACGCTGCGGCGGGAGAAGCTCGCGATCGGCGGCACCTCCGGGCAGATGCTGGTCGTCTACCACGCCGACCCCGGTACGGAGAGCGCGCAGCGGCTGGCGACGCTGGC